>Ga0105048_10001462_pt1 | contig 38363 bp, 27 predicted proteins | sample MAT05_FD_78382 | JGI IMG/M metagenome (GOLD analysis project Ga0105048, IMG submission 78382) | Freshwater microbial communities from Lake Fryxell liftoff mats and glacier meltwater in Antarctica - MAT-05 | ecosystem: Environmental > Aquatic > Freshwater > Ice > Liftoff microbial mat | place... | reverse complement strand
TTTTTATCCAGCTCTTCCAATTGCTCAATGGCCATGCCGAGATCATCCTCCTTGATAAGGGCTTTGATGGCATCTATGTAAACGTCTTGCGCGTTTTGCATCTTTGTGTGGTATTAGAAATAGGTTGGGTCAAAAATACTTTTTACCACTGGAAAAGCAAAGGGTGGCGTGTTGTTCGGTACATAGCACTGAACAACACGCCACCCTTTGCTTTTCCAGTGGGGCTTTTTTTAAACCAACCTGCGATGCCAGCTATTCCCAAAGGGCGTCAGCCAGTTGTCGAGCAGTTCACGGCGTGTTTGCACTAAAGTGTTCAACACGGGGGTATCCGCGTTGATGTGGCCTTCGGCTACAGCGGCGGCAAAATCGTCCTTGGCCAGCAGTTGCAGTTGGTTGTCCACCACGGCGCCGAAACGCATGCGGTCGAAAAGGTCTACGTTGAGTTCACGCCCCACCTGTTCGAGGAAGTGTACCGACTTGTCGATGGAACAGCCGCTTGCGCCAGCCTGTGTTTCGTCCACCATCAGTACGATGATTTGGTTGGCAAATACTTCAGCAACGGCTTTCAGATCCTCGTTGTGGGCGGTCCATTTTTGCACAAAAATATTCAGCAAATTTTGGAGTTGTGTGGATTCTTCGGGTTTCAGCTTGCGGGAAGCCACATAAACCCAGACGCGCGATTCGGGGTGGAAATCATCCCGACCGGCGATTTGTGGTACAATGGAATCGGTTGCGGTCATGGTTGGTTAGATCAAATTTTGAACGATCATTTCAGAAAGGTCGTAAAGCATGACCTTTTCGTTTTTCTCACGGGCTTTGAGGCCGTCTTGCAACATGGTAAGACAAAACGGGCAATTGGCGGCTATGGCTGTCGGATTGTTTTCCAGAGCTTCATCTACACGTTCCATGTTGATGCGTTCGTTTCCGGGCTCGTCTTCTTTCCACATTTGAGCGCCACCTGCACCGCAGCATAAGCCATTTTTGCGCGAGCGTTTCATTTCCACCAAGTCCACATCGAGGGCTTCGAGCAGGGCGCGTGGCGCTTCGTACACGTCGTTGGCGCGTCCAAGGTAGCACGAGTCGTGGTACGTGATTCGTTGTCCTTTAAACGTACCTCCTTCCTTGAGTTTGAGCTGACCGTTGGTGATCAGTTCGTTGAGCAGTTGTGTGTGGTGCACTACTTCGTAGTTGCCTCCGAGGGCGGGATATTCATTTTTCAATGTATTGAAACAGTGTGGACAAGCGGCCACAATTTTTTTCACACCGTACATGTTCAACGTTTCGATGTTCATCGCGGCGGTCATTTGGAACAAAAACTCATTACCTGCACGGCGTGCCGGATCGCCGGTGCAGCGCTCTTCGTTGCCGAGTATGGCATAACGCACACCCACATGGTTGAGTATTTCGCACAGTGCGCGGGTCACTTTTTGTGCACGGGCATCGTAACTTCCGGCGCATCCCACCCAAAAAAGGATGTCTGGCGATTGGCCTTCCGCCTGGTATTCGGCAATGGTCTTAGCGAGCATTATGTTTTATTTCTTGGTCAGTAAATTGGATGTTTCAAACCACACTATCCTGAAAATCCTTTGATGTAATTCTCCAAATCCTGTAATCCATAAATCTGGTAAGGTTGGCACCAGTGCCGCGTCCGGTGAATAACATGCAGTTTCGCGGACCTATTTTTCGCTCAATGTCGTTATTCGTCGGTTAAAATGTCCCGCATTTCGCCCTGCTCATGCCTAATTGAGCAAAATATAGGTCTCGCCAAACTGCACGTCATTCACTGGATGCGGCACTAATCATGGTTCCAAGCATCGCGGTCTGCCGACAATTGCCAGGCGGCGCCGCTGTTTTCAATGGCATTGAACAGCGGCAACCATTCGGCAGGACCGGCGGCCTGGGTCAAAATTTCGTGGCGACGCATGCCGAGGATGATGTCGAGTGGGTTGATAAGGATCGGACATGCTTCCACACAGGCGTTGCAAGTGGTACAGGCGTGCAGTTCTTCGGGTGTGGTGTAGTCGAAAAGGCTTTTGCCGTCGTCGTATTTTTCCCTGGTAAACTTGCCCGATTCGATGTTGCGGCCCACTTCTTCGGCGCGGTCGCGTACGTCCATCATCACTTTGCGTGGAGAAAGTTTTTTACCGGTGATGTTGGCCGGACAAACGGCGGTGCAGCGTCCGCATTCCGTGCAGGCGTAGGCTTGCAGGAGTTGGTTGCGGTTGAGCGAAAACACGTCGTTGGATCCAAATTCGGGCAATTCTGCGCTTTGGTTGGGGTCGGGTTGCTCCATGCCCATCATGATGCGCACTTCTTTTTGCACGTCGGGCATGTTGTCGATTTCACCCTTGGGTGTGAGGCGCGCAAACCAGGTGCTGGGAAAAGCGAGCAGGATGTGCAGGTGCTTGGAAAAGGGTAGGTAGCACAGAAAACCAAATACGGTAAAGATGTGCAACCACCATCCAGACCGCTCCACGAGGACCAGTGCGCTGTCGGATAAGTTACCAAACAAGATCGGACCCAGCCAAGAACTCACGGCGAACACGCCTGTGGTATCGTAATGTTCGAGGCCACGAGTTTGTAAAACTTTGTCGGCACCGTTCATGCTGAAAATGCCGATGAGCAAAACGATTTCACCAAGGAGGATGATGTTGGCATCAAGCAGGGGCCAGCCTTTCAGTTCAGGTTGGGTGAAACGCGGCAGGCGAAGCAGGTTGCGGCGGGCTAGGAAAGCGATGGTGCCTACAAAAGCAAGCACCGACAGGATCTCGATGAAGCTGATGATGAAGGCATAAAAACCACCCAAGGCAGGAGCGAAAAAGCGGTGTGTGCCAAAAGTACCGTCAACCAATATTTCGATCAGTTCGATTTGGGTGATGACAAACGCCACGTACAGAAAAAGGTGCAAAATTGCTGGAATCGGTTTTTTGAACATTTTTTGCTGTCCCAAAGCCACCAAAACCATATTTTTCCAACGTTCGGCCGTGCTGCCTTCAAGGGGCTGGGGCTTGCCGAGTTGTATGTTTCGCCAGATCCGGCTGTATCCTTTCCAGGCCAAATAACCCGATGCGGCGAGCAGTAAAATAAAAAACAGGGATTGAAGCATAAATTTTTCCTTTGTAGGGCGAAATTACAGCGATAAGCATGGATTTTTGCAGATAAATTTTGCCACGCAGCATGAAGATACTAGACGATCGCCAAATCCGCCAGAAAATCAAACGTCTGGCCATCGAAATCCTCGAACAACACTACGGAGAGGAAGAACTCATCCTCGCCGGACTCAACGACAACGGCCTTGGCTTCGCCCAGTTGCTCCTGCAGGAACTGCTGCCAATAGCGCCCGATAGCATGGAAATCACCCTTACCCGCATTGGGCTCAATCCGGCCAACCCGACGGAATACGAACCTTACATCGAAATGGAGCAGGACAGTCTTAAAGCCAAACCCATCATCATCATCGACGATGTGGCCAATACCGGGCGCACCATTTTTTACGCCGTTCAACCGCTGCTAAAAGCCCTGCCCAGTAGGGTAGAGGTGGCGGTCTTGGTAGACAGGAAGCACAAGTCTTTCCCCATCAAAGCAGATTATGTGGGCTTGTCCCTGAACACCACCTTAAAGGACAATATCCGTGTGCAAATAATGGAAGTAGAGGAAATGGCGGCATATTTGGAATAGAATTTTCCCTGTTTTGTTACGTCGTGGGTTGCTGCTTTCGATTTTTTTTCTGCTCGTTGTTGCTTTCGTACAAACAATACTGGTCGTATTTCACCCGGTCGCGTTCGGACCAGATGTCTTTGCCGATGTCGCAAAGGACGACGAGTTCGGTGTAGAGTTTGTTGCCCTGGTCCATACGGCGCTCCACAGAGATGTCGCGGTCGTGCAGTTTGTCCTGTTGGATGTTCATGGCGTTTTCAAATTCTGAGCAAGCGTCGAGCACACGTTGGATGACGTTTTCATTTACACCTACGTCGGCCAGGAAGTCGATTTGCTGACGGGCTACCCGGGCTACACGTCGGCCGCAGAAGAGCAGTTGGGGGTCGCTCATGTCGCCCAATTTGGCGGTGCCGAACTTTCGGTAGCGGCCCGTACGGTCGTGGAATTTCATGGCTACCCGGGTCATGAGTGATCGGATGGCTGTTTTGATTTTTTCGGAAGCCTGGTTTTTCTTTTCGGTGGTGATCATCTGTTCACCCACCAACTCGTCGTCGTCGGGCAGGTTGCGGAACTGATCGCACAGGCTTTTGAACGACTTGAGTCGATCCACGCCGTAGCCATATTGGGTGAAAAGTTCAAGATCGCGGTGGGCGTGCCTAAGCGCTTCCATACACTGAACATACAGGTCGGCGTCCGAAACGTTGTACTGGCGGTGACCGGGCTGTTTTTTCATACCACGTTTTGTTTGATTTAAATTATACAAATGACCTGAATGGCAGGCCATTACACAATGCAAATGTAAAAGGATTTGTTTGTGGTAGCAACTTTTTAAACAAATAATTAATTACATTTTACTCAGACGAAATTTTCTTTACTGGTTTAATTTTTTCAACAAAGGACTTCGTTTGCGGCATTGGAAAGCAGCGTGTACCTTTGGAGAACTTAATCAAAACAAACGCACCATGAAATATTTGTTTGTTTGCCTCTTTGCCTGCGCTTTTTCATGCACCAACCTAAGCGATCCGCTTGCCGATCAGGACTTCATCAACAACATTACTGAAACGCCAGATTACGTCAGCATTACGACGGAAGGCAGGGACAGCTTTGAAACCGGGATGTTTTTTTACCCCGGTGCATTGGTGAATCCTTACGCTTATGTTGCCTGGCTCGATATGTTGGTTTCGCTCCATCCCGGCCTTATGGTGGTGGTAGTGAAAATGCCCGCCAACCTCGCGGTATTTAATCCCGACAAAGCCCTGGGCATCAAGGATGAATTACCACACGCCGGCCGTTGGCTGATTTCCGGCCATTCGCTCGGCGGAGCCATGGCTTGTAAATCGGTAGACAACAACCGCAATGCCTACCAGGGCATCATCCTGCTTGCCGCTTATGCCGATGAAAAGGACAACCTTTCCAACTGGCCGGGCCCCGTGCTCAGCATCTCAGCCGAATTTGATGGATTGGCTACACCTGCCGACATACAAGCCGGCGAACCGCTCCTTCCCACACCTTACCACATGAGTTCAACCTCCGATTTTCCCATGCCACTCAACGCGCAAACCAGTTATTTCGAAATAGCAGGCGGCAACCACGCCCAATTCGGAAAGTATGGGAAACAGAACAGCGATGGACAGGCGACCATCAGCGCCGAACAACAACAAGCCACCATGATTGCACTCATGACCCAATTCATCAATCTTTTATGAAAAATTCGTTGTTGTGTGTCCTGTTGTGCCTGCTAAGCGGTTCTTTACGGGCCCAAATCATTGATGCGCAATTCAAAGCATTGGCACAGGTTGCTTATGAGGACGTTTGGCAAAGTGGTTGGTCGGGTGGCGCTTTGGAAATGACTTACCGCCATCAACTTACTGCCGAACATGCGCTGCTTGGCGGCGCCGAGCTTGGTTTTGTATCTTGGGGCAACCAGCTTTTGTTCAACATCGGGTACGAGCGCCGTTGGAATCCGGGCATACGCGGATGGTTGAGTGCCAGTGGATACGTTAGCAATGGTTTCGCATTTTTTAGGCCGGATCCGTTGTATGTGGGTGGTTTCGGGGTGCGTGGCGGTTATTCTTTTATGCTCGGACAAAAAATCGCGGTGGGTTTTTTCACCGGTGTGCGTTACTACGCCTCGCCAGGTTTCGACGATTTCAGCACAATCAACAGCTATTGGGACCTGCCGCTGGAGATGCACGTACATTTTGGAAAAAGAAAAACTCCTGCTGGCGCCCCGTAATGCCCTGGAGGAAACCCCTGTAGAATTAATACTACAAATCCTGAATCGCACTATGGCTACATTTGTAAAAAAAGGAGAAAATTCATGGCTGAAACACAGCCCATACCCAACATCTTAATAGCCGATGATCATGCCATCATTCGAACAGGAATGAAGTACCTGCATCGAATGCATTTCAACATCAGCGTGACCCATGAAGCTGATTCATGTTCAGGTTTGATGGAACAGTTGAAGTTGCACCCATTTACACACGTTGTTCTTGATCTACAGCCTGTAGATTGCAATGTCATCGATATTCTTGGCAAAATCAGCGCACAATATCCTCAGTTGGCCATTCTGATTTATTCCATGGCGCCGGTTGAAATTTTTGGCAAAAGGCTTATCAACATGGGTGTTTCCGGATTTTTGAGCAAACAAGAAAATGAAACTGAAGTGGTAAAAGCTCTTCAAGGGGCAGCAGGATTTTTTTTCGGTTGAAGCACTGCATCAGGGCTGGAGCAACTTTTCAGAGCATCAACGTTCCTGCTGCAACACCTCAATGGTACTTTCCGGTAAATCACGGATATCAAGCAACATCAAACCGTCCAGACAATCGGCAAACAATGGATCCACATTGAAGGCGATGAAGCGGGCGTTTTGTTTGAGGTATTGCCTGAAAAGTACAGGTACTTTAAAGTGGTCCGGCTCAATATTTTCCACAAAAGACTCCAGCGATTCAAACTCTCCTTTCATGTTTTGGGCCAATAATTTGGTGTTGACCGCTTTGGTACGAACCCGGAATGGTTTGCGCGGCCGAACCATAGCGGCCAGCGCCTCGTCGTAGAAATACTGTTTGACAAACTCTACGATCAGGCTTTTCGAAACTTTGGAATAAAACCTGCTGATGCTCACCGGCCCGTACAAATACCGGTACCTCGGATTGGCCATTAAATAATGGAGGATGCCTTTCCAAAGAAGAAACAATGGCAGCCTGTGTTTTTGATAATCGGGCGCCACATACGACCTTCCAAGCTCTACGGCTTGTTCAAGAATGGGGTAAAAACTGGTTTTGATCTTGAAAAGACTGTTGGTATAAAATCCGTTAACGCCGTATTTTTTGAAAATAGCATCGCCCGGACCGAGCCTGTAACCGCCAACCAAACGCCGGGATTCACGGTCCCAAACAAACAATTGCAGGTAGTACAAATCGTAAGCATCCATGTCCAACGGCTTGCCCGTACCTTCCCCTGCTGCTCTGAAAGTAAGTTCGCGCAAACGCGCAATTTCCGTCATGAGGTTGGGCAGCGCTTTCGCCGGGGCAACGTAAACATCAAACGGCCCGCGAGCCGTTACATGGCATTCGGGCGACAAAGCTGCAACATCGGCTGCGAGAAGTTGCACATCCACGGCAGGAACAAGCGGTTGTTGCTGGCCTTCCTTTTTTTTACCGGCAAACAATCCCGGTTGCACGTCAAGCGTCGAACCCAAGGCAAAAATTTTTGCCTGTACAAATTTTCCCCAAATGCGGGCTTTGGTGAATTGCGCCCTATCGGCAGGCGTGAGGGCCTGTCCGATCCTGGCGCTTACCTGGATTTCCTCTTTGTTGTTTAATAAACCGTGTGTAAATACCGGAAGATTCTTTCGCAGCATACCACCAGTCGTTTTTTCAACCTGAAAATGAACCGGGACGATCGGTACACCGCTCAGGTACAATTGTTCCAGGATATTGCGGCGGAGCATGTTTTTACCCAGGTGGCTGATCGGGTTGTCTGAAAAATCGATGACCAATACGACTGATTGCCCTTTTTTTACTGTTTTATCCAGTTTTTTTGCAAAACCAATACTTTGTATTCCATCGGACAATTTGCGTGGGCGTGGGCGAATACAAACCTCCGACAACATTTTGGGCGCTGGTGTGGGGTAGGGGTGCAGCAACTGAACATCCTGTAAGCTTCCGGCAAGCAAAGCCATAAGCATCCATTCATCGAGACCGGGAAGCAAAGCGTTGCAGACAAAAACAGCCGGCAATTGTTGCTCGAGCATTTTCTCGTCCCAGGCGTCCATTTGAAGACAAATGCCCGCTTTTTTCAATTTGTTTTGGGCCAACAAGGCCAAGTGGTTACTTTTTATCATTTCATCTCACCAACTAAGTGTACCATGCCATCAACGATAAACTGTACACCGATGGAAATAACAATAAAGCCCATGATGCGTGCAATGGCGTTCAATCCACCCACACCAAATACGCGGAACAACAACGGAGCTACGCGCAACGAAACCCACACCAGAAAGCCCACCGCAACAATGGACGCCATGATGGTAAGTCTTTCCTCCAGAGAATTGTGCTGGTTGTATTGCGTGATGAGGTATGAGATGGAACCGGGCCCCGACAACATGGGCATGGCCATGGGCGAAAATGCTATGTCGTTGCGTTCATGCGATTGTTTTTCCGCTTCTTTGTCGAATCCACGCCTCTTGGCCAAACTGCCAGACATCAGCCCGAATCCGCTGAACATCAGCGCCAGGCCTCCCGCAATGCGCAAAGCATGCACCGAAATACCAAAAAAATGCAGAATGTATGTTCCTCCCAGGAAAAAACTAAACATGATGAGCAGGAAATACAAACTTGTATTAAGCGCAATACGGTCGCGTTCGGGTTTTGGCCTGTCGCCGGTAAGAGCCACATACACCGGTATGGCGCCGGGCGGATCGACGATGGAAAACAAGGAAAACAGGGTGGCCAGGAAAAATTCCATGAGCATAGAGGGTTGGTTGCCAAAGGGGTCAACGCAAAGAAAAACAAAAGCAAGCGTTGTCTGAAAGGCAAAAGTCTGAAAACAGCGCTCAAGTTCCATATTTTCGCCGCGGGTTTATGCGTTCTTACACCAGCTTTTTAATACGCATCCGCCTTTTTTAAGAAACACTCAAATCCAGTTGACATGATTTTAAGGAAAAGTCTCTTTTCCCTTCTTTTGTCCGTGTTATTTTTCGGACTTCAGGCTCAGGAAACAACCGTATACACGGAAGCCAACCTGGCTTACCACCGGGGCATCGAATTTTTCAACCAAAACATTTACGGCATGGCGCAAAAGGAATTCCGGCAAGCGATGGAATTGCTGCGGCCAGCCAACGAGCCCGAATGGATCGGTCTCAAAACCGAAGCCGAATTGTACCATGCCAAATGTGCTGTTCGACTGGAACAACCCGAAGCCGAAAAATTGGTTTTTGATTTCCTGCGCGAAAATGCGCCATCCCCTGTAGCCAGCGAAGCAGCACTCGAAATCGGCGATTATTATTTTGCCAAAAAAGAATACGAACTCGCGCTGACCTACTTCGACATGCTGCCCGAAAACAGTTCCAACCGTGACGAAATTCGTTTCAAACAAGGGTACAGCTATTTTGTCAAGAAAAATTTCGGACAAGCCAAGTCGCACTTGCGGCCGCTCACCGAAGACACAGGAAGCGAATATTACGCCCAGGCAAACTACTACTACGGTTGTAGTGCTTTTTTTGAAAAAAAATACGACGAAGCCGCCAAAGCTTTCCAACGGTGTGAATCCTCCCCCAATTACCGTCAATACGCACCTTATTACCTGGTCCAAATTTATTCCGCCAAAAAAGAATACGATAAGGTCATTTCCTATGGAGCGCCCAAAGCTGCCGACAACAGCATGCGCAACAGGCCGGAACTGAACCAGATTGTTGGACAAGCGTATTACGAAAAAGGCGATTTCAAAAATGCGCTGCCCTACCTCGAATATGCCGCCAACAACGGAGTCAGCCTGCGTCCTGCCGATTATTACCAACTCGGATACACACAGTACAAGCTTGGCTTTTACAAACCGGCCATCCAGAATTTTGAAAACCTGAGCAAACAGGACAGTCTGCTCGGCCAAAATGGTTTGTACCACCTCGGCGACAGTTACTTGAAAACCGGCAACAAATTCAATGCCCGTAACGCTTTCGGACAAGCAGCCTCCTTGCCCTACGACCCCTCCGTGAAGGAAGACGCCTTGTTCAACTACGCCAAACTGAGTTACGAGCTGAAAAACGACCGCGACGCTATGGATGCCTTCATGAAACTCTCCCCTTCGTCCAAGTACTATGCCGAAGCAACCAACATCATGACGGATATCCTTACCAACACCCGCGACTACGACCGGGCTTTGGCGACACTGGAAAGCCTTTCGAACAAAAACGAACGCATCAATACTGCCATTCAAAAAACAGCCTACAACCGCGGACTTCAACTTTACCAGAACGGCCAAAAAGATGAAGCCCGGCGTTTTTTCAACAAATCGCTCGAAAATCCGGTCGACAAACGTGTCGCAGCACTCAGTTCCTACTGGCTTGGCGCCATCGCCAACGAAAAGGAGGAATACCCCATCAGCAAACAACACATGGCTTCGTTTTTGAATGCTGCCAAATCCATGACAGGTTTGCCCGACGAAAGCAGCCTCATGTTGGGACAATACACTCAGGGATACAATTACATCAAAATCAACGACTACGCCGGTGCGCTCACGTATTTCAAACAGTGTGTAGACGGTATTGAAAAAAACGCAACCAAAATCAAGTCCGAACAAATCAAAACAGCTGTGCTCGGCGATGCCGTATTGCGTGCAGGCGATTGCCATTTTAAAAGCAACCAATACACAGAAGCTCTGAAGTATTACGACAACGCCGTTTCCAAAAAATACGAAGGTTTCGAATACGCTTTGTACCAAAAAGCGATGATCAAAGGCTTGCAGGGCAGTCCACTCGACAAAATCGTAGCGCTCGAAAGCCTTGTGAGCAAATATCCCAACAGCCGTTTTGCCGACGATGCGCTTTTCCAACTGGGCGATACTTACCTGAGTGTGGATAAACTCAACGAGGCCATCACGCCGCTGAAAAAACTGGTGGCCGACTACCGCGACAAATCGCCGCTCACCAATCAGGCACTGCTTAAACTCGGTTTGATCTCCTACAACCAGGGCAACAACAACAATGCACTGAATTATTACAAACAGGTGTTCACCAACAACCCTGAAAATCATGAAGCCAAGGAAGCGCTAACCGCCATCGAAGAAATTTACGTTAAGGACCTGAACCGTCCCGACGAATATTTCGCTTTCCTGGAAACTGTTCCCGGATACGATGTAAAAACAGCCGATAAGGACAGCGTCACTTACCAGTCCGCCTACATCCAATTTCAAAATGCACGTTTCAGCCAGGCCATAGAAGGGTTTTCAAACTACCTCGCCAAATACCCCAACGGCAGGAATAAGGTGGCTGCTTATTTCCACCGTGCGGAAAGTTACAACAGCTCGGCAGTCAATAAATTTGACCTGGCACTGAAAGACTACGATCAGGTGGTACAACGAGGCCCCGGTCGCTATTATGCCCGAGCAGCAGAAGCGGCGGCTTACCTGGCGTATGAAAAAACCAAAAACAACGATCAGGCGCTGGAATACGCGCGCAAATGGGAGGAATCGGCATCGGGCGACAAATCGCGTTTTGATGCGCAGGCTTTGATCATGCGCACAGCATACGAAACCGGCAACCTTGTGGTAGTGAATGAATACACCGGAAAAATCATCAAATCCGACCTTGCTTCCAACGACCAGAGGGCAGCAGCCTATTTTTATCAGGGCAAAACCGCCTACAACAAGGACCAATACAGCCAGGCTTATCCTGCGCTGGAGCAGGTCACCAAACTTACGGCCTCTGTCATGATGGCCGAAGCATGGCATTTAATGGCAACGATACGGTACAAACAACGCAGCCTGACGCAGGTAGAAGACCTCGTGCAACTCGCCAACCAGGCCAGTGCTGGCTACGACGACTGGATTGCCTGGAACTTTATCCTATTGTCCGATGTGTACATGGATCGGGGTGAAAGGAACAACGCCAGTGCGGCACTTGAGGCAGTGTTGGAAAGTTACAAAGGCGGTAACAACGAGGTATTGGCCACCGCTCGCAGCAAATACGAAAAACTCAACGGTATGGAAACCACGCCCAAACCTTCCAAAGATACCAATCTGGAGCTTGAGGATGATGGCAACTGATCCATTTTACAACCGTGTTTTTTAAATCCATTTTGCTTTTTTAAACCTTCGAGAATATGTTTTTCAAACACCATAAAATGCTAATGCTCGCACTGTTGATCGGTGCGGCAGCCAACCAACTTCAGGCACAAAACGAAAAGGTCGACATCGTCAAAGACTTTGAGGCTTTCTTGCTCGAATCCAATAAAATTGAGGTGACTCCCACCTTGCCGCCGCTCGATACCACCCTCAAAGTGCAAACGTACAATGTGCAACCGCGTCCACTTTCAGTTACTTACCCAGCCCCCAGGCTCCGTCCGATCGGACTAAAAACGGCCCAACAGGAAGAACCGTACAACGGTTTTGCCAAATTGGGATTGGGCATTCCGTTGGGTGCCTGGGCAGAAGGTGGGTATTATTTTGGTAAAAGCGAAAAATTTGACGGCAAGGCGTGGTTCCGACATTTCAGCCAAAACAACGACAACAAACTGGAAAACCAGCGGTACAACAACAATGAAATGCTGGTGAACGGGAACTATTACTTGGACAACGGCATCGCCATCGAAGGCAATGCCGGATTCACCCGAAATAGGTTCCATTACTACGGTTACGACCACGATTCGTTGAGTTACGACGAAGAAGTAACCAAGCAGTATTTCCAAATCATCGACCTCGGCGGCCGTGTGTACAACGGCACCCGAAACGAGATGGATGTGAATTATTTTATAACTCCAAAATTCTACCGGTTTACCGACAACTACTCCAACCGCGAAACCGGTTTTTTGGTAGATGTAGGAGCTACCAAATGGTTTGGCGAAAAACACCCGCTTACCCTCATCATTCGTGTGGATCAAACAAACTTCAAAGACAACGAAAAAAGCACCCTTAATAACCTGTTTTACAAACCGTCATTTACCTACCACCACGACCTTTTCTACGCGAAGGCAGGCGTCAACATCGCCAGCAACCGCGACGTTTACACCATCTTCCCGGATGTCGAAGTAGGTTTGCGTATTTTCGGAGACGGCCTGCAAATGTTTGCCGGCGCTACAGGCGACTTGCGGAAAAACACCTTCCGCAGCATGGCGACCTATTCTCCCTTTATGGATATGCGCGAAGCCGAGCTGAGAAATACCAGCTACAACCGCTATTATGGTGGTCTGAAAGGCGAATTGGGCTGGCTTACCTATCAGGGCGAAGTAGCCTATGAAAACGCTCAAAACCTCGCGCTGTTCCAAGCGTTTTTCAATCCACTCGACATTACGCGTTTCCAGGTCATCTACGACACGGTAAACATTTTCAACATCCAGGCGAACGCCCAAATGGAAATTTTTAAGGACATGACCTTGTCGGGTACATTCTCAACCACCATTTATACCCCTGAAAATGAATCTTTCGCCTGGGGCCTTCCGGTTCTGGAAAGTCACATCCAAGCCGAATACGCCATGTTTGAGAAAAAATTGCGTCTGAAAGGCGGTATTTTCCTCGCCGATGATATACCGTATTTAGACCGCAACGGAGTATTAGACCGAGGTGATTTCCTTTTCGACCTGAGTGTGGGCGGAACCTACCAGATCAATGATAAAATCAACCTTTTCGCCGACTTCAACAACCTGCTCAACAACCGACGCGAGCGTTGGGCCGATTACCCGACCCTCGGAACCAACCTGTTTGCAGGGGTGCAAATGAAGTTTAATTAGCAGGCAGCACGCAGCGAGCAGGGCTCTTCGGCTTACGGCCTCAAACAGGGAGTGCGAGACGGGGGAGTGTTCAAATAACTGTGTCAGTTTTTCAATCAAGTTGGCCGTCGCAGACTGAAGTCGAAGAGCCCTGCCTGCTGCCCGCTAAACCCCGTGTTTCTTGTTCATCGTAACATTATCAAACGTCCAGGTGAGCCGTCCTTCGAAAGTTGCCTGTCGTACCGGGCATTCTTTCAGCGGGCAAACGCGGCAGGATTTTGGCGGCACGCAACCATCGGTATGCACAAACATTTCCAGGTTTTGCGGGAAGTGTTCGCGGATGAGTTCGTGTAAATCGTCAATTTGCGCATGCGCTTCGTTCACATTGTAGTACCAGGGCACCGTAAGGTGGCAATCGACGTGCAGGATGTTGCCGTATTTGATGATGCGCAGGTTGTGCACATCAATCCATGCGTCGCGTTTGTTGCGGTCAAGCGCCACCACCAGTTGTTCGATCAGGGTGCGGTCTGCTTCATCCATGATGCCAGCGATGGTTTGCCGTATGATTTTTCCACCTTGTACCATAATGAGTGTGGCAAAGATGATGGCTACGCCGCTGTCTATCCAGGCAATACGGCTGAAATACAACAGCACCAAACCGGCGATGATGCCCAGCGTACTCCAAGTGTCGGTTTGCAGGTGCCGGCCACTGGCTTCCAGGGCGATGGAATGGTTTTTACGTCCCACCTTGATGGACCAACGGCCCATGAGGTAATTGATGACAGCCGTTGTGCTGATGAGCAGAATGCCGTAATCGAGTTGCTGCACCTCATGGGGATGTACCAGATTAACTATGGATTCGTAAAGGATGACTAGGCCTGCAACGATGATGAGCACGCCTTCGAACGAAGCGGACACCAGTTCCACTTTGCCATGGCCGTAAGGGTGGTCTTCATCGCGAGGTTTGGCGGCGAGGCGAAGGCTGTAAAGGCCGGTAAAACCCGTAACAACGTTCACCGTGCTTTCCAAAGCGTCGGTCAGAATGGCCACCGAATTGGTCAGGAAATACGCCAGCAATTTAACAATGAACAATAGGATGGACGTAACAACGACCCATTGTTGTACGCGTATGGTGGCATTCGAAGCAGTTTTCATGCCTTTATTCCCAAAAAGTTTCCTGGATCCGAACAACGTAATCCAGACTGGCCAGATCGTAAAGTACCCGTTTGTGGTTGGGTTGGTGTGTGCTACCTACAATCAGCCACGATTGTTTTTCGCAACCGATACGCCCAGGGCTTCCGGCCATTTTTTGTGCCGTGCTGTCGATCTTTTGTACCGATTTCCAGTGTTTGTCGCTGGCTGGAATGCAAAATTCGTAATTGACCGCTACCTTGCCATTGGCAGGTCCGGCAAGTCCGTCTTCATCCAGTTTGGAGAGGTTAACAGCCACTTTGTTCCAAACGGAGGCGTCTTCAGGCATTTGTTTTTTAATACAAGACCACATAAAAATACTGGCAAGCAAAATGGTGCCCAATCCTGTACGTTTCAGCATGTTTGCAATTTTGTTGCAAAGAAACGGAATCGCAGGAATAACTTGCCACCCATTAAAACGAAGTTAACATGAAATCCCGTCGTTCTTTTATCCAAAATTCCTTTTGGGGTGCATTTGCTGCAACTTCAGGCCAGTTTTGGGAGCGCACCAGCAAACATTTTGAACCAGCCAACGATCCGGAAGCATGGCCGGTGGTTATAGCCACCTGGGACAACCGCAAAGCCACTTCAGCAGCCTGGGATGTGCTGAAAAAAGGCGGCCGAAGCCTCGACGCCGTTGAAGCTGGCGCCCGTGTGCCTGAAGCTGATCCCAACGATACCAGCGTTGGATACGGTGGTTTTCCGGACAGGGACGGCAACGTAACCCTCGACGCCTGCATCATGGATGAATTTGGAAACGCAGGCTGTGTAACCTTTTTGCAGGACATCAAACATGCCGTTAGCGTGGCACGAAAAGTCATGGAAAAAACACCCCATGTCATACTCTCCGGTGAAGGTGCAAGACAATTTGCCGTCGGTGAAGGATTCGTGCCAGAAAACCTACTCACCGAAAAAGCCAGGCAGGCATGGGAAAACTGGAAAAAAACATCCCAATACCAACCCGTCATCAACATCGAACGCCACGACACCATCGGCATTGTTGCCATGGACGCCGCACGCAGGATTGCCGGTGCTTGCACCACGAGCGGCATGGCTTTTAAAATGCATGGAAGGGTAGGCGACAGCCCCGTCATCGGCGCCGGTTTGTTCGTCGACAACGAGGTCGGCGCAGCCGCTTGCACTGGACTGGGCGAATTGGTGCTCAAAACCCTCGGCAGTTTTTTACTCGTGGAAGAAATGCGCCGCGGCAAACACCCGCAAAAAGCTGCCGAGGCTGTGGTGAAACGCATCGTAGAAAAATACCCTGAAGCTATAAAAGACGCCCAGGTCGGTTTTGTTGCCATCGACAAAAAAGGTCGATGTGGCGCTTACAGCATCCATCCGGGATTCAATTATGCGGTTTACCAAAAAGGCGTCAATTTGACGCAAGAGGCTGGGAGTTTGTTTAGCGGAAAGTAAAAAGCGGTAAGCGGAAAGTGATATACTCCGCGTTCTGCTTTCCAAGGAGCCATCCTGTTTACATCAGGATGGCTCTTGTGCCTTACCGCAAAAACGTAAGTAACCAGCGCATTTTCTCTTGAACACTAACGGTGTTGGGCACCGAAAAAAAAATGATTGGGGTTGCATACTTGGAATGGTGATTAAAGTTGAACTTGCAACTGAAATAGTAACCCAACCCATGGAACGCAATCCGGCAAATTCCTCCTTAGCGCCCTTCAGTTGCCAGTATTCCGCACAAATTCCGGAGCTGCTGCTAAGGCTTCAATGCACCATTGCCGTTACCACCTACCAGGCTGGTAAACTTGTCCTGATTTCACCTCAGGATGCCGATACACTGGTGCAACTGCCCCGTTCGTTCCCAAAACCCATGGGCATCGCCGAAAACCCGGCGACAGACCAACTGGCTTTGGCCTGCAAAGATGAAATCATCGTTTTTGCCAATTCGGCCGAATTGGCGCACCATTACCCACAAGCTCCACAGAAATACGATGCTTTGTACATGCCGCGCGCGACCTACCATACCGGTCCGTTGGACATCCACGATCTTTGTTTCGCCAAAGACGGCACTTTGTACGCAGTAAACACCTTGTTTTCCTGCATCGTGTCCATCAACGACCGCTACAATTTTACGCCCTTCTGGCATCCGCCGTTCATCGATAAACTGGTTTCCGAAGACCGCTGTCATTTGAACGGATTGGCCCTCAAAGACGGCGTGCCCAAATATGCCACCGCCTTCAACGAGGGAAATAAAATGCAAAGCTGGCGTGAAAACATCACCAAAACCGGTGTTGTTTTCGACCTCGAAACCAACGAAACGGTAGCGCGTGGCTTGGCCATGCCGCATACGCCCAGATGGTTCGGCGATGCCTTGTACGTTTTGCTTTCCGCTTCCGGAGAACTGATAAAAATAGATGTAAACAGCGGAAAACATGAGGTAGTCATCAAGCTGGAAGGCTTTGTCCGCGGCATGGACTTGTACAAGGATTACCTGTTCATCGGGCTTTCCAAATTGAGGAAAAATTCATCGACCTTCGGAAAACTGGATTTTGCAGAAAAAGCCAACGAGGCCGGCATCGTGATCGTTCATTTACCGACAGGTAGTTTGGTGGGAAAAATAAGCTACCTGACGTCGCTTGATGAAATTTACGATGTCCACATTCTTGGAAATAAAATACGCCCCAACATTTTGAATACAGTCAAACCTGATCACAAACAAGGCTTGATGATACCAAATTCAACGTATTGGGCAAAGTCAGAAACCTAAATATTTACCTCATAAATACACCTAAAAATGCAACAACACGTACACGCCAGAAAACAAAGGCAACTTAAGTACCTGGTTAAACAATTCAAAACGCTCTCCAACGACCACCGGACTTCGGTAAAACTTCAGTTGGATGTCCTGGTGAGAAAAATCAAAACATTGGTCAGGGAACTGTCTGTCGTTTTGGCTCCATTTCACCTCAAAAGAATGCTGGGGCCTGCCGCCTTTATCCTGGGCGTTTCCTTTGGCAATCCGCTTGCGGCCCAAACCTTTTCCGGACCGCAGGAAAATCCTTTTGGTTTAATATCGGCTTTTGACTATGCCATTCCGGCATTTGCCGATTTGGATGGTGATGGTGATCTGGATATTCTTGCCGGTGAATATTATGGCAAGCTTCAGTATTACCAAAACACCGGATCTGTAACCAATCCGCAATTTGCCGCACCACAGGAAAATCCGTTTGGCTTAACGGGAGTACAATTGATCGCCTTTCCAACATTTGCCGATTTGGATGATGATGGAGACATGGATTTGCTGGTTGGGGAAGGTACTGGTACCATGAGATATTTTAGAAATATCGGAACGGCCACCAACCCTCAATTTGCACCTGCACAGCAAAATCCGTTTGGATTGAGTTCGTTGAATACCTTTGCCATCACCACTTTTGTAGACCTGGATGATGACGGCGACATGGATTTGATGGTCGGTGATTACAACGGCGTAATGCGGTATTTTCGAAACAACGGCACCCCAGCAGCGCCCCAATTTGCGGCGCCAATACCGAATCCTTTCGGATTAACCAGTGTGGTTGATTTGGCTGCCACAACTTTTGCAGACTTGGATGTTGATGGCGACCTAGATATGCTGGTTGGTGAATATGGAGGAAATATGCAGTATTTTAGAAATATAGGTTCTGCCACCAACCCTCAATTTGCCGCCAAGCTACAAAATCCATTTGGATTGACTGGTGGCGCAGATGCAGCTTTTCCTTCCTTTGCCGACCTCGACGGCGACGGCGATATGGATCTGTTGGTTGGTGAATATGGAGGATACATGCAGTATTTTACCAATACAACCATTGTGGGCACCCAGGAAGCGTTGTCAAACATTCGCTTGGATTTGTTTCCCAATCCCGCAACCAATGTATTGACCATTCAAACCGATGCTGATTTTGTTAAGATGGAAGCTTTCGACGGTCTGGGTAAATTGGTTGGAAATTATGATGGATCCATAACAACCATCACGGTAAGCAACTGGGAAAGCGGCGTTTATGTGCTGAAATTCACAGATGCGCAAGGACGTTATGCTACAAAAAGGCTGATAAAAGAGTAAACACCAGATGGTCTTTATACAAATGACCGGATTGTCCGGTTCGGGAAAATCAACCTTATCCCATGGTGTCCAACAGCGACTTTTGGCACTGGGCTACAAGGTTGAAGTCATCGATGGTGATGTTTACCGCAGCCACATTTGCAGCGATTTGGGGTTTTCCAAAGCAGACCGCATGGAAAACATCCGTCGGCTGGGGTTCATTGGCATCACTTTGGCGAAGCAAGGCGTCATCACCATCATGGCTGCCATCAATCCATACGAGGAAGCACGGGTGGCCCTGCAACGGGAAAATCTACTGGTAAAAACGGTCTTCGTTTCCAGTACTCTGGAAGCCCTAACGAAAAACGATGTCAAAGGTTTGTACAAACGCGCACTGCTGCCAAGGGAGCATCCCGATTTTGTGGGAGATTTCACAGGCATCAGTGCGCCGTACGAGCCACCGCAGGCGCCAGACCTATTGCTTCACACCCACGAAGAAACCATAGAGGTTTCCACCGGAAAATTGCTCGACTTCATCCTGGAGCAGGTCAGCATAATCGCCCCGAATGCCATCCAGCCGTCGGCCCGGCGTGCCTTGTTTATCGGACGATGGCAACCTTTCCACAACGGACACAAATGGCTTATTGACCAAAAATTAAAGCAGGGAATTCCTGTTATGATCACCGTAAGGGACATTCCGTGCGATGACCAAAATCCCTTTACGACGGCACAAACCATCGAAATGATCCGACGTGTGTATGTCGGTCAACCAGTTGAAGTACGGGCCATCCCCGACATTGAAAGTGTAAATTACGGTCGCGGGGTAGGGTATGAAGTCAATTGTTTTACACCGCCGCCGGAAATCGAATCGATTTCAGCTACGGCCATAAGGACATGTATCCACAACAAGGATGAAAGCTGGAAAATCTTTGTGAGTGAGGAAATACAGGACGTTGTAAAAAGGTATTTGATGGGTTAAATACCTCTAAGAGCCAATTAGGGTAAATGGGAATGCGGTGTGTCGTGCCTTTTTCAAAACTCGACACACCGCAAAACTCAACGCACGATCGTTACATCCCCCGAAAACACCTCTGAAGTTCCATCCACGTATTCAATTTCCATCCAATAAGCATAAACGCCGGGTTGCATGTCTTCGCCCCGGAACCGACCGTCCCAGCCCTGGGCAGGGTCGTTGGGTGTAAGGTTGTCGAGCACTGCAATTTTATTTCCCCAACGATCAAATACCTGCAACGTGCGTATGTTGAACACACGGTCGTCTCCGTAAGCATTGAACGTATTGTTGAAACTTCCGGATGGATTGAAAGCATTGGGAATGTATACGTTGCCGCCTTTTTTTACATTGATCAAATACATACCCGAAGCCTGACAACCGTTGAGACCTTCCACCTGAACATTCACAACCGTACTGTTCGCAGGTGCAAGGGAAGGGTTAAGGCAATCGGTACACGACAGCCCTGTTGATGGCACCCAAAAGATGTTTTGTGGGACAAAGTTCACCGGCATGATGAGTTGTACGCTTTCACCTGCGTTGATGTCAAACGTTTCGGTGTACGTGGTTTGTACCGGTGTGAAAGCCTGAAGTACGGCTTGCGTTACCACAATGCAACCGTTGTTATCAGTAACCTGGATGGTTTGTATGCCCGGTCCAAGTCCGCCGAAGGTCACTGGGTTCAATCCATCGCCCGTTTGGGTTTCAATGCCGATGGTAAAGCTGTACGGGGCTACACCTCCGGTTGCCAAAGTGATGTCAACCATGCCGTCCTGGTCGCAGTCTGGCTGTGCAACATCCGTTTCAATCAGGATGGCCTCCGGTGCGTTCAACAACGCCCCTGCCGTACCGCTGCAGCCGCTTGCATCAGTCACCGTGACGGTGTACGTGCCTACGGGCAAATTGGAAAGGTTGCCGGTGACGCCGCCCTGGTTCCATACATAATTGAATGGGGCCGTTCCTCCCGATACATTGGCTTGTACGCCGCCGTTTGTTTCTTCAAAACAGGCGACGCCGAACCCATTGTAATTGGTCGTAACTTCTGCGGTGACCACGATATCGGGTGCCAGTGTGGTTACCACAACCACTATGCTGTCGCATCCGAACTGATTGATGAAAGTGTTTTCTACCGTGCCCACTGCCGTGGGATCGCAGGTGGTCAGAGCAATTTGAAGGTTGTTGATCGGCACCTCCGTCATGTTTTGTGAATCAGTCGTTGTACAGCCCAATCCATCGGTCACCGTAACGAAGTAGGTGCCCGGTTGGCTGACTTGCAGGTTTGAAGTTGTTTGGCCTCCTGTCCACAGGTAACCAGCAAATCCTTCCGTTGCTGCGATAGAAACCGTTTCACCTTCACAAAATGCGGTAGGCCCCGTGATGGTAACCACAGGCAAAAATGGAACCGTTGCATTGATGGTGGCAGTACCAGTACAACCTGCTCCGTCGGTTACGGTAACATTGTACGTACCGTTCTGCGTAGCGCTGATGGTTTGGGTTGTTTGTCCGCCCGTCCAGGTGTACGTTGCAAATCCTGCACCGCCATCCAGGGTAATCTGTCCGTCGCAGGCATAAGGCAAAGGTGTGATTTGTGTTTGAATGCTGTTTCCGACGGTGACGTTTTGGCTCGTCGTTCCTGTGCAACCGTTGGCATCTGTTACGGTAAGACCAATGGTTCCGGCCGCATTTACACTTATTGTTGCCGTTGTTTCGCCTGTTGACCAGGCATAACTGCTGAAAGCACCTGCTACACCCAAAGTACCGCTACTGCCGTTGCACAGTTGGGTAGGACCGGTGATTTGCACCTGTGGAATGGTCAATACATTTACTCCAAACAATGCGGTGGCAGTACATCCCAAAGCGTCGGTGGCCGTAACGCCGTAAGTTCCGCTTTGATTTACTGAGATGAAGGAAAGTGTTTGTCCTCCCGTCCAGAAGTAATTTACAAATCCGGCAGAGGCCGTGAGGGTGGTGGTTTCACCGGCGCAAAGTACGTTGTCGCCACTGATGGCCACCGTATTTTGCACGGGTATGCTCACGAAAAGGGTGGCTGTGCCGCTGCAACCTGCGGCGTTGGTTACAGTAACAATGTAGGTTCCGTCCAGAGTGGCGCCGATGGTTTGGGTTGTTTGTCCGCCCGTCCAGGTGTACGCAGCAAATCCCGAACCGGCATCCAAGGTGATTTGGCCATTGCAGGCATAGGGGAGGGGCGATATTTGTGTTTGCAGGCTGTTGCCAACGGTGACGTTTTGGCTCGCCGTTCCCGTGCAACCGTTGTTATCTGTTACGGTAAGACCAATGGTTGCGGCGGTATTTACGATGATGGTGGGAGTATTTTCGCCAGTAGACCAGGCATAATTGCTGAAAGCACCTGCTGCACCCAAAGTACCGTTAATGCCGTTGCAAAGTTGGGTCGGACCGGTGATTTGCACCTGTGGTATTGCAATGGCATTTACTGCGATGGAAGCGATGTTTGTGCAGCCAAGGTTATCTGTAGCCGTAACGCTGTAGGTTCCGCTTTGATTTACTGAGATGAAGGAAAGTGTTTGTCCTCCCGTCCACAGGTAATTTACAAATCCTGCAGAGGCTGTGAGGGTGGTGGTTTCACCGGCGCAAAGTACGTTGTCGCCACTGATGGCCACCGTATTTTGCACGGGTATGCTCACGAAAAGGTTGGCTGTGCCGCTGCAACCTGCGGCATCGGTTACGGTAACATTGTAAGTTCCGTCCAGAGTTGCGCCGATGGTTTGGGTTGTTTGTCCTCCCGTCCAGGTGTATGTAGCAAAACCCGAACCGGCATCCAGGGTAATCTGTCCGTCGCAGGCATAAGGCAAGGGTGTTATTAGTGTTTGAATGCTGTTTCCGACAGTGACGTTTTGGCTCGTCGTTCCTGTACAACCGTTGGCATCTGTTATGGTAAGACCAATGGTTCCGGCGGCATTTACACTAATTGTTGCCGTTGTTTCGCCTGTTGACCAGGCATAACTGCTGAAAGCACCTGCTACACCCAAAGTACCGTTACTGCCGTTGCAAAGTTGTGATGGACCAGTGATTTGAGGTTGTGGGGCTGTTGTAACATCCACAACAAAAGACGCAACATCGGTACACCCTGGGTTATCGGTTACAGTTACGGTGAACGTATCAGAAGTTGTAACCGAGATGTTGGGGCCGACCTGCCCGTTTGACCAAAGATAACTACTGAACCCTGCCGAAGCGCTAATGCTCGCTGTTTCACCTTGGCAAATGACAGCATCGCCAGTGACGGTCACATTGGGTGGTGGTGGTATGCCTGCGTTGATGGTCGCCGTACCGCTACAACCGGTGGCATCACTTACGGTTACGGCATAAATACCATCTACATTGACGTTAAGTGTTTGGGTAGTTTGTCCGCCCGTCCACGTATAACTTACAAACCCTGCGCCTGCATCCAGCGTAAGTTGGCCGTTGCATTGGTAGGGTTGAACCACGATTTGGGTTTGCAGTGAGGTGCCCAAGGTCAAACTTTGTGTTGCGCTTCCGGTACAACCTACGGTATTGGTTACCGTTACGGTGTAATCGCCAGCGGTATTCACAGTGATAAAGGAAGTTGATTGACCTGAAGACCAAAGGTAACTGATGAAAGAGCCGATGACGGTGAAAGTAGCATTGCTGCCGGCACAAATTGATGTTGGACCGCTGATGCCTGGCACGGGCGCTGTTAGCGCCGACACTCCAAACACATCGGTGGCCGTGCAACCGAAAAAGTCGGTCACCGTAACCGTGTAATTGCCGGCCTGGGCAACATCAATGGAACTGCCGGTTTGTCCTCCTGTCCAGGCATAAGATACGAAACCTGGTGTTGCATCCAGCGTCGCAGTATTGCCTGGACAAAACTGGTTTTCGCCGCTGATGTCTACAAAGGGTGTACTTGGGATGTTGACGTCGTAACTGTCCGTTCCTGTACAGCCGTTGCTGCCGGTAACCGTGATTTGGAAGTTTCCGGAATTGTTGATGGTTATGGCCTGGGACGTCGCGCCAGTAGACCAATTGTAGGTGCTGAAAACCCCTCCAGCAGAAAGGGTTAGCTCGCCGTCGCACAAATATGTCGATTCCAGGATGTCGGGCGTAGGTGCAGGCAACAACAACAATGTCTCGCTGTCGGTACCGGTACATCCATTGCCTGCGGTTACTGTCACGGAATAAATACCTGCTGTTGAAACGTCGATACTTTGTGCACCTGAGCCGATGGACCAATTGTAGGAGGCAAAACCGGCGCCAGCATCAAAATTGGTGGAAATGTTTTCACAAACAATTGCAACACCTGAAATGGATGGTTGTGGCGCAGGCAAGGTGTTGGTAGTCAGACTGTTTATTGCTGTACAACCAAAAGCATCGGTAACGGTAACGGTAAACGTGCCGGCACTGATGACGTCAATATCGGGTGTTGCTTCGCCGGTATTCCAAGCGTAAGCGTTGAATCCGCCCGTTGCAATGAGTGTGGTAAACCCATTTTCGCAAAAAACATCCGCACCTGAAATACTGACCACAGGGTCGGTTGGTATGTCTGCAAAAAACACATCCGTACCGGTACATCCCGATGCATCGGTGACCGTAACGGTAAAATTGCCCGAAGTGGTGACGGTGCTAAGCGGCCCGGCAGGTCCGTTCGACCAACTGTAACCAAGAAACCCTGCGCCTGCATTCAATACGAGTTGATCGTTGCAGGCATAAGGCGCTGCGGTGATGTTGGGTTGAGGTTGAGGTAATGTTGTAAAAGTTTGTGAATCGGTTCCGGTGCAACCGTTGGCGGCAGTTACCGTTACGGTGTAAGTATTGGTAGTTGAAACCTGGGTGGTCTGGGTGCTTGGTCCGTTAGACCACAGGTACGAACTGAAGCCTGGACCAGCGTCCAAAGTTATGGAAATGCCTTGGCAGGCACTTGGTGCCCCGGTAATGTTGGGTATTGGAGCTGGAATCTGGTTCACCACCTGGCTCGTCGTGGCGGTGCATCCAAAACCATCGGACACCGTTACTGCATATGTTCCGCTGTTGGCAACACTGATGCTGGAGCCTGATTGGCCGTTAGACCAGCTGTAAGAGGAAAACCCGCTGCTCGCATTTAGGTTAATGCTTTCACCCTGACAAACAGAAGTGCTCCCAGAAATGGAAACAACAGGGGGCGGAGGTATCGAAGCATTAAAAGTACTGGTACCCGTACAGCCGTCCACATTGGTCACGGTCACGGTGTATGGGCCCGAACTGTTTACGGTGGTGCCTTGTCCGCTTGATCCATTCGACCAACTGTAGGTATTGAACCCGGGAGATGCTGTCAGGCTAATTTGTCCATTGCAGGCATAGGGCGACGCCGTGATGTTGGGTTGAAGATCGGGCAAATAGATAACGACTGCACTTGCTGTTCCCTCACAACCATTGCTGTTGGTTACCGTAACCGTGTAGGTGCCCGAGGTGGTTACGGCAATTGCCTGAGTAGTTTCACCAGTTGACCATGTATAACCGTTAAAGACCGGCGTTACACTTAGGGTTGTACTTGAGGTACAGAAGTCGCCTGCCCCCAAAACGGTCGGAATGGGAGGCGGTAAAACGTTGAGCGTAACGGATTCGAGTCCCGGACAGCCTTGCGCAAACAAGTTTTGAAGACAAACGGTACTTGCAATAAACAGAACAAGTAGGTAAATTTTTTTCATAGGTTTTTATGCTAATGGCATTAAGATGCAGCCAGAACAAAAATAGAGGTATCAAATGTTGTGAAATATTACAAGTTTTGTAAAAAACATACTTTTTTGTATGGCAAGGCAGCATTTTAAACTTTGGTTTGGCCAAACTGTACGTCATTCTCTGGACGCGTCCCCAATCAGCTTTTACAGCAGTTGCAACATTTTTAAGAGTCCTTCTGGCCCAATTCCATCCAACTTCAACAACCTCGGTACCTCCATGTCAGTCCAGGATCCATCGTGGCGTTTTACGAGGTAGGCTTTGTCGGCGGCAGCCAACATGCTTTGGTCATTTTGACTGTCGCCGACAGCCATGGAAACCAGTTTGGATCCGTGTTTTTGCTCCAGCAACGGCACAAGGATTTGGAGTGCTTTCCCTTTGTTTACTTGGGCATCTGTGAGCGTAACGAATCGCCCACCGCGCGATAAAGCCAGCCCGGCATGCTGCAATTCACGGGTTTCGACAATGTTGGGCGGCGGTGCCAGCAGCGTTTCGCTGAACAACCGTTGCCGGGCTCTTTGCAATGCTTCTCCGTGAAGGTTGGTAGCATCGGATAGTTCTTCGTCGGTCACATCGGCATAACCGCGCAATGCGCCACCGGTAGTTTTGTTGACGGCAGAAAGTATGGTTCTGATTTCCGGATATTGCAGCGAGGCCAACGGGGCGACGCGGTAACCATGCGTAGCTGGGTATGAGGCGATCGTTTTCTCTGAAAAATACCCTTCGGGAAAAAACAAACCGCCACCGCTTTCCACGATCATGGGTTGGCGGATACCGAGTTGTTGTTGCAAATGAAGTTGTTCGGCAAAGGTTTTGGAAGAACAAAAAATCAACGGAATGCCTTTTTTTTCCAACAACTTAACCGCTACCAACGCCATGTTGAAATCGTAAGAATGGTGGTCTATCAAGGTTCCGTCTATGTCTGCAAACAACACCGTCATAACAACTACAGGTTGCTGTGTTTTTTCCAATCGAGGACTTTAGAGGCTTTGTCGAAATCCATGTTTGACAGTGCAGGATACCGTTTTGGGTTGGTGGGTGTTTTTTTTGAAGCGGTAAGAATTTTATGCCTTTTGAGCTCCTGGAGTATGTCTTTTTTCAGGCTTTCAGGGCAAACAGGAGAGTGGTACAAGACAGAAAGTGAACCTTCTATCATTTCTTTCAAATGGTCGTCGCCCTTGGTAACTTCATGAAAGTGTGGATTGCGCGACTGCATTTGGAACACTTCCACACCGTTGCGCATCACTTCCGGGTAATCGGACGGTAAAACGCCGCCGAATTTCTCCAGCATGTTCACAAAGTGGTTGGTCTCTACCGAAAAACCTGCGGAGTAATCCAGCGACAAAGCCAAATTCATGGAAAGGGCATGTTCGCCTGCATTGCCAGTAAGGATGATGTCGCTTTCAAAGCCGGTATGCAGGCTGAGCAGCTGGTTTAAATATTGGTTGGTGATGCGCGTGACCCTACCCAAGCGGGCAAAAAATAATTCTGAATCCACGATTTTGGGTTTGCTGTGCCACTGCACCCGCACCATGGAATATTCTGTTTTGGCCTGGGTAAAACCTGCTGAAAAAAGCCGAACATATTCCAGCACTGCTCCCGGAAAAAAGTTGTCGGCATCGATGAAACCTACGTAACGTTTGCCCAGCAAACGGGCCAGTACAATGCCGGCAATCATGCCTTCCGCTTTGCCGTTGCGCACCAGACCCTCATCGTCGAGTAAATCCTTGTAACCGCCTTTTTCAAAAACTTCACCAAGATCGGTTCCACGTTGGTGGAACATCGCGTAGTTTTTTTTCGCGAAGCGACAAAAATTGTCCACCATGGCTTGTTCCATTTTGAACCGGTCAATGGGATCGCGCTGGCTGTTGGATAAAATGATGGGAAAACAGGCGTGGGGAATTCCGCAAAGAACGCCTTCCAGCAACCGCAACCTTTCATCCTTGATGGGTATGATAACAGCCATGTCTTTTTCAATCGCAAACAATTCTTCGGCTGTAATTTTTCTGACAACATGAAAAGGATTGGAAAAGGCGTCGTCTACATCGATGCCGCCATCAAGTTCAAATACTTTCTGAACGGCGTAAAACATGTTGGAGCCGAATCTTTCAGCATTGACGGGTAATTCTATACGCATGTGGAAATATTTAATTAAAAAAGGGCAAAACACGTAGTGCGTGACAAGGTGTCCATTTTAAAACCCCTGCACAACTATTTTGTTCTACTTCCCAATTTTAAATTTGCAAGCTCTAAATGCTGGAGCGCCACCACAAACTGCTATCACCGTAACTTAAAAACCGGTAATTGTTTTCCAGGGCATGATGGTACACCTGGTGCCAGCCGTCGCCAGCAAATGCTGCAACCAGCAACAATAAGGTGCTTTGCGGCTGGTGAAAATTGGTGATGAGCCCGCCGACCATACGCACCTTGTATCCGGGTGCAATCAGCAACTTCGTTTGTGCAAAAAGCCTTGTTACACCTGTTGCTTCAAGGTGTTTGTACAAGGCTTCCAAGGCCTTTTGGGGCGGAATGTCTGAGGGTTGGTCGTATGGGTACCATTGGTCGGTGAGCCCCTGGCCAATCCCTGTGCCTGGCTCTCGAAGCAAACGTACGCCCAGCCAATACAAACTTTCCAGAGTTCGCAATGACGTTGTTCCTACCGCTATGGTTTTTTCGGGATCGGCTTCCAATGCAAGCTTTCGGATTAAGCCAACTTCGACATCGATGTACTCAGCATGCATGTCGTGCTCCTGCATGGTTTCGGCTTTAACCGGACGAAAAGTTCCTGCGCCGACATGGAGGGTGAGTTGCGCCGTTTGAACGCCTTTGGCCTCCAGTTGTTGCAACACCCTTTTGGTAAAGTGTAGTCCGGCAGTTGGAGCAGCTACCGAGCCCTGTTGCAGGGCGTACACGGTTTGGTAGCGTTCAGCGTCGCTGGTTTGTACTTCGCGTTTGATGTAGGGCGGAAGCGGCATGTTGCCTGCTGCCTGCAACAAATCGGCAAAAGGGAGGGCAGAGTCCGACCAGGTGAGTTCAAGCACCATGTGGTCTGGGGTTTTTTCCACGTGCGCAACTTCCAACCGAACTTGTTGCCCGTTTTCAAAAGTGAGTTCGCGGATTAAAATGCCTTCCTTCCATTTTTTGGCATTGCCAACCAAAGCCTTTACGCGCAATTGCCCACATGCAGCCATGCCCTGTACCACATCCATACCGGCGGGTTCGAGGTAAAAAACCTCCACGCGAGCGCCCGTGTCTGTGTCAAACAACATCCGGGCTTCCACCACGCGGGTATTGTTCACAACAAGCATGGCACCGGATTCAAGTAGAGATGGCAGGTCGCGAAAAAAACGGTCCGTTACAAGGCCATCCCTGTACACCAACAATCGGGAAGCATCGCGTTCCGGCAAAGGGAAAGCTGCTATGCGCTCGTTGGGAAGCTCGTATGTGTAATCGAGAATGGAAATCTGACGCGGGTCCATTTTTTTATAGCATTTAGCAGTTAGCGGACAACAGTTGGTGGTCAAACAATATGTTTGGCCGAATGTAGGGAGTACTTAAGAAAACACGATTCGACATTTTTGTTTTTTTTTGAAAAAAAGAGCCATCCACTTTCATGGATGACCCAATTGTTTTTTTGCCTGCTGCCTGCTAAATCACATTTTCACAAATTTTTCTACTTTTTCCTTTTCACCTTCCACTTTTAAATGAAGCAGATACATTCCTGGGGCGAGGGCGCTCACGGACAATCCGTCCTGTATGATGGCGATATTGGATTGAATGACCACACGACCGGCTGCATCACTGACCCAAATACGCGTTGAAGCATCAGTCGGGCCTTCATATTGCACAAACAAGGTGCCAGTTGTTGGATTGGGGTAAAGTTTCAGGTTGCCATATTCGCCTGCAGGCAGGCTTGCCGGTGTGGTAAATGTTCTGGCGTTGCTGTAGTTGGAGCAGTTGGCTTTTACACGCCAGAAGTATTTCGTTGCCGGGTTGAGGCCGTTCAGGGTGAACGACGTTCCGGTCACCGTTCCCACAGTAATGTAAGTGTTGGTGGACGAAGGGCGGTACTGCACCGTGTAGTTTGCAGCGCCCAATACTGCCGTCCAATTAACGGTAGCAGAAGTTGACGACAAAGCGGTGGTGACCAGACCAGTTGGTTTGTTGCAAGAGCTGGCTGTTGTGACAAAGCTGGCTGTTGATGAATATCCCGAGCAATTTGTTTTTACACGCCAATTGTAGGTGGTGCTGCCTGCCAATCCGGTAAGGTTGCGGGTGGTGGCAGTAGAGGTACCAGCTACGATCCAGGTCGATGATGCGCTTGTTTTGTATTCAACCGTGTACGTGGTGGCTCCTGATACTGCCGACCAGCTCAAAGCAACGCTGTTGCTGGTTACGTTGCTGCTTGTCTGGCCCGTTGGCACATTGCAACCGGCGCCTTGAAGGGTGCTGAATTGTGCAACGTCGGAATAACCTGAACAATCGGTTTTAACCTTCCAGCCGTAACTGTTTGCCGACGATAGGTTGCTCAACACATACGAGGTGCCCGAGATGGTGCCTGCGGTAAGCCAGGCAGATGATGTGGTGAGTTTGTATTGTACGGTGTAGTTCAGGGCGCCGGGAACCGCAGTCCACAACAAAGTAGCCGATGTACTGGTAATGTTGCTGGTGGTGAGTCCAGTTGGAACCACACCCGCCTGTGCGAGGCAGGAAGCATTCAAAACGCGGTTTTGTATATGAGCCTTGGGCAAAGGACCAAAGCCGTGGTTTAAATTGATGCCGTTGCTGGTGAGGTGGCAGTAGCTCATGATGGTGCCGCCATTGACGGGTGCAGGACCCGGCGAGCAACTTCCTTCCGGCGTATAACAGTTGTCGATGGCGCCTCCCGCCCAATTGCAGCTTTGTGTGTGCCATGAACCGATGTTGTGGCCGAGTTCGTGTGTTACCACCATGACCGACCACGAATAGGTAGGCACGGTGCTGTAGGAATTGTAAATCATGCTAACAGCATGGGCGTATGATTTGAAACAAAGCACATCAAGGTAGGCGATACCGCCGCCAACACTGCGGGTGGTGAGTAGGTGTGCCAGGTCGCCGTTGAAGTTTGTGCCCCGGGTGGTACGGAATGCGTTGAGTATGGCGCTGGTGGATGTAAGCGATGCATAGGGATCGCTGGTTGTCCAAACGTAAATCTCAGAGATGTCCACGTCGATGTCTTCGTTGGCGTATAATGTAGCCACTTGGTTGAAAAGGCCAGTTACGTAGTTTACCACAGTGGTCGTGTTTGAACCTTTGTCTGTGTAAAGTTTGTAATCACATTCAAAGTACACTTGAACCACTTTGCAACCAATGAATCGGTCGGTAACTTCGCCTTCAGGGTTCTGCGGCACTTCATCCAATTCTTCCGTGAAGCAGGATATTGGCATGCCGGCTTTAAGATCCTGACTACGGTAAAGGATGTACATATCTGAACCATCATCCATTTTTCCAACTTGATAATCGCCTTCGGGTGTAGAGATCATAATCATAACATCGTCGCCAAAAAGGCTGACAGCAGCGATTGAACCGGGTACGTCCTTAACGATGCCCCTGTAAAAAACACCCTGCTGAATGGCATCATTCAGGGCTGTGCCCTTGTTGCTGAGTTCACCTACAATGAACCCTTTGGCCAAAATGCTGGTCTGTGCGAGTTCAAGTTCGAAGTTGTCGCCAGCGGCATTGGGCACCACCAAACGAAGTGTGGGCATTCGGGCCTCGGTGATTTGTTTCAATACTGCCTTTTCCGGAGTGAGCAGGGTGGCATTTTCCACGGCATACTGAAGTGTGTTGTTTCTGGTATCGGTAATCTGGAAAAGTTCCACTTCCGGAAAATCACCAGAAGGTCTCATGGATTCCAGCCATTCGGCAACCCGGTTGTTTTGAAGGTATACCGTTGAAGGGAGAAGGAAAAATACCCCAAACAGTGCAAGAGGCAACAAGAAGCGTGTGTGAAAATTAGGGATGAGCATAGACAAAATTTTTGGCTTTGTTTTATGGATAAAAAAACGTAAATATAGTTAAGTAACTAATTTTTTTTTCAGAAAACATGAATCAAAACCAGCCTTTTTTCGTCAAATGCAGTTTACACGTCACGAAAAGTCCAACCATGATTTTAGAATAAGTTCAAATGTTCAGAGGTGTTCGCAGGCCAACGTAAAAGGAGATTGTTCCTGCTGCTTGGTTAATGTTTAAAAAGGAGCCTGGTCTGTCACCCGCTAACAGGGAATCCCCAGACGTACTAATTTCGCCATGACTTCAACAGCCCCACGAGTGCCGCGTCCATCGAATGACGTACAGTTTGGCGAGAACTATAATTTTGCTTAATTAGGCATGAGGAGGGCGAAATGCGGGACATTTTAACCAACGAATAACGACATTGAGCGAAAAATAGGGCCGCGAAACTGTATGTCATTCACTGTACGCGGCACTAGGTACATGCTTCAAACAACCATTTCATACGGATCATCCAACATGTTAACCACGTGAAAACCTCAGATACAAACGATCAAGACAAGGCATTGGTACTGGTCAATTTAAACGGCGATGTTTCCGATCGCTTGCCGGCGCAGGTTGCCGACATGCAACGCGCCTTGTATTACGGCGATGCTTTGTTTGAAAGCATGCGCACATTCAGCGGCCGCATGCCCTGGTGGTCCATGCATTGGGAACGACTGAATGAAGGCATGGCTCAGTTGGGCATGATCGCTCCGGCACATTGGTCGGCGGCGTTTTTTGAAAATGAATGGCAAAAGATGCAGGTGTTCAACCACCGCATTCGTCTGATGGTGTGGCGTTCGGCCGGTGGATTGTACCTGCCGGAGAACAATGAAGTCGGTTTTTTGATGACGACGCAAAAAATCGATACGCCGCTTTACGTGTGGCCGAATGATGGGGGCGTTTTGGGGTTCAGCAAAACGGTTCAATTGCCTGTCGATGCCTTTTCAAACCTAAAATCCTTGAATACAGCACGTTATGTACAAGCAGCCAGGGAAGCCCGCAGCAACGGATGGGATGATGCCGTGATACTCAATGCTTTCGGACGCGTTTGTGAAACCAGCAACAGCAACATTTTTTGGATAAAAAATGATAAGTTATTCACGCCGCCCCTAAGTGAAGGCTGTGTGGCTGGGATTGTTCGAAAATTAATGATATATTTGGAGGTCGAAGGGTTGGAACCGTGTACCGAAGCAATATGCAATCCGGCTACTCTGTTGGATGCCGATGAAGTGTTTACAACCAATGCGGTACGAGGGATACAACCAGTTCTAAGCATCGATAGATATATTAAAAAAAAGGATAAATCTAAAATAATATATGAATGTTTAATTAAATATATGTTAAATATTTAATTTTGTTATTTAAGATTTTTGGCACAGTATTTTCTAATCCTCTCATGAATTTTACTTTTCACCCCTTTCAAACCTTGTGGTATGAAACAGTCTTACTATTTGCTGATTTTACTTTTTTTTCCTTTAATCATGAATTCCCAGTCAAACTGGGAGGTTGGAATAAAACTTGGTGGTTCCAACTATTTGGGAGACCTGAATAAAAACTGGTATCCGGATTTTGAAGAAAGCAGACTTGGCTATGGCGCATTTGTGAAGCGGAACCTGACGCAAAACATAGGCCTGAGCCTCAATTACCAGGGAGGAATCATCAGTGGAGATGATGATAATTTTACTGCGCGGAAGAACCGCGGTATGTCTTTTACCACCCGTATCGACAATGTTTCACTGTTGTTGGATTGGGAGCTGTTGGGCCACAAACGTTACAAAGATGGTACGTTCAAAAAAATTGTGACGCCTTTTGTTTTTGGTGGACCTGGCTTCGCGTTTTACACGCCTGAAACTTTTTACAACGAAAACAGCGACCTCAATTCCTTTTTTGATCCGCGCGATTTGCCTTCGCAAACCGCCCAGCAAAAGTTCTCCATCAACCTGGGAACCGGTGTGCGTATCGACCTGAGCGAACGTGCCGTCCTTGGCTTGGAATTTAGTCTCCATACTGTTGCCGACGACTGGCTCGACGGTGTAAGTTATTCAGGAGATAGTGAGAACAACGACCTTTTTATGCACTATGGTATTTCACTTTCTTACCGTCTCGGCATGAAGGATAAGGACAAAGACGGTATTACCGATGCTTTAGATTCATGCCCGGAACTACCTGGAACTGCCCTACTTTCTGGTTGCCCCGACACCGATAAAGACGGCATCCGCGACCTCGACGACGAATGTCCTACCTTGGCCGGCTCTGTGTTGTACCGCGGTTGCCCTGATGCCGACAACGATGGCGTAACCGACGACAAAGACCAATGCCCCGATGTGGCAGGCCCGGCGGCCCTCGCAGGCTGCCCCGACCGCGATAACGACGGCGTCATCGATTCCAAAGACTTATGCCCGGATCTTGCAGGCACATCAACTTTCAAGGGCTGCCCCGACACCGACAACGACGGCATTGAGGACAGCAAAGACAAATGCCCAACGGTAGCAGGCAAGGCTGAATACAATGGCTGTCCCTTCGGTGATTCAGATAGCGACGGTATTCCCGACAATGAAGACCTTTGTCCCAACGATAAGGGTACGTCTGCTACAAAAGGTTGCCCCGACAGCGACAAGGACGGTGTGGCCGACAAAGATGACCGCTGCCCACAAGCAGCCGGTTTGGCGTCCAACGGCGGTTGTCCGGAGATGAAAAAAGAAGAGCGTGAATCGCTCACCCGTTCCATGCGCAGTGTCCAGTTCCAATCGAACTCCGACAAACTCACCGCAGCTTCGTTGCCCGTGCTTGATAAAGTTGCTGATTTGCTGAAACAATACCCGGCTTACAAAGTAACCATCAACGGCTATACCGACGACCGTGGAGAGTTTGACTCAAACCAACGCTTGTCTGAAAAACGCGCCAATTCCTGCCGCCAATACCTGATCGGTAAAGGTATTCCTGCTGAAAAGGTTCAAGCCATCGGTTACGGCGAATCCAACCCCATAACCTCAAACCTAAAGGAAGCCGGAAGAGCACAAAACAGGCGCGTCGAAATCGAATTGCGCTAAATAAAAACAACCATTTGCAAAACGCAAAAGCACCTTAATGCAAACATTGGCGTGTGTAAAAATAATGTTATGTTATTTTTCATTAATCCAATGTTTGTATTAATGTGTTTTTGTTTGGTTGTTAGCTTCTTTCTGAGAAATATTCCATTCCTTTGCTCTGCTTTTGGTTTTTAATCTAACATCATAACGAGATGAAAAAGGTTTATCCTTTGTTCTTTTTGTTGTACTTGCTTCCATTGTATCTTTCTGCCCAACCACGTTGGGAGGTAGGTTTTAACATTGGTGGAAACAACTACCTCGGCGACCTGACCCCCAACTGGTACCCGATTGCGAGGGAAACACAGTTTGGATACGGCGTTTTTTTCAAACGACACATCAACCAATCCATCGGTATTCGCCTGAATTACCATGGCGGATTGTTGGGCGGCGACGACCTGCGATTCGATGAACAAGCCGATCGGGGGATGTCTTTCCTTACTCAAATCCATGACGCCTCTGTGTTGTTCGAATGGCAATTCAATGCCAGAAACCGCTACTCCAAAGGCAGCATCCATTCCATAGCAACGCCTTACCTTTTCGCCGGACCAGGGTTGTCCTTCTTTAAGCCCGATACCGACTACAACCAGGACAGCGACGACAATGTCGTTTTTGACGCCCGCGACCTCGAATCCCAGCAATGGAATCAGACTTTCTCTTTGAATACAGGAGCAGGTATTCGCTTCGATTTGACTGAGCGGACCAGTCTTGGTTTCGAGTTCAGCTTTCATCCTGTTTTCAACGACTGGCTCGACGGTGTGAAATATTCCGGAAATCCCAACCAAAACGACTGGTTCGTATTCCTGGGCTTAACCCTTGGACACAGGCTCAGTTTGATGGATGAAGACAAAGATCGCATCACCGATGCCCTCGATGTTTGTCCAGACCAAGCAGGCGATAAAAAGTTTTATGGCTGCCCGGATTCCGATAAGGACGGCATTACCGATGCCCTTGACGCTTGTCCCGATCTTGCGGGATCGGTGTTTTACAGAGGTTGCCCCGATACCGACAAAGATGGCATCACCGATAACATTGACCAATGCCCCGATGTGCCCGGTTTGGGCTCACTTTTTGGTTGCCCCGATCGTGATGGCGATGGCGTTGCCGATCACCTCGATTTGTGCCCCGATTTGCCTGGTCTCAGTGCCGTAAATGGCTGTCCCGATGCCGATGCCGATGGCATCACCGACGAAAACGACGCGTGCCCGTACCTTTTCGGTCTTGCTGCATTCAAAGGCTGCCCGGATTCAGACAACGATGGTGTCCCCGACCATTTGGATCTTTGCCCAACACTTGCCGGGCTGTCAGGCAGCAACGGATGCCCATTCCTTGACGGCGACGGCGACGGCGTAGCCAATGAAAACGATCTTTGTCCTGATTTTAAAGGTACTCCTGCCACCAAAGGTTGTCCCGATTCCGACGGCGACGGTGTGAGCGATCCGGAGGACCGATGCCCGTACGTGGCAGGCCCTCCGGGCAACAAAGGTTGTCCTGAAATCAAAAAAGAAGACCGCGAAACCATCGCTCTTGCCGTGCGCAGCGTGCAATTTGAGTTTGGTTCCGACCGTCTGACGCCGGTTTCAAAACAGTCGCTCGACAAGGTTGGGGTTGTTTTGGGGAAATATCCAGGACAAAAAGTCTTTATTTTGGGGCACACCGACAGCAAAGGCAGCGATGCCTTTAATCTTAAACTTTCGGAGCGCCGTGCAATACAATGCCGGCAATACCTCATCAACAAGGGCATCGCAGCTGATCGCCTTACGGCCAAAGGATTCGGTGAGTCCAAACCCGTAGCGACCAACAATACAACCGAGGGACAAGCAAAAAACAGGCGTGTAGAGTTTGATTTGGGCGGACAATAAAAAATTACACCTTCCCGAAAAATCGGAAACCGTACTTTTGCCGCAACAATCCTTCAAACTGCATTGATGCAAAAAATACTTGTTGCCAACCGCGGCGAAATAGCCCTCCGAGTCATGCGCACCGCCCGCCGTATGGGCATCAAAACGGTAGCCGTTTTTTCCGAAGCCGACCGCAACATGCCCTTTGTGCTGTTTGCCGATGAGGCCGTTTGTATCGGACCTGCGCCTTCGTCGCAAAGTTACCTCAAAGGCGAAAAAATCATCGAAGTAGCTTTGGAAACGGGTGCGCAGGGCATCCATCCAGGCTACGGCTTTCTGAGCGAAAATGCCGCGTTTGCTCGTAAAGTTCAGCAAGCAGGGCTTACTTTTATTGGACCTAACCCGGAAAGCATCGAAGTCATGGGCAGCAAACTCGCCGCGAAGGAAGCTGCGAAAAAGTTCGATGTGCCCATGGTGCCCGGCATCGACGAGGCCGTCACCGATGTACAACTGGCCATCCGAATTGCCCGCGAAGTAGGTTTCCCCATCCTCATCAAAGCCTCGGCAGGTGGTGGTGGCAAAGGCATGCGACTGGTTGAAAACGAAGCGGAATTGCCCGAACAAATGGAACGTGCCATTTCGGAAGCGGTATCTTCTTTTGGCGATGGAGCAGTTTTTGTCGAAAAATTTGTGACATCGCCTCGACACATCGAAATCCAGGTGATGGGCGACACACACGGCAACATTGTTTATCTTTTCGAACGCGAATGCTCCATACAGCGGCGCCACCAAAAAGTGGTGGAAGAAGCCCCAAGTGCCATTCTTTCTCATGAAATGCGGCGTGCCATGGGCGAAGCAGCCGTTAAAGTTGCCCGCTCCTGCAACTACGTAGGCGCAGGCACTGTCGAATTTCTGGTGGACGACAAGCGCAATTTTTATTTCCTCGAAATGAATACCCGTCTTCAGGTGGAACATCCCGTAACCGAGATGATCACCGGACTGGATTTGGTGGAATTGCAGATCAAAGTTGCGCGCGGCGAAAAACTGCCATTCACACAGCAAGACCTCAAAATCAATGGCCATGCGCTTGAATTGCGTGTGTATGCCGAGGATCCTTTCAACAATTTTCTGCCCTCAGTAGGCACCCTCGAACGTTACCGCCCTCCGGTCGGGCCGGGTATTCGTGTAGACGACGGCTATGCAGAAGGACTCGAAGTGCCCATCTATTACGATCCCATGCTGGCCAAACTGGTGGTACACGCCCCCAACCGCATCGAAGCCATCCAACGCATGAAAGAGGCCATCGATTTGTACGAAATAGCAGGCGTCTCAACAACCTTGCCTTTCGGCCGCTTTGTGATGAACCACCAAGCCTTTGTGAGCGCCGACTTCGATACCAATTTTGTGAAACACTTCTACACACCCGAAAAACTGCTTGAAAACGATGAACAGGAAGCTCGCGTAGCTGCCATGCTCGCCCTGCACCTGCATCTTAAAGCCAAAAAAAGACTCAACGTTCCACCAGTTTCCAAAAGCAAGTGGGCCGGCAGGAGGTAGTTTGAAGTTTGAAGTTTAAAGTTTAAAGTTTAAAGTTTAAAGTTTAAAGTTTAAAGTTTAAAGTAGGCGTTCGGCTTGGGATGGAGATAAGTAGATGCTGTATCACTTGTTAACCAAGCAAAGGACATTTTTTTATTCAAACCCCAAGCCGACCGCCTACTTTGAAGTTTAAAGTTTAAAGTTTAAAGTTTAAAGTTTAAAGTTCAAAGTTTAAAGTTCAAAGTAGACGTTCGGCTTGGGATGGAGATAAGTAGATGCTGTATCACTTGTTAACCAAGCAAAGGACATTTTTTTATTCAAACCCCAAGCCGACCGCCT
>Ga0105048_10001460_pt1 | contig 38385 bp, 35 predicted proteins | sample MAT05_FD_78382 | JGI IMG/M metagenome (GOLD analysis project Ga0105048, IMG submission 78382) | Freshwater microbial communities from Lake Fryxell liftoff mats and glacier meltwater in Antarctica - MAT-05 | ecosystem: Environmental > Aquatic > Freshwater > Ice > Liftoff microbial mat | place... | reverse complement strand
TGCATGCCAGCAGCCGGACTCGCGGCGCGCTGATGCACGGTGCGAGTCCTCCGTGCGCCGCGCCCGCACTTCCTCCACTGGGGCTAAAGCCCCGTGGCTTCCGTGCGAGATCAATCTGTGATCAGGCAGAGCTGCGGGGCGGGCGCGGGCGATCCTGCTCCGCACGCTGCTCGGGCGTGAGCCGCAGCCTCAGTTCGCCGCGCTGGGCCAGGATCGTGCGTAGCCCGACCGTCTGCATGATCGCGATCAATGCGAAGAAGACGGTAAAGATCGGCCCGGCCAGGATGGTCGCGCCCGCCAGCAGCACGAGCGCTGTCAGCAGGGTTAGCGCCGTGTTCAGCGGGTAGCTGATCGTAAGCAGAAAGGCCTCACGCGCGATCGCCGCCGGCGAGCGCTCGGGGCGGTGGATGAGCAGCGGGTAGAGATAGAGCTGCATGCCGGCCCAGACGAGGCCCAGCAGACTGATCGGGCCAACCAGCCAGTTCAGCAGCGTGATCGTACTTTCGCCATAGAAGCGCAACGAGACCACGAGCACTACCAGCGCCGCCAGACTGCCCAGCGCGAGGCTACTGCTGCGCCGCCACTCTGCGCGGAAGCCCCGCCAGAAGTCGTTGATCACAGCCGACTCGGGGTCGGACAGCAACTCCTCGTCGACCACCCGCTTTACCAGATAGAAGAGCCCAGCCGTCGCGGCGGGCCATGTGACTACGAGCAGGCTCATGAGGATCCACAGGATGTTCGCCGTCAGCAGGAGTCCGATCCGACGCCAGAAGAGCTTTAGAACAAAGAGATATGTTTCCCAGGCCATGGCCAACAACCTCACCCGGCCAATAGGGCGCTCGGCACGCCCATCAGCGGAAGAAAGGGTGCGACGCTCTCGCGCACCTCAATGCGAGTAAGCGCCCACTCCAGGCGGCGCTCCGCCTCGGCCAGCTTCTCCGCATCGAAGCGGAGCACCCCAAGTTGCTCGATCGCGAAGCTCGCACTTACGGCCGCCCGTGCAGCGGCCGTGGCGATCTGCTCGTTACGCCCGATGCCAACCAGGAACCCTCCGCAGTACGCGTTTCCGGCGCCGGTGACATCCACGAGAGCGGCAGGCGGCACGGCCGGGACACGGTAGAACGAGCCGGCAGCCGTGCCGACCAGCGATCCGGCTGCACCAAGGCGCAGTGCCACCACCCGCGCACCGGCCCCGAGCAACCGCTCGAAGATCGTGGCGATGTCGGAGCTGCCGGTCAGTGCGCGGGCTTCCTCACGGTCGGGCGAGAAGACATTTACGGCGGTGAGGATGGGCAGGTTATGCTCAAGCGCTCCGGCCAGGTGCGCGAGCGAAGGCTCGCAGATCAGCAGGCTAGCCGGGTTAGCCGCTCGCAGCTGCGCGATCAGCTGAACCAGCTCATCGGGGGTTCCCCACTGCAAATGGAAGCCGCGCGCCTGAAGATAAGCGGCGGGGATATCCTCGAACGATGGCTTAAGCCGTTGAAAGTCGTCGATGTTGGTGCGGAAGATCTCGATCCGCCGCTCATCATGCTCAAACAGCTGCCAAGCCCGCGGCGTCCGCTCGCCAGAGCGTAGCGCGACGCCGCGCAGATCAACCCCCATCTGCTCAAGAAAGCGCCGATGCTGCGGATCAAAGTCGGTGCCGCAGTACGCGACAAAACCGAGCGAATCAGACCAGGGTCGCATACCGATCAAGGTATGCGTACCGGCGCCGCCCAGGGTGTTCATGTATGAGCGCCCGTCGGCAAGCACGATGTCGTCGATGATCAGGTTTGAGATCGTCACATACTCTGGCACCATAAGTATCTTTATAGAACCATACGCAGCCCCACCTGTAGGGGCTATCAGGCATCAATCGACGGGCGCGGCATCGCCTCGACCGGTTGCGGTGTCCAGACCGCCCAGGCTAGCGCGATCGCGCCGATGATATTCACAACGGCGCAGGCCCACCAGACCGTGGCGATCCCGTATTGTTGATAGATGATGCCGGCCGCGAAGACGCCGATGCTCGGCCCGATCCCGTGCAGCGCCGCCGCGTAGGCGGTCTGCCCAGTGGCGCGCCACTGGTTGGGCAGCAGTTGATCGGCAAACAGCACACCGGCCACCAGCAGCGACAGCATCGCGATACTGTGAAAGATCTGCGTCGGCACAACGAGGATCGGGATGGTGATCACCGTATAGAGCATCCAGCGCAGCGGCTGCAGAGCCACGCCCCAGAACAACACCCGACGCAGCCCCCAGCGCTGGATCAGCACCCCGGCGTAGGCCATGAGCGGCACCTCAAGGATCCCAGCCAGGGCAAAGGTCAGCCCACTCACCCACCCAGGGGCACCGATGTTACTCAGGTAGATGATCAGATATGAGTTGACGACCCCAAGCGTCATGCCGATCATCGTCGTGGCGACCAGGAGGCGCACGAAGACCCGATTACCCCACACGATCGGGCCGCTGCCCCGCCAGGTTGCCTTCGTTGCGTGCGGCACGTCGGGCAGCGTGGCCGTCACCAGCCCCATAAGCACCATGACGGCGCTGTAGAGGTAGATGATCAGCCAGATCGACTCGCCGATCACCAGCGCTCCAACCACCAGCGAGGCAACCGCGAACCCGGCCGAGCCCCACAGCCGCAGCGAGCCGAACTGCTCACGCCGCGACTCACGCTCAAGGTACTCGATCGCCAGCGCGTCGCAGAACGGCCCGATCGGACCGTTCTGGATCGCAAGGATGCTCGTCACTAGCAACAGCCAGCCGAAATCCGGCGAGTAGACCAGCGCCAGCGCCGCAAATGCCGACCCAAAGCAGGAGGCGCTCAGGATCACCCGGCGGAGCCGATAGATATCGCCGATCAATCCCCAGAGCGGCTGGCTGATCACCCGGGCCAGGGACAAGACGGCGAGCACTGTTCCGATCTGAATGCCGGTTAGCCCTGCCCACTGCAGGTAGAGCGCATAGTAGTTGAACAGGATGCCGATCGCCCCAAAGAACAACATATACGACAGCTTAAAGCGCGCAGCATGGGTCATAGTGTGTCGATAACCGCGCTAGACTTAATGCTATTGCCGCCTTCCTGATAGACTCCATCAAAGCGCCGGAACGGCGGTTCGCCGATCAGCTCGGAGAGGTGCGCCGAGAAGAGCTCCCCAGCGACGGCGTAGACCATCGGGCTGAAGATCTCAGGCACCTCCCCGACGACTGGGAGCGTCCAATCGGCCTCGCTGCCGATCACCGTATCGCCTTGGGGCACCACGGCCACAATCGTCCGACCGATCCGCTTGAGCGGCTCCAGCAACTCGGCGGCGCGCAAATGGCCGCGCCCTCCGGGCGAGATCAGGAAGGTTGGTGTGGCCGGGACGTCATTCACGAAATACTGGAGGTGCGCCCACTCCTCGGTATCCTGACCTGCGGCGTGTCGGCCGGCCGCCTCCATCAGCTTCGCGGCCGAGAAGAGCGCCGTCGCGTAGTTCGGGCCGTCGGCGACGAATACAAAGTTGTGGTACTCCGCGCAGGCCTCGGCCAGCTTCCGCACCGGCGTGCGGATCGCCGCAATCGTCGCCTCGATCGAGTCGGCGGTGCCCTTGAGCTGTTGGCGCAAGCCATTCGCCTCATCCTGGGTCAGCCGGCCTTTGATCTCGGCGACCCGGATCGCCAGCAGGTAGAGCGCCATGAGCGAGATGCGATAGGAGCGCACCCCCGGCGCGGGCGCGAAGTCCGGCACTACGCAGGTGAGCACCTTCTCGGCCACGCCGGCGAGCGGCGAATCGGGGTTGCCTGTGAGCGCAACCGTCAGTGCGCCGGACTTGCGGGCCATAACGAGAGCCTCGCGGGTGCGTGCGACCGTCCCCGAGACAGAGATACCAACTACCAGCGGGTTACGCGTAAACGCGCGCTCGAAGTAGGGCGCCGCGTAGCGCCCGGCCTGCATGGCGGTCAGCGCATCGGTCGGCACACCGGAGAGCTGCTCGAAGGCCAGCTCGCTCGCCAGGCCGGCCATGTGCGAGTCGCCGCAGCCGGTCAGCGCGATCCGTTTGACCGAGAGATACTCCTCGTGGTTGAGCAGCCGGCGGACGCGCTCATCAAGCGCATCGAACTGGGTCCGAATCAGCTCGGGCAGACTGTCAACTTGCGCGATCATGGTGGCAGCAGACATTTCCATCGGGTCGCTCCTATCTGGTATCTAGCAGGGCGCGCTGAAGGCGCGCGATTGAAACGTGTTAAGACTCGTCAGCATGCCCCAAGTCGGCAAACTGGTTCACCTCGGCCACTGTCGGTAGGCGCCCGCGCGGCCCCATGCCGGTAACCGCCAGCGCACCAGCCGCGCAGGCGAAGCGCAGCCGCTCGGCGAGCGGCAGGCCGCGCAGCGTCGCGCTCATAAACGCCGCGTTGAAGGTGTCGCCGGCGCCGGTCGTGTCGACGGCCTCGGTCGCGAAGCCGGGCTGGATGACCTCCTCATCGCGAGTCACGGCCAGCGCGCCCTGTGCGCCAAGGGTCACTACTACCGTGTGGGGGCCTAACGCTAGCAGTTGCCGCGCAGCCGTGATCGACGGCGCAACCCCCCATGCGGAGCGAAAGCCGAACTGGTTGAAGGAGGCAATATCAGAATCGGCGACGATCCGGCGCATCATCTCGCGATCAACGCCGTCGAGCGGCTCGATGTCGATCATCACCTCGGTGCCGCACGCATGGGCCAACTGCGCGAGCATGCCGAAATTTGCCAGCGGCATCAGATAGATCAGCCGCGCCTGGCTAAACGCCGCCTGCAACTGCTCGACCGAGTGCTCGGGCGCAAAGGTCGGCACCACGACCACCGCTTTTTCGCCGCCCGGCGGGATCAGGATGACCGTGAAGCTGGTTTTGCCATCCCGGCGCATATGGATCAGTGATGTATCGACCCCATACTTGATAAAGTCATCAATGACCAACTGCCCGGCCGGGTCGTCGCCGAGCTCGGCCAGGGCCGCCACGCGCAGACCGAGCCGGCTGGCGGCGCAGGCGAAGTTGGCCGCCGGGCCGCCCGACAGCGTGCCGATCAGCTTGCTCATTACCTTCTCGTCCGGCCCGGGAAGCCGCGGCACAGTTATAACGAGATCGACATCTATGCCATCGATCGTGAGAACATCAAAGCGGCGCTCGTTAGTCTTCATCTCGGCAATCCGTCTCACTCAGTTCGTTCAGCAGTTCGGCGTGTCGGCACCGCGCATCTTCCAGCAGCTCAGACGTGATCGTGACCGGGCCGATCTGCTCAATCGCAAGCGCCGCGCTGACCGCTGCACAGGCCGCCGCCTTGTCCAGGTCGTCGTACTGACACCACCCGACCAGCAGGCCGCCGGAGTAGGCATTTCCGGCGCCGGTGACATCAACCACTCTGGCGCGCGCCGCCGGCACGCACAGCATGCGCCTCGTCTCGCGCTGATAGATCAGCGACCCTGCCGCACCTCGCCGCAGAGCCACCACAGCCGGGCCGCGCTCAGCCAGTTCGACCAGCGCCTGTCGCAGCGGCAGCTCGCCCAGCAGCGCCTGAGTCTCGCCGACGCCCGGCGAGAAAATCTCGACATACGGCAGGCATGCGAGCACCCGGTCGGCCTCAATCCGCCCCATGCCCTCTTCGATGATCGGCTCCAGGCTAATGCGCAGGCCAGCCGCCGCGACCCGCTCAATCTGCTCAGGGTCGCCCGGCGCGCCACGCGTCAGCAGGTGTACAGCCTGCACCCCATGGGCCTGAAGGTATGCCGGAAAGTCGTCCGGCCACTGCAACTGCGCCGACCAGTCGTCGAGCGCGATCCGCGGGATCTGCGTGCGGTGGCCATCCGTCTCGAACAGCTGCCAGGCACGCGGAGTCGGCCGGTCGGTCCGCCGAAAGGCGTGCATGCGCAGGTCGATCTGCGCCATGATCGCCTCGTCGAAGTCGCGCCCGACTTGGCCCAGGATGCCGACATCGTCGCTCCAGAGCCGCATGCCGGCCACCGTATGCGTACCGCCGCCGCCTAGCACGCCCATCGAGGTTCGCCCGTCGGGGAAGACGATATCGTCGATAATCACACTCCAGCTCGCGTACTGCATTGTCATGGATCCTATGGCACCGACCTCGGGCGCTGGTACCCAGCGGCGACTTTCTGGGCGGCGATCTGGATGCTCAACTGGTGCAGCGGCAGCAGCGTAAGCAGCGGGGAGAGCGCTTCAGGCACACTCGCGACCTCGAACACCGACCCGGCCAACCCACGAATCACTTCGTCCTGGTCATCGATGATCGCAACAAGCTGCGCGCCCCATGCTACGACGGAGCGGGCGGTGTCGAGCATGCGCGCGCTGCCGGCGCCGGTTGGCGCCACCAAGAGCACCAGATCGTCGGGCGCGATCGTAGCGATATGCAGGCCGTGGTGAAACTCCTCAGCCGCGATCGCAAGCCCAACCTCTTGCGGGCCTTCGGCCAGCAGTGCCATCCCGGTATAGGCCACGCCGAGGCTCGGGCCAGAGCCGACAAATGTGACGATTCGCCGCGGGCCGGACAGCAGAATGCGCTGCGCAAGCTCCTCCGCCCAGCCCACGCTTGCGTTGAGCGCGACCCGCATGGCTGCGGGAAGACCGCGCAGTTGCGTGCCCAACTGATCGGCCGTGGCGGCCTCCAGATGGTGACGCGCACGCCCGAGCTCGATCGCCAGCAGGCTCAGCACCGCGATCGTCGCACTAGTTGTCTGCGCCGGCCAGCCGACTTTCGCGGCCCCCGGCACCAGTGCGGTATGGACCTTCTCGCTGAACGGGTTGCCAGCGTAGGGGTTATCGGTGATCCCGACGACATAGGCCGGCGTTGCCAGCGCCCGGTCGAGGGCCTCCCAGGTCGTCGTGGGTCGCCCACTCGAGCTGATCACAATCACCGCTGTTGTGGCATCAATGCCTGGGCGGCCGTGGGCCGCATACTCATAGGCCTGGACAGCCTCGGCCACCAGCCCGCTATAGCGCTCGAACGCCAGGCGGCAGGCCATGCCGGCGAACCAGGAGTCACCGGAACCGACAAGCATGATCTGCCGGACCCCGCGGGCGGCGAGCAACTGCGCGAGCTCGCGCACCGGATCGGCCAGATCGTTTAGTACCCGCGTGATCACCTCGGGCTGCGCGGCTACCTCCTGGCGCGTCGCCGAGATGGGCATCATTGATTCTTCGTCAGACACACGATCCCTCTCTCTTTGTTGCGGTATATTGCCCGCTTTGCTAGCAAAACACCGCAACAAAATCTATGGGTAGGTGGCTAGAATGTCGAGGAAGAGCTCCCAGAAGCGCTTCGCGTCGGCGACCACCGCAACCTCGGCGTTCGGCTCGGCGCCGCGCGTGCGCGGCTTGATGGCGCGGAAGTCCTCACCCAGGTGCCGCCCATCGCAGAGTGTCATGCCGTCGGTGTAGGTGCCGTTCGTCTCGACGGCAACGTGCATGGGCTCAAAGGTGAGAATGTCGGGGTCGATCAGGGCCGCCACCGCCAGCGGGTCGTGCATGGCGCCGCCGGGCAGCCCGGTGTGGCCGCCCTCGCCGCGGCTGTAGAAGTCGAGCATATCGGCGACGTGGGTGCTGGTGGTGCTACCGATCGAGCGGACGCGCTTGCGGTACTCGGGGGTGGCCAGCACCTGGCGGGTGGCGTTCAGGCCGATCATCTTGATCGGGATGCCGCTAGTGAAGACAACGTGGGCCGCCTCAGGGTCGCAGAGGATATTGAACTCGGCCGCGGGTGTGGCGTTGCCGAAGGTCAGCGAGCCGCCCATCAGGCTGATCTGCTTGATCCGCGCGGGCAGCGACGGGTCGAGGCTCAGCGCCGCCGCAACATTGGTGAGGGGGCCGATCGGCAGCAGATGTAGGTTCGGGATGCTGTGGGAGCTCTCCAGGATAAAATCGACGGCGTTCTGGGGGTGTAGGGGCACGGTGGGGGGCTGTAGGGTCGGACCGTCGAGCCCGCTCTCGCCGTGTACGCCGGGCGCGTAGCGCGGCGGGCGGGCGAGGGGGTGCGCAAAGCCCTTGGCGATCGGGATGCTGGTAAGGTCGGCGAACTCCACCACCTGCTGCGCGTTGCGGGTGGTATCGACGAGCGAGGCATTGCCGTGGACGGTAGTGATCCCGCGCAGGTCCATCGTGCGCGCGGCCAGTAGGATCGCCATCACATCGTCGTGTCCGGGATCGCAGTCGATGATTGCACTCAGCTTCACTGGTGAGCTCCTGTCAGTCGTTGGCGATACATCGCAAGAAATCGTGCGCTGTCAACATCATGACAGACTTGGACGTTCGGCGGCTGCCCGCGCTGTCCACGCCAGTCGGCCACTGTCTGGCCGCAGTGGTGCGCGCTCTGGTACTCGACATCGACGAAGGCCCGCTGTGTGGTGAACAGCGTCGGGTCGATCAGGTAGGCGATCGCCGATGAGTCGTGGACGGGCATGCCTGTGAGGCCGAGATCCAGATAGAACTGCATGTAGTGCTGCACGACGGCGTGGATAAAGTCGGTGCCGGGCGTGTTGGCGTCCTTGAGCGCATCGAGGTAGGCCGGCGACATGATCGTCTTCTCGGTTACATCAAGGCCGACCATGGTGATCGGCCAGCCCGCATGGAAGACGATGTTGGCGGCCTCGGGGTCGTTGTGGATATTCGCCTCGGCCACGGCCGAGACATTGCCCGCCACGCCAGCCGCACCGCCCATCAGCACCACCTCGCGCACATGCTGCGCGATGCGTGGCTCGAGAGCGTAGGCGATCGCGATATTGGTGAGCGGACCCAAGGGCACAAGGGTGATCTCGCCAGGGTTGGCGAGCACCATATCGGCGATAAACTGCCCGGCTCGCCGCGGGTCGGGCTGGCCCTTGGGCGGTGGGAAGTCGACCTGCCCAAGGCCGTTGCGCCCGTGTACGCGCCAGCCGTCGCCCGTGAATGGTCGCAGCAGCGGCTTCTCGGCACCGCGCGCCACCGGCACCTCGGGGTGTCCCGCCAACTCAACCAGCCGCAGGGCGTTGGCCGTGGTGATCGCGGTTTCGGTGTTGCCGAAGACGGTGGTCAGCCCCTCGATCTTCAGCTCGGGCGAACTGAAGGCCAGCAGGATCGCCATCGTGTCGTCGACGCCCGGGTCCGTGTCGATAATAATCCGTCGCATGGGTATGAGGCCCCCTAGGCTGAGGAAGGCTGCGTCGCCCTCGTGAGCCGCTCGTAGTACAGGTCGAGCAGGCGCGGGCTGTCGACATCGGTACAGACATGGACGTTCGGCGCCTGCCCGCGCTGCTCGCGCCAATCGGGGATGGTGTTGCCGGAGTAGAAGGGGCTATGGTGCTCGACATCGACATAGACGTGGCGGGTGGTGAAGAGCGTGGGGTCGATCAGGTAGGCGAGCGCCGACGGGTCATGGACGGGCATACCGTCAACCCCGCGGCTCGCATAGAGCTGCATGTAGTGCTGTGTGATCGCGTAGATGAAGTCCGTCTGCGGGTTATTGGTAGCCTTCAGTCGATCCAGGTAGGCCCGGTTCATCACCGTCTTCATGGTCACATCGAGGCCGACCATAGTGAGCGGCCAACCGGCGTGGAAGACGATGCTGGCGGCCTCGGGGTCGTTGTTGATATTCGCCTCGGAGACCGGCGAGGCATTGCCCGGCACGTCGGCGGCGCCGCCCATCAGCACCACCTCTTTGACGAGCGCGACGATGCGTGGCTCGAGCAGCACCGCTAAAGCGATATTGGTGAGGGGCGCGAGGGGTACGAGGGTGATCTCGCCAGGGTTGGCGAGCACCATCTCGATAATAAACTGCGCGGCTCGGCGCAGGTCGGGCTGACCCTTGGGCGGCGGGAAGTCAACCTGGCCAAGGCCGTTGTGCCCGTGTACGCGCCAGCCCTCGCCCTTGTAAGGCCGCAGCATGGGCGCGTCGACGCCGCGCGCCACCGGCACCTCGGGGTGCCCGGCCAATTCGACCAGCCGCAGCGCGTTGGCCGTGGTGATCGCGGAGCCGGTGTTGCCGAAGACAGTGGTGAGCCCCTCGACCTGCAACTCGGGCGAGTTAAAGGCCAGCAGGATCGCCATGGCATCGTCGACGCCCGGGTCGGTGTCAATAATAATGCGTTTCAACGGTTTGCCTCCCATTGATCGGCAGCACAAGGCTGGGGGGCGGTACAGCCGCCCCCAACCTGTACTTTTAAAGCGATCTACCCTTTCACCCCGGTGCTGGCGATACCCTCTGTGTAATAGCGCTGGAGCAACAGGAAGACGATCACCACCGGGACAGTCGCCAGCGTCGAGCCGGCGAAGGTACGCCCCCAGTACTGCTGGGTTTGGCCGAGGGTGCTGCTGATCACCACCTGGAGCACCTGGATGTTGCGATCGCCGACCGCGATCAGCGGCCAGTAGAACAGATTCCAGATAAACTGAAACTCGAGCAGCGCATTCGTCACTAGCCCTGGGATACTGAGCGGCACAATGATCCGCCAGAGGATCGTGAAATAGCCGGCGCCGTCGATCAGGGCCGCCTCATCGAGCTCATAGGGGATCGAACCGCGCATAAACTGCATCAGCGCGAAGATCACGAAGGGGCTGGCAAACCACGGTACAATCAACGCCCACATTGTATTGTCCAACTGTAGGGTGCGCACCACAATATACAGCGGAACCATCGTCACCTCGAACGGGATCAGCAGGGTCGCGATCACATACAGCAGCAACCAGTTCTTCATCGGGAAGTGCAGCCGGGCGAAGAAATAGGCCCCCATCGTGTTGAAGACCAGGCTTGAGGCCACCACCGCCGCCGAGACGATGAAGGAGTTCAGCAGGTTGCGACCGAAGTTATAGCCTGCGGCCCGCCCGGTCTCATTCAGGCCAAGGATGGTCGCGTAGCTATCAAGCGTCCACTCGATCGGCACAAAGGTACGCCAACTGAAGGGCGTCAGGTAGCGAAAGATCTCGCTCTCGGCCCGTAGGCCGCCGAATAACATCCACACAAACGGCACAAGGAAGATGATGCAGATAACGCTATACAGCAGCATACGCAACACGCCGCCGACGATCTCAAGGGCGCGTCGCGCCGGCGTATGCCTATGGACCGGGTGCAGATTTGCCGCCATTGATCCCTCCTCCTTAGTCGTCGGCGCGCAGGAAGCGCATCTGCAGCCAGCTGACCAACAACAGCAGCACCAGCGTCACGATCGAGATTGCGCTGGCATAGCCCATATCCTGGAAGCGGAAACCCTGCTGGTAGATGTAGTAGACAATCACCTTGGTCGAGTCGAGCGGGCCGCCTTGCGTCATCTGATACACCGGCACAAAGACCTGGAACGAGAAAATCGTCTGGGTCACGATCACGAACATCAGCATCGGCTTGAGCAGCGGGAGGGTGATGTGCAGGAACAATTGCCAGTTGTTCGCGCCGTCGACAATGGCGGCCTCGTAGTAGGTCTCAGAGATGCCCTTCAGACCGGCGACGAAGATAATGAAGCTGAAGCCGATATCCTTCCAGATCATCATGACCGAGATGGCCGGGAGGGCCAGATTCACATCCGAGAGGAAGGGCGTCTTCCGAAAGCCCATGGCCACCAGCATGCTCTGGAACAGACCGTTCTGCGACTGGAACATCATCGCCCAGATGATCGAAACGATGATAATCGAGGTCACCATCGGCGTCAGGATTGCCGAGCGTACGATCGCCGTACCAAGCGACTGGCGCACCAGCAAGATCGCCAGGCCGAGCGAGAAGGCGACCTGTAGCGGCACCTTGTATAGCACGAAGAGGACGGTCGCCTGGAGCGAACGCCAGAAGACCGGGTCGGTCATCATGCGCTGGTAGTGCTGCAAGCCGATGAAGTCGCCGTAGCCACCGAGCAAGCTGTACTCAAACATGCTTGCGTACGTGGATATGAAGATCGGGATGTAGCGAAAAATCGTAAAGTTTATCAGTGCGGGTAAGATAAACAGAAATGCGATCATCGTCTGGCGACGCCGCCATGTCATGAACCCGCTTGAGGATGCCGCTTCCGGCTGGATCGATGCTGTTTTACTCGATTGAGCCATTCAGTCCTAGCTTTCTCGCGCCTTCCACAGCGTGCGCGACACCACTAACAGCACCGCGCACGCTGTAGGCTTGTTGTGCTTTCCGGAAGTCTCTTGCTCGCTGCGACGACCGAGCCGCCACGCTCGGCTGTCGTCCGTGGCGGTAGTCCGTCGTCAAAAACCGGAAACGAACTTCCAGAACGCTGTACTAGGGCCGTACCTTATTTATCCCAGCCCTCATACTTCGCGACCGCCGCCTCGATCTTGCTGACCGCGTCGGCGACCAGGTCTGCGACCGGGGCCTCCGTCTGCACGATGTTCTGGATGAGCTCGCCGAATACCGACTGGTACTCGGTATAGCCGGGGGTACCGATGCGCGGTATGCCGATCTGCTGCACGGCCTGAGAGAAGAGCTGCTGCGGCATCTCGCTGTACTCAGGCAGCGTGTTGAGCAGTTCAACCCGGGCCGGCAGTTGGCGAACGTTGTCGTACCAGATCTTCGCCCCCTCCGGGCCAGTCATGTATTTGACCAGCGCCGCCGCGATGTCCTGATGCTGCGACTGCGGCGAGATGCCGAAGTGCCACGAGTCGGTATGGCAGAGCTGCGATCCGCCCTCCATATAGGGGATGCCGGTGACGCCATAGTTGAAGCTGCCGTCCGGGTGGATGCGGTTAATCGCGCTGATCGCATTATCGGGCGAGATGTAGAACGCGGCACCCTCATTAAAGAAGATGTCACGCACCGGCTCGCGCTGCGAGATCGGCGCATCGCCGGCGTACCAGGAGCGTAACTCCTCAAACGACGCGATCGCCTCGGGCGTGTCCATGTAGCCCTGGAAGGTGATCCCGTCCGGAGCCACCCCAAGGTTGGTCGGCGTGCCGCGCGCCCCGGCCGAGCGGCGGATGATGCCGAACTCGTAGTCGCCGAAGTAGCTACCCTGGCCCCAGCGCAGGCCCCACTGGGTCTGGTTGCCGCTCGCATCGACCACGACGGTCTTCTCCCAGTTCGGCCGGGCCTCCTGGATGGTCCAGCCCTCAACCACATTCTCAGGCGGCGCTACGCCGGCGGCGTCGGTCATGTCCTTGTTGTAGAACATGAGCGAGCAGCTCTCCATAATACCGGGCGAATAGAAGGTGCCCTTATAGGTGCCGGCCTCGACGTTGATCGGCAAGAAAGCGTCGAGATCCTCCTGAGTGAAGTACTTATCGAGCGGGATGATCGCCTCATTGAAGGCGTAGTGCTTGATGTCCGGGCCATCGGCCAGGAACAAGTCGAGCACAGCGCCCGCGGCGACCGCCGTCGCGATCTTGGGGAAGAGTTCGGGGAAGGGCACGCCCTCAAGGTTGACCGTCACATTGGCGTACTGCGGATCGCTCGCCTTCCAGGCCGCGATCACTGCGTTCGTCGCAATGTTTATGTCGGCGTCGTCGAGGAGCAGAAAGCCGATGGTCACAGCTTCGCCGCCTGATGCAGCAGGCTCACTGGGCGCGGCAGGCGCGGCAGGCGCGGCAGGCGCAGTAGGCGCGGCGCCGCCACAGGCAGCCAGCGTAAGCACCGCCACTAATGCCAGAATTGAGGTGAAACGTAACTTCATGGTACCTCCTAAGGCGATCAGGTCAGCTTGAGCAAAACCCTCCTAGCAGGGTCATGGGGATCTGTATCTGGCGATTCGGATGTGAACAGCGACGGGATCAGTTGTGCGTGCTAGGCGACTCCTTTCGCTCAGGCTGAAAAAGCGCGCAGCAACATGTGCCGCAGGGAGGGATGCACAGGTCGAACGACTCAAAGGCGGGGCCGACGGCCCTGCCTCGGCCTAGCCGGCGATGATCTTGACCATCACCTTCCGGCTTCGCGGCCCGTCGAAGTCGAAGAAGAGCAGGCCCTGCGAGTGCCCCAGCACAAGGTCGTTGTCCTCGATCAGGACGGTCTCGCTGTTGCCGATCAGGCTCGCCTTGATATGAGCGGCCGCGTCGGCGGGCGTATCGAAGATATGGTGGAAGTCGGTGCGGGTCGGCACCAGCCGGCGGATGTCGGCGATGATATCGTCGCCCGTCGCTGGATCGAGATAACTGTTGATGGTAATGGCGGCGGTTGTGTGGCCCACGATGATATGACACACCCCGCTGACCACCTGGCTCTCCTTGACGATCGCCCGCACCTGATCGGTGATGTTGGTCAGCGAGTCGCCCAGCGATGTGGAGAGTAAGATCAGCTTGTACAAGCTAGGCCTCCGTAGGGCTATATGGCTGCTTTGCCAGCGTGTTGTTATGCAGTCCGATCGTCGATGCCCGCTTGATCAGCACCGGCTCGACGAGCACCCTGCGCGACTCCTGAGGCGCCCGGTCGTTGATGCGATCTAGTAGCATGTCGATCGCGATCCGGCTCATCTCGGGGATGGGCTGCCGCACCGTCGAGAGGGGCGGCGATGTGTACTCCGTCAGCGGGATGCCGTCGAACCCGATCAGCGCGAGCTGCTCCGGTACCCGCAGGTTGAGCTCGTTCGCCGCCTGGAGCGCTCCCAGGGCCATCATATCGTTGAAGGCGAAGATCGCCGAGGGCGGCTCCGGCAACTGGAGCAGGTAGCGCGCCCCCAGCAACCCCGACGACGGCTCGTAGTCTCCGGGGTAGAGCAGCGCTTGGTCAAACGCGATCCCAGCCGCGCTCAGCGCCCGCCGGTAGCCCGCGACCCGGTCTAAGGTCACAAACGCATGCTCTAGCCCAAGCACACAGCCGATCCGGCGGTGTCCCTCCTCGATCAGATGCATGGTCGCCTCGTAGGCCCCCTTCACATTGTCGATCACGACGGCGTCGGAGACGCCAACATCGCGGGACTGCTCGAACCAGACCACCGGCATGTTCCGCTTGAGCAGCGGCGCGACGTGCTTGCTCGTGAGCAGAATGCTGATGCAGATGAGCCCGTCGACTCGGCGCGCCCGTAGATTTTCTAGGTACAGCAACTCCTGGCTCAGCGACCAGTCCGAGTTGCACAGGATGACGTTGTAGCCAACGTCGCGAGCGGCGGTCTCAATACATTTGGCGACCCAGGCGAAAAAGGGGATCTCGACATCCGGGATGATCAGGCCAATCGTGAGCGTCTCATTCACCCGCAGACTGCGCGCGACGGCGTTGGGTTGATAGTTCAGCTCCTCCATCGCTGCCAGCACACGCACCTTCGCAAGATCACTCACCGCGCGCGTGTTATTGATGACGTGGCTGACCGTCGCCGTCGAGACACCTGCGAGTTGGGCGACGTCGCGAATTGTTGCCACAGTTTACCCCGCTTGCCGATAGACATGCGCGTCTGCTGCAACGTACACGATCACGGATTCAACGGGGCGAATCTGTGCTCGTCTACGGGGCTTATAGTAATCGATTACGCGAAAGAATAACCTATTCTATCAAGTCCGCGAACTTCTGTCAAGACATTTTTACATTTGCCCCGCGCCCACACGTGAACCTTACGAAGTGGTACTATAAGGCCCACGCAAAGAGGTACCCCAGCGAAAAGTAAGGATGACGCCATGACACGCGCCTTGCGGGTTCTGATCGCCGGTGAGTCGTGGGAGGTGCTAAGTTTCCACCAGAAGGGCTTCGACGTCTTCACCACCACTTTCTACAACGAGGGGGTTGGGCCGCTACGCACCGCGCTCGAGGCAGCCGGACATCTTATCAGCTACCAGCCCAGTCATGTCGCCGCAACCATGTTCCCAACCGATCTGGAGCAACTGCAGGCGTTCGACGTGGTGCTGCTGAGCGATATCGGGGCTAACACGCTGCTCTTGCACCCAGACACCTTTGAGCGCTCACGACGCATGCCGAATCGGCTCAGCCTGCTGCAAGCGTATGTCGCCGCCGGCGGCGGCCTGATCATGGTCGGTGGCTACCTGACCTTCCAGGGGATCGACGCAAAGGCGCGCTATGCCGGCACGCCGGTCGAGGCGGCCCTGCCCGTCACGCTGCTGAGCGGCGATGACCGCGTGGAGGTTCCTGAGGGCGCGACACCCCGCGTCCTTGACCTCGATCACCCGATCGTCGCCGGCCTGGAGGCGACATGGCCGCAACTGCTCGGCTATAACCGGCTGCGCGCCCGGCCCGAGGCCACGGTCGTCGCGCAGGTCGCCGACGATCCGCTGCTGGTAGCTTGGGAGCATGGGCGGGGTCGCGCTGTCGCCTTTGCCTCCGACTGCGGGCCGCATTGGGCTCCGCCCGAGTTCCTGGCTTGGGATGGCTACGCACGGCTCTGGTCGCAGATGGTGAGCTGGGCGGGAGGGTCGCGATGAAGCTGAACACCCACGTCTGGGGCGATCACTCCGCCGCACGGAGCGCCGTGCTCATCCACGGGGTGACTTCGAACGCCGCCAGCTGGGTGCGGGTTGGCCCTGCACTGGCCGCCGCCGGATACTATGTGGTTGCACCTGAGTTGCGCGGGCATGGCGCGAGCCCACGGGCCGCTGGGCAGTACGCCCTTGACCTGATGGTCGGCGATCTATCAGAAAGTGTGCCGGTAGCGCCGACATTATTGATCGGCCACTCGTTCGGCGGTGTGATGGCGATCCTGGCGATCAAGCAGGGGCTGCTGCGGCCGCGCTTTCTGGCGCTCGAAGACCCGGTGCTGCATTTCGCCGATAAAGACACCCCGGCACGCCTGCTCAAGCACGACGAGCTGAACTACCCGCGTGATCGCGAGGCGATCCTGCGCGCCAATCCGAAGTGGCTGCCGATCGATGCGGAGGGCAAGGTCGAATCGCTAGGCTCGGTCGATTGGGAGCATATGCGCCAGATCTTCGCTGAGAATGCGCCCTGGGATCTCCGTGCCGATCTGCGCGAAGTGGCTCAGTTCGTACCGACCCGCCTGATCCTGCCCGAGGAGAGCTTCTATGTCCCGCCGACCGACGCCGCGGCGATCGCCTCCGACCTGGGTGCTCGGGCGGTCGTGCATGTCCCTGGCACCAACCATAGCATCCACCGCGACGATCTTGAGGCGTTCCTGGTGATCCTGCGCGATCTGACCGGGGAAGCAGGCGCGCCCTTAGACTAGATGCCAAACCATCGAAATAAAGCCGCATGTCAGCCCCGACCTCTTCGGCTCCACTCAGGGCAGGCGGAGCGCAACGAAGTGGAGCGATCTCCCAATCGCTGGACTCGCGCCTTCATCGCGGCCGTACGCCTGGGTTCATAGTCGACGCGGGCAGGCGCCCGGCGAGCACAGCGGACAGCGCGGCGGCGATCTCAGCATGCAGGTCGGGAACGCTCACCGCACACCAGGCCCCAAAGTGCGGCGTCAGGATGACGCGCCGTGGGTCGATCGCCAGGAGCGGGTGGTCGGGGCTGATCGGCTCCGGGTCGAGCACGTCGAGGGCGACGCCAAACAGTCGCCCCGACTGGAGCGCCCACACCAGAGCCTGCTCGTCGACCACCCCGCCGCGGCTGGTGTTGACGATCATGGCGCCTGGGCGTAATTGGGCGAGGCTGGCTCGGTCGATCATTTGGCGCGTCTGGTCCGTCAGCGGGACGTGCAGCGACACCAGATGCGACTCACGCAGCAGATGCTCCAGGCTCGCGACCGGCATCGCGCCGCGCGCGCGGATCTCCTCCACGCTTAGGAATGGGTCATAGGCCAACACTCGACAGCCAAAGCCGGCCAGGCGCTGTGCAACGCGCCGGCCGATCTTGCCGATCCCGACCAGGCCGATTGTCATTGCGCCAATCCGCAGCACACGCGGGTCGTCCTTGCCCACGGCCATCCACTGACCGTCGCGAACCTGGCTGTCGAGCCAGGGAATACCGCGCGTCAGGCTGAGGATCAGGCCGATTGTGTGGTCGGCGACCTCAGCGACGCAGTAGGTCGGCGCGTTGGCGACGATGATCCCGCGCTCCGTCGCCGCTGATAGGTCGATATTATCGACACCGACACCGTAGCGGGCGATCAGCCGGCAGCGGGTTAACTCACGCATCACCTCTGGCGTGAAGCGCATCGTCCAGGCCGTCAGGATCATATCTACATCGCGCAGTGCGGCGAAGCTGCCGTCGCCAAGAACGAAGTCCGCCCCAGCAGCCTCGGCCGCCGCCCGCTCCTCGGCATAGGGCTGCAACATGTCGAGCGGATCCGCTACCGCTACTAACGTCATCGCGTGTCTCCCTATCTTCTGAAACTACCCACATCAGCGGCGCACGATCAGCGCGTCGCGCCGATGATCGCGACCGACGCCGGGCGCAGCAGCGCCCGCATTGACTCGACGGGGAGTGATGGCTCCATTGCGCCCCATGATGCTAGAGCGACTGCGTCTCAGCCAGTGTCCCGGCCTTCGCGCTCTTCTGCCTTAGATGTTCGCCCGCCAGGATCGGCGGGTACTTCGCCGGGTTCTCCGCGCTGCTGCAGCCTTCGAGGCAGCTGATCAGGGTGTTCTCGTTCGGCGAGTGGAAGAAGACGATTGACTGCCGGCGGGCGCCCTGGTGCGTGTCGCTCGGCGGGTTCACGACCCGGTGGACGGTCGATACCCACTGGTCGTTCGTCCAGTACTGCATCATGTCGCCGATATTGATCACAAACGAAGCGGGCGCAGTGATCACGTCGACCCACTCGCCGGCGCGGTCGCGCACCTGGAGGCCCCCGGCGACATTCTCAGAGCGCAGAATGGTCAGTGTGCCATAGTCGGAGTGCGCGCCGGCGCGCAGCTGGCCGGGAAGCGGGTCGCCTTGCTGATCGGGGTAGTTGATCACGCGCATAAAGGCCTGAGGCCGCTCGATCTTGTCGTCGAAGTAGTGCTCGGGCAGATCGAGCGCAGTGGCGAAGATCCGCATAATCGATGCCGCCAGGTTGTTGAGGCTCTGAAAGTACTCGATCCAGATCGAGCGCAGATCGGGCGGGTTCGCCGGCCAGCGGTCATGATCAAAGTCACGCCCACAGTTGAGCGACTCCTTCAAGTCACCCGGCGTCTTCTGCCCCAGGCTGGCGGCCAGGCTCTCAACCTGAAGCGGCACATAGCCGACGCCATTCTGGTTGACGCGCACCGCGATCTTCTCATCGTGCGGCAGGTCGAAGAATTCACGCGAGACGGCGTAGGTTCGGCGAACCAAGTCGTCGGGCACACCATGTCCGACGATGGTTAGAAACCCGATCTCGGCACAGGCCCGCCCGACCTGCGCGGCCACTGAACGCTTGCCTTCGGGCGTCCCCGTCAAAAACGGGGCGATATCGATCACTGGGACAGCCATCGATCTGCTCCTTCACAAACTGTTTTTACGCTGCGATATTTGCCGACGAAGCCAGCAAATACCGCAGCACAAGACGATCGTGCTAACCCGTCGGCAGAGTCAGCCCGGTCTGGATTGGGCGCACGTCGGCGTAGAACGGACGCACATCGCGCTCGACCATACACCAGTAGGCCAGTAACTCCATCGGGATCGCGCAGGTCAGCGGCTGGAGCGTCTCGAAGGCGAGCGGCGGGATGGGCCAGATCTCGTGCGCGATCGCCGCCACTTCCCGATCATCCGCCTCGGCGATCGCGATCACCTCGGTCGCTTGAGCCCGCGCGTCATGCATAATCTCAAGCATGCGCTGACGGCTTTGGCCGGGCGTGGCGAGAAAGATCGAGGGCGCCTGCGGGCCGGTCAGAAAGCGCCGGATATGGGCCCACTCCTCGACATGCTGGACATTGATCGGGATCATAGCCGACTCGATCACCTTCGCCTCACCGAACAGCGCTGTGCCGTAGAGGCTGCCGCCGCCAACCAGGAAGGGCGTGCGACCCGCAAGCCGCGCGGCGAAGCTGTGTACACGCTCATCGTGGGCGGCGATCACGGCGCCGAGGCCGGCCACTGCGCACTCCAACTCCGACTGGTAGCGGGTGGCATCGGACGCGCTCAGCCGGCCTAGCCGCCGGCCGAACCCTAGCGCCAGGCAATGCTGCGCGATCATGCCGGCCATATAGCTCATGGTGCTGGGGATGAATCCGCTGGTATCGATCGACGGCACATTCAGCTCAACGACATAGTCGGCCAGCGCAGTGGCCGGACTGCCGGGGCTATTCGTGATCAGGAGCGTCGGCGCGCCCTGCGACCGCGCTACACCTAGCGACGCGGTGGCGGTCTTGGTCCGGCCCGAGATCGAAGTGCTGATCAACAGTGTGTGTGCGCCGAGCAGCGGGGCGTGATACGGCCCGATGTCGAAGGCCTCGACCGCCCAGCTACTCAGGCCGGCCAGGGCGCGATAGATGTGTTGGCACGAGACCGCCGCAACGTATGAGTCGCCGGAGCCGGTCAGGTAGAGTTGCGACGTCGATGCGAGCTCGACGCGCTGCGCGATCTGTTCGGCCTGCGCGATGATCGCCGGCAGCCGACGCGACAACGCATTGCCCTGCCGCTCGATCTCATCGCGATAGACTCGCCAGCTGTGCTGTTTCTCAACATTAGGCGGCATCAGGCATCCTCTCTACAATTAAGATCTTTTTGCTGGATTGCTCGCGGCAAAGCCGCCGAACCTTTACCGCGAGGGGCATGGGAACTTCGTCTCTCCGCATTTTCTGCTCAAGGTAACGTATACTGCGTCCCCATGCGTCCCTTGCCGAAGAAGCAAAACCGCGAGGTACCATTATGAAGGTTGCGGTAACAGGCGGAGGCGGACATATCGGCCGGGCCGTTGTCGCTGAACTGCTCGACCAGGGCATGCAGCCGATTGTCGGCGACCGCCAACTGGCGAGTGATCTGCGTGCCCCGGCGCGCGTTATCGACTTCGAGGATCTCGGCCAGGCCGTGAGCCTGCTCGACGGCTGCGAAGCAGTAGTTCACACCGCCGCCATCCCACGCCCCGGCGGCTGCCCCGACAACCTGCTCTTCCGCACGAACATGATGACGCTCTTCAACACGCTTGAGGCCTGCCGGCTGCTGAAGATCAAGCGCTTCGTCTGGACATCGAGTATGTCGGTACTGGGCTACCCGTTCAACTACCGGCCGATCGTGCCGCACTACCTGCCGTTCGACGACGACCACCCCCACGCGGCGCAGGATCCCTACGCGCTCAGCAAGTCGCTCGGCGAGCAACTGGTCGCCAGCTACACGGCGCGCTGCGACCTGACAGCGATCAGCCTGCGGATCGTCTGGGCCCACACGCCCACCACCTTTCAGCGCGATCTGACGCCCTTCTGGCGCGACCCGGCGGCCGGTGCCAGCAACCTCTGGAGCTATGTCGACACCCGCGACTGCGGCCGCGCGGCCTACCTTGCGCTCACCTGCGCGGCCGAGGGACACCACGCCTGCCTGATCAGCGCCGCCGATACCTGCATGCCCATCCCGACCCGCCGACTTATCGCTGATCACCTCCCCGCTGCGCCTGCGCCCGCTGCGGATCTCCCGACCTATGGCGCGCTGTTTGACACGCGCGCCGCCCGTCAGTTGCTAGGCTTCGAGCCCGCCTATGGCTGGGAGAGCTACGGCCTCGGTGCCCGCGCCTCGCTAAGTAGGACTAAATAGCACCACAAAAGTGGCTCGGTATGTGGTGCTATTTAGCGCAGCCCGTCGCGCACCGCGATCTCAGACGCCAGCAACCCGCCGAGGCGCGGGTTGAGGTACCCGTGGTTGGCCGCCGCGATGATCACTGCCAGCTCATCCGGGTGCGGGGCGTCGGGCAGGTGTACCGTGATCGTATCGTAGTTCCCACGCACATACAGCGCGTCCTTGTGGGCTAGCGGGATATCGATCATTCCGCCCGGCGCAGATCGTTTCGTGTTCGACTGGATCCAGGCCAACCCGCCGCCGATCGCCGCGCGGATCGGGTTGGCGAACTCGCCCAGCAGGCAGGCGTTGCCGTGGATCGCGTCGCCATTCATCCCGATGAGCGCGCCCTTACCGAGGCTTTCGATCGGCTCGCCCATGGCTCTGACAACCTGCTCGGCCATGATCTGACCGAGCACCGGGTTAAATGCGATCAGCTCGCTGAGATCCTCTGCGTAGCGACCGGCGTAGGGGTTGTTAAATACGGCTGCGATCGCAACCTTCCGCAGCGGCTTGGCGGCCGGCCGGCCCATCTCGCTGTGGATCTCATCGACGATGGTCACAAACTTCCGAATCGTGATCATACCGCCTCCTCGGTCATGCGTTGCTTCGTCGCCAGGCGATCGCGGTCAGCCCCGCGGCGATCGCCTCGATATCTTCCTCGTTGACGGCCTTCACAGTCGCGAACAGATCAGCCGGTACAGCCCCGATCCCACGCAGCGCGCCGGCCAGCGCGCCGGCCATCGCCGCGATGGTGTCGCTATCATTACCAATGCTCGCCCCGGCCGAGACCACCTCGAGCGGATCGCCGCCGCCGGCCACAAACACGCCGACCGCCGCCGGCACCGACTCGACCATCATGACCGAATTACCGACGCTGGCTTCGATTCGAGTGATCGCCTCGAGCGGACTGCTGGAGCGTAATGCCTCCTCGACCGCCAACTCGATCCGGCGTGCGATATTCGGCCCCGGCACACGCCGACCCTCCCTGATGCCGATCGCCTCGCCAAGCCGTGCGCCCGCGAGACAGGCCTGCACCACCGAGAAGACATCGGCGCCCGGCGTGAGCGCGTGGGCGACCCCGGCGGCGATCGCGCCGGCCCCAGCCGCCGCGATCTGCGTATCATGCGTCGGTCGGCTGGTCAGCCAGGCCAACTCGACTGCCCGCTCGATATCGCCGGGGTGTACGATCCCGGCCGGCGCGATCCGCATTGCCGCACCGTTTGACGAGCCAAACGAGGTGAGCTTACGAGCCGAGAGCCCGCGCCCAATCGTGGCGGTGTCCTCGCCGGCGGCGATCGCCTGCAGCAGCGGACGCGTCGTCGGGCCCATCTGGTGGCGATGCGGCGAGTGCTGCGACCAGTGCAGCAGGGTCGCGATCCAGGCCTGCTCGGTGATCGCGCCGTCGGTGTCGATCAGCGTCTGCGCCAGCGCGAACATCTGGCTGCTGTCGTCGGTGATCTGTCCGGCCTTGTTTCCGTACGAGAAGGTCTCGGGCGAGGGGTCGCGCAGCTCACGGAGCAGCCCGCCAAAAAGCTCGACGATCTCAGGAATGTTGTGCTGCTCGGTTGCGGCGCCCATCGCGTCGCCGATCGCGGCAGTGGCCAGGCTGCCCAGAATGTGCTCGGCCAGTCGTTCGCGGGTCTGGATTGTGCTCATAGTGCTCCACTTTTTTACTAGCGGCCTGGCACGCTGAAGCTGAGGGATGGTAGTGCGCCTTGGCGGGAGCGGTCACACGGCTCCGCCCGTATAGCGCCCATCGCAATCATGCCAGTGCCAGGGCCTCGGGCGATTCGGCCAGCAGGGCAAGCAGCTGCTCGCGCGGGGGGATGCGCGTGCCTGCGCCGCGCTGGGTCACGACCAGAGCGCCCATCGCGTTGGCGAGCCGAGCGCAGTTGGCGGGCAAGCCGCCGCGCAGCCAACCGGCGATGAACGCTGCGGCGAACGCGTCGCCGGCGCCAACCGTATCAACCACCGTCACCTGGAAGCCGGGGATCTGGAGCACCTCTGCGCCAGTCGCGACGGTGCAGCCCGCCGGGCCCTGCTTGACCACGATCATAGCTGGGCCAAGCCCGCGCAGCGCCATAATCATCCCCTCGCGATCATCCACGCCGCTCAGGAGCAGCGCCTCCTCCTCGGTCAGCATCAGCACATCAACCATCGCCAGCACCTGCCGTATCAGATCGGGCGGAATGAAGGCGATGCTCGGGCCGGGGTCGAAGAAGACCGGCACGCCTGCGGCGCGCGCGGTGGCGAGGGCGGCGAGCGTGTCGGCCGGTTGCAGTACATCGCGCACCGTATAGCCATCCGTGAAGAGCGCGCGCGCCTCGCGAATGATCGCGTGCCACGTTGGCGGAAACGGCCAGCAGCCGATCTTATCCTTGATCCCCAGATAGACGTGCTGACCCAGGGTATCGGCCAGCACCATACAGAGCACCGTGGAACGATCAGGGCAGATCGCGACCGGCTCGACCGCCACACCCTCGCGCGCTAACTTCTCCAGTAGCTCGGCGCCATAGTGATCTTGCCCGATCGAGCCCAACGTTGCGGTCGTCAGGCCCATACGCCGTGCGGCAACAAGCACATTCCCTGCGCCGCCCGGCTCGACAAAGATCCCCTCCGCCCAACCATGCTCAAGCGGCAGCAGCGGCAACCGCTCGATCGGCACGACCAGATCGGCCACAAGGTCGCCGAGCACGATCAGATCATAGCTCACGGCTGGGCCTTCCCATCTTGTGTATCGTGGGCGATCAGACGGCGAAGCCCGGCGACGGCGGCCCGACAGAGCTCATCAACTGAGTGCGGCGCGTTGATCGCAACCATCAACCCACCGGCGCGCTTCCCAAGCACGCTCGCCAGCACAAACAGCGCTGCCGCCTCCATCTCTGAGCAGAGCACCCCGGCCTGCACCCAGGCCTGCCAGCGCTGTTGCAGCTGATCACGCACCGGCATACGCTCCGGATTGTGCTGGCCGTAGAATGAGTCCTTTGAGTGGGCGAGGCCGACGTGGGCTGTGAGGCCGAGATCAGCGCAGCCAGCCCGCAGCGATTGCACGATGTCGGGATCGGCCACCGCCGGGAAGGCCAGCGGCATATATTGGCTCGAGGTGCCCTCGTCGCGGACCGCGCCAGTCACAACCACTAGGTCGCCGTGGCGCATCCAGGGCTGCATCATCCCAGATGTGCCGACTCGAATAAACGTGTCGGCACCGATCTGCGCCAGCTCCTCCACAGCGATCGCCGTCGAGGGGCTACCGATCCCGGTCGACGTGACCGAGACCTTGACCTCATCGAGATAGCCAGTGTAGGTGGTGTACTCGCGGTGCTGAGCAACCAACTCGGCAGAGTCGAAGTAGGCGGCGATCAGTGGCACGCGCCCTGGATCGCCTGGCAGCAGTACATAGCGACCGACATCATTGGGACGGCAGGCGATGTGATACATCGCTGAGGACTCCGCCATTGGGAACCTCGCTAGTACGCAACTTACCCAGCTATATTCCGCGGCAAGCGCAGGCGGGCGCGCCTGCGCGTGAGCACCACCGCCCCGACGATCAGCGGGACAGCCGCGAGCAGCACCAACCCGAGCAGTGGTACCGACGACGACGCGCGCACCTGTCGGGCGCTGCCAGGCAGCACCTGGCCCTGATCCGTCACCAGACGAACCTCGAAGCTACTGCCGGCCCCGCCGATCGGCAGCGGGAAGCCCACCAGATCTGGCGCCGCGTTCGGGCGTTCTGGATCGGGTATGAACGGGAGGATAGCGTACCCCAGCGAGTTGCCCGGCGCCTGCTGAACCCGGTAGGGCGTGAGCGCGTGTCGCTCCGACGCACCGTCCGCATCAACGACCTCGAGCTCACCGCTCGCTATCGGCTCGCCCAGCGCCCAACTCCAGTCGGTTGTCTCGCCGAACTGCTGCTGCGGGTTCTGCAGCATTGCGTAGGCGCGGGCCGGGTACTCCTTCACTTCGTGGGGAACAAGGTAGAGCTGGCTATCGGCCTTCCCGACGATCACAGCGGACGGATCGTCGATCTGATCGGGCGTTGTCCAGCGCGTCTCAGGCACGACCATATACCCGATCGCGGCACGCCGTGGCCCAAAGACGATCAGATCACGTACACTGTCAGGAACGGTTAATTCGTCGGCACCGCGCAACTGGATCTGGTAGTTGCCGGCGGGCAGATTGATCGGGACACCCTGGTTAATACCGTTGCTGGTCACACTGATCGGTGCGGGGGCCACCGGGGCTTCGCGCAGCGTGACGTTCTCGCCATTCCGAATGCGCCGATTCGCATCGTCTGCCTCTACCAGCCAGGCCTGCTGGTCTTTGTAGTATGCGCCAAGCTCAGCCTGATAACGCTTTTGATCGGCGCTAAACCGGGCCTGAGCAGCCTCGGCCTCCGCGCCGGTATACAGCTGGGCCACAGGTCCGGCGCTACCGGCCTGATAGTGGATCGTATAGCTAGTCGATGGAATCTGCTGGATCACGCGACCGCCCTGGAGCACCTCCAGAGTGCCGGGCACCGGCTCGTTCAGGAGCTCCCAGCTGGCTTTGTACTCATTGGTGATCGGCCAGAAGTAGATCTGGGTAGCACGCGGCGAGATAACGCTGGTCTGATCGGCCAGCAAGGAGATCGTAGCTGTTGACGGCGGGGCGAAGCTACCGACATAGGTGCGGGTGAACGCGGCGTTGATGCCATAGACGAAGGCGCGCTGACGCTCCGGCACCTGAGCGAGCGCAGTGCCACCCAGCATGGCCAGCAATACGACTATGAGCACCGACCAGGCAGCCCGCAGTTTGCTGCGGCGCGCCCGGCTCATGACAGCACTCCGTTACGCTTAAGCCCCCAGATCGCCAGGAGTCCCCAGCCCACACAGCTGGCCGCGCCGACCGCCAGCCGCTGCAGCAGATCGCCCCAATCGGCGCGTAACGCCGCATCCAGACCGGAGCTGATCAGGGCATACGGTGAGATCCAGCTCAGCAGGTCGCGCAGCGTACGCACCAGCCCGCGCAGAAACAGCAGGGCGTCGTAATAGCGGCCGGTAGCAGGAACACTGAGCAATGCGGTATAGCCGATTGGGATCACCAGCGTCGCCAGCAGAATCGCGCCGAAAAAGAACATCGCACTGCGACTGGAGCCGGCGACAGTTGAGATCCACAGGCCCAACGCCACGGCGGCCGCAGCATACATCGGCGAGAAGACCATCCCAAGTAGCAGCAGCGGCGGCAGAGGTAGGTTAGTCAGCAGCGCAAGCAGCGCGAGCAACGGCGCAGCCACCAGCAATAGCGCTGCGTAGAGGATCGTGCCGGCCAGGATATGGCCGATGATCACCCCATATTCGTCGACGGGCGCAAAAAACAGCACCCGCAGAGCGCCTTGATCGCGCGGGCGAGCGATCGCCAGTGCGGCCCACGCCGTCAGGTACAGCGCGGCAACCGTCGTTGTGAGCAGCACCGGCACAAAGAACGGCCGGGCCAGGATCTGCAGGCCGCTATTGGCCACAAAGTTCAGCGAGTTATAGACGAACAGCGCACTCAGTAACGGCCCAAGGGCGGCGGTCAGATAGAACGACCAGCTGTACAGCGCGTCCCGAAGCTCCTGCCGGGCGATCTCGCAGGCCACACGCCAGCGGAGAGCCCAGACCGCCGGGCTACTGCGCAATTTTCCAATCATCGACGTGCTGATCTGCATCATGGTGCCCCTGTGTGACCGGCCAGCGCCAAAGCATCCTGGCTTGTGATCGTAACAAAAGCCTCCTCCAGGCTCATCTCTTCACCCTGCATCTTGAGGATGAGCCCGCCCGCGTCGCTGATCACCCGGGAGAGCCGTGCGCGCACGTCCTCCTGGCTGATCAGCACCAGCGCAAGCTGACGGCCCTCCTGCTGCACCTGGACAACATAGGGCTGGCTCGCGATCCGCTCGACCAGCGCCGGCGTCACCTGCTCGACTTCGATCGTAAGGCGCTGCTGGCGGGCGAGCCGCCCGCGCAGGCCCTCCATCGTATCTTCCACCAGCAGACGCCCGCCGTGCAGGATGCCGATCCGGTTGGCGGAGTGCTCGATCTCTGAGAGAATATGGCTAGAGATGAAGACCGTCCCGCCCGACTGCTGGTAGGCGTCGATGATCGCGCGCACCTGCCGGATGCCGTGTGGATCAAGCCCACTGACCGGCTCATCGAGGATCAGCAGGCGCGGCCGATGCACCAGTGCGCGGATCAGACTGAGCTTCTGGCGCATGCCACGCGAATAGTCGCGGGCCAGGCCGTGGCGCACCTCCCATAGATCCAGTTCGTGGAACAGCTCCTCCATGCGCGGCCCCGGCCGCTCTACGCCATACAGCCTGGCAAAGAAGCGTACCAGCTCCCAGCCGCTCATCTGCGAGGACTCGGCCGGCTCCTCAGCTACCACGCCGATCTGCTGCTTGAAAGCGAAGTCGCCCGGGCCGATCTCCTCGCCGAATACCAGGAGCCTGCCGCTTGTCGGCCGGATCAGGCCCAGCAGCATATGGATGGTTGTCGTCTTACCGGCGCCGTTCGGCCCCAGGAAGCCGTAGATCTCGCCGGCGCGAACATCGAGGCACAGATCAGCGACCGCCAGATGGTTCTGGTATCGTTTCGTGAGCTGCTCAGTCTTGATCATGCGGGCTCTATACGCGAGGATGCGGTGTCGCGTGTGTAAATCGATTACGTTGCCGGGATGGACACATTATAGCATACCAGCGGAGACCTACGTAGCCTGGCAGCGACCTGTGGCGGAGGCGCTAGCGCTCGGCCGTTAGGCCCTTCAGACCAATTCAACGTACTCCTGCTTTATCAGCGCCGACTCAGCGACGCCGAAGTGGCGAAGGAGCGCCGCAATCAACTCGACCTTCTCTGCGGCGTCGCTGTGGCTCCAGGTGCGGCTCTTTATCTCCAGGTAGGGCCCCGGGTCTTCGTGGTTCATCAGTTCATCAACATTGATCGCGAAATCCTTCCCTGCGTAAAGGATGCGCCAGCGCCGACGACGCTTCTCGACGGCGGTGATCTGATCGGGCTGGAAGTACTCACGGTAGAAGCGCACCGTGTGATCGGCGATCGCATCATAGCGCGCGCGCGAGCTCATGACCGCGTTCGGGTACGCACCCTTTACCGCCGGCTCGGTGAGCGTCATCGTATATTTTGGCTGCAGGCGCGCCCCTGGGTCGAGGCGATGATCCTCGCGCAGCCGAATCCGCCCGCGCCCCGGGTCGCTGAAGCTAAAATAGGTATCGTGCTGTGTGCGCTCGCTCGACTTAGTGATCGTGATCGCCGGATCGCTGAGACGTGCGATGATCTGGTCGCTGTCGCTGATGCGCGCCTTCACCTGCACCTCGAAGATCTCGATCGACTTCACTCCGGAGATTGCGACAATCTTACTCAGCAGGTTGTCCTCGCGTTGGGTCAGAAACAGGTCGATCTGATCGGCGATCGCCTGGGCGCGCATCAGCACATGTTCCGTATCAACGGTAAGGAGCTGGTGATCGCGTAGCAGGAAGCGCCCATCGACCATGGTATGGCGAACGTCGCTATTATGGGCGGTGTAGACCAGGTACGAGTAGATCGCGTCGTTCGTGTAGCGGTAACGTGGGGTCGAATGCAACCGGCCAAACTCAACGACGGTGATATCGGCGCGCTTCCCCGGCTCAAGCGAGCCGACGATCTTCTCGAGCCCGATCGCCTGTGCGCCCCAGCAGGTCGCCAGGGCCAGGGCCTCACGCGCCGGCACGACGGTCGGGTCGCCGCTCAGGCCTTTTGGCAAGAGTGCGGCGAGGTGGATCTCAGTCCACATATCCTGGTCATCATTGGAGGCCGGCCCATCGGTGCCGAGCCCAGTCTTCACCCCGGCCTCAATAAAGCGCTGGTAGGGGCCAACACCGCTGGCGAGCTTGAGGTTCGACGAGGGGCAGGGCACCGCGCCCGCCCCGTGGCGCGCCATCAACAGAATATCATCTTCGGTCGCGTGAATGCAGTGCGCTCCGATGCAGTGTACCTCGAAGGCCCCCATCGACTGGACATAGGCGATCGGGGTCATGCCACGCTGTTGGCGACTCTCGACTACCTCACGCGCCGTCTCCGAGAGATGGGTTACCAGTGGCACGCCATACTCGCGACAGAGCGCCACCGCCTCGCGATAGATCTCATCGGTGCAGGTGTAGGGGGCGTGCGGCGCGATCGTCGGGATCACCCGGTCGTGCGTGCTCCATTGCTCCACAAAGCGCCGGGCGCGGCGGATGCCATCCTCATAAGATGCGGCGTCGGGGGTCGGCATGCGCATCACCGTCTGGCCGCAGATTGCGCGCATGCCGGTCTCGTCGGCGGCGCGGGCTACCTGATCCTCAAAGAAATACATGTCGCAGAAGGTCGTCGTTCCGCCGCGGATCATCTCGGCGCACGAGAGCAGACTGCCGACGTAGCAGAACTCCTCGTCGACAAAAGTACTCTCGACCGGGAACATATAGCCGAACAGCCAGACATCAAGCTGGATATCGGCCACGAGGCCACGCAGCAGGCTCATGGGGATATGAGTATGGCCGTTGATCAGGCCCGGGAGAATAGCGCAACCCGCGCAGTCGATCACCTCATCGGCCTGATATTGGGCTATGAGCGTCTCTGTCGGCCCAACGGCGCTGATCGCGCCGCCACGAACTGCTACGGCGCCGCGCTCGATCACATTCCAGCCCGCATCCATCGTGACGACTGTTCCGTTGATAAACAGCATGTCTGCCTGCTCGAGCATGGCATCTTCTCCATTCTAACTGCTCCGCCCGCCGCTCAGTATACCATTCTGGGCGACAGGCCACGAAGCCCCCACCGCGCTTGGCGCAGCGGCAGCGTCTGCCGGCGAATGGCCGCCGAAGCCCTCACCCCCGGCCCCTCTTCGTCATGCGGAGCGGGGCCGGACGGCTTTACAACAAGGAAACCGGGGTGGTTTCCCCTGCTCCATCTGCGTGGAGCAGGGGTTAGGGAGATGAGCATGGCGCGGATCAGGGACGTTGCAAGCGCCCCGTCCGTTAGCCTGCCCTCTTGCGTTCTTCCAAATTCAGTCTATAATTGCAAGAAATCACCGCGAAAGCACAATAAACAGATGCATGATCACCACAGCCTCTTTCTGTTTGCGTCTGCGGCCGGCACCGTGCGCCAGGTAGGGCCACTTATTCAGGGTTGCCTGGATGCAGGCTGGACGACGTATGTCGTCGGCACGCCGAACGTTGAGCTCGTCACGCCGACTGAGACGCTGCTGGACGTTCCCGGCGCCCACTGGATCCGTGGCTACAATCAACCGCCACTCGATGTCTTCCCCTTTGGGACGATGCTCGTCGCCCCTTGCACCTTTAACACCTTCAATAAGCTTGCGCTTGGCCTCGCCGATAATCTTGCGACAGCGATGGTCGCCGATGCGATTGGCGCTGGTCGGCCGGTCTTTATCGCGCCATCCATGAACCCCGGGCTCTGGAACCACCCGCGCACCCGTGAGTCGGTTCAGCAGTTGCGCGCATGGGGTTGTACGATTATCGGCCCGCAGATCAGCGCAAGCCAGGTGACTATGGCTCCGATCAAAGCCATCCTGGCGGCCCTGCGGGATCACATGCAGCCTGACGCTCCATAGCCCGCTCGCCCATCCGCTGTTGGACAGGCACTCGGCGGTTCGCAGCGGGTAGCCCCCCGTTTTTATGCCATGCGTAATCGATTGCGCGAATCGTAATCGATTACGCTCTAGTGTTAAGGAGCTGACCATGAGCGAAGCCGGCTACATCCTCGATCAAATCCCGAGCCAATACCCTGCAATCATGGCGACCCTCGACCGGATGGTTACTGGTGAGGCGTATTTCCGGATCTTTCAGCAGCTGTCCGACAACTATTCGCCAACGCTGACCGTCAGCCGTGTGCAGGGGCCACTGGTCGCGCAGATCCTAGCCCAAGGCGCTGGAAACCAGGAGCGGATCACTCTCGACCGCAACGCACGTAACTCCGGCTCGATCACCGTCAAGGTCGGGGCCGGTCGGCCGGCGCTCTGGCTCTCGGCCCACGCCGACATCTGTAGCTACCTGACCGGCGCCTGGGACGGCAGCGGCTATCCGGTGACGCCCTTCTGCTCGCATCGTGCGACATCTGGCGCACGCGCGGCGATGGCGCTCGCCGCCCCACATGGCACGGGGCCGCTCGAGCGGTTGGCGGAGGGCCAGATGATCTCGTATGAAGATGCCAGCGTGCGCTTCGTCTGCGACCGCGACGACTTGCCGATGCATACGCGGGTCGTCCACCATCTAGCCGCCAACTGGGATCGCCAGAGCGACCATGTCGCGGGCTTCCTCGACAACCAGGCCGGCTCTGCGGCGCTGCTGCTGGCAGCCCAGGTGCTCTCACACTACGATGTGAACGCGCTCATGCTGCTCAATGACGAGGAGGAAGGCCCGGTCGACAAGGGGAACCAGGGCTTCTCGCGCGCTGCCAACCGATTGCTCCACCGCACCCCGAGCGATGAGCTACCAAACTACGCGATCGTGATCGACGGCCACGGCCAGGAAGCGCAGTTGCGGAGCCAGGCCGCCACCACCTTCGGGAAAGGCGCCTCGTTCACCGGGCTGTCGAGCCAGGCCCGCGGTGCCGTGACGCCGCCACAACTGCTGGACTTCACCCGCGACATGCAGCGCTGGGCGGGGCAGCACGGTATTGCCATGGTCGAGCACCCAGGCTATGTCGGACGCAGCGATGACATCTCGTTGATGCAGTTCACGCCGAATGTCTCGATCATCGGCTACCCCAGCGCCTACTCGCACTTTGAGCAGACGCCGCAATCACGCATGAGCGATCTGGTTACCATGACCAAGGTACTCGTACTCATGGCATTGGCCGCGCAAGATGCAGAGTGGCGAGACGCCTTCCTTTAGGCCTATTTCAGCCAGGGAGAGCCCAATGCGAGTCTTTGATCAGCTTGGCCGAAAGAAGGTGGTGCTCGGCATGATCCATCTGGGGACGATGCCGGGAACCCCGTTTTACGAGGAGGGTAGCTACGAGGCGACCCTGGAGCGGGCCCTGGCCGATGCGCAGGCGCTGTACGAGGGCGGCGCCGACGGCTGTCTGGTTCAGACTGTCGACCGGGTTTATGTAAAAGAGGATGCTACCGACCCGGCACGGGTCGCTGGGGTGGCCAATATCGTCCGCGCGATCGATAAGGCGACCGGGTCGGAGTTCCAGATCGGGGTGCAGATCATGCGCAATGCTCTGAAGGCCTCCCTAGCCGTCGCCAAGGTCTGCAACGGCTCCTACCTGCGCTGCGGCGCGCTTGTGGGTGCGACCCTGACGGCCAGCGGCATGGTCGAGGCCAACCCGTACGATGTGATGCAGTATCGCGCCACGATCGGGGCGCGCCACGTGAAGATGATCGCCGAGATCGACTCGATGCATTTCCAGTGGTTCGGCGGCAAGCCGACCGTCGAGGTCGCCCGCGCCGCCAAGTCTGTTGGCGCAGATGCTGTCTCGCTCGGCAGCCCCGACGAGGAGCTGACGCTCGGCATGATCCGTGATGTACGCCGCGACCTGCCGGGCCTGCCAGTGATCCTGGCCGGCTACACGAACCACGCCAACGCCGCACGTATGCTGGCTGCGGCCGATGGTGCCTTCGTTGGCACCTGCCTGGAGCGCGACGGCTGGGGCGGAGCGATCGACATCGAGCGCGTGCGCGAGTATATGGCGATCGTAAATAGCTTGCGCTAGGGCCACTCCATGATCCACCTGATGCACCTTGTGGACAGATTGCCACACTGAAGCGAGAGGAGCCGTCGATGACCGAGCCTGTGCTCCTGTTCGAGCGCGATGGAACCATCGCCACGATCACCCTCAATCGGCCCGACAAGCTCAACACGCTCTCTCCGGCGCTGATGCAGGAGCTCGGTCGCGTGCTCGACGAGGCAAACACCGATGATGGCCTCCACTGTCTGATCATTACCGGGGCCGGAACCAAGTCCTTCTCGGTTGGCTTCGACCTCGATGGCCTCCAGATGCCCGAAACGACCTCTGAACTCAGCGCGGCGACGAACTACAACTTTCAGACGATCTTAAAGATTTGGAACCTGCGCATCCCGGTGATCGCTGCCGTCAACGGCTACGCGGTCGCGGCGGGGTCGAACCTAGCCATGATCTGCGACATCACCATTGCCGCAGAAGAGGCCCGCTTCGGCGAGCCGGAGATCCGCCACGGCGCGCTCTCGCCGCTGCTTCTCCAGCCCTGGTTCAATAGCAACCCAAAGATGATCCACTACCTCTACTACACCGGGGACACGATCACCGCCCAGGAGGCGCTCACGCTTGGCATGGTCGCGCGCGTGGTTCCCCAGGCGCAACTGATGGAAGAGGCCCGGCGCATGGCCCAGCGGATCGCGATGGTTCCAGCCTATGCAGTGCGGATGACCAAAGACAGCCTGCGGCGCACCTATGAGAGCATGGGCTTCATGAATGCACAGTACCAGCACAAGGCGAATGATACGCTGGTGCTCGGCGCGGTCGGCATCCCCAAGAAGGATCACCTCTTCGGGCTGATGGAGGCCGGTGATATGCGGGCTTTCCTCGCCGAGCGCGACGGCCCCTTCAAGCAGCAGTAGGAGCGCGTCAGGCCGGGCGTTACCCTGCCTGACGCTCCTTGCACTAGAGAGGCTTTTGGCTGCCCATGAGCGACCGACCCGCATTCTCGCTCGACGCAAAATACACCCAGGCCGAGGGCACGATCTTGCTCTCCGGCGTGCAGGCCCTCGTGCGGCTGCCGCTCGACCAGCACCGCGCCGACCAGCGTCGCGGCCTGAACACCGCTGGCCTGATCTCGGGCTACCGCGGCTCGCCGCTTGCCGGTCTCGACCTGCTCATCCAGCGGAATCAACAGCTCCTCGACGAGCACCACATCCGCTTCATCCCTGGCGTGAACGAGGATCTCGGCGCAACCATGATCTTCGGCAGCCAGATCGCAAACCTGTTCCCACAACCGCGCTACGACGGCGTGATCGGCATGTGGTACGGCAAGGCTCCTGGCGTCGACCGCAGCGGCGATATCTTCAAGCACGCCAACTTTGCCGGCACCGGACGCTATGGCGGTGTGCTGGCCGTGGCCGGCGATGACCCGATGGCGAAGTCATCGACGCTACCCTCGGCCTCAGAGACGGCTATGTACGATGCACTGATGCCCGTGCTCATGCCGGGCAACATCCAGGATGTGCTCGACTATGGCCGCCTCGGCTTTGAGCTCTCGCGCTTCGCGGGCCTGTGGGTCGGCTTCAAGCTGTCGAACACCGTCGCCGAGCAGTTCGGCACCGCGCTGGTCGGCGCGGACCGCCTGGGTATTGTCCGCCCGCCACTCACGATCAACGGTCGTCCGTGGCAGCCGACCCAGACTCACACGCTCGGCGCGCCAACCAGCCTGGCCCTTGAGCAGGAGATCTACACGGGCCGGCTCGTCGCGGCGGTCGCCTTCGCCGCCGCCAATCGATTGAATCGCATCACCGTCGCCGCGCCAGAGGCGCGAATCGGGATCGTCACGGCAGGCAAGCCCTACTACGAGCTGCGCCAGGCCCTTTCCGGCCTGGGGCTTGACGACGAGGCGCTTGAGCGCTATGGCGTGCGCATCCTCAAGCTGGGCATGATCTTCCCGCTCGACCAGGAGATCGTCAGAACCTTCGCACGCGGGCTCGAGGAGATCATCGTCGTCGAGGAAAAGCGCGCCTTCCTGGAGCTGTTCATCCGCGATGCGCTCTACCACCAGCCCGAACGGCCGCGCGTGATCGGCAAGCACGACCATGAGGGCCGACCATTCCTGCCGGCGCATGGCGAGCTTGATGCCGAGGCGCTCACGCCGCTGCTGGCCCAGCGGCTCGACCGCAGCTTCCCTGGCGAGCGCTTCGCCGAGCGGCTGACCCTGCTGCGTGCCCAGCGTGAGCTACCTGTGATGTCGCTTAGCACCGGCCCGGGCCTGGCCCGCACCGCCTATTTCTGCTCGGGTTGCCCGCACAACCGCTCCACCACGGTGCCTGCGGGATCGCTGGCCGGTGGCGGGATCGGCTGCCATGGTCTCGTTCTAGGCATGGATCGCAGCACGATCGGGCTCGGGCATATGGGCGGCGAAGGTGCCCAGTGGGTCGGCGCCGCGCCCTTCACCGAGACCGCGCACATGTTCCAGAATCTGGGCGACGGCACGCTGTTTCACTCAGGCTCGCTGGCCATCCGTCAGGCGGTGTCCGCCGGAACCCACGTCACCTTCAAGATCCTCTACAACGGCGCCGTCGGCATGACTGGCGGCCAGGAGGTCGACGGCGCAATGTCGGCCCCCGCGCTTACGCGCGCCCTCGAAGCCGAGGGGGTGGGGCAAATGATCGTCACCAGCGACGACATGCGCCGCTACCCGCCCGACACGCGCTGGGCGCCCGGGGTTAAGGTCTGGCACCGGGACCGGCTCGACGAGGCCCAGGTGGCGCTGCGCGAGACGCCCGGCGTCACCGCTCTGATCCACGACCAGCTGTGCGCGGCCGAGCTGCGCCGGCTGCGTAAGCGCGGCCGGATGCCCGATCCGAGCACTCGGATCATGATCAACCAGGCAGTCTGCGAGGGCTGTGGCGACTGTGGGGCTAAGTCGAACTGCCTGAGCGTACACCCGGTGGAGACCGAGTTCGGCCGCAAGACGCAAATCCACCAGTCGTCCTGCAATAAGGACTACTCTTGTCTGCTTGGCGACTGTCCGGCGTTCATCACGGTGGAGCCGGGAGCGGTGAAGCCTGTTCGCAGGCGCCTTGAGGTCAACGAGCCGCTGCCGGATCCGGTCATGCGCGTCGGCCCGGACTGTGCGATCTCGATGACCGGGATCGGCGGAACCGGTGTGGTCACCGTCAACCAGATCCTCGCTACGGCGGCGCTGCTCGACGGCAAGCACGTCGATGGGCTCGACCAGACCGGCCTGAGCCAGAAGGGTGGCGCGGTCGTGTCGCACTTGAAGCTCAGCGCGGCCCCGCCGACGGGCTCGAACCGGATCGCCGCCGGCGCGGCCGACTGCCTGCTTGCCTTCGACCTGCTGACTGCCACCGCGCCGCAGAACATCGCCCGAGCGAGCGCCGAGCGAACGACCGCCGTCGCATCCACCAGCCAGGTGCCGACCGGCGCAATGGTGGCGAGCGTGGCGGCGCGCTTCCCCTTGATCGACGGGCTGATCGCCAGCATCAACAGCCACACCCGAGCGGCAGACAATTTCTTTCTGGATGCGATCGCGCTGGCCGAGGAGGCGTTTGGCGACCATCTTGCCGCCAATATGATCGTGGTCGGCGCGGCCTATCAGCGCGGGCTGATCCCGATCGGCGCCGGGATGATCGAGCAGGCGATCACGCTCAACGGCGTTGCGGTGCAGATGAACACCCACGCCTTTCGCCTCGGACGCCGGGTGGTCGTAGCACCGGGCACGCCGTTGGAGCCGGCGCCAGATGACATCCGAGAAACCACCCCACAGCTATCGGCCGAGGCGCGGAGGCTGATCGACAGCGTCGGCGCGCCGGCGGGCAGCGAACTACGGCGTCTGATCGAGATCCGCGTGCCGGAGCTGATCGCCTACCAGAACGTGGGCTATGCACGCCAGTACGTCGCGTTCGTGGAGCGCGTGCGCCTCGCCGAGCAGGCGGCCACCCCTGGCAAGACCCAGATCTGCACGGCGGTAGCGCGCTACCTCTTCAAACTCATGGCCTACAAGGACGAGTATGAGGTGGCCCGGCTCTTCACAAGCGCCGGGTTTAGCCGCGAGGTTGCCGAGCAATTTGGCGCGGGCGCACGCATCAAGTACCAACTGCACCCGCCCTTTCTGCGCGCACTCGGCTGGCAGAAGAAGGTCGCCCTCGGTCGCTGGTTTGCTAACGCCTTCCGCATCCTGGTGCTGATGCGGGGCCTGCGCGGCACGCCCCTCGACCTATTCGGCTACGCCGAGGCGCGTCGCATCGAGCGCGCGCTGATCGGTGAGTATCGCGCCATGATCGAGCGCGCGCTCAGCCGTCTGACGCCAGAGAGCTACCGGTCCACGGTCGAGCTCGCACAACTTCCTGACGAGATTCGCGGCTACGAGGAGATCAAACTCGGCAATGTCAAGCGCTTTCGGACACAGGCCGAGGCTCTCTTACAAGCAATCGACGCGGCATAGCAATGAACCGGAGCTAAGGACATGATCACCGCCCTGATCTTCGACTTCGACGGCCTGATCGTCGACACCGAGACCCCGGATTATCAGGCTTGGCAGGAGGTCTTTGCCACGCACGGGTGTGCGCTCTCGACCGAGACCTGGGCGATCAGCATCGGCTCAAGCCACATGCTTGATCCCTACGATCACCTGGAGTCGCTGCTCGGGCACCCGATCGACCGGCCAGCGATCCGCAGCCTGGTGCGCGCGCGCTTCCTCGATCTGCTCGGTTCACCCGCGCCGCTGCCGGGAGTACTCGACTACCTCAATGCTGCGCCCGCACTCGGGCTGCAGGTCGGCCTGGCCTCCAGCTCGCCGCGGGCCTGGGTGGTCGGCTATCTGGAGCAACTAGGCCTGCTGGGCCACTTCGCCGCGATCTGCACCTCCGACGACGTGGCCCGCACGAAGCCCGAGCCCGACCTCTACCTCGCCGCGCTGGCTAAGCTCGGTGTTGCACCCGCGCAGGCGGTTGCGCTAGAGGACTCACCGAATGGGGTGCGCGCCGCGCAGGCAGCGGGCATGCGTGGCGTCGCTGTGCCCAACCCGGTGACGAGATTGATGGATCTCAGCCACGCCGACCTGGTGCTGCCGGGCCTGGACAAGCTCTCGCTGCCGACCTTGCTGGCGCAGCTTGCGGCACTTCCCGTTCGCGCCTAAGCCTACTCCAGGTTGGGCGGGGGCAGCTGCGGGCGCTAGGACTGGCGCGC
>Ga0105048_10001459_pt1 | contig 38393 bp, 39 predicted proteins | sample MAT05_FD_78382 | JGI IMG/M metagenome (GOLD analysis project Ga0105048, IMG submission 78382) | Freshwater microbial communities from Lake Fryxell liftoff mats and glacier meltwater in Antarctica - MAT-05 | ecosystem: Environmental > Aquatic > Freshwater > Ice > Liftoff microbial mat | place... | reverse complement strand
TGACGGTGACAGGTGCCCTGGCCGCTGGCTTCGTCACCGTTTACCCGTGCGGCAGCACCAAGCCCAACGCATCGAACCTAAACTTCGTCATCGGCGACACCATTCCCAACCTCGTCATCTCAAAGATTGGCACCGCCGGCAGGGTGTGCATCGAAACCTCGGCCGCCACGCACATCATCGCCGACGTCAACGGCTTCTACGCGAACCCGGACGACGCCCCGTGACCTAGATTGGCGCAATGAACACCACGCCTGCCAACTGGTTCCCAGATCCGATGAAGCGCCACGAACTGCGCTATTGGGACGGCAATGCATGGACCGATCACGTCAGCAACAACGGGGTGCAGTCCACCGACCCAGTGAAGGCCACGCGTATGGATCGCTTCGACAACGCGATGACGATCGGCAACGAAGGCGACGCCAACAAGATCCAAGATCAGCTGCATAACACCGGTAAGTACCGCGGCGCGCAAATCGGCGACGTTGCGTTCCAAGGTGGCGGCACCATCTTCACCGAGCCGGTGCTGGTCGTGAACCAGAAGGCCAAGCTGATCGAACTGAACAACCAATACGGGGTGTTCAATAAGGACGGTCAGCAATTGGCGGCGGTCAACCAGGTCGGACAAAACGCGGCCAAGAAAGCACTACGTCTGCTCACCAGCCTCGATCAGTTCCTGACACACAGACTGGAAGTCACCGACAGCCAGGGCCGCGTCGTGTTGAAGATCACGCGCCCTGCGAAGGTGATGAAGAGCACCGTGATCGTCAGCGACGGCAACGATCAAGAGATCGGCCGCATCGTGCAAGACAACATGATCGGCAAGATTCACTTCTCGCTGCAGGCGGGCGGCTACACCTACGGTTCCATCAAGGCCGAGAACTGGCGTGCATGGAACTTCCGCATCGAAGACCACACCGGTCAAGAAGTCGCGCGCATCACCAAGACGTTTGAGGGCATTGCGAAGACGATGTTCACGAACGCCGACAACTACGTCGTGCAGATCCACACCGTGCTGCCGCAGCCGCTGAACAGCCTGGTGGTGGCCTCCGCGCTGTCCGTCGACACTGCTCTGAAGCAGGACAGTCGTGGCTTCGGCTGAGGACTAGCCTGGCACTCAGTGTCCGGCCAACGTGTGCTCGTCAGCGGTATGGGCAGCGAACTTGGCTCGCTAGTTGCCGTCAAGCTGGAAGCCGAGCCGTGGGTGGGTTCGCTGGTTGGCATCGATTCCGATCCGCCTCGCCGTCGGCTACGCAAAGCCGAGTTCCATTTGCTGGCGCCAGCGCAACGTGAACGCATTGTGGAAGTCGTCACCGCGTTCAATCCGCATGTGCTGATCAACATCAGCGTGTGGGAGCCCGACGCGCGGGCCGGTCTGCGCGATGCGCGTACGTTCACCGCCGATGCAGCGATGGCAATCTTCGGTGCCGCCGCCGAATGCCCCGCGCTGGAGTCAGTCGTCGTCCGCAGCGGCATCGAGGTCTACGGGCGCGGGCGGGGAACGCCTACCCGCCCCGACGAAACCGCACCGCTGCACCCGACGAGCGAGTTCGGCAAGATGCTGGCTGGCGTCGAGCATCAGTCTGCGGTGTTGGCCGGTCGCGCGGGCTTGGCGCTCGGCACGCTGCGTCTAGCCCCGGTGCTCGGCAAGCATGTGCCCAGTCCCCTCGGGCGCTTGCTGCGCCAACCTGTCGTGCCTTACAGCGCGCTCGCCGACTCGCCGTTCGCAGTCGTGCAAGACGGCGACGCAGCCAACGCGTTCGTCACGGCGGCCGCGCGTCGGTTGAACGAGCCCCTCAACGTTGTTGCGCCCGGCGCGATCACGACGTTGCAGGCCGCACTGCGTGGTCGGCGTGTTCCGTTGCCGCTGTTCGGCCCCGGCTGGGGACTCGCTGGCAGGCTGAGCAACTTGTTCGGTGCCCCAATCCCCGACCACGTCATCGAGGTGATGCATCGCGGTCGCCTCGCCGACGGTGCACGCGCAGTCGACGTGCTCGGTTGCGCTCCGGCCAACAGCACCCCGCAGGTCATCGACCATCTCTATGCATGGGAGAGCATCGTGCGCATCGGCAGTATCGATCAGGCCGTCGCGTGATGGCGGTGTACGCAGTCGACGATTATGGCCGCGACCCACATCTGGTCGCCGCTCTCTCTCCGCTCGCCCGCCTGCGCTGGAACGTCAGCGTGACCGGGGCCGGCAATATCCCTGGCACGGCGGCGTTGTTGGTCTGTAACTCGCGTCGGTTCTCGCTTGGCGCGGTGTACGCCGCGCTGGCGTTGAGCGACACCACTGGTCGCACCGTGCGTTTCGTCGGCAGGCCCGACACCGCCCCGTTAGGCCCGCTCATGCGGCGCGTAGGCGCGTTGCTGGCCCATCCGGCCGACGTGCTGAGCGCGTTGCGCGATGGCGACCTTGTGATGGTTTCCGCGGCGGGCACTGCGCACGCCCGCCAAGCAGGTGCGGTGCCGCACGAACTGGTTGGTCAGGCCGTGATCGCGCAAGTGCCGGTGCTGCCGGTGACAACGATCAACAGCAGGTTCGGCCGCGCCGCGCACGTTGTGGTCGGCCCCGTAGTGACCGCCCGTCGTAAGCGCAGTGGCCCGCTGGCTCACGTCGAACTCGCGGAGCGGGTCCAGCACCAACTGCAGCGCATGTTGGACAACGACGGCGCCGTTGACGTTGACGTTGAGGGTGACGTTGAAGATGACCTTGCCGTTGAAGATGACGTGTAGCCATGCCGTACGCACAAGCTTCCGATGGCATTCGCCTGCATTACGAAGTGCTCGGTCGCGCAAGTACACCCGCGGTGTTGCTGATTCAGGGTCTCGGCGCCGACAAGCACGGCTGGAACATGCAGCGCATTCCGCTGGCACTGCACTACCGCGTCATTGCATTCGACAACCGCGGCGCCGGTCGCAGCGACAAGCCCTTCGGCACTTACACGCTCGAGCAGATGGCCGATGATGCGATCGCAGTGCTCGACGCCGTTGGTGCTGATCGTGCACATATTGTCGGCGCGTCAATGGGCGGCGCCATCACACAGATCATTGGGCTGAAGTACCCCGATCGGGCGATTTCGCTGACGCTGGCATGCACGGCATGTCGCAATCACGCGTGGCGGCGCGAGTTGCTACAGCATTGGGCGACCACTGCTACCGAGCGCGGCATGTCGGCGATGACGCGCGAAGCGGCGCGCTGGGTGATCGGGCCGCGGTCGTTTCGTCGACTGCTGCCCGCGTTCGGTTGGCTGGCGCCGTTCGGCTCGAACCGTCCGGCGCATGCATTCGCATCGCAGGTGCGCGCGATTCTCGACGTTGATGAATCGATGGCCGATCAGTTGGCACTCGTTGCTGCGCCCACGCTCGTGTTGGTCGGCAATCAAGACATCCTGACGCCGCGCGGCGACAGTGAAGAGATCGCCGATCGCTTACCAAACGCCGAACTCGTCGTGATGAGCGGCGCCGCACACGGGCTGATGGTGGAACATGCGAGCACGTTCAACCGCGTGCTGCTCGAGTTTCTTGGCCGGGTTACTCGCGGCGATCAGTCAGTGGCCGATGCCTCGACGGCACCTACTGCGTCAAACTCGGCGCGACGGTCGTAGGCCCAACCCGGTCCGCGCAACACGAAGCCAAGCCGATCGCGCCAATTGCTGCTGCGCGCTACATCGCGAAACATGTCGCGATACTCGTGAAGGCTGACCGTCACCGGGTTGTACGACTTGATGTTGCGCGTCAACCCGTACACGACAGGGTCGTCCTTGGGCAGTTCGCGCTGGAACGTGCCGAACAATTTGTCCCAGATGATCAGGATTCCACCGTGATTGCGATCGAGGTAGCGCTTGTTGCTGCCGTGGTGCACACGATGATGGGACGGCGTGTTCAGCGCCGGCTCCATCGGGCCGATCGAGCGCACCGTGTCGGTGTGGATCCAGTACTGGTAGATCAGGTTCAAGGCGCGCGAGGTCTCGATCAATTTCGGACGCACACCCACCCGGGCCAGCGCGCCGTAGGGAACGAAGACACCGAAGGCTCCGGCCACCGGTTGGCGCAGCGCCGTCGACAGGTTGTAGTGCTCGCTGCTGTGATGCGGAACATGAATCGCCCACAACGCACGCACCTCGTGCATGAGTCGATGGTTCCAGTAGTAGACGAGATCCCAGCCGACCATCGCAGCCGTCCAACCAGCGACGCCGCTACCAAGGTCGCGCTTTTCGCCCTTCACCCACTGCCGCTTCGATCCGGTGAAGTACGCGGCTGTGGCGCTGGCGACCAGGCCAGCGCTCGCGATCGCAGCAACGCTTCCGACTTCTGCCACCTTGCGCGCCTTTGCCTTCACACGCCGACCCGCCGCGGTCGCACCGTCGGCGCGGGCTGCAACTGCATCGGCGATGGTCGTTGCCGCGACACTGAGGACCGCAACACCCACTACGACGCGACCGACGCGACCCTTCGCCCCGCGCCGCGGGATCGCGTAACGAACCGCGGCCATCGTGAGTGGCGTCGACAAACTGAGGACGCCCATCCCCAGGCTCGCAACCGTGTCGGGCTTGGTGTAGTTGGACGCTGGCGACTCGACCGAGTTTTCGTCCAGCACGCGGCGCTGCAACCTTCGGTGTTCCCACGCCATTGAACCGAAATAGAGCGGCGTGACGGCCACCGACAAATCCATCCCGACAGAATAGGGTTCAGTCGATGATCAACCACGAGCCAGCGCTACGCACGCGGCTGGCACGGAACCTGGCGGATCACGAACTGCTGACTGTTCCCGAGGGCGAACATCGACGAGCCGCCGTCGCGGTCGTCATTGTTGACAGCCAGCCCAACGAGACCGACGCACCGTACGTTGCCACGGCCGACCCAACGGTTCGTCAAATGTCGCAAGTGCCGGGCGATCTCGATGGTTTCGACGGATCAATGAACAACGTCGCGGGCGGCGCAGCGTTCTTGCTGTGTTTGCGGGCAACGACGTTGCGGCGCCACGGTGGCCAGTTCGCGCTGCCGGGCGGCCGCGTCGACCCTGGCGAATCAGCGGAAGAGACCGCGCGACGCGAGCTTGAGGAAGAGTTGGGCCTCAGTCTCGGCGACGACGCCGTGCTTGGCCGCCTCGATGACTACGTCTCGCGATCTGGGTTTGTCATCACACCGGTCGTACTGTGGGTCGAGGCCGGGTGCGACGCGTTGCGTCCCGACCCGGCAGAAGTCGCGTTCGTGCATCGTGTTGGGTTGCACCATTTACAGCGTGACGATTCGCCGCGTTACGTCACCATCCCAGAGAGCGATCGACCGGTCGTGCAACTACCGATTGGCCGCAATCTGATCCACGCACCAACTGGCGCGGTGCTGTTGCAATTTCGCTGGGTGGCGATGGAAGGTCAGGTTGGTCGCCGAGTCAACGAACTCGAGCAACCAGTCTTCGCCTGGAAGTAAGGCCCCCGCTAGCTAGCGGCCGGAGTGGCCGAAGCCGCCGCCGCGATCGTCGCCGTCGAGTTGCTGCACAACCTGCCACTCCACTTGCTCGACTCGTTGTACGACGAGTTGCGCAATCCGGTCGCCCCGATTCACCTGGAACGATTCGGTCGAGTCGGTGTTGAGCAAGATGACTTTGATCTCGCCGCGGTACGCCGCATCGATTAACCCCGGCGCATTGGCCACGGTGAGTCCGTGGCGCAACGCATTGCCACTTCGCGGTAGCACGAACCCCGCGTGTCCTGGCGGGATTGCAATGCTGATCCCCGTCGGCATTAATAGGCGACCGCCACCCGCTGCGACGACCGCGCTTTCACGCGCATAGAGATCGAGTCCCGCGTCGCCGGCGTGTGCGTAGGTGGGCAGCGGCAAATCGGGGTCGAGTTGCACGATCGGCACGGACAGCATGATTTCGCTGAGTGTACGCTCGGCCGCAATGACTCAGCCCGAACGTCCTCCGAGCGTTGATCGGCTGGCGCGGGATATGGCGCTCGCAAGCGATCTTCCGCACGCGATCTGTGTGGAACTTGCCCGCCAGGCGATCGCCGGCGGTCCCGACGCGTATGCGCCCGATGCCGCAGCCGCGCGGGCACGACAGTTTCAAGCCACGCTGCTCGGACCGGTGATCAACGCCACTGGCGTACTGCTTCACACCAACCTTGGGCGCGCTCCGTTCGCAACTGCAACTCCGCCGCAGGCAATGAACATCGAGTTCGACCTCGCAACCGGCGAGCGCGGTTCGCGCCAGACGGCTGTCGGTGGCCTGCTCGCAATGTTGTGCGGTGCCGAGGCCGCGATGGTGGTCAATAACAATGCAGCAGCTGTTCTGCTGGTCCTCGCCGCGCTGGCCAACGAGCGCGACGTGCTGGTGAGCCGCGGCGAAAGCGTCGAAATCGGTGGCGGCTTTCGTATTCCGGACGTGATGGAGCAAAGCGGAGCCCGCCTAATCGATGTCGGCACCACCAACCGCACACGGCTTGGCGACTATTCGAAGGCGATGACACGCAAGGCCACGGATGCTGCCCTCGTGCTGAAAGTGCACCCAAGCAACTACCGCGTCGAAGGGTTCGTCGAACAGACATCGGTCGCGCAACTCGCAACGTTGGGCGTGCCGGTAGTTGCCGACATCGGCAGTGGGCTCATCGACGCCAACTGTCCGTGGTTACCGGGTGCGCCACCGGCGTGGTTAGCCAACGAGCCAGCCGCTCGGCAAACGCTTGCCGATGGTGCTGCGCTCGTGACGTTTAGCGGCGACAAGTTGTTCGGCGGACCGCAGGCGGGCATCATCGCCGGCCGCGCCGAGCTCGTTGAAGCCTGCAAGCGACACCCGCTCGCGCGAGCCTTGCGGCCAGGCAGCCACGTACTACTCGCATTGCAGGAGCTTGCGTTGGCCTACCTCAACCGCACAGTCGTTGATGCGGTGCCCTTCTGGCAGATGGCTACTGCGACGGTCAACGACCTCACCGTGCGCGCACACGAACTGGTCGCAGCGGTCGGTAGCGGCGAAGTGGTCGCCACTGAGGCAACACCGGGTGCCGGTTCCGCGCCAAATGCGGGAATCGCCTCAGTCGGCATTCGCATCGCCGGCGATCACCTCGCCGCGCTGCGACACCAGCAACCGCCGATCGTCGCACGCAACCGCGATGGCGCCACGGTGCTTGATCTGCGAACAGTGAACACGGCCGACGATCATTACGTGATCGCAGCATTGCGCGCATGCGTGTTGTAGCTACCGCTGGACACGTCGATCACGGCAAGTCGTCGTTGGTACAGGCGCTGACCGGCGTCAACCCCGATCGCTTTGAAGAAGAGCGGCGCCGCGGTCTCACGATTGACCTCGGATTCGCGCACATGCCGTTCAGCGAGGGCGTTGATGTCAGCTTTATCGATGTGCCCGGACATGTTCGGTTCCTGCGCAACATGCTGGCCGGTGTGGGCGGTGTTGATGCGTGCATGTTCGTGATCGCGGCCACCGAGGGTTGGAAGCCGCAGAGCGAGGAGCATCTGCGCATTCTCCAATTGGTCGGGTTGCGCCACGGGATCGTCGCGCTCACCAAGGTTGACCTTGTTGCCGACGACTGGCGCGAGCTTCAGACGATGGACATTCGCGACCATCTCGCGAACACGTTCCTCGCAAGTGCGCCGATCGTCGCAGTCAGCGCGACGGCCGGAACCGGGCTCGACGAGTTGCGAGATGCGTTGGCAACCTTGGCCGCTGCGACGCCAGCAGCAATCGACCGCGGGCGGCCGCGGCTGTGGATCGATCGCGTCTTCGCCGCCAAGGGCAGCGGCACCGTTGTGACCGGCACGCTCACCGACGGGTCGATCAAGCTCGACGATCAGTTACATGCTGGCGGACACCCTGTGCGCGTACGTGGCATTCAATCGCATGGCGATAGCTGCGAGGCGATCGCACCCGGGAATCGCGTCGCGCTGAACTTGGCGGGGGTCGATCACTCACAGCTGCAGCGTGGAGACGCCGTCGTTCGTGCTTTGCAGTGGCGACCGACCACTCGTTTCGATGCCCGCCTGACGGTGTTGCCCTCGTTGACCCACGCCGTCTCTCGCCGTGGTGCGTATATGGCGTACATCGGTTCCGGTGAGTTTCCCGTGCGGCTACGCGTGCTTGGCCACGAGTCGATCGCCTCCGGCGGCTCCGGATTCGTGCGGCTGCACATTTCAGCAGCAACACCGCTTCCGCTGCTGCCCGGCGATCGCTTCGTGCTGCGCGAATCCGGTCGCGACGAGACGGTGGGCGGTGGCGACGTGCTCGACGTGGCGCCGAAGCTGCCAGCATCGCGCGCCACGCCGGATCGCAACGTTGACCGCGTGATTCACGAACACGGTTGGCTGACAGTTGCCGATTTCGAGGCGCTGACCGGTGAACATCGCGACCCGACAATCGGCACGTGGATCGCGTCGGCCGACCGACTGCATCAGACAGAGCAAGCTGTGCTCGCTCGCGTTCGTGGCGCCAGCGAGCTTGGGCTCGACATCGCTGTCCTTGATGATCAGGAGCGGGCCGTCCTTACGGCGATCGCCGAAACCAAGGGAATCGTGATCGACAACGGTCGTGCGCGTGTGGCCGGGACTCGCGATCCGCTCAGCGATCACCCATTCGTTGCCGCCGTGTTGGCAGGTGGCTTCGCGCCGCCCGCCGCAACGGGCGTCGACAAAGTGGAGTTGCGCGAGTTGATCCGCCGCGGGCTAGTGATCGAGCGCGAGGGTGTGCACTTTCACCCCAGCGCGATCACTGCCGCAGCGCGTGCAGCCGCAATGTTGCTACACACGCATCCGGGCGGGTTCACCGTCAGTCAGTTCCGCGAGGCACTTGGCAACACGCGCAAGCACGCTGTGCCGCTGGCAGCGGAATTGGACGCAATGGGCGTCACAAGACGTCGCGACGACGTCCGCATTGCCGGCCCGAAACTGCCGCCGGTCTAAGTCGCCCGCCGGCGGCCGAGGCTTTGGATTCTGCGCAGACCCTTGCGCTTCGCTGCAGGCGCTCTCTGTTCCAACTCGCGCGCTGCTTGCGCGACCCGCACGTCGTTGGTAATGACTTCACCGAACCGCGCGGGATCGGCGAGCAGCCAACTATGGGAACCCTCGACGACAGTCCCCTGCACACCGGACGCAACGCACAGCGCCTCGAACGATTCGCGTGTGACGATTCCGTCGCGTGTGCCCCAGATGATGCTGATCGGCATGCCACCATCGCGCAGTGCTTCCAACTCGACGCGCATATCGGCACGCCGGGCGAGGTTGGCAACGCGCGCGATCGCACGTGGATTGCGCATCAAGTTCGGTAGGAAGTCTTCCAGCACCACCGGGAGTACGCGGGTGGCTTGGCGAATCGGCCAGACGTCGCTGGGGAAGTGAAGTCCCCAGTCCCATAGCGGACGCTCAGCGACGCTGCGCAATGTCTTGCCGCGCTTCCACGAAGACCCGCCGACCGAGTTGACCAGCACCAGACTGCGCACTCGCGCTCGGTGATCGAACGCGAAACGAATGGCGACACCGCCACCGAAGGAGTGGCCGAGCACAACGGCAGATTCTTCGATGTCGAGCGCATCGAGCAGATCGGCGACCCATTGCGCGTAGCCGCGCATCGAAAAGTCTTCCCTGGGTAGATCGCGGGTACCACCGAAGCCAGGCATCGCTGGCGCGATCACTTGGCAACCTTGCGCGGCGATCGTCGCTATCACGCTCTTGTATGTGTGGTGGGCGAGCGCCCAACCGTGCAGTAGCACCACCGGCATACCCGTGCCAGCGATGCTGTAGGTCGCAGGACGGCCCTGCACAAACGTGCGGCGCTCAACAACCGATACAGCAACCATTGGCTACTTGGCGCGACGCTCGCGATAGTCGCGGGCCGCGCCCTCCAGTGGTTCAACCTCAAGCGTGACACCGTCGATTGCGACCACGCGTAGTTCGGCGCCGGCAGCCAACGGCGTGGCGCGGTTCGTGCGTGCCCGCCATTTCGATTCGCCAACTTGTGCGACGCCTTCCGGATCGATGGCACCGACGGCGAGGCCACTGCTGCCGATCATCCAGTCGCGGCCGATCGTCGGCGTGGCGAAGCGCGTGCGCACCATCGATGGCATGCCAACAACAAAGGTCAGCAACACGCCGATGACGGCGACCGCCAGCGTCAGCCAACCGAGCCGCAGACTGTTACCCGGTAACGGCTCGTACAGGAACCACGCGCCGAGAACGAACAGAGTGGTGCCTACGCCGGTCCACAAGCGCGGAATGCCCACTTGCACGTCGATTGCGTACGCAACCATCGCGCCGACCAGCAAGGCGATGGCACCCGGCCGCGTCGGCAGCTCGGCAAATCCGTAGCAACCGAACACCGTCAGCACGAGGCCGATGAAACCGGCGAGGCCAACGCCGGCGGTGAACAGTTCGAAGAGCAGCAGGCAGCATCCGATCACGAAGAACAGAAATGCGATCGGTGGACTGGCAACGGTGTGAAACAACTCACTAATTAGGTTGAGTTGCGAAAAGCGCACAAGCGTTGACACATTCTGCGAGTCGCCCGTGTCGTTGAGTTCCTGCACGACCGTGTCGAGCACCGTGCCATTGTCAAGCACAACTCCGTCGAGTGCCAGCACCATGCTGCGCACGGTCGGCACACCCTCGTCGGTGATGTCAAGGCGCAACACGCCAAGCGATCGCGCCTGCGAAAACGACATCGTCCCGTCGCGTAATTGCTCGGCACCGGCACCCAGATCGACTTCGGCACCGTCGAGCACCAGCAGGTCGCCGGTGTGTCCGATACGCGTGCCAGCGACCATCGCCGTCACGTCGGCAACACCGAACAACTGCGCGGGTCGGCCGTACGTGTGCGCATCTCGATTAGGTCCGACCCACAGGCCGATCGCAACCTTGGCGTCGGCGACACGTTGCAACAGTTCGGTCATCCGCTCGTCGCTGACTACCGCGCCGCCGGTGTTGAGCTGCAGGATGAGGGCCTGCGAGCCGTTACTTTCGCTGGTGGCGATGGCATCTTCAATGGCATCGACCATCACCGAATCGAGCAAGCCGGAGACCTCAAACACGTCGACTGGCGCCAGTTCCGTGGCGGCAGAGTCGTCCTGCGGAACAGCCGCGCCAGCGATCGAGCTGAAGAGCGAAAGCCCAACGAGCCCCGCTAGCGGGGCAACGAGGAAGGTAATCGCTAGCCTGCGCACAAGTGCCTCCGAAGACAGTGGATCCGCTGCAGTTCCTCACCACCGCCACGGTGACGATCGTGGCGGGTAAGGGTGGTGTCGGAAAGACAACCGTAACCGCCGTATTGGCACGAGCGGCAATCCGCAGCGGTTTACGAGTGATGGTTGTCGAACTAGACGACAAACCCGCACTAGCGCGGCTGCTGCCCGGCATCGAAGTGCTGCAACTGTCCGCCACCGCAGCACTGGCCGAATACCTCGAAGTGCACGGGTTTTCCAGGGTCGCCAAGCGGTTGGCCAAAACCGGGGTCATCGAAGTGGTCGCAGCAGCGGCGCCGGGCATCGACGACATCGTCGTGCTCGGCAAGATCAAACAACTCGAACAGACTGGTGATTACGACCTGATCGTGGTCGATGGACCCGCGGCTGGCCATGCCATCTCGTTCCTGCAATCGCCCCACAGTCTGATGAACACCATTCGAAGCGGGCCGGTGCACGGGCAGGCATCCGATGTGGCAGCGATGATGATCGATCCAGCGCGTTGCCAAGTTGTGCTGGTGACGTTGCCCGAGACCACTCCGGTGAATGAGGCAGTGGAGACGGCTTACGCATTGGAAGATCGCGTCGGTGTGCATCTCGGCCCGCTCGTCGTCAACGGCGTCGATCAGGGTGGCGAGCTGCCAGCGGAATCCGCCGAGGCCGGTAGCGCCCTGCGGCTGGCTGCTGAGTTCCGTAACGCGCGGCGCAGCCTGCACGCGGCCGAGTGCGCGCGGATGGCGAACGACTTGGCGCTGCCGCAGGTGCACTTACCGTTGATCGCTGGTTCGCAACTGTCAGCTGACGACATCGAACAACTTGCCGAAGCGCTCTTGCAGGGAAGCGCGCGATGACGACGTTGGCGGAACACATTGGTAGCGCACAGGTCGTAGTGTGTTGCGGTTCGGGTGGCGTGGGTAAGACGACCGTTGCCGCGGCACTCGGCTTACAGGCCGCACGCATGGGTCGCCGTGTAGTTGTCGCCACGATTGACCCAGCGAAGCGGCTCGCCGACGCGCTTGGCGTTCCGGGCGGCCTGAGCAACGAGCCCGCACAACTGAAGGTCGACGGGCCGGGCGAGTTGTGGGCACTGATGCTCGACACCGCCAGCACGTTCGACGGTTTGGTGCGTGCGAACGCGGCGACCCCCGAACAGGCCGAACGCATTCTCGCCAACGGCTTCTATCGCAATGTCGCCGGGTCGCTGAGTGGCACGCAGGAATACATGGCGGCCGAGCGACTGCACGCGTTGCACGACGACAAGCGCTTCGATCTGGTGATCATCGATACGCCGCCGACGCGCAACGCACTCGACTTCCTCGATGCGCCGAACACGCTGACCAAGTTCATCGATCACCCGCTGTTCAAGATTCTGATGTTGCCAACTCGCCGCGGGCTGAAGGTGCTGAACTTCGCCGCGCAACCGATCTTGCGCACGATCAGCAAGGTCGTTGGTGGCGCGGCGTTAGCCGACGCGATCGCGTTCTTCCAAGCGTTCTCCGGAATGGAGACAGGCTTCCGGCAACGGGCGGAGGCGGTAATGACGTTGTTGCACGACGATGTCAGCCGTTTCGTGCTGGTTGCGTCACCACGTGCCGACACGATCGAAGAAGCGCTCTACTTCGCCGACCGACTGCAACGCAGCAATTTGTCGGTCGCGGCAACCGTCATCAATCGGTGTACGCCCACCTTCGGCGAGCTCCCGCCCAGTCGCCTCAACGACAGTGCCAGCGTGGCGCTTTACGACAACCTGGCCGAGCTCAAGGCGGCGGCCGTTGCCGAACGCACGCAGGCGAGCGCCCTGCTGGCCGACGAAGCGGTGCACACCACCTGGGTGCCGACGCTGCCCGGCGACGTGCACTCACTCGAGTCGTTAGGCACGATTCGAAGCCTGCTCTTCGACTAGCAGTGACTACTAGCCGCTAACTACCGGTGGGCTCGGCCCAGCCGGTAACGTCGCGTCGTGCACATCCTCATCGCCGCCGATGCCGACTACGTGGTCAACGACATCGTCTCGGCGCTGAGCGGACCCGACACATCGTTCACCGTGTGCCACGAGGGTCGCGACGTCTCGCCGATCGTTGCCGAGCGCACGCCCGATCTCGTAATTCTCGACCTGCAGATCGGGTCGATGGGTGGCATGGCGGCGACGATGGCGCTGCGCCTCGATCACAGCGCTGGCAACGCCCCTGACGTACGGATTCTGATGTTGCTCGACCGTCAGGCCGACATCCACCTAGCCAAGCGTTCCGCCGCCAATGCCTGGCTGGTCAAGCCATTCGATGCACTCACACTGCAGGTTGCGGTCGATGCGGCGCTGGCGGAGTCGGAACCAGTAGCCGCCGGATAACATGGCGACTCGCTACGGGGTGTAGCGCAGCTTGGTTAGCGCGCCACGTTCGGGACGTGGAGGCCGGAAGTTCAAATCTTCTCACCCCGACGGTTGAAAGAGTTCGACGACGAAATCCTTTACGCGCACGCACAAGGCAGTTGCGAACAACGCGGGCAGCCGCTGGCGTAGCGACTGACCGCGTCGGTCAAGTCGACGCCCATCTGATTCGCCAGCGTCGCTACCCAGGCGATGACATCGCCGAATTCGTGTACCTGTTGCGCGTGGTCGCCTTTGCGGACCGCCTGCGCAAGCTCGCCCACTTCTTCCGCCAACCATGCGACTGTCGCCGGCACTCCTCGCGCTCGATCGCGATCGCCAAACGTGCGCTCGATGACGTCTTGCAGCTGCGCTAGATCCATCACCAAGTTCTAGTAGGTCAGGGGGTTTGCTGCAGCAGGAGTTCGGCGATTTGGATGGCGTTCAGAGCGGCGCCCTTGCGCAGGTTGTCGTTGGTGACAAACAGCACCAGGCCGTTGCCGTCGGGCAGCGATTCGTCCTTGCGGATGCGACCGACGTAGCACGGGTCCTTGCCGGCGGCGTCGAGCGGCGTCGGCACGTCGCTGAGTTCCACACCCGGCGCCGCGGCCAACAGCTCGGTCGCACGCGCGACGGAGATCGGCCGCTCGAATTCGAGAGTGAGGCTGAGCGAGTGACCAGTGAAGACGGGAACTCGCACGCAGGTGCCACTCACGCGCAGATCCGGGATGTCGAGAATCTTGCGACTCTCGTTGCGCAGCTTCTGTTCCTCGTCGGTCTCGAACATGCCGTCGTCGACCAATTTGCCGGCGTACGGCAACACGTTGAACGCGATCGGTTTCACGAACTTGGTCGGCGTCGGGAAGACCACTGCATCGCCGCCGTGCGTCAATTCGCGGGCCTGATCGACGACCTGGCGCGCTTGCTTATCGAGTTCGTCGACACCAGCAAGGCCGCCTCCGCTGACCGCTTGATAGGTGGAGGCGATCACGCGGACCAAACCGGCTTCGTCGTGCAACGGCTTGAGCACCGGCATGGCGGCCATCGTCGTGCAGTTCGGGTTGGCGATGATGCCCTTGCGCGCATTCGAAACTTCGCCCGGATTCACTTCCGAAACGATCAGCGGCACATCTGGATCCATCCGCCATGCCGACGAGTTATCGATCACGGTCGCGCCCGCTGCCGCGAATCGCGGAGCCAGATCGCGCGAACCCGTCGCACCAGCTGAGAACAGGGCGACGTCGATACCCCTGACATCGGCGGTCGCAGCATCTTCGACGGTGATGTCGGTGCCTCTCCACGGAAGCGTCGTGCCCGCGCTGCGCGCTGATGCGAAGTACCGCATCTCGGTGACGGGGAAGTTCCGTTCGGCGAGAATGGAACGCATCGCCGCGCCGACTTGGCCGGTTGCACCAACTATTGCGACTCTCATCTGCGCAATTCTAGCGAGCGACGCTCAAATGCCAGCCGCACTTAAAATGGTGTCACTTAACGGCTGCGACCAACCACCAGTGGCTGCGGTGGACGCCTTCAAAGGTGCGGTCGGTTGTGTCGGGGATTGCGAAGCCCCTGCGCTTCGGACCACGGAAGATGGACACTGCGTCGAGCGACGGCCCGACTGCGGCCAACACTTCCTTCGGTGTGAGTCGATTGGCCTGCCACCCCAGACGAGCAGGTAAACGCCGTTGCGCAATCACCTTGCCCACGCGTGGAAGGCGCCACGACGCACGCACCAACTTCCCCGCTGGCCACAGCACGATGTCTTGCAAGACCCACGTGCGGAAATTGAGCGCGATGTGGCCGCCGGGGCGGGTTACGCGCACAGATTCCTGCGCCAACGCCAGCGCATCGTCGTGATGGCAGTGCTGCAACGTGATGTAGCTGAAGACCATGTCGGCCGACTCATCCGACAAGCTGAGCGTGCGGCCGTCAACAACCCGCGAAGTCTGCAGTCGGTCGGGTCGACCGAACTGCGCCACCGTTTCGCGACAGCGCTCGAGAAACGCGGCATCGAGGTCGCAGGCGACCACCTTGTTGAACATGCGCGTGAAGCTGGCCGTCATCCGACCGATGCCACTGCCAACCTCGACGATCGACTCGGTCGCGGCAGCGTCGGTCAGCAGGTCGAATGCCTGTAGGTACGCAATCGTCTCGTGGTCACCCGTGTTGACGAACTTCGCCAGGCTCAGTTGATCGCCGGTGCGATTGTTGAACACCCAACCGGTGCCGCGCACAACATCGTCGGCAGAGTGCTCGGATTCCGAGGCGGAACCAGCAGCAATCCAAGGAACATGTTGTCTACGGCGAGGCACAGAAGTCCTTCAATCTGTCCTTCAATCTGATAGCTACTTTCGCTCGGGCAGTGGTGCTGAGTATGCCTGGCCAGAGTCAAGACCGAATGCGGTGTGCAGTGCACGGCTCGCTCGTTCCAGGTCGGCGGCAGCCGTGACCACGCTGATGCGAATTGTGCTGGTGCTGATCATCTGGATATTGACGCCTTCGTCCGCAAGTGTTCGGAACATCTTTGCCGCGATGCCGGGGCTGGTCTTCATTCCGGCACCAACCAGGCTGATCTTGGCGATACTGGAGTCGTGATCGACGCCCGTCGCTCCGATCTCGGCAGCGACGCGAGCAACGATGTCCTTCGCTGTCGCCATATCGGACTTGGGCATCGTGAAGCTGATGTCGGTGGTGCCTTCGTGACCTGTGTTCTGCACGATCATGTCGACGTTGACGTTGGCCGCGGCCAGTGGCTCGAAGAGCGTCGCGGAGACGCCGGGACGGTCGGGCACTGCGATGACGGTCACCTTCGCTTCGGTGATGTCGGTGACGACACCGGAGATGATCGGGTCTTCCATTTTCGGCTCCTGAGAGGTGACCCACGTGCCTGGTTCCCAGGTGAAACTGGAACGAACGTGGAGGGGGACATTGTGGTTGCGGGCGAACTCGACGCTGCGCAGCGCGAGCACCTTGCTGCCGGCGCCAGCCATTTCGAGCATCTCGTCGAAGTTGACGTGTGAAAGCTTGCGCGCCTGCGGCACGATGCGCGGGTCGGCGCTGAAGACTCCGGTGACATCGGTATAGATCTCGCAGCTGTCTGCTTCGAGCGCTGCCGCTAGGGCCACCGCCGTCGTGTCGCTGCCACCACGACCAAGCGTGGTGATCTCCTTCTCGGTGCTGACACCTTGGAAACCGGCGACGACACAGACCTGGCCGTCGGCGATGGCGGCACGAACGCGATCGCCTTTCACTTCGAGAATCTTCGCTTTGCCGTGCGATGTGTCGGTGATGATGCCCACCTGGCTGCCGGTGAAACTCATCGCCTCGATGCCCGCATCGGCCAGCGCCATACATAGAAGCGCCATAGAAATGCGTTCGCCGGTGGTGAGCAGCATGTCCATTTCGCGTCCAGGTTGTGTGGCGGAGACGTCGTTGGCCAGTTTGATCAGCGTGTCGGTGGTCTTGCCCATCGCACTCACCACCACGACAACATCGTGCCCATGCGACTTGGTGAACGCGATGTGCTCGGCGACGGCCCGCATTCGATCCGGGTCGGCGACGGATGTACCGCCGTACTTCTGAACGATCAGGGCCACGAAGGCCGAATTGTAATCGTCGATGGTCGCTATCGTCGGCACCATGCTGCACCGCGCGCTTGATCACAGCATCCCGGCTGATGTACGCGATCGCATCACGCTGCTGACGGCTGGGCGCACAGCGGTCAACTCGTGCGTTCGTTTTGCTCCCCCGTTTCTGGCGACCATCGCTCGTGGGAACGGCACGACGCTCGCCGGAATCGGCGTCGCAGTCGCGATCAGCGAGCTATCGGGTCTGCTTTCGCCGCTGAACGGCGAGATCGTCGAGCGACTTCACCGCCGCACTGCGATGGTCCTCGGACTGATTGGTGTCGCCGGCGGCGTCACGATCGCAGCGAGCAGCGTGCATCCGGCGATGTTTGCCGTCGGATTGATCGTGCTCTCGCAAAGCAAGGTGATGTTCGACCTCGGTCTCGGCTCGTGGACAACCGACCGCGTGCCTTACGCGCAACGCGGTCGGGTGATGGGACTCGTCGAGATCTCGTGGGCGCTCGGGCTGTTGGTCGGCGTGTCGATCATGGGCGTGCTCACTGCCGTCACCAACTGGCGCGTCGGTTATGGCGTCGGCGCGGCGGCCGTCATCGCGATGGCGGGGTTGATCGCGCGTCGCATTGGACCGGACTCCGGGCCGCACTCGCGCGCCTCACGAACCGCGCGAGTGCCGGTCAATGTTCGAGAAGTCGGCGTTCTCATCTTCGGCATGTTCTGCCTGATGGCGGCGAGCCAGGCGCTGTTCGTCACGTTCGGTAGCTGGCTGGTTGATGTGTTCGACTTCACGCCAGCGACACTCAGCGTCGTTGCCGTCGGGCTCGGCTTCGCCGAGTTGATCGCTTCGCTCACGTCGTCACGACGCACCGATGCATGGGGCAAAGAGCGCAGCACGGCTGTTGGCGCGACACTGATGGTGTTAGCAAGCGTCGGTCTCGCGGTTTGGCACGGTCACCTGTTCATCGCGTTGCCGCTGTGCATCATCGCCATTGCCCTCTTCGAGTTCGCGATCGTCAGCGCGATTCCACTGTCCACCGCTGCAATCGCTGGATCCCCCGCACGCGGCATGGCGCTGATGATGGGTGCCGGCACCGTCGGCCGTGCAGCCGCAAGCATTCCCGCAACACGCCTCTACGTGCGCCACGGTATGGCTTGGCCAGCGCTGATGTGCGCAGTGCTCGGCACCGGCGCGATCGTCGCGATGCTTTCCCTCCACTCTGGTCGCATGAAATCGCTGCCCACCGGCGATTTGGTGTGACCAGGTCGCCGATTCAGCCGCGGTAGCCGTTGGTGATCGGCAGGCGGCGGTCTTTGCCGAAGGCCTTCGGGCTCACTCGTACCCCTGGCGGGGATTGGCGACGTTTGTACTCGTTCAAGTCGACGAGGCGCGCGACGCGACGGACGATTGCTTCCTCGTGGCCGAGCTCGATGATCTCAGCAGCCGTCCGATCTTCTTCCACATAAAGACGCAAGATCGGATCGAGCACTTCGTAAGGCGGCAGGCTCTGGTCGTCGCGCTGGTCGGGCCGCAGTTCGGCTGACGGTGGTTTGGTGATCACGCTTTCGCTGATTACCTCGCTACCCACACGCCGGTTGTAGTAGCGGCACAAGTCGTACACCCGCGTCTTCAACACGTCCTTGATGACGGCGTAGCCACCGACCGAATCGCCATACAGCGTGAAGTAACCCACGGCCATCTCGCTCTTGTTGCCGGTGGCGAGGACCATCCACCCGAACTTGTTCGACAACGCCATCAACGTCGTGCCGCGAATTCGACTCTGCAGGTTCTCTTCCGTCAAGTCGGCGGGCTTACCCGCGAACGCTTCCGATGTCATATCGAGATATGCGGTGAACGCTGGCTCGATCGCGATAGTGCGGTAGTCAATGCCCAGCTGGCGCGCCAAGTCGGCAGCATCAGACTTCGAGTGATCGCTGCTGTAGCGCGACGGCATCGACACGCCATGCACATGGTCCGCGCCGAGCGCATCGACAGCGATGCAAGCGACCAGCGTTGAGTCGATGCCGCCGGAGAGCCCAATCACGACATCGGTGAAGCCGTTCTTGCGCACATAGTCGCCGACACCGAGAACGATCGCGTCGTACAACTCGGCGTCGACCTCGGGCATTGTCGCGATCGGACCGACCAACACGTCGTCGTGCGGGATCGGTGCCGCGCTGATCTCGACCAGCTTCATCGGTTCTTCGGTACGGTGACCACGCGGGTCGAGCAACCGCTTCCGGTAGACGGGATCGATCTCGACGTCGGTAATCAGCAGTTCTTCGCGCAACAGCGCCGCCCGCGCAATCAGCGTGCCCTCGGCGTCGAACACCATGCTGCCGCCGTCGAAGACGAGCTCGTCTTGCCCGCTGATCTGGTTGACGTAGACCAACGCACAGCTGGCATCGGCTGCACGAGTAGCCAACATTCGTTCGCGTTCACTTACCTTTGCTGCGTGATACGGCGAGCCGTTGATGTTGATGTTCAGTTCGGCGCCGCCAGCGGCTTGCTCGGCGAGCGGCCCCGTCGGGCTCCATACGTCTTCACAGATACTGATGCCAACCTTCACACCGCCGATCACATACAACTCGTAAGGGTCGCTGGCGTCGCCGGGCAGGAAGTAGCGCGCCTCATCGAACACCGCATAATTGGGCAGCACTCGCTTGCGATACGTACCGACGACCTCCCCGCCCACGCACACCGCCGCTGCGTTGTACAGGTCGCGATCGCTGGCCACGTAACCGACGACAGCCACACAACGACCCGTGCGCGCCGCCACCATGCCGAGTGCGGTCAAGTTGTCGGCAACGAAGCCCGACTTGAGTACTAAGTCTTCCGGCGGATAACCGGTGATCGAGAGCTCACCAAAGGCGACGATGTCGCACCCGGCAGCCTCGGCTTGGTCGTAGGCGGCGAGAATCCCGGCGACATTGCCGTCAAGATCGCCAACAGTTGGGTTCAGCTGTGCCAGTGCAATCCGCAGCCGTGTCACAGCATTCAGGCTAGCGATCGGGCCGGTTCAGGGGCCGTTGAAGTAGCCGGTGATGTCGACAATTACGTCGGTAGTCATGGACGTGTAGTAGTTCACCGAGGTCGCACCCATGCGAGTGATCGACAAGGTGCTGCGAGTTTGATTCGGGCCTATCGCGTTGCCGTTGCTGACGGTCGGCACCTGCAGTAACCCTGTTGGGAAGGCCGTGATGAAGCCGTTTCTCGAGGTGTCAGTGATGACAATGTTCTGCGAAATCGCGACTGCACCGTCGGGGACAACCGCGGGATTGAGAGTTTCAATTGTGCCAGCACCGAATTCAACGAACCCAACAAAGACTCGGGTATCGATCACCCGCGTCGGACCGACCAGTTCGTACGTTCCCTCGCCGGACGACGGGGCAGTTCCGTCGGTGAAGGACCCAACAACGTCGACCAACACATCGGCCACCGTATTGAGGCGCAGGTCGATACTGCCATCGGCACCAACTGCAACCACTACCAAGTTCGGGCGCACATCGGTACCGCCATTGGTATTCAGGTTAGAGGTTGTCGGTACCGCGGTGCCGTGGCCGTGCACGACAACGAAACCGCTCGCGGGCGCAACCGGTGCGATTGCCGTCACCATCACGCACACGATCGTGACGCCAGCAGGTAACCCGTAGTTACCGGCAAGTGGCACGTTGACGACATTCGTCGCTCCGTCCAGCGACTCCGTGTACACATTGCTACCGCTCGCCGCCGATCGGGTGTCGACCGCGCGCACCGGATTGAGCGGAACGAGGCGACCTGCGTCCGCGACACCGCCGCCAGCAACATCGAAGAAGCCCAGTAGGTCGACGATGAGACCACTACGCGAACTCGCGAACACCATGATGTTGCCGTCATCATCGAGTGGCACCACCGACGTATTCGCATTGGTCTGCCCGCGTTGGCTGTTGAGGTTCGACGTCGCAGGGGGCAAGGTACGCGGCCGCCACACGGAAACATAACCGTCCCACGACGGCTGCACCGCCGTGATGTTGACCAACGCTGCGCGATGAGTTCCGACCACTCCGACGACGTTGATCAGCCGACTAGTACCACTGCGCAGTGGTCCACTATCGGCCCCGTTGTTACGACTGTCGAACACGCGCGTTTGTGCAGTCGCCGCGAAGGCGAGGGTACCGACGGACGGTGCAGCCGACAGCGTGTACGAAATGCGACGCACTTCGTTGGTGGCAGGATTGACGTAGAACAACGACCAGCCGGTCGACTCGGGCACGAACTCAATGTCGGAGACACCGCCGACTCCGGTGGCGAACGTGCTGATCGGCGCAGCGACCTGCTTGACGAAGATCTTTCCCGGGTCGCCGTCGGCGAACAGGTAGCCACCGTCGTATTCCTCCGGCCATCCGCCGTTCGGAATGAACGCACCACCGGTGATGTACTTGCCACTGACTGCCCCGTTGTGCGGGTAGTCCATAATCGGCTGTGAAAAACCGAGACTTGGGATCGGCGGCGCGCACGCAGGGCTCGCTGAGCTGGCGTCCTCGTTGTTGGCACAGAACCCTTCGCGCGCAGGCCAGCCATAGTTCGCGCCCAGGATGCCGAGGTTGACTTCCTCACGCGCGCCCTGACCGACATCGTTGATGTAGAAGCGCGTGGCACCGATGTTGGGGTCGAACGCGAAGCGCCACGGGTTGCGCAAGCCGTACGCAAAGATCTCGGGACAGGTGGTGATCGGCGTCGACGGCGTATTACCACGAATTCGGCACGGCGCGGCATCCGCCACGGCGAACGGGTTGCCCGGTGCCGGTGCCCCGGTGCTGCGATCGATCCGCAAGATCTTGCCGTTCAACAGGCTCAGGTCTTGCGCACCGTTATTGCTACCGGCGCAACCGCTGTCGCCGCGCGGGTCGCAACCGGCGTCGCCGACGGCCACATACAGGAACCCATCGTTACCAACTTCCAGATCGCCACCATTGTGGTTGCCATTCACGGAGCTGATGTTGTCGAGCAAGATCACTTCGCTCGAGCGCGAGATGGTGTTGCCAGTCATCACGAATCGGCTGACACGGTTCACGCAGTTGCCATATCCAGCCCCCGGTTTGGTGCGGGTGAAGTAGACGTAGACGAAACCGTTGGAGCCGAAGTCGGGGTCGACGGCGAATCCGAGCAAGCCGCGCTCGATGTCAGTACATCCCGACATCAGGTTGTAACCAGTTGTCAGGTTGAGCACGTCGCCCGTCTGCAGCACGCCGTTTACCAACATGCGCGCGTGACCCGACTTTTCCAACACGATCACCCTGCCATCGGGCATGGCAGTCAGCGAAACCGGCGTCGACAGTTGGTCGTTGACCAGCGTGTCGACGAACCCGGCAACGAGGAGCGTCGACGGCCCCTCCAAGCGGGGCGGAACCGCGCCCGCGGTAGCACTGGAGATTGCTGGACCGACGAGCGCGAACAGCCCGACCGTAGCTAACAGCACACGACGCACGAGCAACCTCCGATTCGCCACGCCCACATAGGACGTGTGAAGTCGACAGGTTACACCCGAGCAGAATTTGAGTCAGCAGGTGGCGTCGCCAGGGAGCACCCCGACCGCGTACAGCTGATACGTGATATCGGCTTCCTCAAAAAAGGTCAGCTGTGTTGCCGTAATAAAGAGATCGTCAACAGCGCCGGCGTCGACCGTTGCGCATTGCAGCGACTCGGAGAGCACGGCGCCGATGCTCTGCGGCCACGGAACGATCGTCGGCGAGGGATCGGTCCACTGACTTGGGTCGACCGCCAGGGACTGGAAGCGGTACTGCTCAGCCAAGAACGCCTGCTCCTCGCCGACGTTCTTGGTCCCGGCAACTTCGGCGATGTTGCTGATGAGCGTGACGAACGTGTTCAGATTGTCGCGCTCCGCCGTGCTCGTCCCACCGTCGGGCATATCGAAGCCCAGCGCGTTGGCGCGATGTTCATAGACCTTGCCGTTGACGTTGATGACGACCACCGTGTCGGGCGCGTCGGTGATACCAATGCCATCAGGCAGCGAGTAGTCGAGCGGTGCCCCCAGCAGGCCAGCGTCGTCCGCGAGTTGCAGGACCTTGCGGATTCCTTCGTCGGTAATCGAACGCTCCGTAATCGCCGGCAGCAGCGGGCCGGGGTAGATCTCGATCTGGGCGCCGGGGGTGAACACCCGCCCGGCGCCGCTGATCAACAGCGAAGGCAGGTTGACGAAGGCGAAGCCAGCAGGGACGAAACCGCCCTCGTTCGTGATCTTGATGACCACGTCTTGCGGGCCGCTGGGGATCGAGGTGAACGTGCGCTTGCTGTCGTCGCCACAGGCAGCGACCAGCACGGCGAGGGCGGGGGTGCCGGCAAGTGCGGCCAGGAAAGTGCGTCGGTTCATGGCACTTTCGACGTTCGTCGACAAGGGGCTGGTTCCCGACTTCACAGAGCGTTCACATTCGGGCAACGAAGCCGAAACGGCCCGTCGCCAGACTGGTTGCCAATTCTCAACACGCCGACACAACCAAAGGACGATCACCGTGGCCCGCCAAGCTGAATACATCTGGATCGACGGAACTGAGCCGACACCGCTGCTGCGCTCGAAGACCAAAGTCATCCGCGATGGCGGCGAGGCCCCCATCTGGGGTTTCGACGGTTCCTCAACCAATCAGGCAACGGGCGAGTCAAGCGACTGTGAACTGAAGCCCGTGTTCACTTGTCCCGACCCAATTCGCGGCGGCGACAACATCTTGGTGATGTGCGAAGTGAACCTGGCGATCAACGACAGCCCGCACCCGACCAACACGCGCGACGCGTGCGCCGCGACCGCCAAGAAGTACGCCAGCCACGAAATGATCTTCGGCATCGAGCAGGAATACACGTTCATGAAGCTCAACGGCGAGCCGCTCGGGTTCCCTGCTCAGGGCTTTCCCGCGCCGCAAGGTCCGTACTACTGCGGCGTCGGTGCTGGCCGTGTTTACGCCCGCGAGATCATCGAGGAGCACACGCAAGCCTGCCTCGCCGCCGACCTCCTGATCGAGGGAACCAACGCCGAGGTGATGCCCGGGCAATGGGAGTTCCAAATCGGTGCTGCCGACGCACTAACAGTCAGCGATCACCTCTACGTGGCCCGTTGGCTGCTCCATCGCGTCGCAGAGGACTACGACGTAGTCGTCAGCCTCGATGCCAAGCCGCAGAAGGGCGACTGGAACGGCGCCGGTGCACACACCAACTTCTCGACCAAGGCCATGCGTGAGGACACCGACATGAAGGCCATCGAGGCCGCCTGCCAGGCGATCGGCAAGAAGATCGATCTGCACATCGCGGGCTACGGCCACGACATTGAGAGCCGTTTGACCGGGGCGCACGAAACGGCGCCGTACTACGAGTTCAGCTACGGCGTGTCGAACCGTGCCGCCAGCATCCGCATCCCGTGGCAGGTCAAGCGCGTCGGCAAGGGCTACGCCGAAGATCGTCGCCCGAACGCCAACTGCGACCCGTACACGGTGACCCGTCTGATCACCGAAACGGTGTGCAGCGCCGTCTGAGGGTCTTCATCTGTCGTAATCTTTCAGGGTCGTGGCAGACTGACTAGCTGAGGGAATGGCTCAGGAGGCCGTGATGCTCGACCAACAACGCGATTACGTGCTGCGCACCGTTGAAGAGCGCGGTGTCCGGTTAGTTCGCCTGTGGTTCACCGACGTTCTCGGGAATCTGAAGAGCTTCGCGATCAGCCCGGCCGAGCTCGAGAACGCGCTCGGCGATGGCATGACATTCGATGGGTCGGCCATCGACGGCTTCAGCCGTGTGCAGGAAGCCGACGTGTTGGCGATGCCCGACGCAAACACCTTCGAGGTGTTGCCGTGGGGCGACAGCAAGTCGGTTGAGGCGCGGGTCTTTTGCGACATACAAAACCTTGACGGCACACCGTTCGAGGGCGACCCGCGGCAGGTGCTGCGGCGCAACCTGAGTGCTGCACGCAACCAGCGGTACTCGTTCTACGTAGCACCCGACATCGAGTTTTTCTACTTCGCGCCGCCCGAGAAAGGTCAGGCGCCAGTGCCGCTTGATGAAGGCGGCTTCTTCGACCTGACCACGACCGACGTCTCTGGCACCTTGCGCAAGGAAACGATTCGAACGCTCGAAACGATGAGCATTCCCGTCGAATACAGCTTCCACGAGGATGCGCCCAGCCAGCACGAGATCGATCTGCGCCACACCGATGCATTGACGATGGCCGACAGCGTGATGACCTTCCGATTTGTCGTGAAAGAAGTGGCAGCCAAGCACGGCGTGCACGCCACTTTTATGCCCAAGCCCTTGGAAGGCGTCCAGGGCAGCGGCATGCACATGCACTTCAGCCTCTTCAAGGGCGACGACAACGCGTTCTACAGCGACGACGACCCGTACAACTTGTCGCTCGTCGCCAAGCAGTTCATGGCCGGCCTGCTGCACCACGCCGCCGAGTTGACGGCGATCACCAACCAAACCGTCAACAGCTACAAGCGGTTGGTGCCCGGCTTCGAAGCGCCAGTGCACATCAGTTGGGCGCGCAACAATCGCAGCGGTTTGATTCGCGTCCCTGTTGCCAAGCGCGGCAACCCAAGCGCGACACGCATCGAGTACCGCTCGCCCGATCCGGCGTGCAACCCCTACCTGGCGATGAGCGTGATTCTCGCCGCCGGCTTGCGAGGCATTGCCGAGGGCTACGAACTGCCGCCGGAAGCCGACGCCAACCTGTTCGAGATGGACGAATCAGCACTGACCAAGCTGGGCATCGACACGCTGCCGCAGTCGCTCGCCGATTCGTTGAAGGTGATGGAGCGCTCGACACTCGTGCAAGAGGCGCTCGGTGAGCACATCTTCGAGTGGTTCCTGCGCAACAAGCGCAGCGAGTGGCGGTCGTACAAAACCCATGTGTCTCAGTTCGAATTCGATCGCTATTTGCGAGCGCTGTGATCGGCAGCGACATGACGTCAATCCGAACGACCGGTCTCCTGCACGAAATCCTCGCGGTGTATCCCGAGTCGCCACCAATCGATCTTGCCCGCACGCTCGACCTTGCTGGCTACCGCTGGAAGGCGGTTTCGTCGGCGTCTGAAGCAACCGGGCATGAACCCGCGCACGGATGGGCTGGCGCTGTGGTGGCCTGCGACGTTGATGCCGAGGGGGCGTGGGCCTTTTGCGGTGCGCTGCGTCGCCGCGAAGTTGCGGTGCAGCCGCTACTGGTGCTGATCACCGGCGCGCAGTTGGCCGACTTGGAACTGCGCCACGACCTGTTCGACGATTTCTGCATCACGCCCTGCCATCCGGTGGAAATCGAGACACGCTTGCGCCACCTGCTCGCCCGTGGTGGCAGCGACGTGCGCCCCGACATGGTGCAGTACAACAGCCTGGTGCTGAATCTCGAGACCTATCAGGCCACGATTGCCGGCACTCCGCTCGACCTCACGTACATGGAGTACGAGCTCCTGAAGTTCCTCGCGCAGAACCCCGGCAAGGTGTTCACGCGCGAGGTGCTGCTGAGCCGAGTGTGGGGTTACGAGTACTACGGCGGTGCGCGCACGGTCGACGTTCACGTGCGTCGACTGCGTGCCAAGTTGGGCGAGGAACACGCCAACTTCATCGAGACTGTGCGCTCTGTCGGCTATCGCTTCGGTCAGAGCCGCTGGAGCGCCTGAACAACTAGGTCTGCGAACACAAGCTGCCCCTCGTCATTCGGATGCAAGTTGTCGCTACGTAGAACATCCCGATCCGGGTTTGAGGCGATCGAGTACCAGTCGGCGACTATCGCATCGCCGCGATCCGCGAGCATGCCCTCAAGTACTTCGTTGAAGACCTTGGTCTGGCGCAATTGGCTCGCTCGGTAAACGTTGACCCACACCAACGGCACCGGCGGCGGCAACAGTGTCGTGATCTCTTCGATCAGCTCGGCACACTCCTGGGGAGTGCCGAACAGGCCAACATCGTTCGTACCGAGAGCAATCACCCACACCGACGGGTCGACGCCGTCGTCGAGCAGCGCTTGCAGCGCGCGTACTCCGCTCAGCGTGTTCCCATTCTTGCCGTTACCGTTTTCGATCCGGCGACTCGTCTCGCCATCGATTGTCACGTTGTCAATGTTGTCGTCGCGGAAGGCTGCGCGTAACTCATCACTGCTGCCAGCGGTGATGGAGTCGCCGACCATCGCGACAGAGTCGATAGCCAGCAGCTGCCGTGGCCGAACTGTGTCAGCGGTCGCGTTTGTGCTGGTGGTCGTGCCCTCTGGTCCAGCGAAGGTCTTCGTTGACGAGCAGCCAGCGACGAGCCCGAGCCCCGCCGTAAGTAGCGAGCGGCGCGACATCGGGTTCATGCTCCCAATGTATGGGTTCAGGTGACGGCCGCGACGGCGGTGATGACTCCGCACGCGATGAACAACACACCGGCAAGTCAGACGGAGCGGACCGCAACCCCAAACGCAACCCAGAACATCACGTCAACCCCTGAATCCGCGTCGCGTGTTGCGCATGGCTGTTCAGGATGTGTGGCAGATCTGGATGAACGATTTCGCCGTCGCGCACGACGAAGCGGCCATTCACAATCGTGTGCCATGCACCGGTTGGGCCACAGCGCATCCACGCTTCGATGGGGTCGGCGACGGCACCGGAGTACATCGGCCCCGTCAGCCGCCAAATCGCAAGGTCGGCCGCGGCACCGGGGGCGAGCACGCCGATTTCACCGGCGCGGCCAAGGCAACCAGCGCCACCGAGGGTTGCCATCTCCAGCGCCGATCGAGCGGTGCTGGCTTGCGCCCCATCGCGAAGTTTGCCAAGCAGCATCGCTGAGCGCGCCTCTAGCCAAACCGAAGCGCTGTCGGCGGACGAGGAACCATCCACGCCGAGGCCGACCTTGACGCCCGCGGCGCGCATGGCCATCACGGGCGAGATTCCCGACGAGAGGATCAAGTTGCTGCTTGGACAATGCGCCACGCCGATTCCGGCCGCGCCGAGCCGGACGATCTCGGCGGGGTTCGGCGTCACACAATGAGCGACCCACGTGCGATCGGTGCACCAGCCGGTTCGCTCCAGGTATTCCATCGGCCGACAACCGAACGTGGCCAGCGAGAATTCGTCGTCCTCCGCGTTCTCCGCAAAGTGTGTGTGCAGGCGAACATCAAGCCGCGCGGCGAGTTCGGCACTGCGCACCATGAGCTGCTCGGTCACGCTGAACGGGCTGCACGGGGCGAGGGCGATACGCACCATCGCGCCGTGACTCCGGTCGTGATGCATTGCCACCGCCGCCTCGCTCGCGGCCAGGATGTCGTCGTCGTCGGCCACCACATCGTCGGGTGGCAACCCGCCGTCTTTCTGGCTCAGGCTCATCGAACCGCGGGTCGGATGAAAGCGCATCCCGATCTCGCGCGCGGCCGCAATCTCGGCGCTCAACAAGTCGCCTGCGCCCTTGGGATGTACGTACAGATGGTCTGCGCTGGTTGTGCAGCCGCTCAAGGCCAGTTCGGCAAGACCGACCCACGCGCTGGCGTACACCGACTCCTCGTCGATAGCACGCCACAACGGATATAGCGACTGCAGCCAACCGAACAGCGGCTTGTCGGTCATCGGCGGATAGGCGCGGGTGAGGTTTTGAAAGAGGTGATGATGCGCGTTGATGAGCCCGGGCGTGACCAAGCAGTCGCTGGCATCGACGATGCGATCCGCAGTCGGGACCGGGTCGGTGCTCGCGCCGACGGCTTCGATCAGGTTGCCGGTGATTGCCAACCACCCACCGGGCAACTCGCGACGTTGCGCATCGACGGTGGCCACCAACCGGGCATTGCGGACGAGTAGATCGGTCACGGGGCTAGAGCAGCGACTCGATGATCAGGTGAATGTCGTCGGGCGTGGTGAGTGGGTTGACGACACAAATGCGCAACACCATTTCGCCCGCCCACGCGGTGGGCACGATGAAGCCAAGGCCGTCGGCGAGCAATTTGTCGCTCCATGCGCGGTACTCCGCTGGCCCCCAGCCGGTGCGGCGGAACAGCACGACGCTGAGTTCGGGGTCCATGATCAACTCGAGATGCGCTGCATCGTCGATCAGCCGGGCGGCGTGGTGCGCTACCGACAACGTTCGCTCGACGGCGTCGCTGTAGGCCGCGGTGCCATGCGTGGCGAGGCTGAACCAGAAGGGCAGCCCGCGAGCGCGACGGGTGAGGTGGTGAGCAAAGTCGCTGGGGTTCCAGTCGCCATCGACTTCGTGCAGCACATCGAGATACTCGGCGTGCTGCGTGTGTGCGTCGCGGGCTTGCAGCGGATCGCGATAGATCAGTGCACAGCAGTCGTACGGCGCGAACAGCCATTTGTGTGGGTCGATGATCAGGCTGTCGGCGCGCTCAATGCCGTTGTAGTGCGCACGCACACTTGGTGCGGCGAGGCCAGCACCGCCATACGCGGCATCAACGTGGAACCACACTCCAAGCTCTGCCGCCACATCGGCGGCGCCAGCGAGCGGATCGATCACGCCCGCGTTGGTCGTGCCGCTGGTTGCTACAAGCGCAAACACTCGGTCGCGGTCGGGTTGCGAGAGACCGCGCACAAGGTCGCGCAAAGCATCGAGACGCAGGCGGCCTTGATCATCGGCGTCGGCACTGACAACGTCGACGTCCATCGCCCGGCCAGCGGAGGCGATACTGCTGTGCGCACCTTTGCTGACGATGATCAGCCCACGCGTGCGATCGTGCTTGCCTTCCGCGCGTTTGCGCCAACGATGGCGGGCGGCGACCAGCGCGCTGAGATTGCCAGCCGTGCCGCCGGTGACGAACACTCCGCCAGCACTAGCTGGCAGCCTGGCGAGATCGGAGAGATAGCGCAGCGCTTCGTTCTCGGCGAAGACGGCGCCGCCGCCTTCCATCCACGAACCGCCGTAGATATTGGATGCACCGACGACGAGGTCGAACAGGATCGCCGCTTCCGTAGGCGCGGCGGGAACGAACGACAAGAACCGCGGATGATCCACCGAGATACACGCTTGCGCCAACACATCGCCAAAAACGCGGAGCGCTTCCAGGCCGCCAATGCCGCGCTCAGTAATCGTGCGCCCGGCCATGGCCTGCAACTCGGCGAGGGTGCGCGGACCGTCGAGCGGTGGGGGATCAAGGCGCACTCGGTCGACGGCATAGCGAACAATCGCTTGCGTCAGCACCTCAGTGGCGGCGTCATGCCCGTGCATGACGACTAGTAGTTCGAGTCGAGAAGCTCGCTACCCGCGTTGCGCTGCTCGCCGTCGCGGTTGAGCAGGAACCCAAGGAGCACCGCAACCATCGCCGAACCCATGATCGCCATGATCGGGAACAGCAGCAGGACGAGGATGATTGCGATAGCGCCGGGCACGGTCGCCAGCTTACTTGCTGGCTGCCAGTGGCTTGAATGCCCAAGCCTCAATCTCGACAGCGCCACCGGCCGGTAGCGCTGCGACTCCGACGGTGCTGCGCGCTGGGCGGTGATCGCCAAAGCCAGCCATGTACGCCTCGTTGAACACTGCAAACGTCGACATGTCGGTGAGGAAGCAAAGCGTTTTGGCCACATCGTCAACGGTTGCGTCCATGGTCGACAATTGCGCCTTCAGGTTCACGACCGCCTGTGCTGTCTGTTCGGCGACGCCACCGGCGACGAGTACTCCGTCCTTCATGCCCAACTGACCGCTGACGATGATCCAGTCGCCAGCGCGTACGACGGGTGTATATGGTCCAAGGGGTTTCGTCATGCCCGCAGCGTAGGCAGCCGAGGGCTGCCACCAGTAGCGTTGACAGTGATGATCTCTCCACAGTTTTCGCGTCGTGGCTTGTTGGCAGCAACGGGCGGTGCCCTGATACTCGCTGCTTGCGGCGACGACTCGACCGCAAGTTCCAAAACTTCTGGTTCAACGAGTGCCAACGCCGGTGGTGTGGAAGCACCCGATTCATTCGCGGTCGTGCAACGCTTCCCCAATCATCCGCTGTTCACGCCTGGCGATGTGCGGTTGCCGGTGTCGTTGGCCGATGCAGCGGGCAACCTCAGTGATGGGCCCGCGACGTTGAAGGGTTGGATCGAAGACTTCGACGGCAAGCGCATCGCCGACATCGCGGCAACGCGACGTGCCGTCGGCATCGATGTGCCCTATTGGGAAGTGCGCGCGAACCTGCCCAAAGCGCTGGTGTACACGCTGCGTTTCGAGGGCGACGACGGGTACGGCGCGACGTTCGAGCTGTACGAGGAGACCGACGTCGTCTCGCCGCTGACGGGCAGTGAGCTGCAACCCTTCGACACTCCGACGGTTGCCGACCATCGCGGTGTCGAGCCCTACTGCTCGCTGACGCCAGCTCCGTGCCCGCTGCACGACGTCACGCTGACCGACGCACTCGCGTCCGGCACGCTTGTGGCATACATGATCGGCACGCCAGCGCACTGCACGACGGGCACGTGCGCACCGGGCCTCGAGTTCCTAGTGACGGAGCACGCGCGAGTCGGCGACGTCATCACGATGGTTCACGCCGACGTGTACGCCGACGATGCCGCAACCACGGTGGCGCCAGCGGTCGTCGCCCTGAACGTGGATTACGAACCGATCATCTACTTCTGCACCGCCGACGGTGTGATCGTTGACCGGCTCGACGGCATCTGGGACGCAAGCGAACTGACTGAGCGAATCGATTTGTTGCTGGCCCGTTGAGCGAGCCGGTACCGCGGACGCGTCAGCTGAAGCTCTGGCCGCAGCCGCAGCTGCGCTGTGCGTTCGGGTTCGTGATCGCGAAGCCAGCCTGGTTGAGGCCGTCCTTGTAGTCGAGCGTGGCGCCAGCCAACAGCTGCGCGGAGGCACTGTCGACTACGACGCTGACCGGATCGGTGCCGAACTCGGCCTTCTCGTCGTCGGCAGCAACATCGCCATCGAAGAACATCTCGTACGAGTAGCCACTGCAACCACCGGGGCGCACTGCGACGCGCAGAGCAAGATCGGTGGCACCTTCGGCCTCGAGCAACTCTTTCACCTTGCGGGCGGCGGGTTCGGTGAGCGTGATCACAGCGACTCCTTGTGGGGTCATGACGTGGTGGTCTAGCCGGTTTGCTAACGGCCGTCAGTGTACCTGCGAATTACCGTAGCATTGACTTCATGATTAAGACACCGCCGAGTGTGGATCAGGTGTTGGAACTGCTGCGCGCCGTCATCGACCCGGAGCTGGGCTCCGACATCGTCTCGCTGGGCATGGTGCCAGGGGTCTCCGTGAGCCCTGAGGGCGACGTCATCGTCGGGGTCAAACTCACCATTGGCGGCTGCCCGCTGCGGGCGCAGATCAAGAAGGACGTCGAGAGCCGCGTCGCCGTCCATCCAGGCGTGCGCGATGTCCGCATCGAGTGGGGCGAGATGAACAGCGACGAGCGCACTGACGTCATGCTGAAGGCGCGTTGGAACGCTCGCGAGCAAGCCCCTGCCACCGCTATTCCGCTGACCACCCGAGTGCTGGCCATCGCCAGCGGCAAGGGTGGCGTCGGCAAGAGCGCCGTCACGGTCAATCTCGCTGCCGCGGTCGCGGCGCAGGGCTTCACGGTGGGCGTGCTGGATGCAGACATCTGGGGCTTCTCCGTGCCGCGCCTGCTGGGCATCGACGAGCCGTTGGAAGCGCAGCGCGTCGAGGGCAGCGATAAGCCGAAGATCATTCCCAACCAGCTTCCAGTCGGGCCCAAGTCGCGCGGAGGGCTTCTAAAGGTCGTCAGCACCGGCTTTCTGGTCGAAGAAGGCACCGCATTGATGTGGCGCGGACTGATGCTGACCAAGGCCGTCGAGCAGTTCCTGCACGACGTCGAGTGGGGCGAACTCGACTACTTGTTTATCGACATGCCCCCCGGCACTGGCGACGTGCAGATGGGCTTGGCTCGCATGTTGCCGCGCACCGATCTGCTGATCGTCACCACACCCGCGCTCGCTGCGCAGAAGGTGGCGGCGCGCGCGGCCGACATGGCACGCCGCAGCTTCCTGCGCGTATGCGGCGTCATCGAAAACATGAGCACGTTCACCTGCGACCACGGCGAGACGTATTCGCTGTTTGGCGAGGGCGGCGGCCAGGCGCTCGCTGACGAGATCGGCGTGCCGTTGCTTGGTCGCATCCCGCTCGAGGCCGCTGTCTCCACCGGCGGCGATGCAGGGACCCCGGTGTCGCTCGCTGGCACCGGCTTGGCCGCCAAAGAGTTCCGGGCGATCGCGCAACGCATCGTCGAAGACATCGCACCGCCGACCAACATGGCCGGTTGCAGCGCCCGCATGCTGAACCTCGCAGCAGCAGCACTAGACGCCCACGACGCCGCCACGTAGCCACCCGTCTCGGGGGGTTTCATGCCGCATCGCGTCTCTCGGGGGGTTTCGTGCACGCCTGCGGGCACGAAACCCCCCGAATGCACGAAACCCCCGCACCAAACCGTCAATCGTCGAAGGTGTCGTAGTCGGGGTCGGTGGGCATTGAGAACGCGACCACTCGACCTGTCTCGTCGACTCGCACCTTCGGCAACACACAGGGCGGGGTGCCGATGGCCCACGCCGCGCTCATCGCGTCGGCAACCGTGGCATGAGGCACAAGAAGCTGCAGATTGGCGATTGTTGGCGGCATCAGCCGTAACTCGCGTGCGTCGTGGCGGGCGAGGGCATTCGCTGGCCGCACCCACATGCTGGCCACGGTTTCATTGTCGTCGTGATGTGAGGTCTGCCCAGTCGGATGTGCAACCACGAAGAACCGCGTGTCGAACCGGCGGGCCGCTTCGCCCTTAGGGGTGATCCAGTGACTCACCCACGGCAGCGCGTCGGTCGCCAGTCGCAGCCCGTGGTCGGCGGCGAGCGCACGGACATCGACCGTTCCGTCGTACACGGCTTCGCGATGGGCGAGAACGGGGTGGCCATCATGCACCATCTCGCCGTTGGCATCGACAGCCAGCAGCACGCCCGCTTCTTCGTAGCACTCGCGAATCGCCGCAACGCGAAACGCCTCATCGCCCTCGCCATCGGCGGCGTCGACCTTGCCGCCCGGGAACACATACATGCCGCTGGCGAAGACCGCTGCGTTGGATCGCCGCAACACGAACACTTCCAAACCCTCCGCCGTGTCGCGCAGCAGCATCACGGTTGCTGCGGGTCGGATGGGCACCTCGGTCTCGGCCATACGCGGCACGGTAGCCTGCGAACCGTGCTGGTATGGATGGATCTGGAGATGACGGGGCTCGACCCGGGCGTCAATGTGATCGTCGAGATCGCCACCATCATCACCGACGACGAGTTGAACGTGATTGCTGAAGGCCCCGATCTGGTCGTTTATCAAGGGGAAGATGCGTTGGCCGCGATGGATCCGGTCGTCGTCGAGATGCACACCAAGAGCGGGTTGCTCAACCAGATTCGTGCGTCCACAGTTTCGCTCGCAGATGCCGGGGCGCAGACCCTTGAGTTCATCAAGGCACACGTTCCATCGGGCACCAAGGTGCCGTTGTGTGGCAACTCGATCGGGATGGATCGCCGCTTTCTCGCCGCCTATCTGCCCGAGATCGAGAATTTCCTGCACTACCGCAGCGTCGATGTCAGCAGCATCAAGGAACTCGTGCGCCGGTGGTACCCGCAACTCGGCAACGGCCACAACAACAAGGCCGGCACCCACCGCGCGCTCGACGACATCCGTGAAAGCATCGCCGAGCTCCGCTTTTACCGCGAGCGAGTGTTCATGCCAGCTCCGGCGGCCGCTGCTGCGACAAGCGCCGAAGTCGTCGACTAATTGTTTTCGTTAATTCAGTTGACGGCGGCCCTAGAACGTGGTTTCCTTGCCCCCGATCACACCACCCGAACTGCCCACCCCGTCCAGAGGACCAGCCCGATGAAACAGCACACAGTCGCACCGAAGCAGCCCGCAGTGGCATGCGCGCGCGTCCGTGATGCGTTCGGCATGGCCATTCTCGGATTTGGATTTGCTGGCTCGACGACTGCAACCAATGTCCCCACCCGACGGCTCGGGATGCGAACGACGTAACGAACGTCGCAAGCAGCCACCGAGGCCGTCGGGATCGCAAGATCCCGGCGGCCTTTCTGATTTTTCCCAGTATCCGCAAGTGCACAAGAAATGGACTCAGGTCATGTACACCCTGAACACCGACAACCTAAACACCGACAATCTGAACGACCGGCAGATCCAGGTCACCTTCGATGAGCTCGTTGAGCCGATGGCTGTGCGCGTCGCACGGCCGCGTTGCTCCGACGGCCACGGCACGCTGACCCACTTATTCTTCTCGGAGAACCACGTGGACACCGCGCGTGCGAAGGCGATTTGCGGCAAGTGCAAGCTTGCCGAAGATTGCCTGGCGGGTGCGGTCGAACGCGCCGAGCCGTGGGGCGTTTGGGGTGGCGAGCTGATCGAAAACGGTCGTGTCGTCGCCAGCAAGCGCCCCCGCGGCCGACCGCCCAAGCACCCGCGGCCGATCGTGGTCATCGACGAGGTACCAATCCCGCCACACCTCGTTGCTTGAACAGGCCAAGGCCTGATCGGGTCGCCCGACCAGGCTCCGGGTAGGCGTGCAAGCGTCTACCCGGAACCGCCTGTGTACGAGTGAGGGCCACAGGTAGCTTGTTCTTGTGACGGCTCTGATGCGGCTTCGGCTTCTTACCTTGGGCCTCGCTCTTGCCCTTGCCGTCATCGCCGGATGGGCTATTTCGCGGTCGAACGATGGCAATGACGACACCGCGCACCTGGACACTCGGGTCACCTTTGAGCAGCCGAGCATTAAGACCAACGCGGCTGTGCAAGGCGATCCTCTTCCTGACGCGACCGTGCAGAACCTGGCGGGCGACGACATCACCATTGCGTCGCTTGTTGGGCGTCCGATGGTGATCAACATCTGGGGTAGCACTTGTGGCCCGTGCAAGAAGGAGCTTCCCGACTTCGCCGCGGCGCACCTGGAATACGGGGACAGCGTGCGCTTCGTTGGTATCGACTACCTGCCAGCAAGCGATCGTGAGGAAGCGTTCGCCCGCGACAGGGGCGTGCAATACGAACTGTTCTACGACGGCACCGGCGAATTCATCGCAAATGTCGGGATCGCTGCGTTTCCCGTCACGCTGTTCGTCGATTCGAACGGGCGCATTATCCGCCAAACCGGCCAACTCAACGAAGCAGAACTGATCGCCATTATCGAAAGTGACCTGCTGTGAACCTGTCGCTCAGCTTCATTCGTGGACTGGTCGCTTCAATCAACCCGTGCGGCTCCGTGCTGCTGCCGACGTACCTGATGTACTTCCTCGGGATCAACGCCAGCGACCCACAAGCGCAACGTGCGCCAATCAGTCGCGCACTCACTGTCGGCGCAATGGTGTCCGCCGGGTTCTTCGTCGTGTTCTTCACGATCGGCGCTGCCACGCAGTACTGGACTAACTCACTCCTTGAGAACGCGAAGTACGCAACGCTCGTCATCGGCATTTTGTTCGTCGTGCTCGGCATCGCGATCTTGTTCGGCTTCAAGCTGCCCTTCGCGACGCCACGGGTTGATATCGGTGAGCGCGATCAAACGGTGCGGACCATGTTCCTGTACGGCATCGCCTACGCCGTCGCCTCAATTGGCTGCACGCTGCCACTCTTCATCGCAACGCTCTTCCAGACCGGCGAGCGCGAGGGCTACTGGGCGGGAGTTGCCAACGTCGTTGCCTACGCCGCCGGCATGGCGTTAGTCGTGCTCTCGCTCACACTTGCGCTGGCGACCGCCAATCGGGGATTCGTGCGGTGGCTGCGGGCGAAGATGCAATACGTCGAGATGGTGTCCGGCGCATTCGTGTTTCTCTCTGGCCTCTATCTGTTGTGGTACTTCTGGAAGCGCGACGTGAATGAGACGGGCGATCCGCTCACGGACGCCGTCGAACGACTTCAGCAGGACGCGCAGGTCTGGCTCAACGATCACTGGCAACTGGCTGGCTGGGTGCTCGGCGGCACCGTCGTCATCGGGGTCCTCTATGCGCTGCTGCGTGAACGAACCAAGCAGCAACCCGCGGAATGACGAGCGCGACACCGTTTCGCGAGCTGCTCGACAGCGATGGCGTGCGCGAGGTCTGTGAACTACGCGGTCCGCTGGGGTTCATGGCGTATCACGGTGGATCACTAGAGGCCCTCACCGATGTGATTGCTCAGCGAGCAGCCGAGCGCAGCGGCGCTAGCTACTACGGCGTGTTGCAGCCACCCGATCTCAACTGGCATATTCCTTCGCACCTGGTTGCTCCGGCAGAATCACCGGCTCTCACGGGCTTTCTGGAACACGTCGACGTCGTCATCACCATCCACGGCTACGGCCGACACGGTTACTGGACGACGCTTCTACTCGGCGGCCAGAACCGCGCCCTGGCCGATCACGTCGCCGCACAACTGCGGCCGCAACTACCCGACTACCGCATCGAGACCGACGTCGACGCGATGCCGACTGAACTGCGTGGACTGCACATGCGCAATCCGGTAAACCTGCCGCGCCAGCAGGGTGTGCAGATCGAACTACCGCCGCGCGTGCGCGGGGCCAGCCCGATCTGGAAGGACTGGGCGGGGCCGGGACTTGTACCTCACGCCGAGTCGCTGATCGATGCGCTAGCGGCCGCAGCGTCGACGTGGGTTATGGCGCCAGCCGACTGAGCTGCCAACCATCCGTCGCCCTGTCGTGCAGGACTCTCGCGTAGCGGATGCGATCGTGCAGGCGACTCGGTCTGCCTTGCCAGAACTCGAACATCCGTGGTCGCAGCAACCAGCCACCCCAAAAGGTAGGCCGCGTGATCTCAGCGTCGCCGAACGTGGCAGCCATCTGCTCGACGCGTCGCTCCAGCCACTGCCGATCTGGTATCGGTTGTGACTGCGGTGACGACCATGCGCCGATCTGCGACGGACGCGGTCGTGATGCGAAGTAGTCGTCGGCCTCCTGCTCGGGCAGCCGCTCGACTTCACCGACTACGCGCACCTGTCGGTGCAGTTGCAACCAGGTAAACAGTAAAGACGCGCGACCGGACTCGACCAACTGCTGGCTCTTCGCGGAGTCGTAGTTGGTGAAGAACGAAAAGCCGCGCTCGTCCGCGCCGCGCACCAACAGATACCGCGACTGCGGCCACCCATCACTGTCGACGGTCGCCAACACAAACGCGTTCGGCTCCGTGCAGTTCGCTTCGCTCGCGTCGGCGTACCAACGCTGCCATTGCTCCATCGGGTCGGCAACCACGTCGGCAATGTCGAGGCCAGCCGTCTCGTAGTCCTTCCGGCGAGACGCCAGCTCGTCGCTCATCGCGGGAGAATCACGGTC
>Ga0105048_10001457_pt1 | contig 38405 bp, 42 predicted proteins | sample MAT05_FD_78382 | JGI IMG/M metagenome (GOLD analysis project Ga0105048, IMG submission 78382) | Freshwater microbial communities from Lake Fryxell liftoff mats and glacier meltwater in Antarctica - MAT-05 | ecosystem: Environmental > Aquatic > Freshwater > Ice > Liftoff microbial mat | place... | reverse complement strand
GCCGCCCGGGGGTCGAACAGGTACGGCCCGGGGCCGGCGAGGAACGGGGCCAACACCTCCTGGGCCTGCGGGCCGATGATCACGACCCGGTCGTGCCCGTGGTGCTGCGTCTTGTGCGCCTCCGGCCGGAACACCCAAACCCCGTCCGCACGACTCGTATCAAGGTCGATGGCTCGGAGCTGGCACACCTCGCCCGGCCGCATCCCGGTGAGCAACTGCACCCGGACCATGGCCCAGAGGGTCGGCGGTAGGTGCGGCAGGGTCGCCTCAACGACCGCGTCCGCGACCGGACAGACCGGCTCCCACTCGCGCACCCCGGGGGTGCCGCGGCGGACGCCCTCGACGGCCCGCAGGGCGTGGTACACGTCGCCCGGGGACCAGCTCCTCGGCGACCGCCCACTTGAACATCCGGCGGACTCGATCGACCTGGGCGTTGAGCGTGCTGGGGCACCAGTCCAGCTCGATCATGGCTTGCTGCACGACCCGCAGCCGCTTCGGCCCGAACTCGGCGGCCGGTGTGCGGCCGAATGCCCGCCGGACGACCTTCAGGGCGTACCGGATGAAGCGGTTCTGGTCGTCCTTCTTCCGCCTGGGGACGTAGTGGGTCTCGGCCCACGTCACGTAGGCGAGGATGAGGTCGTTGATGGTGAGCGGGGTGGACTCGGACGGGAGCCGCTTGCCGTTGGCCAGCCAGCCGGCGATCAGCTCGTCGTACCGGGCCTGGACGTCGGGCGGGGGCCTGCGGCCGACCCGCGGGGGCCAGTGGCCGAGGTAGTGCTCGCGGCCGTCCAAGGTGACGTAGCCCTGCTCGCGGGACTTGTGGCGGCAGAGCTTCGGGATGCGGGAGGTGGCCATGATACGGCTCGCAAGAGGGCTATTTCCGTACGGTACGGAAATCGCCTGCTCCCCAGACCGCACTCCCGACCCCCGGGAGGTAAGCGTAAGTCGCTTCGGCTGACAGGTTTAGCAGAGTGGGCGGTACAGGATTTGAACCTGTGACTTCGTCCGTGTGAAGAACGCACTCTACCGCTGAGTTAACCGCCCGGTCCGCCCGCGGCTCGGGGCCGCGGGCGAGTGGTGTTTCTAACGGACGGCCCGCGGGCCGTCAAGGTTCACACCTTCGGCGGCAGCGTCGTCGGCGCCGGCGAGTCGTCGAACTTCGGGGCGGCGGCGGGGGTCACCCGCTGCGGCGGCCGGACCGGTTCCGGCTCGATCGACGCCCGCGGGGCCGACGCCTCGCTCACCTCGTCCTCGATCCCCTTCATCCCCTTCTTGAACTCGACCATCGTCTTCCCGAGCGACCGGCCGATCTCCGGCAGCTTCCGCCCGAACAGCAGGATGCCCAGCACCAGCAGCAGGAGCATCTCCTGACCGCCGAGCCCCGGGATGAATCCGTACAGCATGACGCGCCTCCTCGTCGAGGGTGGGTTGAAGAACCGTCTTCAGGAGGAGGTTGAAGGTAACCCCACCGGATGTTCCGCCTGGCAGGCTCCCGGCAGTATATCCGACCGCCGCCCGCCGGGGCAACCGCGCCCCCCCGAAATCCGCCGGATTCCCCGCCGCGTCCGTTACCCACACGTTACCCCGCCGCCGCTACACTGCGACCCGTCGCCCCCCGCGGAGCTCCCGACATGACCCGGCGCCTGTGTCTGCCCATTGTCGCGGTCGTCGTGTTAACCCTCACGGTGTGGGCGAAGCAGCCCTCGGCCGGCGGCCCGGCCCCGCCCGACCCGGGCGGGCCGGTGTCGGTGTCACTCGTCCGACTGATCGCCAACCCGGACGCCTACGACGGCAAGCTCGTGCGCGTGATCGGCTACGTCCGCATCGAGCACGAGGGGCACGCGATTTACCTCCACCGCGAGGACTACGTGAAGGCGCTGTCGAAGAACGGCCTGTGGCTGGCGGCGAACGACAGCGCCCGGGAGGGGAGCCGCGAGGAGGCGGTGCAGAACCGCTACGCACTCATCGAGGGCCGGTTCAGCGCGAAGGAGACCGGACACCGCGGCGGGTGGAGCGGGTCGATCCGGGAGATCACCCGCATGGAGCCGTGGGACTTCGACCGCGACAAGAAGTGATGGACAAGATCCGTTGCCGCTTGCGACTTCGCGCTCCCCAGCGCGTAGCCGCAAGCGGCAACTTTACTCACCGGTCGAATGAATCGTCAGGTACACCGACCCCACGACAGGCCGGCCGTCGGCCGCGGTCAGGTTGTACCCCACGTGCATTTGCATCACCGGCCGTAGTTCCTTGAACCGAATCGTCACCGTCCTGCCGTCCGCACTCAGACTCGCCGAGCGGACCGGCACCTCGTCCGTCCCCTCGCGGGTCGGGTCGCTCGGCTTCCACCGCTTCGAGCCGTAGTCGCCGGACCAGCGGTAGTCCCAGCACGACCCCTGATACCGAGCCGCGTCCGTCGCCGTGGCCGCGGCCAACGGGCGGGTGAAGGTCAGGCGGATCGTGTCGCCATCCACAGCCATCGCCGCCGGCACGTCGAGCGGCTTCCCCGTGGTGCGGACGCGCTGCAACGAACCGTCGGCCTTCGCAGCGGTTTGCCAGCCGTTCAGGCCGCACACGTACAGCGAGCCGTCCGCGTGGAAGCGGCCGCGGCAGCTCCCCGACAGGAATTGCATGTCCAGCGCGGCAACGCCGCCCTGCACCCGACCGCCGGCGAGCTCCTGCCGCAGCAGCACGAACGCCCGACAGCGGCCGTAGGACAGGTGCAGCGGTTTCCCGGCGATCGGGCCGAACGCCCCGGGCGGCACCCACACCTGCCCGCCGGCCGAGTTGTCCACCTCGCGCGGCAGCCAGCACAGCGGCGGGTCGAACGTCTTCGGCGGCGTCGCCCGGTGGTGCGCCCGCATGTCGCCGTAGAAGCCGCCCTTCCGGTACTCGTCGATCCGCGTCGCCGGCATCCAGTTCCCTTCTTGATCGGCGCCCGTCAGGATGCCTGTGGGCGACATCCCCATGCCGATCGGGTGGCGGAACCCGGTGGCGAACGTCTCGGCCTTCGCGCCGTCCTTCGACACCTTGATGAGCGTGCCGCCGGAGGGCGTGTCGGTGTCGCCGGTCTTGAAGAAGTAGAAGTTGCCGGCCGGGTCGGTTTCGAGGCAGGTGTCATAGCTGTGCTCGCCGCCGCCGGTGTGCCAGTCGTTGCACACGCACTCGTAGAAGTCGGCCTCGCCGTCGTCGTTGCGGTCGTGCAGTCGCGTGAGCTGGCCGCGCTCCAACACGATCACCTTGCCGTCCACCACCTTCAGGCCGAGCGGGTGGTACAGGCCGGTGGCGAAGCGCTGCCACGCACACGTTCCCGCGGCGTCGTTCACCGTCACGAGCCACACGTCGCCGTGGCAGGTACACATGGCGACGCGGCCGTCGGGGAGGAAGTCCACTCCGGTGCAGAAGAACAGGGCGCCGAAGCGGTTCTCGTAGGGGATGGTGAGCGTGTCCACGGCGAACGGACCGGTCTCGGCCCCGCGGACGAGCTTCGTGACGATCGGGGCGCCCCAGCGCTTCGCGCCGGGGTGCGTCGGATCCACGTCGTCGAACCCGACCGGCATGACGCGGCCGGCGTCGGGCATCAGCATGAACTGCGTCCCCTTCGCCGACACCGGCACCGTGACCGTCGCGCCGCCGGACCGGAAGACCAGCGGCTTCGGCGTCGGGTCGATGTGGAGGAAGCGCGCCAGGCCCGCGCCTTCGGACCGCACCGTCTCGACGACGCGGACGCCGTTCACGTCGTACGCCCAGGCGACGCGGTCGCCCTGGAGGTAGTGGCCGCGGTACTTCACCCACGCCTTCGGAAGCGGCGCCGTGAACCGACCCGGCGGCGGCATCCAGTCGCCGTCGGGGTTCGCCCAGCCGGGGCCGGACGGCGCCGCGAACAGCATCTTCCCAATTGGGAACGGCGTGTTCAGCAGCCCGAAGCGGCGGTCGCTGTGCTGGAGGTAGCCGCCGGTCCACGCGGCCGCGAGCTGGCACGTCGAGCGGTCGAACACCGCCCCGCCCTTCCCGTCCGCGAAGCGAACCACACTCGCCTTGTAGACGCGCTGCCGCCCCGGCCCGAAGGGGTAGTCCATCGTGCAGTTCAGGACGGGGCCGGTGTCCATCTTGCGGAAGCGGGCGTCGATCCAGTCCTTGTCGGTGGCCTGCTCCCACGGCTCCTTGCCGGTCGGCCGCGGCGTCCAGTCGGCGAGCGCGGGGTCGAGCCCGATCGGCCGCGGGGCCGGGGCCACGGGGAGTTGCGCGGGCGCGAGCAGCAGTAGGGCGAGCGGGAGCATGGGAGATACCGAATCCGGTTGATCCGATGCCGCCTCGTCCCGGGGCGTTGCCCCGGGCTATGCTGTCCCAGCCCTTCGGGCTGAAGAGGAGCGGCTGGGTTTCAGGCCAACGGCCTGGGATAACATAGCCCGGGGCAACGCCCCGGGGACGCCATTCGGGCACGTTATTGCTTCGCGCGCACGTCGTAGCAGTACAGCAGGTCGCCCTCGCGGACGTACAGCCGGCCGTCGCACACCACCGGGTGCGCCCACGACGACCCGTTCCGCCGCGGCGGCGTGAACGACCCCACCTCGCGGTAGCCGCCCGGCGACGGGTCCACCAGCGCCACCGTGCCGTTGTCGTAGTGGAAGTACAGCCGCCGGTCGGCGAACGTCACCGACGCCGACCCGCCGCCGGTCCCCTCGTCGCCCCGCTTCCAGATCACCTTCCCCGTCTTCACCTCCGCGCAGTACGGGCGGCCGCTGTCGTCGGTGTCGCCGTACACGTAGTCGCCCACCTGGATGACGCCGCCGTGCTTGTTCGTCAGCTCGCGGGCGTAGTACACCTCGCGGACGGTGATGCGGCCGTTCTCGGCGGTCAGGTGCAGCAGCGACGCCCCGCGGCCGTAGCCGATGCTGCTGAAAATGTGGTCGCCCATCACGATCGGCGTCGGCACGTTGGCCGTGTTGCCGCCGAGCTTCTCGAACGTCCACAGCACCTTGCCGTCGGTGCTGACGCCGACGAGCCCGCCGTTAAACAGCTGCACGTAGTGGCGGATGCCGCCGACGGTCGCCACCACGACCGACGAGTAGCCGGCCTCGGTGTGCCGCGTGGCGATGGGGCAGCGCCAGACTTCCTTGCCGGTCGCCTTGTCGAGCGCCAGCATCGTCGCCTCCGTGCCGCCGGGGGTGACGATCACCCGGTCGCCGTCCAGGAGCGGCGACTCGCAGTAGTTCCAGCCGCCCTTCTTCCCGCCGAACTCCTTGTGGAGGTCGCGCTGCCACACCCGCTTGCCGTCCTTGTCGATGCACACCAGATGGCCCATCTGGCCGAGGGCGTAGACGCGGCCGCCGTCGACGGTGGGGGTGCAGCCGAGGCTGCCGCCGGCGGGGCCGACCGCCGCCGTCCACAGCACCGCCCCGTCGGCGCGGTTGAGGGCGACGACGTGCGAGTCCGACCCCTTGTTGCCGAGGGTGTAGATGCGGTCGCCGCTGACGCTCACGGTGCTGTACCCGCCGCCGAGCCCCTTCGCCGTCCACGCCAGCGGCGGGCCGCCGTCCGGCCAGCTCTGCAGAAGGCCCTTCTCCTTCGACACGCCGTCGCGCGCGGGTCCGCGGAACTGCGGCCAGTCGGCGGCGGTTAGGGTGAAGGTGAGCGTCAATGTGAGGGCGGCCGCGAAGAGGCGTGGCATGAGAGGTTCTCGGGGGGTGGGCAGAGTGAGGATAAACGACCGCGGGCGGAGCGTCGAGAAGAACCACCTGGCGAACCGACCGCCGTCAGGCGGCGGGTGACGTTCCCATCACCCGCCGCCTGACGGCGGTCGGCTCGCCAGGCGTTACTCGCGCTCGATCTTCAGCACCCGCCCGTTGCTGGCGTCGGAGATGTACAGCTCCCCCGTCCGCGGGTGGACGATCACGCCGTGCGGCTGGTTGAACTCCGCCGCCCGGGGGTCGCCGCCGACGCCCGCGGTGCCGCGGCGCCCCGACCCCGCGACCAACTCCAGCTCGCACTTCGCGGGAAGGTAGCGGACGACGCGGTGGTTCTCGGTGTCGGCGATCAGCACCGTCCCGTCGCGGTCGACGCACAGGTGCTTCGGCCCGTTCATCGCCGCCCGCAGTGCCGGCCCCAGGCCCAATCCCGCGGAGCCCGTGCCGGCCACGGTGCGGACGCGGCCGTCGCGGTCCACCACGCGCAGGGCGTGGCCGCCGCGCTCCAGGATGTACAGATTGCCCTCGCGGTCCACGGCGTGCGCCCGCGGGTCCACGAGCGGCTGATCCACCGCCTTCTCGCCGTCCTTCGGCACGCCCTTCTGACCGTTCCCGGCCGCGGTCGTCACGACGCCGGTCTTCAGGTCCACCTTGCGGATGCGGCGGTTGTCGAGGTCGGTGACGAAGCACGCGGTGCCGGCCGGGTCGAACGACACGCAGAAGCAGCCGCCGAACTTCGCCTTCGCCGCCGGGCCGCCGTCGCCGCTGAACCCCTTCTCACCGGTGCCGGCGAACGCCTCGACCTGCTTGGTCTTCGGGTCGAAGGTGCGGACGCAGTTGTTCCAGGTGTCGGCCACGTACACCTTGCCGTCCGGCCCCACGGCCAGGCTGTGCATGCCGTTGAACGTCGCCTCCTCGCCCGGGCCGCCGTTCCCGTCGTGGCCCTTCTTCGCAAGTGTGCCGGCGAGGGTGAGGATGTTCCCCGTGGGGGTTACGGCGCGGAGCCGTTCGCCCTTCGCCATCTCGACCAGGACGATGGCCCCAGTGGGGAGGAAGTCCACGCCGAACGGCTGCACCAGCTTCGCCCCCGCGGCCGGTCCGCCGTCGGGGCCGTCGCCGCCGCCGGCGACGAGGACGAGCTTGTCGGCTCGCGCGGCGGGCGCCAGGAAGAGAAGCGCGAGCAGGGCAGGAAGGCGTTGCACGGGTGGCACCTCGGAGGCGGTGGGTTCCGCCCTCACAGCTTACCCGACCGGTCCGTCTTCGCCGAGCGGTCGGGTTTCGCCACCCGGCGTGCGCGGACCCATAATTCCGTCAAGGCGCGCGAATCGGGCTCAAGTCCGGTTCTCCGGCCCGTTCGGACGGTGAACAATGAACACGCGGGCCGGACGGCTGGTGACGGTCGTCCCGCCCGGTCGGTCCGCAACGGGAGGCGCACCATGTACCCCGCCCGCGAGAAACCCCCCGGCCGCTACCGGCGCCTCGTCGCCGCGGGACTGTTGGCCGCGGTCGCCGCCGCCGGGCTCGTCTCCCACGGCCGCATCCGCGCCGCCGACGCCGCCGCCGCGCCGGCCTACGACGTGGCGCTGGCCCGCGCCGCCCTCTCCGTGCTGGACGACGACCCGGCCCTGCGGGATTGCAACCTCGTCGTCAGCGTCGTGGACCGCGTCGCGGTGGTCGGCGGTCCGGTCGCCACGGCCGCGCAGAAGGACCGGGCCGCGGAACTGGTCCGCCGCGTGCCCGGGGTGCGCGACGTGCGCAACGGTTGCTTCGTGCAGGCCGGCTCCGAGCCGCTGCTGCGGTCGAACCTGTCGGCGTCGCGGCCGCTGCCGGTGCTGCCGCCGGTCGTCATCCCGCTGCGGCCGGGCTCCACCACCGACGCCGCCCTGCCCACCGGCGACCTGGTCGCGGCCGCGCCGGTCGAGCGGTCGGTGGTGGCGCGCCGGCCGACGAACCCGGGGGAGAACCTCCTTCAACCCCCCGTGGCGACGCAGCCGACGGTGGCGGCGGTGTCGCCGTACCCGCCTGGTGTGCTCACGACCCGGCCGGGGTTCGGCGACGCGGTCGAGACCACCCGCCGCTCCGACGCCCGCTTCGCCGGCCTGCGGACGGAGTTCCGCGACGGCGGCACGGTGGTCATCACCGGCACCGCCCGCCTGGCGTCGGACGCCTGGGACTTCGCGGAGTTGGTGCGCGGGGTGCCGGGGGTGGGGCGGGTGGCGGTGGCGGCGGTGGGCGCCCCATAGGTTGTCGGCATTCCACGGCCGGAGTTAGCCGCACGATGAAGACCGATGACGGACGATCCGAACAAAAAGCTTGGTTCGGATCGTGCGTCATCGGTCTTCATCGTGCGGCAAATCATCACCGCGGGGGGTAGCCGGGCGGTAGGGGTCGGGTTGACCTGCCGGGTAGAATTGGGCTTTCGGGCGAAATTCCCCATCTCGCCCTGCCCGCACGTCGAAAGTGGTTCTACAATCCACGGGCAAGGAGAGCCCATGCGCGTCCTGCTCCTCGCGGACATCCACGGCAACCGGGCGGCTCTCGAAGCCATCAGCGAACCGCACGACCTGTGCCTGGTCCTGGGCGACCTCGTGGACTACGGCCCCGAGCCGGCCGAGTGCGTGGACTGGGTGATTCGCCACGCCCACGCCTGCGTCCGCGGCAACCACGACCACGGCGTCGCGCAGGACGTCGAGGTGCAGGGCGTCGGCGGCTTCCGCTTCCTGACCGCCTGCACGCGACCGTTCAGCGTCGCGGCGCTCAACCCCTGTCAGCGCCGCTTCCTGGCCGACCTGCCGACGTCGCGGATGATCAACATCGAGGGGAAGCGGTTCCTGCTGGTCCACGCCACGCCGCGCGACCCGATGGACGAGTACGCCGCGGCCGACCCGGCCTTCTGGGCGCCGCGGCTGGCCGGGCTGGGGGCGGACTACGTGTGCGTGGGTCACACGCACCAGCCGTACACGCTCGAGGTGAACGGGGTGACGGTGATCAACCCCGGCAGCGTGGGCCTGCCGCGCGACGGCGACCCGCGCGCCGGCTACGCCGTGCTGACCGTGACCGAGGCCGGGGTGAACGTGGAGCTGAAGCGGATCGAGTATCCGACGGATCAGACGGTGCGGGCGCTGTTCGCCAGCCGGATCGACGCGACGGCGAAGCAGACACTGGCGGAGTTGTACCAGGGCGGGCCGAACGTGAGCCGCTGGGTCGGCCGCCCGGTCGTGCCCGCGGTCGCCGCGGGGTGAGTGAGTTGGGGTTACGTGAAAGCCCGGGGACGGCCGTCCCCGGGCTTTCGGCGTTACGGGAGCAGGTCGGCGACGCGGACGGTCGCGGCCGGCGCCGCGAGCGGTGAAACGGAGTCGGCGGGGCCCAGCGTCGGGTGGGTGCGGTAGGAATTGCCGTTCGCGGGGTGGGGCGCCGGGTCGCGGAACACGAGCAGCCGGCGGGCGTCAACGTCCAGCACCCAGTACTCGCCGGTCCCCGCCGCCGCGTAACGCTCGGCCTTCACCGTCAGGTCGGTGGTGAGCGTCGTGTCGGACACCTCTACCACCAACTCGGCCGTGGTCGGATGCTTCGGGAAGTCGCGGGCGCCGCCGCGGACGACGGCGAAGTCCGGCATCGGGTTGGCCATCGCATCGACGTGCAGGGGAAGCTGGCATCGAATGACCCAACCGGCGGTGAAGACCGCCGCGAGGGCTTGGCCGACGAGTACGACCGCGTTGGCGTGGGGCGCGTCCATCGGGCCTTGCTCCAGGATGACGCCGTCGATAAGGAACGGCCGCCGGCCGGCGAAGTAGCCGGACCCGCACAGGCGATCGAACTCGAGCGCGGTCCACCGCTTCGGCGCGGGCGGCGGGGCGGTGCGAACCGGTGGCGGAAGCGTCAGCGTGGACATGAGGCGTCCTCCTTCCCGTCGAGCTTAGCGTCAGGCTTTGCCGAGTAACCGATCCGACATCAGCGGCAGACGACGACCGGTCCCGCCTTGTCCGCGAGATCCCAAACGCTGCTCAGGCGGACCTCCGCCCCGGGGCCGACGCGGTCGAGAATCGGTTCGAGGTCCGCGGCGTCCTCGCACAGGAACCAGTCCGGGGACGTTCCCATCTGCGGGAATCGGACTTCGACAAGGATCGGCGGTTTCGCCGCGAACAACCCCGCGACGGCGGTGCGGGCGGCATCCGTGTCGGGCAGGAAGGACGTGCTCATGATCGGCCTCACTCGCTGAGCCGGGCGGCGCGGGCCAGTTCCGGCGTGACTCGCTCGTTGAACCAGTCGTGGACGGCTCTCCCACGCGCCCGCAGAACCAGTCGCCGCCACCAGGACGGCCGCGCCTCGACGTGGCAGGCATTCACCGCCGGGTCGGGGGTGCCGCCGGGCGTAGGGACAATTCGCAGCCCGAGGGCCCGGAAGACCGACGCCGAGATCGCCGCGGTGCCGAGTTCTCCCTGCTTGCGGGCGGCGCGGACGGCGCTCACGATCGCGTCCGGGCTCACGTCCGGTGTAGAACGGAACACCGACAATCCCGTCTCGCCCGGCCGCAGGCGGAATTCGGTCGGTCGAACCGTACCCCGCCGGACCAGGACCACGCGCAGCAACTCGTCCGCCGGCATCGGTTCCCCTCAAGCATACCCGATTTCACCGATCACCGCACCCCGGCCAGCGCCGCCGCGATCTTGTCAACGTCGTACACGCAGCCGCCCCAAACGCCGCCGCTGGCGTTCTGCAGCAGCGCCCACAGCCGCGTGTCCGCCGGCAACTGCGGGTCCGGTGCCAAATCCTCGCGCGGCGGACGCACCGCCAGCTCGGCGGTGCCCCAGTCGGGGCCGTGCTCGCCGGTCGCGTCGCCGACAAGGTCGATGTGCCCCTCCAGCGTGTTGCGGTCGATCACGATCCGCACCAGGTCGCCGTCGCGGAGCCGGCCGATCGGGCCGCCGGCCAGCGCCTCCGGCGACACGTGGCCGACGCACGCCCCGGTGCTCACGCCGCTGAACCGGGCGTCCGTCAACACCGCGACGTGCTTCCCCCACGGCAGGAACTTCAGGGCGCTCGTCACCTGGTACGTCTCCTCCATGCCGCTCCCCATCGGGCCGCGGGCGCACAGCACCAGCACGTCGCCGGCCGCCACCCGCTTCGGGCCGTCGCCCTTGATCGCCGCGATCGCCGCCTTCTCGGTCGTGAACACTTTGGCCGGGCCGGTCTTGCGGTACACGCCGTCGGCGTCCACCACCGACGGGTCGATCGACGTGGACTTGATGACCGACCCGTGCGGCGCCAGGTTGCCGAACGGGAACGTCAGGGCGCTCGTCAGCCCGCGGGCCTTCGCTTGCGTCGGCGACATGATGACCGTGTCGGGATCGACCCCATCGCGCTCCCGCAGCATGGCCCGCACGCGCTGCCGGCGCTCGGACTTCTCCCACCAGTCGAGTACGGCGCCGAGCGGCTCGCCCGTCGCGGTGAGGGCGTCGAGCGCCAGCAGGCCGAGTTCGCGGAGGTGCAACATGACTTCCGGCACGCCGCCGGCCAGGAACACGCGCACCGTCGGGTGGCCGATCGGGCCGTTCGGCAGCGCATCGACCAACCGGGGAACGGCGCGCGCGAAGTGCGTCCAGTCGGCGACGGTGGGCCGCGTCACGCCGGCGTGGAAAGCGATCGCCGGCGTGTGCAGCAACAGGTTCGTGCTGCCGCCGAACGCCGCGAACACCGCCAGCGCGTTGCGGAACGCCCCGTCCGTCAGGACGTGCTTCGTGTGAATGCCGCGGTTCGTGCGGTGGAGCAGCGCCGTGGCGGAGCGCTTCGCCATGTCGAGCCAGATCGGCTGACCCGACGGCGACAGCGCCGAGTGCGGCAGCGACAGGCCCAGCGCCTCGCCGATGACTTGGGACGTTGCCGCGGTGCCGAGGAACTGGCAGCCGCCACCGGGGCTCGCGCAGGCGTGGCAACCGGCTTCCGCGGCCTGCTCCAGCGTGATCTCGCCGTGGGCGAAGCGAGCGCCGATCGACTGCACCTTCCCCGTGTCCTCGGTGCCGCTCTCGCCGGCCAGCATCACGCCGCCGGGGACGAGCATCGTCGGGAAGTCGTGCTGGCTCGCCAGCGCCATCTTCATCGCCGGCAGCCCCTTGTCACAGGTGGCGACGCCGAGCACGCCGGCCCGCGTCGGCAGTGAGCGCATCAGGCGGCGCATCACCATCGCGGCGTCGTTGCGGAACGGCAGGCTGTCGTACATGCCGGGCGTGCCTTGGGTGCGGCCGTCGCACGGGTCGGTGACCGCCCCCGCGAACGGCACGCACCCGAGGCGGCCCAACTCCTCGGCGGCGGCCTTTACGAGGAGGCCGACCTCCCAGTGGCCGCTGTGGAAGCCGAGCGCGACGGGCGAGCCGTCCTCGGCGCGGAGGCCGCCGTGGGTGGACAGGATGAGGAATTCTTTGCCGCCGAGGCGGTCGGGGTTCCAGCCCATGCCGACGTTCTGCGTCCACCCGAACAGGTCGCCGCTCGGGGCGTGGCGGAGGAGGTCAGCGGTCAGCGGCAACTGCCCGGCCGGGCCGCGGGTGGTGGTGACAATGTCGTAGGCGGAATGATCAGACGGTTCGAGCAGGTCGTGGGGCATGACGACAAATCCGGAGATGATGGCCGCAAAAAGGCACAAAAGGCACAAAAATTAAAGACCGTTCTATTTTTGTGCCTTTTGTGCCTTTTTGCGGCCAACCTGGTTTCGTTTCTCCCCCCATTATCGCAGCTCACCGGCGCTCCCGGTAGCCTTCCCGGCGGGGCGCGGGCGCATATCGTGTCGTCACCCGCTCCCCCGGAGGCTCCCCGTGCGCTTCGCTCTCCCCTTCGCGGCCGTCGCCGCACTGGTCGCCATGACTCCCGACCTGCTCCCCGCCCAGCCGAAGGGCGCCAAGACCGGCCCCGCGTTCGAGGAAACCCCGTTCGGCCAACTCCCGCCGACGAAGGACGAGAAGGCCGACCTCAAGGTCACCCAGTACACGCTCGTCGGCCGGTCAGGGGCGGTCGTCAAGTGCATCACCTACGGCGCCATCGTCACGTCGATCCGCGTGCCGGACAAGGACGGGAAGTACGCCGACGTCGCCCTCGGGTTCGACAAGCTCGAAGACTACCTGAAGGGGCACCCCTACTTCGGCGCCAACGCCGGCCGCAGCGCGAACCGCATCGCCAAGGGGAAGTTCTCCATCGACGGCAAGGAGTACACGCTGGCGACGAACAACGGCCCCAACCACCTGCACGGCGGCAAGGAGGGGTTCGACAAGAAGAACTGGCGCGGCGAGCCGTTCCTGGGCACGACCGGCCCGGGGGTGAAGTTCACCTACAAGAGCCCCGACAAGGAAGAGGGCTACCCCGGCAACCTGTCCGTCACCATGAGCTACACGCTCACCGACGGCAACGAATTGGTCGTGGAGTACCGGGCCACGACCGACCAGCCGACGCTCTGCAACCTGGCGCACCACAGCTACTTCAACCTCGCCGGGCACGACAGTGGCGACATCCTCGGCCACCAGTTCCAGGCGATGGCGAAGAATTTTACCCCCGCCGACGACACGCTCATCCCCACCGGCAAGATCGCGCCGGTGGCCGGGACGCCGTTCGACTTCACCGCGCCGAAGGCCATCGGCAAGGACTTGAAGGCGGTCGGCGGCGACCCGGTCGGCTACGACCTGAACTTCGTCCTCGACAAGGGCGCGACGGAGCGGCCGGAGCTGGCGGCGCGGGTGACGGAGTCGAAGACGGGGCGGACGCTGGAGGTGTACACGACGGAGCCCGGCTTGCAGTTCTACACCGGCAACTTCCTCGACGGCACGAACGTCGGCCGCGGCGGGGCGGTGTACCGGCAGTACGGGGCGTTCTGCCTGGAGCCGCAGCGATTCCCCGACTCGGTAAACAAGCCGGAATGGAAGGACCGGAGCAACGCGGTGCTGCGCCCGGGCGAGACGTACCGGCAGACGACGGTGTACAAGTTCGGGGTGGTACGCTGAGCGTAAGGCGGGGGCGAGCCGACCGCCGTGAGGCGGCGGGTGACGTTCCTATCACCCGCCGCCTCACGGCGGTCGGCTCGCCGGGTTACTGCTTCTCGATCTCCTCCCACGCCAGCTCGCGCCCCGCGGCGAACGTCTCGCTGGCGCGGAAGTCGTGCGGCTTCGGCTGCTCGCCGGGGTCGAGGCCGAACGCGTCCAGATTCACCCAGAACAGCCCGTTGATGTGGTTGATCCGCGCGTCGGCGATCTTCACCCGTGCCTGCCCCGGCCGCATCTGCACCCGGAACTCGTCCACACCCGAAAGCACCAGCCGAAGCCGCACGGCCCGCGGTTCCGTCCCCAAATCCTGGATCGCCTCGCGGACGACGAGCCGGAACTCGACGGTCGCGGTGTTGCCGGACGGGTAGCGGACGCGCACCCCGCGAACGCGGCCGCCCGGCAGCCGGTAGCGGCGGAGGAAGGCGTTCAAGTCTTGGGGGCGGATTGGTGTCATGGCACAGACGTGGGGTTGAAGTGAATCCCGGGCAAAGCCCACCGGTTGCAACCGGTGGGCTTTTACCTCCAGTTACACGAACGAGTCGAACACCCGCACCCCGGCCCACGTCGGCTTGTTCTCGTCGATGAACCGGTTGTGCGTGGCGTCGTCCTGGTACGCGTCGTGGCTGGCCTTCGTGTCGAACACCAGGTGCAGTCCCACGTCCCAGTCGCGGTCGTTCACCGGCCGGTCGAGCTCGCGGCAGCACGGCCCGGCGGCGAAGAACACGATCCCGGCCTGCACGTTCAGGTACTTGTGGCAGGCGTCCACCAGCGCCTGCACGTTCGCCGGGGTCGGGTCCGTCAGCTTGAAGTAGACGTTGTGGGCGAGGCGCGTGGCGGGCATCGGTGGCGGCCTTCGGCGCGGGGGCGTAGGGTGATGGGGTTGGGATACGCCCCGCCCCCGCCCCGTCAACGGCCGATGACCCTCCTCGACCTCACCCTCCCGACCGCCGCCGAAAACCTGGCCCTCGACGAGGCGCTGCTGCTGGCCGCCGAGGACGGCACCGGCGGCGAAGTGCTGCGGCTCTGGACCCTACCCACGCCGGCGGTGGTCGTGGGGGCCGGCGGGTCGGTGGCGATCGATGTCGATGTGGCGGCGTGCGCGGCGGACGGGGTGCCGGTCGTGCGGCGGGCCAGCGGCGGTGGCACCGTCCTTCTCGACCCGGGCTGCTTGTGCGTGTCGGTCGTGCTGCGTCTCGACCGTCCCGGCCTCGACACCATCGCCGGGGCCACACTGTTCGTGATGTGGAAGTTGCGGGACGCGGTCCGCGGGCACATGTCCGATGTCGTGCTCGCCGGCAGCGGCGACCTGGCGGCGGGCGGGCGGAAGCTGGCCGGCAGCGCCCAGCAGCGGAAGCGGACTCACCTGCTCCACCACGCCAGCGTCCTCGGCCCGTCGGCGGACACCCTCGACCGCATCGCCCGCTACCTCCGGCCGCCGGAGCGGGCGCCGGCGTACCGGGCCGGCCGCGAACACCTCGACTTTCTGGCGTGCGTACTCCGCGACGAGGCGGACCTCCGGCGCGACGTGATCGCGATCTGGGAGCCGGTCGGCGTGTACGCGAACCCGCCGCTGGGGCGGATGCGCGAGCTGGTCGCGGAGAAGTACGGGCGCGACGAGTGGAACCGGCGGCGCTGACGGGAACCCGAGTTGCCGCATGCGGCTTCGCGCGTCACGGCGCGAAGCCGCAAGCGGCAACACGGGCACCCTCCGTATATCATGGGGGAACGCGCCGCGGAGCGACCATGACAGACGGGGCCACCGACGCCGACCACCTCCGGGCCGCCCTCGACCCGTTCTACGCCGCCGTCGAGGGCGTCCTGATCGGCCAGCGGCGGCTCCTCGACCGCCTCCTCATCGGCCTCCTCACCGACGGCCACGTCCTGCTCGAAGGCGTCCCCGGCCTCGCCAAGACCCTGGCCGTCCGCACCGTCGCCCGGGCGCTCGACCTGGCGTTCAAGCGCATCCAGTTCACCCCCGACCTCCTCCCCGCCGACGTGATCGGCACCCAGATTTACAACCCGCGCACCGGCGAGTTCACCGTCAAGCAGGGGCCGGTGTTCGCCAACGTGGTACTCGCCGACGAGATCAACCGCGCCCCCGCGAAGGTTCAAAGCGCCCTCCTGGAGGCGATGGCCGAGCGGCAGGTGACCATCGGCGACTCGTCGCTGCAACTGCCGCGGCCGTTCTTCGTGCTGGCCACGCAGAACCCCGTCGAGCAGGAAGGGACGTACCCGCTCCCCGAGGCGCAGGTCGATCGGTTCATGCTGAAGGTGCTCATCGACTACCCGAACCGGGCCGACGAGCTGGCGATCCTCGACCGCATGGGCGGCGTCGACTCCAGCACCGACCTGTCGCCGGTGCTGACGGCGCCGCAACTGGAGGGGTTGCGGCGCGCCGCCGACGCGGTGTATGTGGACGCGAAGGTGAAGGGCTACCTGCTCGACGTGGTCCGCGCCACCCGCCACCCGGCCGACTACGGGTTGGACCTGGCCGGCCTCATCCAGCTCGGCGCCAGCCCGCGCGCGACGATCTCGCTCCACCGGGCGGCGAAGGCGCACGCGCTGCTGGCCGGCCGCAACTACGTCGCCCCGGAGGACGTAAAGGCGATGGCCCCCGACGTGCTACGGCACCGCCTGGTGGTGTCGTTCGAGGCCGAGGCCGAAGACCTGCGGCCGGACCACCTGGTGAAGCAGGTGTTGGACCGACTGCCGGTGCCCTGAGCATTGTTGATTTGTGATCGAGGATTGATGAATGCCGTGGAGTTCCGCCCGGCTCGTCATTCATCAATCGCAAATCCTCGATCATCAATCCCGAGATGCCATGCAGCAAGTCCTGTTCACCATCCCGGTCCTCAAAGGCTGGATGGACCCGACCGGCCTCCCGATCGCCGGGTTCGGCGTCATGCTGTTCCTGGCCTTCACCATCGGCACCTACTGGGGCGTCCGCCGCGGCGGGGCCGCGGGCATGTCCGCAGCGCAAATCCAGGACATGTTCCTCTGGGTCGTTCTCGGCGGCCTCGTCGGCGCCCGGCTGCTGTACATGTACCAGTTCGCCAACCAGTTCACCGACAAGACGCCGGGCGGGTTGATCCTCGCGTTCTTTCAAATCTGGCGCGGCGGCCTCGTCTTCTACGGCTCGGCGTTCGGCGGCGTCGCGGCCTACGGGTTCTTCTACTGGCTCGTCCTCCGCCGCCTCCGCGTCAACGCCTGGGCGCTGGCCGACGGCGTCGCCCCCGTGCTGGCGCTCGGGCTGGCGATCGGCCGCGTCGGCTGCTACCTGAACGGCTGCTGCTGGGGGCAGGTCGCGGCCGAGGAGGTCGCCCACGTCCCGCTCGGCGCGGCACACTTCCCGCTCCTGCCGGCCCACTGCCGCGACCAACTCGTGCGCGACGAACACCTGCAAACGGCCGCCGGGTTCGCCCTCGTCTCGCGCGAGCGCCGCCCCGGCGCCGACCCGCGCGCCCGGGTGCTCCTGGTCGAACCCGGGTCGCCGGCCGCGGAAGCGGGGCTGCAACCCGGCGACCGCATCATCAAGGTGAACGGCCAGCCGAACGGCGTGGTCGTCGAGGTGACCGGCGAACGCGCCGACGACCTCGCCACCGCCTTGGCCCGCACCCGCGGGGAGGTGACGCCGGCGACCGACAAGAAGCCGATGACGGTCTATTTCGCCGAGTACGAGGACTACGCCCAGGCCGTGCTGGCGGTGCCGCCCGTCGGGGCGGCGTACGCCGAGTCCGACGCCCTCGGCGAGCTCGCCCGCGACTGGCCGCGCGGCCGGCACGAGCTGGAACTCACCGTCCGCCGCGGCACCGAGGTGGTGGAGCTGGCGCCGTTCGTGCCGCGGTCGGTCGGGCTCTACCCGACGCAGCTGTACGAGACCGTCAGCACGACCCTGCTGATGTTCTTCTTGCTGGCCTACTACCCGTACCGCCGGCACGACGGGCAACTGATGGTGCTGCTGATGGTCGGCTACGCGGTCCACCGGTTCGTGAACGAGTCGCTGCGGGTGGAACCGACCTACGCCCTCGGGCTGACGCTGTCGCAGTGGGTGAGTGTGCTCCTCTTCTCAGCTGGGCTGGGGATCGAAGCGTACCTGTGGCGAACGAAGGCGAGCCGGTGGAAGCCGCAACCGCTGCCGCCGCCGGAGGTTTCACACGTTGCGCCAGCTTGAAGTGGAGAACGGGACGGAATCACGCTCGTGAAAGCCCGGGGACGGCCGTCCCCGGGCTTCAAGCGTACTCACCCGGGGTTGCCCGGTTCGCGGTGGGGCGGTACAAGGGCGCAACTCTGTGCCGACCGGGCGTTCCCGGTCCGTCCCGCGAGCAGGAGCCGCACCCATGCGCCGCCTCGGTCCCGCCCTGGCCGCGTTCGTCGCCGCCGCCGCCACCGTGACCGCCCAGCCGGTCCCGGGTCAGCCGTTACAGCCGCAGCCGGCCCCGGCGAACCCGCGCGTCAATCTCCACCTCGACGGGTGGGAGAAGACGATGGGGGCGCTGGTGAACTACGGGGCCGAGTTCGAGCTGGAGAAGAAGAACCCGGTCTTCCCGACGCCGCGGAAGTACGGCGGCAGCGTGCTGTGCATGAAGCCGAACTTCGCCGCCCTGCGGATCGAGAGCCGGACGAACAAGGCCGACTACGAGGCGTTCCTGAGCAACGGAAAGTCGGTGTTCCACTACGAGGGCGAGAAGAAGACCATCACCGAGTTCAAGCTCAACGGGGGCGGCGCCGGCGACAACCTGATGATCGAGTTCCTCGGCGGGATGAAGGCGGCCGCCGCCCAGCAGCGGTTCCACATCACGGTCGTCCAGGACAACCCGGCCGTGGACCCGAACTACGTGGTGCTGCGGATCCAGCCGCTGCTGGCCCGCGACAAGCAGGAGTTCGTGGACGCCCGGATGGCGCTGCTGGCCCCGACGAACGTGGCCCGGCTGCCGGCGTACCTGCCGGCGGTGGTGTGGCTGCAGCAGCCGAACGGGAACGAGGAGAAGTGGGAGCTGAAGAACCACAAGACGAACCAGACCGGCGTGGGGCCGCAGCATTTCGAGTTCAAGGACATCCCCGGATGGCAGCGGCAGCTCGCCCCGGCCCCGCCGCCGCCGGGCGCCCCGCGGCCGTGATACAGTGGTGAAAGCCCGGGGACGGCCGTCCCCGGGCTTCGCCCGTAACGAGTCTCATGTTTCTCACCACGTCTTCACGCCCGTCGCATACCCTGTAGACGAACCGGCGGCCGCGGGCCGCCTCACGTTCGTTTTCTCCGGGGATTAATCATGCGGGCGTTCCGGTGGCCGTTGGCCGCGTTCCTCGTCGGCGCGATGGTGGTGGTGGTGTCGGCCCAGCAGCCGGGCGGGCGGCAGGGCGGCAAGGGCGGGCTGAGCGGGCAGGTGCTCACCAACGCCGCCCTCCAGGAGGAGCTGAAGATCACCGAGGAGCAGAAGACCAAGCTGAAGGCCGCCGCCGAGAAGGCCGGCGCCGGCATCAAGGAGGCGTTCAAGGACGCGGGCGGCGACAAGGAGAAGATGACGGCGCTGTTCGCCAAGATGCAGGAGGACAACGCCAAGGCCGTGAACGAGGTGCTGACGGCCGACCAGAAGGCCCGGCTGAAGCAGGTCGAGCGGCAGGTGTCCGGCGTCCGCGCGTTCGGCAACGACGAGATGGTCGCCGACCTGAAGCTCGAGGACGGCCAGAAGACCAAGATCAAGGGGATCGTGGACGAGTACAGCAAGGACGTCCGCGAGCTGGGCGGGTTCGGCGGGTTCGGCAAGACCGTCGACAAGGAGAAGCAGGCCGAGGCCGCGAAGAAGCGCGAGAAGCTCGAGAAGGGCGCGATCGCCGACATCGACGAGGTGCTCAACGACAGCCAGCGGAAGACGTGGAAGGACCTGAGCGGCCCGCCGGTGGCGGACATCGCGAAGGTTCGCGCCGTCGCGTTCAACTTCGGCGGCGGGATCGGCGGCAAGGGGAAGCAGACCCCGAAGAAGGACTGAGTTCCTACACTTTCCGAGTGTCGCGCCGGCCCGCGAGCACCTCCCGCGGGCCGGTCCGTTTTCCCACCTCGTGAGCCCGCCCGTGCCCGACCCGGACGACGATTACGACGACCGCCCCCGCCGGCCCCGCCGCGACTACGACGAGGACGACGACCGCCCGCGCCGCCGTCGCCGTCCGCCGGCGGGGGATGACGGGTTGCAGTACGTGGTGCCGGTGAACACGAACCTGTTGGCGATCCTGGCCGGGTATGCCGGGCTGGTGTCGGTGCTGTGCTTTCCGGCTCCGGTCGCGCTGGTACTCGGAGTGCTGGCGTTGCGCGACCTGAAGCAGAAGCCCGAGCAGCACGGCAAGGGGCGCGCGATCTTCGGCATCGTGATGGGCGTGATCTTCACGGTGGTGATGCTGGTCGCGGCGACCGCGCTGGCGATCGAGAAGTGGAACTGACGCGGCGAGCCGACCGCCGTCAGGCGGCGGGTGACGTGTGAGTCACCCGCCGCCTGACGGCGGTCGGCTCGCCTGAGTGTCGCGTCACACCCACTTCATCAGCACGCCGAGGTAGTTGTCCTTGTCCTTCAGCAGCCCCTCGTAGGCGTCGCCGAGTTGCTCGGGAGTGATGGTGTGCGTCACCAACCCCGCCAGGCTCAGCCGCCCGGCGGCGAGCTGGCGCAACAGCCACGACTGCGCCTTGTTGATGTCCCACGCACCGGCCAGCCGCGCGTGCGCCGGCTCGAACAGCATGTTCCCGTGGGCGCCGGTCACCTCGATGTAGCGGCGGTGGAGGTCGTCGTAGAAGTTCACCTCCTTCGCCTTCCCGCGCGGGCTACCGACCACCACCACCTGCCCGGCGTCGCACGCCAGCGACATCGCCACCGGGATCGCGTCCGGCACGCCCGTCGCGTCGACGACCAGTTCCGCGCCGCGGGCGGCGAGGAACGCGCTCAGCTGCTCCTTCGCGTCGCCGGCCGACGGGTCGATGACGTGGTCGGCGCCCGCGGCCTTCGCGGCGTCGCGGCGCATCTTCACGGCGTCGATGCCGACCACCGGCGAGGCGCCCGCGGCGAGGAGGCAGCGGAGTGCGAACTGGCCGATGATGCCGAGGCCGAGCACCGCGGCGCTGCGGCCGAGCGTCAGCCCGGCCCGCACCGACGCCCCGAGGCCGTAGCGGGCGATGACCGCGGCCGCGGCCTTCTCGAAGGAGAGGTCGTCGGGCATCTTCCACACCCGGCAGCGCTCGTGGCCGACCGTCAGCAGCTCGGCCGAGGCGTGATTGCCGGGGTAGCTGACGCGGTCGCCTTCCTTGAGGCCGCCGGGGAAGTCCTTGCCGACCTTCAGGACGCGGCCGGCGGCCGAGTACCCGGAGCGGAACGGGAATTTCCAGTCCGGCAGGTTCGGGTCCTGGAGCCACTGGTGGGTGCCGGTGTACACGGCCAGCTCGGTGCCGGCGCTGATGGCGGAGTACTCGGCGGCGAGGAGGATTTGGTTCGTCCCGGGGTCGGGGATGTCCACCTCGCGGACGGTGGTCTTGTACGGCTCGGTGATGACGGCCTGGCGGGCGCGGACCATGTGCGGGACTCGCGGGAGGGGCGGACGGATGTGGCGAATTCTAGGAGCCGGCGGGGGACGTGGCAGGCGCGCGAAAGCCCGGGGACGGCCGTCCCCGGGCTTCGTCGGTCGTTCGTCAGTCGTTCGGGAAGCCCGGCAGCACCGGGTAGTTCCGCAGGTTGTCGAATTCGGCCGGCCGCGGCACGAGGCGGAGCTGGAACACCTGCCGCCGGCCGTCGCGGTCTACCTCGACCTCGAGCACGGCGCCGGGCCGGTACGTCTGGACGTGGGTGATGACCTGGTTGAAGTGCGTCGGCTCCAGGCTGCCGATGCGCACCAGCCGGTCGCCGGGCTTCAGCCCGGCCTTCCCCGCCGGCAGGTGCGGGTACACCTCGCTGACGACACAGCTGCCGGTGTTGTCCACACGAACGCCGATGGCCGGCGTGCCGACGGGGCTCGGCGCGGCGGCGGCCGGGAGCGGGGCGGCGGGGGCGAGGGTGGCCAGGAGCAGGGTGCCGAACACGGGCGGTTCCTCCACAGCGCGGCGGGCGGCCGTCGGGGTATGACGGCGTGGAGAACGGCTGTCAAGAACACTGTACCGCACGCGATCCGGCGGGGGCCAGCGAAATTGGGCGGTTCAACAACTCCAGCAGCTTCCCCGCACACGCCGCCGCGAACGCCGGGTCGTTGACGTGCTCGTCGCGCTCGACCAGTTCGGCACCCGACCCCGTCCCCGCCCGGACCGCCGCGAACAGCGCCGCGTCCGCCTCCGGCCACCAGAACGGCTTCCCCTCCGCGTCGATGGCCGACACGCCCCGCAGCGGCAGCATTACGGCCGTCGGCCCGGTCGCGGCGGACGCCTTCCGTGCCAGCTCGGCGCCGAGCGCGGCGTTCTCCTCCGGCGTCGTGCGCATGAGCGTGACGTTCGGGTTATGGCGGTAGAAGCGGCGGTCGGCGTACCGCGGCGGGGTCGTGTCCGGCGGGCCGAAGTTCACCATGTCGAGCGCCCCGACCGATATCACCTGCGGAATCCCGGCCCGCCCCGCGGCGGTGAGCCGTTCCGGCCCCGCGGACAGTACGCCGCCGGCGAGCTCGTCGGCGAGTTCGGTGGTGGTGATGTCGAGGACGCCGGTGACGAGTCCGTCGCGGATCAGCCCTTCCATCGTCCGCCCGCCGGTGCCGGTGGCGTGAAAGACGAGCACCTCGTACCCCGCCGCTTCCAGAATGGCGCGGGCCGCCTCCACGCACGGCGTCGTGACCCCGAACATCGTCGCGGCGATCACGAGTTTGTCGTTGACGGCGAGGGTGGATGCTGTCGAGCGCGAACACCCCTCCCCCTCCGGGGGAGGGGTTTGGCCCGTCGGCGCAGCAGTTGCGCGTGCGGGCACACCTAACCCCCCCGGCCCCCCTTCCCTGGGAGGGAAGGGGGGGGACGCACCGACCGACCGACCGGCGCCCGTTTCAGGTTGATGACCGAGCAGCACCATGCCCGCCATCGCCGCCGCGGCGTTCGCCAGCACGGCCCGGCTGATGCGGTTCAGGCCGGCCACGTCCACCACGGAGTGCATCATCGTCACGTCGCGGGTGCCGACGAACGGCGCCACCTGCCCGCTCGCCAGCGTGCTGACGACGAGCTTCGGCACGCCCACCGGCAGCGCCCGCATCGCCGCCGTGGCGATGCTCGTTCCCGCGGAGCCGCCCAGGCCGAGGACACCGGACAGCTTCCCGTCGCGGTGCAGTTGCACGGCCACCGCCGCGGCCCCGGTCGCGGCCAGCGTGACGGCGCGGCCGCGGTCGCCGGCGGCCTTCACCTCGTCGGCGTCGGCATTGGCCGCGGCGAAGACAGCCTCGCGGGAAATGTCCGGGGCGAACGCCGGCGTGCCGAGAACGCCCGCGTCCAGCACGGTGACGGCGACCCCCGCGGCCCGGAGCCGGTCGCGGACGAACGCGGTTTCGGCGCCCTTCGTGTCGAGGGTGCCGATCAGGAGGACGGACATGCGACGCCCCCGGGAGGAATTGCGTGTTATGCTACGGCTGAACCCGGTCGCCCCGCCACAGATCTCCGCGCGCCATGCACCCGCTGCTCAAACGCATTCTCACGAACAGCCTCGTCGCCGCGTCGCTCCTGGCCGTGATGGGCTTCGGGCTCACCGAACTGGCCCGGATGTGGCTCATCGCCCAGGCTCCCACCCGGATGGACCCGAACGCCCCGCCCACCGAGCCGGACGCCACCACGGACGTGGTCGGCTACCGCATCCCGCTGATGATGGCGGCGTGGGGCGTCGCCTTCGTCGTGTGCGGCGAGTTGTTCCTGTGGTTCGTCCTGAAGCGCCGCCCGAAGCCGCCGGCCCCGCCGCCCCCCGGCCCCGACCCGGCCGAGTTGCTGCTCGAACAGTTGCTCCGGGAGGCGGAGGCGAAACAGGCCGCGGCCCCTACCCCTTCGGAGCCGGTGGACGAGAATACCCGGATCACCCCGACCTTCGGGTAACCCGGGACGCTCATGTTCACCCGCGACGAATGCCTGATCCGCCTGCGGGCTCAGGTGGCGGCCGGCCGCCCCATTATCGGCGGCGGCGCCGGCACCGGCATCTCGGCGAAGTGCGCCGAGCTCGGCGGCATCGACCTCATCATCATCTACAACTCGGGCCGGTTCCGCATGGCCGGCCGCGGCAGCCTCGCCGGCATGATGCCGTACGGCGACGCCAACGCCGTCGTGATGGACATGGCCCGCGAGGTGCTGCCGGTGGTCGAGCGCACGCCGGTGCTCGCCGGCGTCTGCGGCACCGACCCGTTCCGCCTGATGCGCAACTTCCTCCGCGACGTGCGCGACGCCGGGTTCAGCGGCGTGCAGAACTTCCCGACGGTCGGCCTCATCGACGGCACCTTCCGCGCCGGCCTCGAAGACACGGGCATGGGCTACGGCAAGGAGGTGGACATGGTGAAGCTGGCCCGCGACATGGGCCTCCTCACCTGCCCCTACGTCTTCACCCCGGAGGAGGCGGTGGCGATGACCCGGGCCGGGGCCGACGTGCTCATCCCGCACATGGGGCTGACCACGAAGGGGACCATCGGCGCGAAGTCGGCCCTGACGCTGGACGACGCGGCGAAGCGCGTGCAGGAGCTGGCCGACGCCGCGCACGCGGAGCGCTCCGACGTGCTGGTGCTGTGCCACGGCGGCCCGATCAGCGAGCCCGCGGACGTGCGCTACGTGCTCGACAACACGCGGGGAATCGTCGGGTTCTTCGGGGCGTCGAGCGTGGAGCGGCTGCCGACGGAGATCGCCATCACCGGGGTCGTGCGCGACTTCAAGGGGCTCAACCTGTGACGCCGCTTGCGGCGATGCACCGCCGCAAGCGGCGATCACTTCCCGTCCACGTCCGTGAACGGCACCGGTAGCAGGAAGGCGTGCTGCTCGTACAGGCTGTTCACCCCATGCCAGCCGACGTGCTGCGAGATGAACACCACCCCCACGTAGGCGACCACGACCGGCAGCACCGCCAGCCGGCCCGCCCAGCGGAACACGAAGTGACGCAACTCCTCGCGCCGGCCGGCGCGGGCGTAGGCCCAGCCCATGACCAGCCGGGCGGGGAACATGAACCCCAGGAACACGAACCCTTCCAGGAAGATCAGGTCGCGCGGGATCGCCTCGATCTTCAGCAGGTAGAGCGGGCTCGCCGCCAGCAACTGCACCCAAATTGCGAACGCGAACGCCAGCGGCGCCCGGCCGAAGTCGCGGCGGACGCTCCACCACTCGCGGTACGCCCGCAGCCGGTTGTCGCGCGCGAACCGGGCCTGCAACAGCGGCAGGTACAGCACCACGATTCCCAGCAGCCCCGCACCGAGAATCCCCAGCGCCGGGACGCGGTGCCCCGAGCCGAGCAGTGCCAGCGGCACGACGAGCCACAGGAACGCCCCGAGGTAGCCGCGGACGCCGAGGCCGAAGTGGTACGTCAGCCGCAGCCGCACCGCCGCCGCCCACAGCCGGTCGCGGCAGTCGGCGTACAGTCCGCCGCGCAGCAGCTTCAGCCCGAGCCAGGGAATGTTCAGCGGGTGGAGGAAGTGCCGCAGCCGCCCGCCGCGGACCAGCGCCCCGCCGACGTGCAGCACGTACACCGCCATCAGCGCCAGTAGCACACCCTCCCACAGCCGGACCGCGGTTCCGTCGGGGTCGATGATCCGCGCCGACTCGGCGATTCCCGACACGACGTACAGCGGCACCCACAGCACGCCGGCACCGAGGGCGACGCCGCCGAGCCGGGCCGCGGTGCACACGCCGATGAACCCGTCGCGCACCCGGCGGGTGCGGGCGACGCGGCCGGTCACTTCGAGGAGGTAGCCGAGGACGAGCACCTGCCCGAACGGTACGGCCGTGAGGAGCGCCAGGCCGAGCGTGAGCGTGGCGGCGCCGAACAGCCACACGGCGACGCGGCCGACACGCCCGAACGGGTTCGGCGGCTCGGGGGCGATGGTGGCGTCGAACACCTCCGGTTCGGCGTCGTACACCTCGCGGTAGAGCGGGATCGGCTTCAGGGCGGCACCGCGCGACATAACCAGGTTACCCCGGGGGCGCGGCCCGGGTTTCGCCGCTCGCGGCGGTGCAGTGTCCAAGCTGCACCGCCGCGAGCGGCGAAACCCCGAGCCGCACCACGAGGTACACTCCACCGCCCCCCGTCCCCGGAACTGCGCCGATGTGGGCCAAGCACCTGATCCTCCCCGCGGCCGTCGTCGTCGCCGTCCTCGCGCTGCGTGCCAGCCTCTTTCCGCTCGACTCGAAGGCGCGCCAGATCGCCTTCGACCCCGGCCCTGCCGCGGCCGACGACTTCGCCGCCGTCGTCGCCCGTGTGGACGAGTCCTTCCGCCACGACTGGGCCGAGAAGGGGCTCGCCTCCGCCCCCCGCGCCGCCGACCTCCTCGTCGCCCGCCGGCTGTCGCTCGGCCTCACCGGCACCGTGCCGTCGCTCGAAGAGATCCGCCAGTTCGAGGCGCGGCCCGCGGCCGGCCGGCTGGAGGGGTGGGCCAACCACCTGCTGCACGACCGCCGCTTCGCCGACTACTTCGCCGAGCGCCTGTCGCGCGCCTACCTCGGCAGCGAGGACGGGCCGCTCGTCGTCTACCGCAAGCGCCGCTTCCTGGCCTGGCTGTCGGACCAGCTCCTCGCCAACCGCCCCTACGGCGAGGCCGTCCGCGACATGATCGCGTCCTCCGGCCTCAACACGTCCACGCCGGCCGTCAACTTCATCGCCGCGGCCTACGACGAGGAGAAGCAGAAGGCCGACCCCGAGAGGCTCGCCATCCGCGTGTCGCGGGCGTTCCTCGGCCTGCGCCTCGACTGCGCCCAGTGCCACGACCACTTCCTCGAACCAACCTGGAAGCAGACCGACTTCCAGGCGCTCGCCGCGTACTTCGGCCAGACCCGCCAGGTCGTCACGAACGTGTCCGACGGCGACGGCGAGTACCGCTTCGAGGACCGCGTGAACGGCGGCAGTGTCGCCATCGACCCGGCGGTCCCGTTCCTGCCGGAACTCCTCCCAAGCGAGGGCACCCGCCGCGAGAAGCTGGCCGGCTGGCTGACCGACCGACGCAACACGCACTTCGCGCGGGCGGCGGTGAACCGCGTGTGGGCGATGCTCCTCGGCCGGCCGCTGCGGGCGAAGGTCGAGGCCCAGACGCTCGACGACCCCGCCCCCGCGGCCCTCGACATACTCGCGGACGACTTCGCCTCTCACCGCCACGACCTGCGCCGACTGGTTCTGCTGATCGCGTCCACCGAGGTGTTCCGGCTCGACAGCGCCTCGCCGGACGAAGTTACGGCCGACCACGAGAAGGCGTGGGCGGTGTTCCCGCTGACGCGGTTGCGGCCGGAGCAGGTGATCGGCGGCGTGTTGCAGGCGGCGTCGGTGAAGACGATCGACCGCAACTCGCACGTCCTGGTGCGGCTGATCCGGTACGCCTCCGAGCGCGACTTCGTGAAGCGGTACGGCGACCCGGACGACGACGACTCGGCCCAGGCGCCGGGAACGCTGCCGCAGCGCCTCCTGTTGATGAACGGCGAGTTGGTGGACAAGCAGGCCCGCGAGGATTTGGTGAACGCCTCCGCCCGCATCGCCCTGCTGGCGCCGACGGACGCGGCCGCGGTGGAAGCGGCGTACCTGGCGGTGCTGACGCGCCGGCCGACGGAGCGGGAGTCGTCGCACTTCACGGCGCAGCTGTCCGGCCAGACCGGCGGCGATCGTCAGCGGCGGCTCGCCGACCTGTTCTGGGTGTTGTTCAACAGCACGGAGCTGAGTTACAATCACTGATGTTTCGGGGGCGACGAGGGGCCGCGCGATGACGCTGGAAGGCACGGTGGTGAACGGGCAGGTGGTGTTCCCCGGGGCGCCGAGGCTGCCCGAGGGGTTCGTCGTGCGGGCGGCGTTCACTGACCCGGACGACGAGTTGGAGGCGGAGTTGGCGAACGTGCCGCCACCACCTCAGACCGAGACCTACGAGGAACACCTGGCGCTTCTCCGCCAATCGGTCGCAGAGGTTCGAGCCGGCAAGCGCGGGTATTCCGTCGATGAAGTCCGGGCGCACGTCGACGCAGAGCTCGCCCGGCTGGCAACAGAAGTGGGGAAGTAGACCGTGGCGCGAACTGTTGTCGTGAGGCCGAGCGCCGACGCCGACATGATCGCCATCGCGCGCCACATCTACCGCACGGCGTCGAGAGCGTCTTCCGCCACCTGGAGTCGAAGATATTGGCCACGATCACCGCGCTCGCGAACGACGCCGACCAGTGGCCCGAGGCGGATGAAGCGGCCGCACTCGGCATCGATTTACGCTGCCGAATCCTCGGCCGAAGACATCAAGTCTATCGCATCCTGTTTCTCATCATCGGGAACGATGTGTTCGTACTTCGCGTGCTCCACGCCGGCCGGGACCGGCTGACGGCCGACGAGCTTTGAGCCTCGTACCCGAACGACGCGGCCCCCGGGCTAAACACCCGGAGGCCGCGAACCACCTCGTTCGACTGCCTCACATGGCCGGGCGGCTCAACCGGTCGTAGCCGCCGTGGCGGGTGTACACGGCGCGGGCGTCGGCGTGGCGGGCGCCGGCGTCCACCGTCACCACGTAGCGGCCTGCCTTCACCTCGCCCTCGTAGTACTTCGCGTCCTCCTCCGGCACGCCCCAGCCGATCAGCGCCCCGGCCACGCCGCCAGCCGCCGCCCCGGCCCCGGCGCTGATCAGCGCGGCCGCCAGCGGGCCGACCGCCAGGATCGGGCCGATCACCGGGATGACCCCGAACGTCACCGCCAGCGAGCCGAGGGCCATCGCCCCGGCCCCGGCCGCGGCGCCGATCGCGGCGCCCTCGGCCGCGTTCGTCTCGCCGGCCCCGTCGGTGCGCACCGTCTTGCCGCTGGCGTTCTTCGCCACCAGGCCGATCTGGTCGTCGCTGTACCCGGCCGCCCGCAGGTCCGCCACCGCCCGTTCCGCCGCCTCGCGGCTCTGGAACACGCCGACCGTCGTGGCGTGGGTCGTCGCAGTTGCCATCGCTTGTCCTCCGTTGGAGAGTGGTTCGCCGCCGGCCACGCGGCCAGCGTGCTGCCGCCTCGGACCTCGCAGCTTGTGTGCCAACGGGGTGTGCGAAACCTGTCCACCTCCGAGGAGGTATGATGGGTCAGCCCCCGATCCCCCGGACGCGCCATGACCTTGCCTCCCCCTTCGCACACCCGGCGGGCGTTCCTCGGCGGGCTCGGGCTGTCGTGGCTCACGCCGCTCGGCACGGTCCTCGCGCAGCACGCGGAAGCGACCCGCCGGCCGGCGAAGTCCGTCGTCGTCCTGTGGATGGGCGGCGGGCCGAGCCAGCTCGAAACGTTCGACCCGAAGCCCGGCACGGCCATCGCCGCCGGCACCGGGGCGATCCCCACCGCGGCCCGCGGCGTACAGCTCGCCCCCGGATTTGAACAGCTCGCCGACGTGATGGGCGACGTGGCTCTCGTCCGCTCGCTGGTCAGCCCCGAGGGCGACCACGAGCGCGGCACGTACCTCCTGAAGACCGGCTTCCGCCCCGACCCGACCGTCGTCCACCCGTCGCTCGGGGCGGTGATCTGCCACGACCTGCCGGCCGGCACGGTGGACATCCCGCGGCACGTCTCGATCCTGCCGGGGCAGTGGCCGGCGCGCGGCGGCATGCTCGGCGCCCGGTACGACGCCTTCAAGGTGTTCGACCCCGCCGAGAAGGTGCCGGACGTGACCCCGCACGTCGCCCCCGCCCGCTTCGACGGCCGCCTCGCCGACCTGGACGTGGTCGAAGGTGCCTTCGCCGCCGGCCGCGGCCCGCGCGCCGGGGCGACGGGCCACCGCGACGCCCTCGACCGCGCCCGCCGGCTGATGAGCTCCGCGCAGCTGGCCGCGTTCGACGTGTCGCGGGAGCCGCTGTCCGTCCGCACCGCGTACGGCGACACCCCGTTCGGCCGCGGCTGCCTCGCCGCCCGCCGCCTCCTTGAAGTCGGCGTGCGCTGCGTGGAGGTGACACTCGACGGGTGGGACAGCCACGCCAACAACCACGCGATCTGCCGCGGGCTCGTCGGCGTGCTCGACCCGGCGTTCGCCGCGCTGCTGCGCGACCTGAAGCGGCGCGACACGCTCAAGGACACCGTCGTACTGTGCATCGGGGAGTTCGGACGGACGCCGGTGGTGAACCCGCTCGGCGGCCGCGACCACTGGCCGCACGGGTTCAGCGCCGCGGTCGCCGGCGGCGGACTGCGCGGGGGCGTGGTGATCGGCGAGACCGACCCGAACGGCGGCCGCCAGCCCGCGGACCCGACGCCGGTCGCCAACGTCCACGCGACGGTGTTGCGGGCCGTCGGCATCGACCCGGCCCGGACGCTCCGCTCGCCGATCGGCCGCACCTTCCCGCGCGGCGAAGGAGCTCCGCTGGCCGCGCTGCTGGGATAACCCGACCGCGCCTCACGAAATCGACGCTATCACGACCGCTTCGCCTTCCCCGCGGGCGGGCGTCGGCTACAATGTCGTCATCCTCTCCGGGCCGCGAGGCTGTGCCAACACTCGCACCGTCTTCACGGGAACTTCGCGCAACCCCACGGCTTCCGGGATTAGAATACGTCCGACGCGCGAGCGCCCGGCGGCCCGCCAAACGATGTAACGCCGGGGGCTGTGCCGCCCGGCCCCCGACGGGGAAACGTGTTTCGGGACCGACCGGATCGGCTCAACCGAACGCTCGTTTTCATCCAGAGGGAACGCAATGATCCGCACGCGGCCGCACGCCCGCGCCTTCACGCTGATCGAACTGCTCGTCGTCATCGCCATCATCGCCATCCTGATCGGTCTGCTGCTCCCGGCCGTCCAGAAGGTCCGCGAGGCCGCCGCGCGGACCAAGTGCCAGAACAACCTGAAGCAACTCGGCCTCGCCGCCCACGGGATGCACGACACCCGCGGCGGACTGCCGCCGTCGAGCGTCAACAGCCCGGGGGCGAACGACCGCCCGCGGCTCGGCGAGTTCCAGAAGGTCGGCACAACTGGCACCCTCACCACCGACTTCGCCCGGCACTGCTTCCTGGCCATCCTGCTGCCGTACATCGAGCAGGGGAACGTCCTCCAGGCCAGCGGCGTTGCTTACAACTTCAAGCTCGACTGGTACGACCCGGTGAACCGCCCCGCGACCGCCACCCGCATCCCCACGTTCGAGTGCCCCACGGTCAGCTTCGACCACCGCGTCGACCCGATGCTGGAGTCGGGGACCTACGGCACCGGGTGGGTGCCGGCGACGAGCGACTACATGGCGGTGAACCGGGCCAACAACCGGCCGGCGGTGTGGAACGCCATCTTCGCCGACACCAGCTACCCGGGCGACGAGCAGATCAAGGGCGTGCTGGCGACGAACGCCTACGTCCCGTTCGCGGCGGTGATCGACGGGCTGAGCAACACGATCATGCTGGCCGAGGCGGGCGCCCGGCCGCAGAACTGGCGCGGCAAGACGCGCGCCGCCGACGTGACGTACATGAACGGCGCCTGGGGCCACCACACCAACGACATCGCCGTGGACGGGTCGACCGCCGCGCCGAACTACAACACCCTGAGCGCCGCCGCCGACGTGCCCACGGCCTGCGTCCTGAACTGCAGCAACCAGGGGGAGATTTACGCGTTCCACACCGGCGGGTCGAACGTGTGCATGGGCGACGGGTCGGTCCGGTTCATCCGCGAGAGCATCGCACTGCGGACGCTTATGACCCTGTGCGCCCGAGCCGACGGGAAGCCCATCCCGGGCGACTGGTGAGGCGCCCTCCAACACGAGAGCCCGGGGACTGCCGTCCCCGGGCTTTTTTTCGTTACCGCTCCGTCGGTCCGGTCAGCAGATCGGTGCGGAGGTAGCCGACGGCGACGACGGCGTCGCGGACCTTCTGGATGCTGAACAGCTCGCGGTCGGTGACGGTGAAGCGCACTTGCCGGGTGCGGCGGTCGGCCTGGATGGAGTCGGGGCGGACCCACGAGAGGCGGGCCAACGCGGCCGCGACCTTCTGCGGGCAGCTGGCGCACGTCATGGCGGGCACGTAAACGACGACCTGATTCGGGCCGTCGGTCGGCACCGGTCGCGGCGGCGGTTCGACGCTCTTCGCTTCCATCCCGACGACCGCCACCGCGGCCGGCACCCCCCACCACACGCTCATCGGTCGGCCCTCCCCCGGTTCCCGCCATTGTAGCCCGCCCGCCGGCCCGGCGAGACGATATGATGGGGGGTACGGAGTGTTTCTATGTCCCCCGCGACGACCGAACCGGACACGATCGCCGACCTGCTGCACGCGCTCGGCGACGTGCCACCCGGCCGCGTCCTGTGGACGCCGCGACCGGGGGCTGCGACCGAGGCAGACGTACTATCCACCAAGCGAACCGAGCTGGTAGACGGCCTATTAGTCGAGAAGTCGGCGAGCTTCGCGAAGGGGTGTGCGGAGGTCGGGATCGGCGGGCCACTCTGGGAACACGCCCGACGGACCCGCCTCGGCGGGGTGACGATGGCGTCCGCCCCGCACCGCCTGACCCCCGGGGTTGTCCGCCGGCCCGATATCGCCTTCACCAGTTGGGACCGAATGCTGACGCCCAACGGGAAGCTCCCGGACATTGTCCCGTGCGCGCCGGACTTAGTAGTCGAATTCCCGACCGAGGACAATCCGCCCGCCGAACTGGCACGCAAGCGGCGGGAGTTCTTCGCGGCCGGCACCCGCCTCCTGTGGGAGTTCGACCTGGACGCCCGCACCGTGTCCGTGTTCCGCAGCTCCGACGTGTCCGTGGTTCTGACGACCGACGACACACTCGACGGCAGTGTCGTACTCCCAGGATTCCGCGTGCAATTGGGTGAGCTGTTCGCCGACTCGCAATTCACTCTTCGCCCGCCGGCCCCGAATACGAAACTCTGAACTCTCCCCCAGCACCCGAGCGACCGATGCCCGCGCCGATGACGATGACCGAAAAGATTCTCGCCAAGGCGGCCAACAAGCCGGCCGTCGCCCCGGGCGAGAACGTGTGGGTGGACGTGGACGTCCTCATGACGCACGACGTGTGCGGCCCCGGCACCATCGGCGTGTTCCACAAGCACTTCGGCCGCGACGCCAAGGTCTGGGACCGCGAGAAGGTGGTCATCATCCCCGACCACTACATCTTCACCAAGGACGCGATGGCCAACCGCAACGTCGACGTGTTGCGGCAGTTCGTCAAGGAACAGGACCTGCCGTACTTCTACGACGTCGGCACCGACCGCTATAAGGGCGTCTGCCACATCGCGCTGCCCGAGGAAGGCCACGTCCGCCCCGGCGAGGTGCTCCTCGGCACCGACAGCCACACCTGCACGGCCGGCGCCTTCGGCCAGTTCGCCACCGGTATCGGCAACACCGACGCCGGGTTCGTCATGGGCACCGGCAAGCTGTGGCTGAAGGTGCCGCCGACGATGCGGTTCGTGTTCACCGGGAAGATGCCGCCGTACCTCATGGCGAAGGACCTGATCCTGGCCGTGATCGGCGACATCGGCGTGGACGGGGCGACGTACAAGGCGATGGAGTTCGACGGCGACGCGGTGTTCGCGCTGAACATCGAGGAGCGGATGACGCTGTGCAACATGGCGATCGAGGCCGGCGGCAAGAACGGCGTCATTCCGGCCGACGCCGTGACGTTGGCCTACGTCGCCGACCGCGGCCGCAAGACGGGGAGCAAGCCGCACACGATGTTCCGGCCGGACGTGGGGGCGAAGTACGTGTTCGAGAAGGTGTACGACGTGTCGAGGATGGAGCCGGTGGTGGCCAAGCCGCACTCGCCGGACAACAAGGCGTTCGTGAGCGAGGTGAAGGGGACGAAGCTGGACCGGGCGTACATCGGCAGCTGCACCGGCGGCAAGCTGACCGACTTCCGCGCCGCGGCCGGGCTCCTCAACGGCAAGACGGTGAAGATCGACACGTTCGTGGTGCCGGCGACGACGGAGGTGGCACGGGGGCTGGACACGGAGACGATCGGCGGGCGAACGCTGCGGGAAATCTTTATCGGGGCGGGTGCGAAGATCGGCGACGCGAGCTGTGCGGCGTGCCTGGGCGGTCCGTTGGACACGTTCGGCCGGCTGAACACGCCGATCTCGTGCATCAGCACGACGAACCGGAACTTCCCCGGCCGGATGGGTCACAAGGAGGCGAAGGTGTTCCTGGCCTCGCCGCTGACGGTCGCCGCCAGCGCGCTGTCGGGGAGCATCGCCGACTGCCGCGACTTGGTGGTGTGATGGGACTTGGGGCTTCGCCGGCCGCCTCCGCACCCTGGTTCCGAGACACCGACCCTGAGCCGTCTGCTTCGACCGGTCAGCCGAGACGACTGGTTCGGGCGGGCGCTTACAGGAGGCCCGCTCGGGCCGCCTGTAAGCGCCCGCGTGCATTCCGCGCGTCACGCTGACCCGCCAGTCACACATACTCCGCAGCGTCTAGAGCGAATTTCGAGTTCGACAACGGAGCGCATTCGGATGGGGCTAACACGTTGTCCCGATTGCGAAGGACCGATTTCCACGTTTGCTGTGTTGTGCCCGAGGTGCGGCGGACCGCGCGTCATCGGACCGATAGAGTGTGAACAGTGCGATAGCACTGGGCGTTGCTACTGCGCCAGAAATTCGAATCGTCCGCCAGCATCAGGGTGCAAGGGTTGCTCCGGCACTGGCATCTGTCGAGTGTGCGAGGGGAAAGCCGGGCACAACTTCACCCGTTGGTAGGCACGCCGAATCACCGGTTCGGCATCGGAGGCTTCGCTGATCTTCCCCGTTCGCTGTCCGCATTGCTCCGCGACGCATGTGGTCCCTGCCGGCGAGATCGACTCGTCAGCCGTCTGCCCGAAGTGCGAGCGCGAGTACCCGATACACCCCAGTGCGGAGTCGGTCACCGAGGCATTGCTGGCCGCGATCCTCGCTGAGCAGCGCGAGCAGTACCGGACAGTACGGGCGATCAGGACGGAGCTGTTCGCTCTGCGAATCCTCATCGGTATCCTGATGCTGTTCGTGGTCGTCTTCGGGGTGCGGGTCAGCTTCAAGTGACTCATGTAGTCACGCCGGAGCAGGCACTACAGCGGACGGCCAGCGCCGATAGCTTTCTGGTGACCACAGCTCACACGGGCGTGGGTCGCTGCTGAGCTTATTGTTCGCCGACGGAGGTTGGTTGAAGGAGAACACGCTGTGAATCCTATCGAAGAGACGATCGACGCCGCGCTGGACGCCGGTGGTCAGTTACGGCTGTCACACCAACCGCGACTGCGGCCGGGACCCGTCCGCGTGACGATCCGCCTCGCCGCTGCGCCGGGGTCGCGCCGCGGCTTGGCAGACGTAATCCGAGAGATCGCTGCCGAGCAGCGCTCGCGCGGGTTCCCCGGGCGGTCGGCGGCTGAACTGCGCGCCGAGGAAGCTCTGCGCTCGGACGATGACGCCGAGCGGGATCGAGAGCTGGACGCCGCGCGGGAGGGGCCGTGAGTGCTATACTACCTGGATACCGTGATCGTCATTTACGCCGTCGAAGGCAACCTGGCTGACCAGCAGCGGGCGCTCAATCACCTAGCCGCGCTCGAACAGTCCGGTCATCGATTCGCCATCAGTGACCTGACCCGCACGGAGTGCTTGGTGCCGGTGTTCGGTCCGGGTGGCGGTCAGCGGCTTTCGGACTTCTTCCGGTTCTTCCACGGTCCGAACTTGCGCACGCTGGGGCTGACAGCCGCGACGCACGCCCGGGCCGGGGCGATCCGGGGTGGCCACGCGTACCCGGCCACTCCGCCCGACCATCCCAGGCGCTACGGGCTGGCCGATGCCCTTCACCTCGCCGCCGCGATCGAGTCGGGCTGTGACGTGTTTCTGACCAACGAGAACCAGTTGGCAACATTCCCAGATATCACCATCGAGGTGCTGCCGTGAGTGATTGAGACGACATCGCCGAACCAGGCGGTGCAGCAGACGGCCCCCGCCTTTGCGCTTCTGTGACCCATAGCTCACCGGGTCGGGGCCGCTACTGAGCTGGGTCGGTCGGCTGGGTGAGACGAAGGCTGTGGCACCGGCTCATCGAGGGTATGCTGAGCGGATGATCTCGCCGGTCCGCGTGGTTGATCCGAGCGAATTATCGTTCCCGGCGAAACCGTTCCGGTCGTGGTGATCGGGCAGTACCGCCGGAGCCGGGCCGGTGCGCCACGCGTGAGAGATCGACTGTGACCGAGTCCAATACTCGGGCGGAACTCTTCGCCGCCCTCCGCGCACTGTCCGAAGCCGTCCCCGAGATGCGGGGCGGCCAGCTCGTTGCCGCCGTCAGCGAGTTATGCGCGGACCTCCACGGACGAGGACTGTGGGACGCGTCCGACGCCGACCTTTTGGAAGCCGTGTGGCAGTTCCGCCGCAACTTCGGGGCGGCCGCCGCCCACGCCGGGTAGCACACCGTGATGCCGTATGAGAGTCGAATCCGCCACCCGACACCGATCGCGGTTTGGACTCGGGACGACGGGTGTGACGTGGTAGGATAGCGGTTCGGAAAGGAACCGGGCCGTGCGCATCGCCACCGCAACCGTACTGCTGTTCGCCGTCGCCACCGCCGTTGCGGACCCGCCGCGCCCGTCGCCCGAGGAGCTGGCCCGCAAGCTCGGCGACCCGTCATTCGCCGCCCGCGCTCGAGTTCCGATACCGGTGACGATCCGCCGACCTTAGCACCCACCTCGGCCGAGACCACCGCCGTGCCGTACAGCGAATTCACGATCGACGCGGTGAAGGCCCGGTTCGGGCTGACGATCACCGACGCGCCGGGCCTGTTCGCCGACTGCTCTCCAGTGCCGCCCGGCCACCTGCTCGTCGAGACTCTCGCGGAGACGCTCCCGCTGGCGGTCGCGGTCAGCACCGAGAAGGCCCGGTCCGAGTTCATCGTCGCACCAGTGCTGCTCGAAGCCCGCCGGCGGGCGGGGCGGCCGGTCAGCCTGTTTTCGGGCGTTGAGTTCTCTGTCGATGCGGATCAGGGGCGGACCGGGACGTGTGACTTCCTCCTCAGCCTCTCGCCCGAACAACTCACCGTCGAGGCTCCCGCCGTGGCAGTCGTCGAGGCGAAAAACGACAACCTCAAGTCCGGTCTCGGCCAGTGCCTTGCGGAGATGGTCGCTGCCCGGCTGTTCAACGAGCGGCGCGGCCAGCCGCTCCCGCGGATTTACGGGGTCGTGACGACCGGGAGCTTGTGGAAGTTCCTGGCGTTGTGTCCCGAAGGCGTGTTGCTCGACCCGGTCGAGTATCACATCTCCGACCCGGGGCGGGTGCTCGGGGTGCTAGTGGGAATGCTCCGGCCGACACCGGCAGTATAGCCCTCCGATCGCACCAGGAGCGGTGGCTGATTCGTCCGACACTTGGCGCACGCGCTTTGGACTCGGGACGACGGGTGTGACGTGGTAGGATACCGATTCCGATAGGAACCGGGCCGTGCGCACCGCAACCGCAACCGTACTGTTATTCGCCGTCGCCACAGCCGTTGCAGACCCGCCGCGCCCGTCGCCCGAGGAGCTGGCCCGCAAGCTCGGCGACCCGTCGTTCGCCGTCCGCGAGAAGGCCACCGCCGCACTCTGGGCCAGCGGCAAGGCTGCCATCCCCGCCCTCCGCAAGGCCGCCGCCGACCCCAGCCCCGAAGTCGCCCGCCGCGCCCGCGGCGTCCTCAACCGCTTCGAGTGGTTCGACTACCCGGACACCCCGCCCGACGTCCGCGCCGCCCTCCGCCGCTTCTTCGACACCGCCGGCCGCGACCGCCACACCGCGTTCGCCGAGCTGATTGCGCTCAGCGCCACCGGCCGCGCTGCCGCCCGCGCCGTGCTCGACAACGACCTGTCGCCCACGATCGGCGACCCGCTCGCGGCGTTCCTCCTCACACACCTCCGGCGCGAGGTGCCGGCCCGGGTCGTCGCCGGCGACACCGACACCGCGGCCGAGCTGGTGTCCCTGCACGCCACCCGCTCGGGCACCGCCGCCGGGGCCGCCGACCTCGCCGCCTTCCACGTCCTCCGCGGTACGCTGCCGCAAGCCATCGCCGCCGCCGAGGCCGCCCCGCCCTCCCCCGCCGCCGACCGCGTACTGGCGCACCTGTACCGAGCCGCCCGCGACTGGCCGAAGGCGCGGGCCGTCGCCGCACGGGTGGACGCGGCCGACGCCGACCGCCGCTCGAAGCTGCCGCAGCCGCCGCCGACGCTGGTCGAGACGCTGCTGGAAGAAGAAGGCGACTGGGCCGCGGCCCGCGACCTGCCGCCGTCGCGCCCGCCCAACCTGCCGGAGGCGCTGCGGCTGACGTACCTACGACTGGCCGGCACACCCGAACAGTTCGAGGCGGGGGTGAAGCAGGCGGTGAGCTTCGGCGACGGCCCCGTGTTCGGCGAGACGGTGAAGAACGCGGCCCACGCGCTGCTGCTGAACGTCCGCGCCGCCGACGCCGCCGACCTGCTCGCCGCCCGCCGGCAGAACCTCGGGCTGCTCGCCGAGCTGAACATCGCCCGCCTCCGCTACGCCGACGCGCTGAAGGAGATTGACCCGGCCGACGCCGACGAGCGCGACCGCTTCGGCCGCATCGACCTCGACCTCCGCCGCGCCCGCGTGATGGCCCTCACCGGCGACCGGGCCAAGGCCGCGAAGCTGTTCGCGCAGTCCGCCGACGCCCTGGCCGCGCCGCCG
>Ga0105048_10001456_pt1 | contig 38441 bp, 37 predicted proteins | sample MAT05_FD_78382 | JGI IMG/M metagenome (GOLD analysis project Ga0105048, IMG submission 78382) | Freshwater microbial communities from Lake Fryxell liftoff mats and glacier meltwater in Antarctica - MAT-05 | ecosystem: Environmental > Aquatic > Freshwater > Ice > Liftoff microbial mat | place... | reverse complement strand
TCGGAGCTCTCGGGATGAACGGGGCTCCGTCGGAGCTCTCGGGATGAACGGGGCTCCGTCGGAGCTCTCGGGATGAACGGGGCTCCGTCGGAGCTCTCGGGATGAACGGGGCTCCGTCGGAGCCCTCGGGATGAACGGAGTCGCCTACCCCTTGTTCGCGACGGGGGTGGCGGCGGGCTCGACCTTCTTGCCCTTCTCGTCGAGCACGGTGACGTTGCCTTCGCGCTCGATGATGACGTTGCCCATGTCTTCGGCCTTCACCGTGCCGCCGGCGATGAGAGACGCGACGATTTTCCGGTGCGCCTCTTCGTGCTCGATCGGCAGGGCATCCGAGTCGGACTCGTACTTCACCCAGACGTTCTTCTTCTTCGTGGTGGGGTCCGTCTCGAGCCGCAAGGTCAGCGTCGCCATTTCAAGTCTCCGTGGGGGCGGGGTTCTGATTCAGCCCCTTGGGAAAAAAGGAAGTCAGCGCCTCGCGATCGAGCACCTTCTTCTCGACCAGCATGTCGCGCAACGTCTCGACCAGCTTCTTGTTCTCGCGAAGAATCCGGCCCGCGCGCGCGCGCTGCTCCTCGAGGATTCGCCGCACCTCTGCTTCCGCGTGGCCCTTCAGCGCTTCGGAAGGCTCGAGGTCTTCGCCGCTGCGACGTTCCACCCGCCGCACGCCGACCGCCTCACCGCCCATGCCGAACTCTTCCACCAGCGCCCGCGCGATCGCCGTCGCGCGATCCAGATCCGACGAGCTGCCAATCGACAAGTCGTTGAAGCACAGCACCTCGGCCTCGCGCCCACCGAACAGCGTGCAGATTTGATCCAGCAACTGCCCCTGCGTCACCACGTACCGGTGCGCCGGATCCGCGTAGCTCACGAAACCCAGCGAGCCCGCCAGGTCTCCCCGAATCGAGATTCGATCGATCGGCGGGGAGTTCGGGCAGAACAACGCCGCCACCGCGTGACCCGCTTCGTGCGTCGCCACCACCACCTCTTCCTTCGCGGTCAGCGACGGGCGCTCGACGAACTCGTTCAGCACCTTCTCGACGTCGTCGATCGTCGTCTCGTCCGTGCGTTCCTGCCGCAGCCGCATCCGCGCCAGCGCCCGGCACAGCGCCTGAAGGTGGTCGCCCGTGTACCGCGTCGTCATGCCCTCGACCATGTCGGCCGTGCGCTTCACCGTGTAGTCCATCGCCCGGGCTGAGAACTTGAGCCCCATCTTCTGGTCGTAGATTTCAAGGATCGCGCGGCGGTCTTTCCCGTCGGGAAACGGAATGTGCAGGTGGAACTCGAACCGGCCCGGCCGCAGCAGCGCCGGATCCAGCGACTCGACGAAGTTCGTGGTGCCGACGACGAACACCAGCTCGTCCTTCCGGAACCCGTCCATCTCCGTCAGCAGCTGGTTCACCATCGAGTGCTCGACGCCGCTGCCCACATGCATTCCACGCCGCACCGCGAAAGAGTCGAGCTCGTCGAAGACGATGATCGCCGGAGCTGCCTGCCGCGCCTGCATGAACACCCGCCGCAGGTTCTCTTCGCTCTCACCCACCCACTTCGACTTGAGCTCGGGGCCAGAGACGATGGAAACCGCCGCTCCGAGAGACGTCGCCATCGCCTTCGCGAACAGCGTCTTTCCCGTACCCGGAGGTCCCCAGAAAATCATCCCGCGCGGAATCAGGCCCTCGACCTTCTTCACCTGGCTCTCGTCGGCCATGCCGTCTTTCAGCTTCAAGACATCGAGAATTTCCTTCTGCAGACGCTCTTTCACCTTCGCGTAGCCGCCGATGTCCTCGGTCAGGCTCACGTCGGGTACCTGCAGCGCACCGACCAGCGTGTTCGCGCGCAGCTGCTGAAGGGCCATCTTCGTGTCCGACGGGTAGTCCTCACCCTGCAGCGTCGACAACATCCGCCGCAGCCGCACCGCGTTCACGCCCGAGACGTGCTTGTAGAGCGAGTACGGCTTGAAGATTTTTCCCGGCGAGAGCTTCCGCGCCTCGCGCTGCGTCACCAGCTGCCCCAACCGCTCGCGCGGAGTCCCCAGCAGCGTCTCGCTGCGCGGAAACAGGTTCTCGATCACCCTCGGCACCGGGAAGCTGGGATCCTTGAAGCCGAGGAACACCAGCTCGGGGTTCTCGTACAGCAGCGGAATCGCCTCGCGCGCTTCCGACGTCAGGCCGCCCACGCTCGTCGTCAGCAGGTCGAGGTGCGGCAACACGAGGATGCGGTTCTCGACCGCCCCACGCACGGCCTCGCGCAGCAAGAACATGATCGCCCCGACCAGCCCAATTCCTGCGGGCAGCGGCGGCATGTCGGCGATGGGCCGCCCGTCGAGGTAGAGGAAGTTCTTCCCTTCCTTCTTCAGCCGGTCGCGCACGCAGCGGTAGAGGTAGGGCGTGAGCTCCTTGTCGGCCTCGACCAGCACCGACAGCCCGTTGCGAAGCGAATCGGTGATGCGGGAAATCGCGTCGGGGTAGGCAGCTTCGACGGCGGCGAAGGCGTTCAGCTCAATCGGCAGGGAGGATTCGGCGACTTCCGTGCTCAAACCCGCACCTTGATCGTCATGTTGCCGTTGCCGTCTTCGTGCACCTCTTCCACCTGGCCCAGCTCGCTCGCGCGCTTCTTCAGCGCGTTCGCCGTGACGCGGTTCACCACGCCGTCGAGCTCGCCCTTCAAGTCCGCAAGCTTGCTCTCGAGCTGCGCGGTCACCTTGCGGCGCAGCGCCTCTTCTTCAGCAGCGGCTTCGCGCTTCAGCTGGTCTTGCGCGGCGGCCCGCAGCGCCTTTTCGCGATCCGGGGATGACGGCTTCTCGCTGACCGCGGTGCGCTTCGTCTCGAGGTCCAGCTTCACGTGGCCTTCGGCAGTCACCGAGACCTCGCCCGTCTCGACGTGCACCTTCACGGTGATGCCGTCTTTCTCTTTGCGCGTGGCGTGGTCGCCGTCGCGCACAAAGCCCTTCTGTTCAAGCTCGGCGGCCAGCAGGGCGCCCATCGCCTTCTTCTCGAGAATGGGCAGCAATTCAAGCGTGCTGCACAGGCCGTCTTCGACCTGGACGTGGCGGCTCAGGCTCTCGGCGACGGTGATTCGATAGGCGCGTGACATGCCGGCACCTCACCACGTGTCGGCAGAACGCTCAATCGCCCGAACGTGCGGGCTCCCGAGGGCCGACGCCGAACGTGTGGTCCTGATGCTGCGTCTGCTCGTGGTTCAAATATTCCTCGGCGCGGCGGGTGCCCAGCAGCTTCTCGAGCTCATTGAGGACGCGCTCGTCTTCGACCAGAAACAGCCGCGCCGCGCGCATCACGATGGGGCCGACAGAGGGGTTTCCCCGAGGAATCACGCCCGCGCGTTCTTCGGCCAGGGTGCGCACCGTCTCGTTGAAGTCGCCGGCCAACGCCTTGGCGCGCAGCTCGTTGAAGATGGTCTCGGTGTTCAGCGAGCTGGCGAGGTTCGGGTCGCCGCCCATCTCCTGGTACAGCGCGGTGAGCCCGGTGCGCACGCGCGCGCTCGACGCATCGAAGACCTCGCGAATCTTGGCGACCTCTTCCGCCGTCAGCCCCACGTCCTCGCGCACCTTGTCCTCGATCTTCGTCTCGAGCCCCATCAGCTGAGGTCCGCGCAGCCGCAGCTCGCCCTTCTTCGCCGACACGTTCAGCTCTTCCGCGTCGAGCCGGTAGTAGTTGCGGCGCGGCCGCTTCGAACCGTCGTCGGCTTCGCGGTCTTTCTTCAAGGCTTCGCGCTGCTTCAACAACGCTTCTTTCTCGTCTCGTAGGGCTTCGACCATCGCGATCAGCTGCGGTTGGGTCAACGCCTGCAGCTCTCCCGTGGGCCGCGTGGTCGGCCCGGCGAGCGCGGCTTCGGCGGCCGGCGTGGGCTTCACGCGGAAGGGCAGCGGCTTCGGCTCGCCCGACCTCCACTTCTCGCCGGCGTTGACGATGACCGCGCCGCCTTCATCCGGGCGCACGCTCGCGTGGCCTTCGATGACGAAGAGGGTGAGGCCGACGCCCACGGCGGCAGCAGAGGCGGCGACGGTCGATAGCTTCAGCCATTGGGTCTTCATCAGCGCTCCAGACGGGGTGGTGCTCAGCAGCTCCGTCACACGAGCGACCTCTTCTTCTGGTTCCATCGTCAGCACCGAAACGCCATTCACCGTCACCGCGCCAACTGTCAGGTGTTCCGCGCTGATCAGCACGCTGCCGTGCTGCAACGACAACGTGCGGCCGTGGATGAGCTTCGCGCCGCCGGCCACGAACACCGCGGCGTTGAGGCCGGCCAGCTGCGCCGACGCGTCGTCCGCCACCACCAGGTCCCACGCGCCCTTCTGCGTCGCAGGCGTCGTCAAGGCCAGGCCGTCGACCCGCACGTCTCCGCTCGGCACCACCACCCACTGCTCGGGGGTCGGCCCGAAGAAGGTCCACCCCAGCAGCGCCATGACGACCGCGGCCGCCGCGATGCCGACGCGCAACTCGAGCCGCAGGCGTTTGGGCTGGGCCTCGGGCCGCTTCACCTTCGCCAGCAGCGCGGCGAGCTTCACGTCGGGCAGGTCGTCGACGGGCAACGCTTCGACCGCCGCGTCCAGGGACTTCAGCGCCTGTAGCCGTTGGGCAAAGCCGGGCTCGGCCTCGAGCGCGCGCATCGCATCAGGGGTCAGCTCGCCGGCGCGGTACCGCGAGAGCTGCTCGAAAGACTCGCTCATGACTCACCTGCCCGCTTGGGTCTCATGTCGGTCAGCACCGGCTGCAGCGTCACGGCGAGGGCCGCGCGCGCCCGGTGCAGCCGGGACTTCAAGGTTCCGACCGGCACGCCTTCGACGTCGGCCACGGCTTCCAGCGGTTGGCCGTGCACCTGGGTCAGCACGAAGACGCGGCGCTGCGCTTCGGGAAGCTGGGTCAAGGCGCGTTCGAGCATGGCGTCCAGTTGCTGCTGGTGAACCGAAGCATCGGCGCCCTCGCGCGGATCCGCCACGTCGGCGCCCTCGTCCATCGCAGCCAGCTGCAGGTGCCGCCGCTTCTTCTCGTCCAAAAGCCAGCGGTGCGCGACGGTGAAGACCCAGGTGGTGAGGATGGCCGGCCCATCGAAGTCGAAGCGCGCGACGACGCCCAACAGCTTCTCGAGCAGCTCCTGGGTCAGGTCATCGACGTCGGCGTCACGCGGGCCGGCCCGGCGCACGAACGCGTGCATCACCGGGGCGTACCGGCGCAGGAAGACGTCCTGCGCTGCGCGATCTCCGCGCCGCAGCCGGTCGACCATCGCTCTGTCGAGTTCGGGTTTGATGAAGAGGTCTCACGACCGGCGGAAAGAAAGGTTGCAGTTATTTCTTCTGCAGGCCGACCGCGGTGGTGCCTTCGGGCTGGGGGCCGAACTTCATCGCTCCGGCGGGCAGGAAATAGAGGATGTCCATCACCCCGCCCTGCACGGTCGGCACGTGCCACGAGCCGGGGGCGTACACCGTCCACCCTTCGGGCTGGCCATCGAAGGTGGGGTTGCCCGACACGGCGAAGCAGAGGTCGAACTCGCCGCCGGGGTGGGTGTGCGCCATGCCTGCGCCGGACATGTGTACCGCGTCGATCGACAGGCTGCCGTCGGCCGACTTCTGCACGCGCGAGTAGCGCACGCCGTCGTTCTCGCGGTCGCACAGCCACTTCGCGTCCACGCCTTCGCGCATCAACTGCTTCACCTTCTGCACTTCGGGTGAGCCGACCGGGAAGCGCGACGACAGCGCGGTGGCGGCATTCGGGTCGGTGACTTGCGTCTCGCGCACGGCGGCAAGCAGCGGCGCCAGTGCATCCATGAAGTCTTCGCGGTTGGCCATGCGGCGAAAACCACCACAGCCGTGCCAGACTGTCGACCGTGCTGCTCACCCTTTCACTCGCTGCGATGTTGGGCGGTGCCCCTCAGGGCAAGGTGCTGGCCGTGTTGTCGTTGGAAGGCGAGGGCACGACGACGGTGCAGGTGGCGGTGGTGCGCACTGCCGTCATCGAGGAGCTGATCGCGCAGGGCTATGGCGTGCTCGGTACCTCATCGGTGGGCACGGCGCCCGCCGGCACGGTCGGCGGAGCCGTGGTGCAGATGCTCGGCAATTTTCAGGTCACCCTGCGTCTCACCGACGCGAAGACGAACGCGGTCATCTCGGCGGTGAGCGTGCGATGTGGAAACGCCGAGAAGCTCGCGGAAGCCGCGAAGGAAGCGGTGGCGCAGCTGGCGCGAGAGGGGCGTCAGCAGTGGGGCATGCGCACACGCTTCAAGCCGGCGAAGTAGGTCGCAGCTGACTTCAACGGTAGCTCCGGCCTCGCGCAGAAGATCCTGATCTCGAAGGGTTCGACGTTGGCACCTGCACTGCAATGTCTTTCGTGCATGGACGTGCACCAGGGAAATTGGGACGCGAAGGCAGGCTGGAAGTGGCAGTTCCAGGCAGAGGCGAACGACGACGCGGTGACGCTGGTGCTGGCGTTCGGAGGACCCGCCGCGCTGGCGAAGCAAACCCCGCTGGATGAGCTGGCCCTGAAGTTCCGCAACGCGCAGCTGGTGGCGTGCTCGACGGACGGTGAAATCGAGGGCACGCAAGTGTTCGAGGACGCGATCGTGGCGACGGCGATCCGCTTCGAGCACACCGAGGTGCAGGTCGCCGAGGCGCGAATGGTGGTGGGCCGCAGCAACCACGAGGCGGGCGTGCAGCTCGCGCAGCTGATGCAGCGGCCGGGGCTCGCGCATTTGTTCGTCATCTCGAGCGGCTCGGGGGCCGAAGTCGCCGAGCTGACGAAGTCCCTGACGGCGGCACTGCCGCGGCACGTCGCGCTCACGGGCGGTTCGTCGAAGGCGGTGTACTTTCAGGGCCGGCCGATGGCGAACGCGGTCGTCGCAGTCGGGTTCTTCGGGCACCGGATTCATGTCGGGTACGGCGCGCTCGATGGAAAGGATCCGTTCGGCTCAGAGAGCCGGAACGGGTTCGGCGGGCGTTCTCCCGAGCTTGCGATTCTCACCAGCAGCGCGAGCAGCCGGCGCGCGCCGACGAAGAAGATCGAGGAAGAGGTGCGAAGCGTGCGCGAGATGCTCGGGCCGAAGGTCGCGCTCACCGGCTTCTGCGCGCAGATGAACGTGTCGCCGTTTCTTTCCTCTGCACAGCAGACGACCGTGACGACGCTGCGGGAGGAATGAGTCGCGAGTACCGACGAGGTTCGTCCCGCGGAAGGCCCCGCTTGGTCTGCTGGCAGCGAACGCCCTACACTTGTCTCGATGAGCCAGAGCCGCATCGACCCAGAGCTGCGCAAGGAATTCGACGCAGCGATGCGCCGCACTTTGAAGCAACGGCTGGACTACTCGTTCATCCACACCCACAAGCCGGTGATGGACGAGGCGCCCTGGCGCAGCTTCGAAACGACCGCGGCATACCGGAAGTGGTGCGCCGAAAACCTGCCCTCGTGGCTTGGCTATGCCTGAGCCCCGCGCGTTTTCATTTCGCCTCGGAGAAGAGCTCGCGGCGGCATTCGCCAAACACCGCGTCGAGTACCTTTTCATCGGAAAGGCGGGAGCCATCTTCTATGGGTTCCCTGACACCACCCAAGACGCCGATGTCTTCCCGCTCAAATCGCCCGACAACGGGCGTCACATCGCGGCGGCACTGCGTGAGCTGGGATTCTCGGTGGACGAGCGACTGGAAGCAGAGCTGATCCGCGGAAAGGACTTCGTTCAGGTTCGCGAGGGACCCTTCGACGTCGACCTCATCTTCGCGCCAGATGGCATCGAAACCTTTGAGGGCGCCAAGCAGCGCTCGACCCTCGTTGATGGGCGATTCCCGGTCGCGAGCCTGGACGACATCATCAAGAGCAAAAAGGCCGCGAACCGGGCGAAGGACCGCGAGTCCCTGCCGCGGCTCGAGGCTTTTCTTCAGTACTTGCGCGAGAAGCCCGACGTCTCATCGACGTGACGCTTGCCCGCGCATCAAAACGCCCGGCAGGGGGCAGCGGTGGCCAGCGATCAGATTGGCAGGACGCCGGCGGCGAGCTCCATCAGCTGAAGTCTGCGCTTGGTGACGGGGCTGCTGCCGTCGATCAGCGCGTCGGTCTCGATCAAGACGCGCTCCAGCGGGAACCGCTGCACGGAGGCGTCGGACGTCGGCAGCCCGCCCTTCACCGGAGGCTGCCAGCCGACCATCTCGTCGGTGTGCCCCGCGAGCAGCGCCTCGACAGCGGCGAGCCCGAAGCGGCCGGCGACCATGCGATCCATGTACGAGGGGTTTCCGCCGCGGACGACGTGCCCGAGCACCGTCGCGCGAATCTCGACGCCTGCAATCTCGGCCGCCAGCGTCTCTTCGACCAACCGCACGAGCCGCGTCGTCGGCACCGAGATGCCTTCGGCCTTGATGACCAACACCCGCCGCTTGCCGCGCGCGTAGCCGTTGCGAACGACGGCGGCGACGTCGGCGACCAGCTGCTCTTCACTCTTGCCCTGCTCGCGAATCAGCGCGGCGTCGGCGCCCGCGGCGATGCTGCTCGCCATCGCCAGGTACCCACAGCTGCGCCCCATCACCTCGACCACGAACGCCCGGCGATGCGCGCGCGCCGTGTCGGAAATCTTGTCGCAGGCTTCGACGATCGTGTTCAGCGCCGTGTCCACGCCGAGCGCCGTCGACGTGCACCCGATGTCGTTGTCGATGCTGCCGGGGATCCCCATCACCTTGATCCCGAACTCGGTGGCGAGCATGTGCGCGCCGGTGAGGCTGCCGTTGCCTCCGATGACGACGAGCCCCTCGAGGCCGTGCTTCTTCATCTGCTCGACCGCCGCCTGCCGCCCCGCCAGCTCGCGGAAGCGTGCCGACCGCGCGGTGCCAATCATCGTGCCGCCCATGCCGCCGGCGAAGTCGAGCTCGAGGTCAGCGCCGATCGCTCCGTGCTCGATGCCGCGGGTCAGCTCGCGAAACTTCCCGTCGATGAGCCCGTCGTACCCGTCAAGGCACCCGAGCACGTGCGCGCCTCTCGCCGCCGAAAGCTTCACCACCGCGCGAATCGCGGCATTCATTCCCGGCGAGTCCCCACCCGACGTCATCACGGCAAGACGTTTCATGGCGCCAGACTCTGGTTGAACCTTCTGGCGAGCGAAACCCCGAAATTTAAGCGTTAGATTGGCCGCGCCCCCGTGCTGCGCATCGCCCAGACAGTTCCCGACACCGAGGCCGAGGGGCCGGGGCGCCGCTACGCCCTCTGGGTCCAGGGCTGCACGATTCGCTGCCCCGGCTGCTGCAACCCCGAGATGTTCGCCGCTGACAAAGGCCGCGCGGTCGACCCCCTCGCGCTCGCAAAGGAAGTCGTCGCCATCCCCGGCCTCGAAGGCGTCTCGATTCTCGGCGGCGAGCCGGGCGAGCAGGCGGAACAGGTCGCGGTCTTCGCGGAAGAAGTGAGAAATGCCGGCCTGTCGGTGATGCTCTACAGCGGCTACACGCTCGAGCAGCTGAAGCAGCGCCCGGGGGCCGCACGATTGCTGGCCGCGGTCGACCTGCTCGTCGACGGGCGCTATGAGCAGGGCCTCCCCGAGATTAGGCGGCGCTGGCTGGGCTCGACGAACCAGGTGATGCACTTCCTCACGCCCCGCTACTCGCTGGCCGACCCCCGCTTCCACACCGCGAACACCGTCGAGCTGCGGCTCAGCAAAGAGGGAGTCACCATCAACGGCTGGCCCGCGGCGGCCGACGGGCTTCGGTGGCGGCGATGAAGCAGGTCACTTCCGAAGAGGCCGAGCTTCTGCGCGTCGCCCGCGCGGTCGTCGGGCTCTCGTCGTACGCCGAGATCGAAAGGGTGCTGGCAGGGCAAAGGGCCGCTCCGGCGCAGCTGGGGCCGACGGCGATGCAGCTGCTCCAGGACACGCTGGCCCGCGGCGTCGGACTCGCGGTGATGCGCGGCGGCGGCTGGCGTCAAGACGGCCAGAAACGTCTGTGGGAACGCGGCCCCCTGCCCGTGCTGGAGTTCGAAGAGGCGTCGTTTCAGCTGCTGCGGTGGATGCTCGCGTCGCCGCTGGCCGACTCGACCCAGAAGGCGTTGCCGGGTCGGAGCAGTGACTCGCTGGCAGACGAGACGCTGCTCGCGCTCGCGCTGACGCTGGTCACCGAGACGCCGTGCGAGCGAGGCGTTGGCTTGCTGCCGCGCGTTCGCAAGTCCGCGCTGTGCTGGGTGGTGCAGCCCGCCGCGCTCGCCCGCGCGCAGCAGCTGCCCGACGAAGCGCCCGACTTCTCGCTGGCCGACGGCGCGCCGCTGACCTTCCTGCTCGAGGCGTGGCAGCCGATGCTGGCGCGGGCGTGGGCGCGCATCGAGCTGACGAAGGGCAACATCGAAGATCCAGCCGAGCTGACCCGCATCGGCAAGGCGCAGGCCGCGGTGCTGAAAGGATTATTCGCCGCCGCCAACACGACGAAGCGCCGCGGGCTGCTGGGGTTCCTGGTCGAAGCGGGCGCGCAGGTGCTCAATGGCAAGCGCGACAGCGGCGACTGGATTCGCAACCTGCTGCCGACGACGCCGCTGCGCGAGCGCACCGAGGCACGAAAGCAGTCGGCGGTGTTCCTGAAGTCGCTGGCCACCCTGCGCGCGTGGGACCAGGAACACCGGGCGGTTCGCTTCTTCGAAGACGACTACGCGCTGGCGCAGGGAATGGTGAAGGCGTGGGAGCCGTTCGGCGATACCCGCTTCCGCGAGGCCGAGCGGTTGGCGTCGGAGCTCGAGAACCCCGTCTAGATGCGCCCCTTCCTTCTGCTCACCCTCGTCACCGCGACAGCGGCGTTCGCCCAGGAAGACGCGGGCGCGGCGACGGGCGTGCTGACGAAGGCGCCGGCGCTGGTGAAGCAGGTCGAGGCGGTGTTTCCCGTCGACATGCTCGACGCTGGCACGGGCGGCACGGTGGAGATGGAGGTCGACCTCGGCGCCGACGGCAAGGTGATGGACGCCCGCGTCATTCAGAGCGCGGGAGCGGCCTTCGACTTCTCTGCCCTCGAAGCGGTGAAGCAGTTCGAGTTCACGCCGGCCGAGGTCGACGGCCAGCCGTCGGCGGTGCGCATTCAGTACAGCTACGAGTTCTTCTTCCGGCCCGAAGTCATCACCACCGCCCTCGACCCGGACGCGGGCACGCCAGAAGACGTGGTGAACTTCGAAGGCACGCTGGTCGAGCGCGGCACCCGGCTGCCACTGCCCGCAGCCAACATCGTCATCGGCGAGAAGGAAGCGGTGTCTGACGAGCTCGGGCGTTTCTCCTTCCGCGGCATTCCGCCCGGGCCGCAGCGCGTCGTCGTCTCGGCGCCCGACTACGCGAAGTACGAAGTGACCGAGACGCTGAAGCCCGGCGAAAAGACGGTCGCCACGTACTTCGTGCGCCGCAAGGTCTACGGCGGCTTCGAGACGGTGGTGCGTGGGCAGAAGGAAAGGAAGGAAGTCGCGCAGGTCACCATCAAGCAGGAAGAGATGCGGCTCATCCCCGGCACCAACGGCGATGCGTTTCGCGTGGTGCAGAACCTGCCCAGCGTCGCGCGGTCACCCTTCGGCATCGGCCTCGTCGTGGTGCGCGGCAGCAAGCCGTACGACACGCGCACCTACGTCGACGGCGCGCAGGTGCCGCTGCTCTTCCACTTCGGCGGGCTCTTCTCGACCTTCAACAGCAACCTGCTGCAAGACCTGAACTTCCAGCCGGGAAACTTCGGCGTCGAGTACGGCCGCAACATCGGCGCGTTGATCTACGCCAACGTCCGCACCCCGTCGCAGCTGGGCGTGCACGGCTACACCGACATCAACGTCGTCGACGCGTCGGGGCTGATCGAAGCGCCGCTGTCGGAAAACTGGAGCGCCGCCGCTTCCTTTCGCCGCAGCTGGGTCGACGTGCTCGTGCCGTGGGGGCTCAAGACCTTCTATCCGCGCGCGCTCGAGGTGCTCAGCTTCACCGTTACGCCGAACTATTTCGACTGGCAGGTGCGGGCCGAGTGGAAGCCAAAGACCGGGAGGAAGCGGTTCTTCGTCACGCTGTTCGGCAGCTCGGACGCGCTGAAGCTCGCGCTGCCCAACCCCGCGCTCGACCCTGAAGGCCGCGGCGAGTTCGGCACCACGATTGGCTACAACCGGCTGCTCGTCGGCTTCGACACCGCGGTGACGAAGAACGTGTTTTTCAGCTCGCGCACGTACGCAGGCATCGACTCGCTGACCATCACCGGCGGCACCGACCTTTACGCGAAGGGCCAGCAGTGGCCGGTGGCGACCCGCAACGCCTTCAAGATCGAGCTCGAATCGTTGAACCTCACCCTCGACACGGGGCTCGACTTGTCGCTGTTGCCGTACCGGCTGAACTTCCAGACGCCTCCGCCGTTCAAGCTGAACCAGATTCCGGATCCGTTTCTCTCGCGGCAGCTGCGGCAGGAAGACACGACGGTCGTCACGTTTCAGCCGGCGGCATTCCTGGAGGCGACGTGGCGGCCGGTGCCTTCGCTGAAAATCATCGGAGGCGTGCGCGCGGACTACGAGCTGCAGATGAACAAGGGCTGGGTCGACCCGCGGCTCGCCGCGCTGTGGTCGCCTACCGACAAGCTGACGCTGAAAGGCGGCATAGGCCAGTACCACCAGTCGCCGGACTACCGGTCGGGCCAGCTGTCGAAGAAGTTCGGCAACCCCGACCTGCTGCCAGAAGGGGCGAACCACTACACGATTGGCGCCGAGGCGCGCTTCACCGACGCGATCAGCCTCGACGTCCAGCTCTACTACAAAGACCTCTTCCACCAATCGCGGCCGACGCTCGCGTTGGAGTCAGGCAGCGCGAACATCGACGAGCTCGACCTCAACTACGTCAGCACGGGCTACGGGAAGAGCTACGGCGCCGAGGTGCTGCTGCGGCACGCGCTGACCAAGAACTTCTTCGGGTGGATTTCGTATTCGCTGTCGCGAACGGAACGCGATTTCGCGCAGGGCCGCGAGTACGGCACGCACCCGCTCGACCAGCCGCACAACCTCGTCATCGTCGCGAGCTACAAGCTGCCCCTGGACTTCATCGTCGGCGCGAAGCTTCGCTACACCAGCGGCCCGCTGAACACGCCGAACATCGGTTCCATCTACGACGCGAACGGCAACTACTACTACCCGCTGTTCGGCAAGCAGTGGAGCCGGCGGCTTCCCGACTTCTTCCAGCTCGACGTGCGCATCGATCGCCGCTTCGTGTTCGAGCGGTGGATGCTCGCGCTTTACGTCGACGTGCAGAACGTCACCAACCGATCGAACGTCGAAGGCGTGACGAGCAACTACGACTACACGAAGGAGCAGTACATCTACGGGCTGCCGATCGTCCCCGTTCTCGGCGTGAGGGCCGAATGGTGAGGGGACTCGCGCTGGCGCTGCTGGCGCTCACGGGCTGTGCCGAGGCGTGGTCGCCCGAGTCGATCATCGAAGACCTGCGCGTCATCGGGATGCAGGCGGATCCAGCCGAGCTGAAGCCGGGTGAGTCGGCATCGTTGTCGGCGTTGATCCTCGACCCCTCGCGGCCCGGGCAGAAGAACACCGTGCTGTGGATTGGGTGCGACCCGGATCCATTCAACCTGGGTCGAAGCGCGTGCTCGGATCCCGCGGTGCTGCAGAACCCGGCTTCCCTGGTCAGCGGAGGCAAGCTGCCCAACGGGGTTCACTTCATCGGGCTCGACAACGCGGCGACGTACGCGACGAGCGCCGAGCTCTTCTCGCAGCTCGCGGCCACGGACACGCGCCGGCAGACGGGCACGGTCGGCCAGGTGCTCGCGATCGCGATCGCGCAAGAGACGACGGGCGTGCCGACGATGGAGGAAGCGGCGGCGCTGTTCGACAAGGTCGCGAAGAAAGAAGTGAAGGCAGTCATCACGCTCTTCCGGATCAAGGTGTCCGAGTCGGCGACCCGGAACACGAACCCGGTCATCTCGGCGTTTCTGTTCGATGGGAAGCCGGTGAAGCCGAACCTGCCGGCGATGATTTCTGCCGCCGGCAAGCGCGAGGTGCTGCTCGAGGCGCCCGAAGGCTCGTTCGAGCCGTACGTCGAGACGACGCCGACGGCGATGGAAGAGAAGGTGGAACGGCTGACCTCGGCCTGGTACTCGACCTCGGGGCGGTTCAACAATCTGCGGGTGGCGCTGCGCAGTGAGGTGAAGGCGATCTTCACCGCTCCGGGAGACCCGGGCTTCCCGCTGGACAAAGTGCCTGAGAACCGCAGCGGGACCTTTTTCGTGGTGATGCGCGACACGCGCGGCGGCCAGACGTGGACGCAGCACCCGTTCTGGATTTGCGACATCGCGACGTCGATCGCGAACGTGACTGCGGTGACTTCGCCCGCCGCGAAGGGCGAGCTGGTGGTGGTCGATGGGCAAGGGCTCGACGGCGTGCTGGCGATCGAGGCCGGCGGCGTCGGGATGCTCCGCGGCTCCTTCAGCCCGATGTCCGGGAAGTACGAGGCGCTGGTGCCGCCCACGCTCGCGCCCGGCACCTACCCCGTCACCGTGCACCGGAAGAACTGTTCGTCCGTCGAGACCGGGCTGATGCTGACCGTGCCCTGAACGGCCTCCGTTCATCCCGAGAGAAGCCTCCGTTCATCCCAAGAGAAGCCTCCGTTCATCCCGAGAGAAGTCTCCGTTCATCCCGAGAGAAGTCTCCGTTCATCCCGAGAGAAGCCTCCGTTCATCCCGAGAGAAGCCTCCGTTCATCCCGAGAGAAGCCTCCGTTCATCCCGAGAGAAGCCTCCGTTCATCCCGAGAGAAGCCTCCGTTCATCCCGAGAGAAGTCGAGGGATGAGCAGGCGCACGAGCAACGTCCCAGCCGTGAGCCGGGCGGTGTCGTGCCGCGAAGCCTGCGCTCGGAATGGGCCGAATCTCGTCGGCCCCTGCCCGACCTCGAGCTGCCGAGTCGGGGGCTTGTTAACGATTCGGGCCCGGGGTGGCTCCCATGGGAGACTCCTGCCCCCCGCCCATGGCCGCCGCCCGACCCGCTGAAGTCCTGTCGCCCGAGGGGCCCGAGGTGCGCCGTCCGCGGTGGCTGGGCTGGGTGGCGGGAGCGAGGCATGGCGACAAGGCAGCGTTCACTTCGCTGCACGACCACTTCTGCGGCATGGTGCACGGCATCGTGGTGTCGAAAGCGCCAGCCGCGGATGCGCCCGACCTGACCCAGGACGTGTTCATCATCGCGTTGCAGAAGCTGGCGACGCTCGAGGACGACGCGGCCTTTGGTGGGTGGCTCGCCCAGGTCGCGCGCACGCGGGTCGCCCGGTTCCTGCGCGACCGCCCGCAGGAAGACGAGCTGCCGGACGAGGTTCCGCTGGCGGCGCCCGATGCCTCGGGAGCGCCCGATGCGCGCAAGGTCCTCGTCGCGCTCCGCGCGCTGCCCGAGGCCTACAGCGAGACGTTGGCGATGCGCCTCATCGAAGGAATGACGGGGCCCGAGATTGCGGAAGCCACGGGGCTGACGCCCGGCTCGGTGCGGGTGAACCTTCACCGCGGCATGGCGCTGCTCAAAGAAAAGCTCGGCCTGAAGAAAGGAGGCTCGGATGAGTAACGACCCCGACTACCTCTGGGACAAGGAAGGCAGCGACCGCGAGGTCGAGGCGCTCGAGCAGTCGCTGGGCGGGCTCAAGTACGACCGCAAGGCACCGAAGCTGGACGAGAAGCCGGCGCGCAGCCGTCGTCCCGAGCAGAAGGAGCCACGGCCGGCGTCGAGGAAGTGGGATCGCCGCGCCCCGCTGGTGGTCGCCGCGATGCTCGCGATCGTCGGCAGCACGATGGCGTTCTCTGCGATCAAGAAGAAGGAAGCCGACGTGCGGCGCGGGTGGAACATGGTGCCGGTGATTGTCGCAGCGATGGACGTGCCTGAAGGCACCGTCGTCACATACGAGATGATTTCGCAGCGCTCAGTGCCCGAGCAGTTCGTCACCTCGTCCGTCGTGAAGCCCGACTCCTCGAGTTACGTGGTGAACCAGAAGGTGCTGGTGCCGGTTCAAGCAGGCGACCCGCTGTTGTGGAGCCAGTTCGAGACGACGAAGGCGGCCGAGCGGCTCTCGACGCGCGTGCAGAGGAAGGCGCGGGCGATCACGATCGAGACCGGCAAGTCGACTTCTGTCGGTGGGTGGATTCGACCCAACGATCACGTCGACATCGTCGCGACCTTCAAAGACCCAGTCACGAACGAGAACGTGGCGATCACCCTGATGCAGAACGTGGTGATTCTTGCGACCGGGAAACTCACCGGTACCACCAACACCAGCGCGATGCCCGAAGGTCAGCGCGAGTACAACAATGTCTCGCTGCTGGTGATCCCCGAAGAGGCCGAGATGCTCGTCCTCGCCCAGGACCTCGGTGCGTTGACGCTCACGCTGCGAAACGAAGACGACGTCGACGTGATCGAGGAACGCGGGCGCGCGAGCATCAACACGCTGCTGTCGGGCGAGCGCACGCGAATCCTGCAGCAGAAGCGCTTCAACACGATTCAAGTCATCCGCGGCGCCACCGGCACGAAGTAGCGCCCGCCCCCCCGCCCTGCGGCCGAACAGCCCCCGCGGTGGCGGCTGACCACCTGCGCCCCTCCCCTCGTGACCTCCGTCGGTCCGTCGGTCCGTCGGAGCGTCGGAGCGTCGGAGCGTCGGAGCGTCGGAGCGTCGGAGCGTCGGTCCGTCGGAGCGTCGGTCCGCACCTCCTCACGAAGGGGCGGAAGCGGAGCGGCCGTTGCAGAGGGGAGGTGCTGGGGGTCGCGCAGGTTTTCCAAGTCGGCCAACCAACGGGGGAAACCCGATGAGCAAGTACTCGAGCGTGGGGAGGGTCTGAACGATCGGAGACTGATCGTCCAATTCGCCAGATCCAGCGCCGCGCAGCGAACCCGACTCGTGCGCGCTGAGAGGTCCGGTCTTCCGGAAGGCGAGACGTGTTTCCCGCAGGGCCGGCAAACCGGAAGGCGAGGCGTGTGTCGACCGGGCGCCAAGCTGCCGAAGCGACTGGTCTTTCCGCGGCGTGAAAAGGCAGGGGCCCGATTTGTCTTCTGGACATGAACCTTCGAGCCCTCGCCGTGCTGATGCTTGTCGTGTCGTGCGCGCCACCTCCGCCGGAAGACTGCAGCGATGCCGGCACCTGCCCGATGCCCGCTTGCGTGACCGGAGCCACCCGCCCCTGCAGCGCGTCCGACGTCGGCGCCTGCCGCAAGGGCACCGAGAAGTGCGTCGACGGAGCGTGGAGCAAAAACTGCGACGGCGCCGTGCTCGCGAGCGCCGAGTCGTGCAACGGGGTCGACGACGACTGTAACGGCGGGATCGACGATGGCGTGGGGCAGCCCTGGTACGCCGACTCGGACAACGATGGGTTCGGCGCGGCGGCGACGGTGCAGGTCGCGTGCACGAAGCCGGTGGGCTTCTCGATGACGTCGAACGACTGCAACGACTCGAGCTTCAGCATCAACCCGTCGGCGACCGAGGCGTGCGACGTCGCGCTGGTCGATGAGAACTGCGACGGCACGCAGAACGAAGGCTGTGCCTGCACCCTCGGAATGACGGTCACGTGCTGCGCCGGCCGCGGCTCGCAAACGTGCGCCGACGTCGGCGCGGGGCCGATGCTGTCGAGCTGCTCCGTCGTCTCGGTCGCCGAGACCTGCAACGGCATCGACGACGACTGCGACGGACAGATCGACGAGGGTGTCTGCCCGGTCGACGCCGGCATCCCGACCGACGCCGGCACTCCGGCCCCCGACGCAGGCCCGGCGTCCGTTGGCGCCTCGAGTCGGCGCGCAGCGACGCCGACAACGACGCCGCGTGCACCGGCGCGCCCGCGAATGACTACGCGGGGAGCACGTCGCTGGCGGGCCGCCGGGTCGCCACGTCCTGCTGCCTAGCCCTCTAGCCGCAGCTTCCTCAGCCCGAAGGCGGTCATCTTCAGCAGCAGCGCACCGTGGGTGAACCTGGAAATCTTCGTGTCGCCGTACGTGCGCGCGCGGTACCGAACCGGGAGATCCACGATGCGCAAATTGAGGCGGGCCGCTCCGAAGAGAAGGTCGAAGTCGCCGAACGGGTCGAAGTCGCCGAAGAACCCGCGGTGGTGCGCGATGCGTTCGTAGTCGCGCCGCCACAGCACCTTCGTTCCACACAGCGAGTCTTTGATGGGCTGCTCGAGCACCCACGACAGCGCGCTGCTGAAGAACTTGTTCCCGAGCAGGTTGAGGAAGCGCATCGCCTCGCCTTCCATCGGGTACACGAGTCGCACGCCGTTGATGAAGTCGCCGCGGCCCGAAAAAAGCGCCCGGTGAAACTTCGGCAAGTCCTCGGGAGGCACGGTGAGGTCCGAGTCGAGAATCATCAGCACGTCGCCCGTCGCCTCGGCGAACCCCTTCCGCACCGCGTCGCCCTTTCCCTTCCCGTCGCCCTGCAGAATCAGCTTCAGCGACAGCGGGCCGCGGTACTCGCGCATCAGCCGTTCAATCTCTTCCACCGTGCCGTCGGTCGAGTTGCCGTCGACGAAGATGAGCTCGGTCATCTTTCCCATCTTCGGCGTGCGCTGAATCGCCGCCTCGATGTTGCCCTTCTCGTTCCGGCACGGACACACCACCGACACCGAAGCCTGCGACTCCGCGTCGGCCACCACCGCCGGAGCGGGCCGCCCGACCGCGTAGATCAACAACGCTCCGTGCTTCAGGCCCGGCACCTTGCCGCCCAGCCGATTGATCAACCCGCCGATGCCCGGCACCGAAAACGGAACCAGCACGTCGGTGCCCTGCCGCACGAACTCGAACCCGGCCAGGTGCATCAGGTTCGAGATGTCGCGCTGCGAGAGCCAGTTCTGGTCAGGCCACGGCGTGCGCCGCCCGAGCCGCGTCGCGACGTCGAGCACGGGCTCCCAGAGGAAATTGTAATAGGTGATGATCAGCTTGCCCGTCGGCTTCAGCAGCGGCCGCACCCGCTCGAGAGCGACCTGCACGTCATCCAGGCTGCCAATCACGTCCGACAGAATCGCGTAGTCGAAGGGCTCGGCGTCAATCGGGTCCCGCTCGATGTCTGCGCAGACGAACTCGAGATGCGGGTGACGCGTGCGCGCGGCCGCGACCATCGCCGGCGAGATGTCGATGCCCACCCCTTCTGACGGCTTCACCGCCGCGAGCAGATCGCCGAGCCCGCTGCCCACCTGCAGCACCCGATGCCCCGGCACCACCAGCCCAGAGACGACGCGCTTCACTTCGCGCGCGTAGTACGCGTTGAGCTCGAGCCACTCACTGCGCCTGGCGGCGATCGCGTCGTAGATGCGCACGCGGGCGGCACGGCGATCGTCTTCCTGTTTCAGGAACTCGGCGACCTTCGGCTCGAGGGACATCGGCGGGACGACCTTCAGACGCGTCTGCTTCTGCTTCGGTGGCCTCATGGCGCAATCCCCTCCCCGCGTGCCTTCCGGTACCACTCCACCGTCTGCGCAATTCCCTTCGCGAAGCTTGTCGCCGCGCTGAAGCCGAAAAGTGCCTTCGCCCGCGACACATCGAGCTTCCGCCGCGGCTGGCCGTTGGGCTTCGTCGCGTCCCACCGGAGCTCGCCCGTAAAGCCCGTCGCCTCGGCCAGCAGCTGCGCCAGCTGCCGCACGCTGAGCTCTTCACCCGAGCCCAGGTTCACCGGCTGGTCGCCGTCGTACTTCTCGGTCGCGGTCAGAATTCCTTCCGCCGCGTCGGCCGCATAGAGGAACTCGCGCGTCGGCGTTCCATCGCCCCACACCTCGACGACTTGAGCGCCGGCCTCACGCGCGTCGAACATCTTCTTCAGCAGCGCGGGGATGACGTGGCTCGAGGCCGGGTCGAAGTTGTCGCGCGGCCCGTAGAGGTTCACCGGAAGCAGGAAGATGGAATTGAACCCGTACTGCGCGCGGTACGCCTGCGACTGCACCAGCAACATCTTCTTCGCGAGGCCGTAGGGGGCGTTCGTCTCTTCGGGGTAGCCGTCCCACAGCGCGTCTTCGCGAAAAGGCACGGGCGCATGCTTCGGGTACGCGCAGACGGTGCCGATCGCGACCAGCTTCTTCACTGCGGCGCGCCGCCCTTCCTCGAGCAGCTGCACGCCCATCATCAGGTTCTCGTAAAAGAAGAGGCCGGGGTTCGACAAGTTCGCGCCGATGCCGCCGACCTTCGCGGCGAGGTGGATGACGACGTCGGGCTTCGCGTCCGCGTAGAGCCGGCGCACGGCAGCACCGTCGACGAGGTCGTAGTCGCGGCTGCGAAAGGTGAAGGGCGCCTCGACGCCGCGCTTGTTGAGCCCCTCGAGCACGTGCGAGCCGAGGAAGCCCGACGCCCCCGTGACCAGCACCCGCTTGCCGGCCCAGAAGCTCACGCAGGCTTGCCCGTGGTGCCGAACAGCTCGCGCTGAACGAGCTTCAAGTCGCTGTCGACCATCATCTTCACCAGGTCCTTGAACTTCACCTTCGGTTCCCACTTCAGCTGCCTGCGCGCCTTGCTCGCGTCGCCCATCAGCGTGTCGACTTCCGTAGGGCGAAGGTACCTGCTGTCGAGCTCGACGTGCTTCTTCCAGTCGAGGCCGACGCACCCGAAGGCTTCGTCGAGCAGCTGGCGCACCGACCACGTCTCACCGGTCGCGATGACGTAGTCGTCCGGCTTGTCCTGCTGGAGCATCAGCCACATCGCTTCGACGTAGTCGCCCGCGAAGCCCCAGTCGCGGCGCGCGTCGAGGTTGCCGAGGTACAGCTTGTCTTGCAGTTGGTGCTTGATGCGTGCGGCGGCGCGGGTGACTTTGCGGCTGACGAAGGTCGCTCCGCGGCGGGGCGACTCGTGGTTGAAGAGGATGCCGTTCGACGCGTGAAGGCCGTACGCCTCGCGGTAGTTGACGGTGGTGTGAAACGCGTAGGCCTTGGCCGCGGCGTAAGGGCTGCGCGGGTAGAACGGCGTCGCCTCGCTCTGCGGCGCGTGGCCGACCCCGCCGTAAAGCTCGGAGCTCGACGCCTGGTAGTAGCGCGGCGACTGGCCGGACTCGCGAATCGCCTCGAGCAGCCGCAGCGTGCCGAGGCCCGTCACGTCGGCGGTGTACTCGGGGATGTCGAAGCTGGTGCGCACGTGGCTCTGCGCGCCCAGGTTGTAGACCTCGTGGGGCTTCGCGGTGTGAAGCGCCTGCACCAGTGAGCTGCCGTCGGTGAGGTCGCCGTAGACGAGCCGCAGCCGCACGTCTTTCTCGTGCGGGTCTTTGTAGAGGTGATCGATGCGATCGGTGTTGAAGCTCGAAGACCGGCGGACGACGCCCCAGACTTCGTACCCTTTTTCGATCAGCAGCTCGGTGAGGTACGAGCCGTCTTGCCCGGTGATGCCGGTGATCAGCGCGCGCTTCATGTGCCCGGCTTCGTAGCACGCAGGTGAATGTAGGCCCACGCAAAGCGGGGCATCGCGCGGCCCGCCAATGACTCCGCGGCAGCGACCGCCCTTCGGGCCAGCGCGAGGTTTCCCAGCCACGGAAACCCGAAGCGCCGGTGGAAGACGAGGCGGTGCAGCGGCAGCGGCTGGTGGCGGAGCGCGTGGTCGAGGTGGAAGCCCGCGCCCTCGATCAAGCCGCGCAGGCGGGGTGCGGTCGACTTCAGCTCGCCGCGCTCGACCTTCTGGCTCAGCGCGTGGAGCACGATCAGCGGGTTGAACGCGCACGGCTCGAGCACGTCAAGCCGGCCACCCGGTTCGAGCACGCGGAAGGCTTCGGCCAGCATCGCGCCCGGGGTGTCGAGGTGGTGAATGACGTCGCGGACGATGACGTGGTCGAACGTCGCGGCCTTGAACGGCAGCGCGTCTGCCGAGCCGGCCAGCAGCGACGCCCGGCTGAGCCGCTTTCGCGCCAGGTGCAGCTTGTCGACGAAAAGCTCGAGGCCCACTGCGGAGTCCGGGTCGCCCAGGTGAACCAGCGTCGCGCCGTCGCCCGCGCCGATGTCGAGCATGCGGGCGCCGATCGGCAGGAAGGCGCTCTGCACCAACTCGCGCTCGCGGGCGCCGACGACGGGGTGCTCGAGCTGCCAGCGCAGGTTCTCTTCGTCGCCTTTTCCGAAGGCGGCCTTCAGCGCGTCGCGGCTCAATCAGCGCGCGACGGACGCCACGGTCAGGGCCGCGCCGCTGTTCGTCAGCGAGGCAGCGGCTTCCACGGGCAACGACATCGCGAGCACCGGAGCGCCGAGCGCCATCGACCCGGCCAGGTGCAGCGCCTGGCTCAGCGGGCTCAACTCCTTCAGCGCGCCGCGGTCTTTGACGAGCTCGTAGAGGAAGTTCGAGTGGGGCAGCACGCGGTTGAGCGCGCTCTGAATCCACCCCGAGCTGCCGTACTCAGGCAGGAACCGCACTTCACCGACGGGCGACAGGCCCGCGCGGCCCAGACACTCGGTCAACGTTTCGGGCTCGAACTGCAGCAGGTGGCGCGGCGGGTCGAGGTGGAACCACGCGCCCTTGAACACCGCGCTCTGCCAGCTCGAGAAGTTCGGCACCGAGACAATCAACACGCCGCCCGGGTTCAGCAGCGCGCGCAGCTTGCTCAACACCTCGACCGGGTTCGGCACGTGCTCGAGCACATGCCACATCGTGATCGCATCGAACTTGCCGAGGTCCTTCGACGCCTGATCCAGCGGGGCCCGCACCAGCTTCAGGTTCGGCTCTTCATGCGGGTCGCCGAGGCTGAACGGCTCCAGCCCCACCGCCTCGAACCCATGCCGGCTCATCCACTTCGCGAAGGCGCCGTTGCCGCAGCCGTAGTCGAGAATCCGGCCCGACTGCTTGAACTTCGTCACCACGCCTTCGCGCTGCCGCAGGAACACCGCGAGCGCCGAGCGCAGCGTGTCGAGCGCCGCCGACTTCGACTGGTCGAACGCCGGGTACAGCTGATCTGGCGGAGGCGAGTTGCGGTCGTCCGAGAACGCCAGACGGCAAGTGCGGCAGCGGACGATGGGGAAACCATTTGAGGCCGTGAACAGCGGCTCGAGGCTTTCGCCCTGACACATCGGACATCGCAGCTCAGACATGGGGACTTCCCGAAGCCTTCTGGGTAGCCGGCGACGAGAGGCGGTCGTCGACGATGTACAGCGGCAGGCTGATCACATCTTTGTACACGCGGGCCAGATAGATGCCGATTCCACCGAAGGCCAGCAACATCCACCCTGTCTGAACTGCGAGCACCGCGAGGAAGACCCGCGCCGTCATCGGCAGCCCCGCGCGGTCTCCGTCGAGCAACAGCCAGCCCGCCAACACCAGGTTCGCGATCAGCCCGAACACTCCCACGTACGCGAGCATGCGCAGCGGCAACGTCGACGAAGTGAGGATGCCGGCGAGACCGAAGCGGGTCGCTCCGACGAGGTTGTAGTGGGTCTGCCCCGCGATGCGGCGCTCGCGCTTGTACGGAATGCCGACGCGGCGAAAACCCGCGTAGCCCAGCTGTCCACGAACGAAGGGAAACGTGCTGCGGGTGGCGAGCACGTGGTCGCGAACGCGGCGATCGACGAGAAAAAACTCGGCCATGTCGAGCACGATTTCGTGATCCGAAATCTTTCGCGTCAGCCGGTAGAAGAGCTTCCGCGCCAGGTGCATGCCGACGAACTCTTCACGCTTGTCGCGCAGGCCGTAGACGACGTCGTTGCCGGCCAGCCACCCTTCGATGAACCGCGGCAGCATCTCGGGCGGGTCTTCACAGTCGACGTCGATGTTCGCCATCGCATCGCCCGACGCGTTGCGCATGCCCGCGGTGATTGACGCCTGGTAGCCGAAGTTGCGGCTCAGCGTAATGAACCGGATGCGCGAGTCTTTCTGCTGCAGCTCCTTGATGACGTCCAGCGTTCGGTCGGTGCTGCGGTTGTTCAGAAAGAGGAACTCGAACCGCACCTTCTTCGAGATTTCTTCCAGCGCCTTGATGAGCCGCGCGTAGAAAAGCGGCACCGTCTGCTCTTCGTTGAACACCGGACAACAGATGCTGATCAACGGAAGCTCGACCGGCGGCGCCATGGGGCCGTGGCCTTAGCCGAACGCGCCGGCGCTTGCCATGATCGCCGTGCGCAAACGAATCGAACTGGGCTACATGGGTCGCGTCATGAGCATCGACCTTTCCATCGTCATCCCTCTGTACAACGAGGAAGAAAACGTTCAGCTGCTGTTCGACGAGCTGAAAGGCGTGCTCGAGAAGATGGGGAAATCGTACGAGGTCGTCCTCATCGACGATGGCAGCAAAGACAAGACCTTCGAGAAGCTCACGGCGATCGCCGAGGCCGACGAGCGCGTGGTCGTCCTCCGCTTCCGCCGCAACTTCGGCCAGACCGCCGCGCTCTCGGCTGGCATCGAACGCGCGAAGGGCCAGGTCATCGTCCCGATGGACGGCGACCTGCAAAACGACCCAGCCGACATTCCACGCCTGCTCGAGAAGATGGGCGAGGGCTACGAGTGCGTGTCCGGTTGGCGCAAGGCCCGCAAGGACGCCGGCGCGCGCGTGCTGCCGTCGAAGGTCGCCAACTGGCTCATTGCAAGGCTGTCGGGGGTCTACATCCACGACTACGGCTGCACCATGAAGGCGTACACCCGCGAAGTCATCGAGGGCGTGCGGCTCTACGGCGAGATGCACCGCTTCGTGCCCATCTACGCGCACTGGCAGGGCGCCCGCGTCACCGAGATGGTGACCAACCACCGCGAACGCCGCTTCGGAAAATCGAAGTACGGCTTCGAACGCATCTTCAAGGTCGTGCTCGACCTGATGGTGGTGAAGTTTCTCTTCTCGTACCTGAGCAAGCCCATCTACGTGTTCGGCGGCTTCGGAATGGCGTCGATCGCGCTGTCCCTCCTCGCCTTCGGCATCGCGACGTACTGGAAGTTCGCCCACATCCGCGACTATGTGACGACGCCGTTGCCGTTGTTCGCGGGCATCGCGGGCCTCGTCGGCGTGCAGTCGATTCTCGTGGGCCTGCTGGCCGAGGTCGTCGTCCGCACCTACTACGAGAGCCAGGACAAGCGGCCCTACGTGGTCGGCACCGTCATCGAACAGCGAAAGCTGACCCGGAGCTGACCCACCGATGTGTGGCATTGCCGGAGCCGTCACCCCCTCTCGCCCTCCCACGCCGGCCCTGTTGACGCAGATGGCCGCGGCGATCGCCCACCGCGGCCCCGACGACTCTGGCGTCTTCGTCGACGGACCCTGCGGCCTCGCCTTCCGCCGCCTCTCCATCATCGACCTCGCGCTTGGCCACCAGCCGATGACCGCGGGCCCCGCCACGCTGGTCTTCAACGGCGAGCTCTACAATTTCCAGCAGCTGCGCGCCGAGCTGCAAGCGCGCGGCGAAGTCTTCACCACCCACAGCGACACCGAGGTGCTGCTGCGCGGGTACCTGGTCTGGGGCGAGGCCGTCGTCGAACGCATCGACGGCATGTTTGCCTTTGCGCTGTGGGACTCACGCACGCAGAGCCTGTTTCTCGGCCGCGATCGCTTCGGCAAGAAGCCGCTGTACTACTGGCACTCCGGTGAGCACTTCGTCTTCGGCAGCGAAGCGAAAGCAGTGCTGGCCCACCCCGATTGTCCGCGCGCCATCGACGCCGCGGCGATGCGCCAGTACCTCGCCTTCGAGTACGTGCCGACGCCTTCCTGCATCTTCGAGGGGCTGAAGAAGCTTCCCGAAGGCCACACGCTTTCCCTTCGAGCGGGCAAGGCGACGCTGCGCCAGTACTACCGGATGAAAGACGGGGGCGCGGGCCTCGGCGTCTCGTCTCTTTCCGGCAAAGGCGTCGACGCGGCGGCCAAAGCGCTCCTGGTCGAGCTGCAGCGCGCCGTCGAACGCCGCCTCGTCGCCGACGTGCCGGTGGGCATCTTTCTCTCGGGCGGCATCGACTCGACGGCGGTGACAGCGTTGGCCGCTCGCGCTGCGGGAAAGGTGAAGACTTTTTCGATTGGCTTCACCGAAGGCAGCTTCGACGAGTCCTCTTTCGCGCGCCTCGCAGCAGAACGCATCGGCACCGAGCACCACGAAGAAAGGCTGTCGCCCCAAGCCGCGCTCGACCTGATTCCGCAGCTGGCCGACCAGCTCGACGAGCCCTTTGCCGACCCGTCATACGTGCCGACGTACCTGCTCTCGAAGTTCACCAAACAGCACGTGACTGTCGCCCTCGGAGGCGACGGCGCCGACGAGCTCTATGCCGGCTACGACACGTTCCTCGCCCACGCGCCCGGCGTCATCGCGTCGCAGATGCCCGCGGGCGTCGAGTCGGCCTTGCAACGCGCCGCCGGTTTGCTGCCGACGGGCCAGGGCTACATGAGCCTCGACTTCCGGCTGCGCACCTTCCTCCAGGGCGCGCGCTACCCGGAGGCCCACCGCCAGCAGGCGTGGCTCGGAGCGATGACTCCCGATCGCGTCAACGCCCTCCTCGCAAAAGACAACCGCGTCGCCGACCCGGTGGCCGACATCTACGCGCCGCTGGACGCGCTGTACGCCGACCGCAAAGCGACCGGGCTCGACTGGGTCCAGCAGTTTTACCTGGCGTTCTATCTGCGCGACGACATCCTTGTGAAAGTCGACCGCGCGGCGATGGCGGCGTCGCTCGAAGTGCGGTCTCCGTTTCTCGACACGCGCGTCGTCGAACAGGCGCTCGCGCTTCCGTGGCTGCTCAAGCTCCGCGGGGCTTCCCGCAAGTGGTTGCTCAAGCGTGCGCTGCGTGGCGTCGTCCCCGACGAAGTGCTCGACCGCAAGAAGCATGGCTTCGCGATTCCCGTCACCAGCTGGCTCAAAGGCCCGCTGCGGCCGCTGCTCGAAGAGACGCTGAGCTCGAAGAACCTGCGCGAGGCGGGGCTCTTCGACCCAACTGAAGTGCGGCGTCTTCTCGACGAGCACATGTCGGGCGCGCGCGACCACCGCAAACCGCTGTGGACGATTTTGCAGTTCGAGCTGTGGCGTAGCCGTTGGCTCGGCACAGGCGCCGCGTCTCAACCCAAGCGAGGCACAGGATGAACGTACTGGTCACCGGCGGAGCAGGCTTCATCGGCTCGCACCTCGTGCAGGCGCTGACCGCGCGTGGCGACAAGGTCGTCGTCTTCGACAACTTCGACACGTTCTACGACCCGAAGCTGAAGCGCGAGACGGCGTCGCGGTTGAAGGTCGAGCTTGTCGAAGGCGACCTCGCCGACCCTGCCGCAATCGACAGCGCCTTTGCCGCCGTTGGCCCGAACCCGCACGTGGTGCACCTCGCCGCGCGCGCCGGTGTGCGGCCGTCGATCGAACAGCCCGCGATGTACGCGAAGGTGAATGTCGAGGGCACGTCGAACATGCTCGAGGCCGCTCGCAAGGCTCAGGCGGCGCGGTTCGTGTTCGCCAGCTCGAGCAGCGTCTATGGCGCGCGGTCGAACCCGCCCTTCTCTGAAGAAGACCGCATCGACAGCCCTGTCTCCCCCTACGCGGCGACGAAGATTGCCGGCGAGATGCTCTGCGCGACCTGGGCGCACCTGTACTCGCTACCGACCGTCGCGCTGCGCTTCTTCACCGTCTACGGCCCGCGGCAGCGGCCGGACCTCGCGATCTCGAAGTTCGCGAAGCTGATTCGCAACGGGAAGCCGGTGCCCTTCTTCGGCGATGGCTCGATGGCGCGCGACTACACATTCGTCGAAGACACAGTGAACGGGCTCGTCGCGGCGATCGACCATGCATGGCCGCACTTCGAGGTCATCAACCTCGGCGGCTCGCGCCCCGTCACGCTCACCGAGTTGGTGCAGGGAATCGAAAGGGCGGCAGGCAAGAAGGCGGTGCTCGACAAGAAGCCGCTGCAGCCGGGCGACGTGCCGCTGACCTGCGCGTCGACGACGAAGAGCGAGAAGTTGCTCGGCTTCAAGGCGCAGGTTTCCATCGACGAAGGCCTGAAGCGCTACATCACCTGGCTCGACTCGGACGAAGCGGCCAGCTGGCGGTGACGCGCAGGTCGGGTCCTCCTCCCTCGGCGTAGAGCGTCGCGAGCGACGCTTCGTCGAGAAATGCCCCCAGCAGGTGAAGGTTACACTCGGACGTCGGCCGCTGAGAGCGCGCGCGGAGGGCTCGTCTGCCTGCTCGATGCCGACCTGCAGTACCGCCCGGAAGACATCGGTTTGCTGCTGGGGATGCTGCACAGCGAGAAGGCAACGCTGGTGCAGGGCGCGCGGCGATGGGCCGAACGCATGCGGGCCACGCGCTACGCCGTCTCGCGAGCGACCAGCGCGCTGCTGCACGGACTCTTCGGACTGCGAACGAAGGGCTCACCCGCCTCTACCGCGCAGTACCGCGCAGTGACGAAAAAGGGGCCTCCTCTTTAGCGTCGGCCGAGAACATTGAAGCTGTCTCGCGTGAAAAGCAGCGAGAACTGAGACGAGATTTCGGTAGGCACTACCGGGTACTTCCGGCTGTCCAGCGCCACCACGTCGGCGTCAGGGAGCAATGTCGCATAGTCGGGAGCGTCGGGCTTGTCGCAAGCCGCGCCCCAGAACTCGAGCCAGCGCACGTTCAACGTCGGCAGGTCCAACGCTTCGGTGCGGCACGCCACCATCGCGATGCGCAGCGGCTTCGTTTCCGGAATCGTCTCGGGCAGCGCCCCCAGCCACCACCCGCCCGCGACCTGCTGCGGCTGAAGCATCACCTGCGTGAAGCGGAAGAACGAAACGTCGTCCTGGAACCGCATCAGGTAGATGGGCGACGACCACAGCGCGTGCGTCACGCCCAGCGATTTCAGGTGCCGCGCCACTTCCGTCGGGCTCTTCAGCGTTGAGTAGTTGATCGCGCCCTGCATGCCCCAGCCATCGCGCACGGCCGCGACACCAAGGCCGAGATGAACGTGGACCTCGTGTACCAGCACCTTTGCGGTCGCGGGCACGAGGCCAGAAATCGCTCCCGTTGGCGGCCCGGCACCCGTGTCGGTGCGATTTCTCTCGGCGAAGGCTTTGCGGTGCGCGGTGGTGATGAGGTCAATGGTCGCCTGAATCGGCGCGCGTCCCGACATCGCGTGGGTCGGCAGAAAATAGAGGTCGGCACACGACAGAAGCTGCATCACGACGAGCAGGCCGAGCCAGGGCCGCGACACCTTCGACTGCCGCCAAAGCCCAGCCATCACCGGGACCACACACGCCGCCATCCACGGCGTCAACGCCTGCAGGTACCTGTCGAAGTGGTGCGTCCAGTACCAGGCCGCGACCCCCACGATCGCCGCCAACGCCAGCGGCAGCAGCCGCCGTCGCGCACGAACGAAGGGAATCAGCGCCACCGAAGGAATGAAAAGAGAGCCGAAGACCGGCCGCGTGCCGTGAAACGTCTGCCAATCGTACGAGACGAAACCGAAAGTCAGCACACCCTTCAATGTCTCGAAGAGCCGCTGCGGCAGCGTGCCATTCGGATAGTAGTCCTTCAGCCGGCTGCCTTCGAAGCCACTGGCGATGCCTTCGGCCAGCGGGTACCCCGGGTACATCGGGTACAGCGGGTGGCCGTGCCAGACGAGGTTCAAAAGCCAGTGCGGCGATGTCGCGACGAGGAAGGTCGCCGCCAACACTATGTTCGGCACCAGCGCTGCCTTGAAGCTCGGCCGGCTGCGCGCTTGCCACAGCGCGCGGAGTCCGACCGCGCCGATGGGGAAGACGAGCAGGTAGATCGACTGGTATTTCGTTAGTGCAGCGCCGGCCAACGCCGCGCCCAGCAGCAGCCCGTCGCGAGCCGTCGGCCGTCGCCAGAACTGCCGCAGCGCGACGAAAATGGGAATCGCCCAGAACGCGAGCACGTGGTCCGCCGCGCCGCTGAGGCCCGAGTCGTAGACGAGGATTCCCGGGAAGAGAAAGAAGCCCGCCCAGCCGGCGCGGATCCTTGGCCGTGCAATCAGCCGGTCAATCAACACCGGCATCGCGAAGAGGGTCGCCGCAAACAGCACGTACTCGAGATGCGCCGCCAGCTCGATGCGCGCGAAGAGACTTCCGCCCGGCAGGCAGAACGCCCACGTGTACAGCCAGCTCGCAAGGTGCGGCATGAGCCCCGAGAACCAGCCTTCGTCGAACCGGAAGACGAAGCCCGTGGCGGCGTACTGCTCGGCGATCGGCAGGTGGTACCAGCGCGCATCGTAGGCGAGGTTCGAAGGGCTCAGAATGTTCAGGTACAGCCCCGCGCAACAGGCTGCGGCGACCAGGGTCCCGGCGAGGACGACCATCGACGGCGGTCGCGGCTTCAACTTCCGAACGCGGCGTACGCCCTTGCGCAGATACTTCACCAGCGGCCAGCCACCCACCGCGAGGAACGCCAGCGGCATCGCGAAGAAGCTGGCAGCGCCCAACCCACCGGGCAGGCCGACCAGCACGGTGGCCAAGGCAAAAGCGAGCACGCCAAGCATGAACGCCTGCACCAGGCACTCGCGCATCGGCAGCGCCGTGGCACCGATTCTCCGAGCGATCGCGAACCCGCCGGCGAGACATGACAGCGCCCACAGCAATGCGCCACCGATGAGAGCGAGGTAGCGCCACACCAACCAATCGCTGACGGGGTCGTGGCGGTGAACAACCATCGCGAGAACGACCACCGTTGCCGTCAGCCCGACGACGGGTCCTGCTGAAGCCCGAAGGTCGGCGCGCGCGGTCATCGACGCGGGGGACTACGGGTGGACCTTCACCGCATCTAGGTGCAGCAACGTCTCTCGGGGCGCGCGCACGCGCACGTAGCGCGCGGTCGTGGTGGGGAAAGTCACCTTCCACTCCCTGAACTCGCTGTCCCGTCGGCCGAGCACGCGCCACGTCTTCTGGTCGTCACCTACTTCGACGATCAACGGCACGGCGCGCTCCGGAACTCCGTCGGTGCGGTTGTAGACAGAGACCGATGAGAATGCGGTGGGGGCCTGCAGATCCATTTCCACCCACGGGTCTTTCTCCTGCAGCGTGTGGAAGAAGATGCGGGTTCGGACGCCGGCGCATTCGATGCGCTCGGGGTGGCAATCGGCGAACTTGCTGCTGGCACGCCACGGCTTGCCCTTCGCGAGGTCAGGCAGCTCGACCGCCTTCTGCGCGAACAGGTAGCCGAACGGCATCACCACCAGCATCAGCACGAAGCTCAGGACACGGCGAACGATTCGCCAGTGCTCACGCGCGGCAATGAAACGCTCGGGCGCTTCGGCGGAATCGAGCATCGCGCGTGCGGTCGCCTGAACTTCCAGCATCGCCGCGTTCAGCGAGTCGTCATCCAGCGCGCGATCGTGATCGATCGTCGCAGCGAGCAGCGCCACCGTGCGCTCGGGAAGCCCGCCCGATGAAATAGCCAGCACCGTGGGCCAGGACTCATCGACCACCGGAGGCGCGCCTGCCAGCATCGACCAATACACGGCCTGTCGGTAAAGGCCGAGCCGGGTCAACGTCGTCGCGCGACTTCCGATCGCTGGCGCGTCACCCAACCGGTCGGCTGAGCCGAAAATCTGGCGCGCCGACAGATGTCGCGCGCTGAGAAGCCCCTCTGGCACTGGCGCCTCATAGTCGAAGCGACAGGGCGTGCCAACCAGGGACCACCGTGGTATCCGCCGCGCGTGCTCGCGCAGTCTGTTCGCGTCCTGATCGGCTTCGGCGTCGTCGTCGCGGTGATTGTTCACTCTGTCGCGACGGGGGTGATGGCGTTGCCGTTGGAGTTTTTCCGCGAGAACACGGTTCCAATTACCCACCGCCAGCTGATGATCGTCTTCACTCTTGGTGCTGGCGTCGTGTCTTTCGTCTTCGGGGCAGTCACGCTCTGGCGCGACCGGGTGTGCGCGCTTGGCGCGCTGGAATGGCTGGTGCGGCTGCTGTGCCCCGTCATCACCGCCCCGCTGTTAATCGGACTTCTTCACCACGACTTCGGCACAGACGTCGAAGAGGCGCTGCTACTGGGAATCTTCGTCATCGCTTTCGACCGCCTGCTTCGGGTCAGCCTCGACGCCTGGTCCGAACGGCCGTATCGCCCGATGCCCTTCGCGCCTGAGCTGCCCGCGCGCGCGTGGAAGCGCGTGAAGGGCGCGGTCGTCTGGTACTTCGAGAGTCCGCGCTTGGTGTTGCTCTCTGTCGTGCTGATGGCGATCGGCCACGGTATCTTCATGGGGACGTGGGCGGTCTGGTCGCACCAGCGCTTCTCGACCTTTGGTTACGACCTGGGGCAGTACGACCAGATCTTCGCCAACACGCTTCACGGCAACTGGCTCGCAGTGCCGGCGTTGGGCGTGGGTTGGGCCGAGAACTGGGGCGAGCTCAACGGCCACGCGGACTTCGGCACGTTCTACATGCTGCCGATTTACGCCATTCATCCGCGCGCCACGACGCTGCTGGTGATGCAGGCGACGATGCTCGCCGGAGCGACGGTGCCGCTGTACCTCTTTGCCAAACACCGCCTGCCGACGGCGATCGCCTTCGCAGTGGCGCTGGCGTGGTTGCTGTACTCGCCGCTGCACGGCGCCCAACTCTACGACGTACACATGCAGCCCTTCGGCGCGGCGTGGGCCATCTGCGCCATCTGCGCGGTCGAGTACAAGAAGTGGAAGCTGTACTGGCTGTTCCTCGTCCTCGCGATTCTGTGCCGTGAAGACGTGTCAATCGGGCTCGCCGTGATGGGTCTCTTCCTCGCGGTCACTGGGCACCGGGTGCGCACCGGCATCGCCACGGTGGTGGTTGCGAGCTTGTACTTCGTGGGTCTGCGGTTCTTCGTGATGAAGAACCACGGCTTCGCTGTCTTCTTCAAAGACCTCATCGCACCAGGCGAGCCGATGAGCTTTGGCTCGGTCATCGCGACGCTGGTCTCGAACCCGGCCTTCGTCGGCAAGTCGCTGATGGGCTGGGAAAAGCTTCGTTACTTCGCGCAGATTTTCGCGCCGCTGGCGTTCCTGCCGCTTCGGCGACCGATGCTGTGGATCCTCTGCATCCCCGGCTTCATTCTCACCTTCCTCACCACGGCATACCTGCCGACAATCCAGATCAGCTTCCAGTACGTGTCGAACTGGGCGTATCTGTTGCCCGCGACGGCGGTGGCGCTGTCTCTGTGGCCCGACACGGCGGAAGGAAAGCGGAAGCGCAACGCTGCTGCGATTGCGTTGCTCGTCGCCTCGATCGTCGGCAGCATTCAGTGGGGGGCCTACTCGCCGCGAAAGAGTATCCGTGGAGGATTCAACGAGGTCCCTTTCCTCCCGCCGTCTGAGGTCGACAAGAAGCGTGAGGTCGACCTGCGGGAGCTGATGACGAAGATTCCGGAGAAAGCGCGCCTTTGCACGTCCGACCGGATTCAGCCCCACACCACGTACCACTTGAACAACTGGTCGCTGAAAGACGACCTGTACGACTGCGAATACCTTTTGTGGTCGACCAACCTTGGCGGCGACCTGGGCTCGGACCGCGCGTCGACGGCGGTCGCCACCGGCAAGTACGACATTCTCGAGCAGCGTCCCGGCCTGATGCTCGCGAAGAAGAAGGCCCCGCCTGCGCCGCCGCCTGCCCCGGCGCCGCCCGCCCCTACTGAGGCACCGCACTGATGCGACCTGAAGCTCTCGAGTTCCTGAGGTGCCCGGTGACGGGCTCCGAGCTGAAGCTGCTCTCTGCCGCTTTCACCGACCCCGACGGGCACGTGATGAAGGGCGAGCTCGAGGCCAAAGACGGCCGCCGCTACCCTATCGTCGAGGGCGTGCCGAACCTGAGCCCCCAGAGCGTCGACCCCATCAAACAGGAAACGGCTGACCGCTTCGCCGAAGAGTGGACCCGCTGGAGCGAGCTGCGCGACTACTACGAGCGCCAATTCCTCGGCTGGGTCGCCCCGGTCGGTCGCGAAGACTTCGAAGGCAAGGTGGTTTTCGAGGGTGGTTGCGGCAAGGGCCGACACACGGCAGTGGTCGCGGGCTTCGGCGCGCGGGCCATCGTCTCGGTCGACCTTGGCGAGAGCGCGCACGTCGCGTTCAAGCACACGCGTTCGCTGCCCAACGCGCACGTGGTGATTGGCGACCTGCACCAGCCGCCTGTCGCCCGCGTGTTCGACCTCGCCTTTTCGGTGGGCGTCATTCACCACCTGCCCGACCCGGCAGTGGGGTTCGCAAGCCTTGCCTCGCAGGTGAAGCCGGGTGGGCGCGTCGTGGTCTGGGTGTACGGCCAGGAAAACAACGAGTGGATTACGCGGTTCGTGGACCCGGTTCGAAAGACGCTGACGGCGCGGCTGTCGCCCGAAGTGCTGCGCCGCTTGTCAGGCCCGCCGTCGGCCGCACTCTGGGGAGCGATCAAGCTCTTCTACAAGCCCCGCGCTGATGGCCATGGTCCGAAACTGCCTTACGGCGATTATTTCGCGTCGATGCACGACTTTCCGTTCGACGAAATCCACTCCATCGTCTTCGACCAGCTGGTGACGCCAGTGGCTTTCTACCTGCGCGGAGATCAGGTGAAGCAGTGGTTCGAGAAGGGCTTCACCGATGTGAAGGTGCGCTGGCACCGCGAGTACAGCTGGACGGGGACGGCGAAGATCGCCGGCTGAAGTTACGCCTTTACGCAGGTCATCAGTGCGGTGGTGTACGGCACGAAGAACATGTCGTGCCGGATGTCCATTTTCACGTCCTTGAAGGACTGCTCGCCGATGGTGAGGTAGCCGCGTTCGTCGCGCACGAACTCGCCGCGGTCGATGTCGAGCAACGTCTTCACGATGGTGCCCTGGCCGGCCTGGTAGCAGCCGTCGAGCGAGACGACCTTGCCGCCGGGGTTCAGCACCTCGTGAGCGAGGTCGAGCATGTTTTTGGCGGTCGGGTTGTCGAGGTGGTGCAGTACGCCCATCAGAATCACCGCGTCGAACTTTCCCAGTTCGACGACGTCCTTGGCGGAGACGAGGCCACAGACGAAGCGGCCGCGATTGCCGTACTTGCGCTGCGCGTAACGGATGTAACGGGCGTCAGTGTCGTAACCGACGTAGTCGACCTTCGGCAGGTAATCGAGGACGTAGCCGGGGCCGCAGCCGATATCGAGGATCCGCATTCCCGCAGTCGGACGCACGTAGTTCTCGACGCAAAGCTTTCGTGCCCGCATCGATCCAAGAAGGAACTGGGACGTGAGGTAGACGGCCGGCTGATCGAGCAGCTTGTGGAAGACGCGGTTGACCATGGGCGACTCCTAGCGGCCTTCACCTGACTTTGGCAATCCGGGCGACACACGCTATGAGCGCGGCGACATGGACACCCAGTACTACGCGACGCTGAACGGCGTTCAGGAACGGCACTGGTGGTACGTCGCGCGCCGGAAGATCCTCGATCGCGTCCTCGCGCGGGCCTACGCCGAAGGTGTTCCCCCCGGAAAGCTCTACGACCTGGGGTGCGGCGTCGGGGCGAACCTCCCAGTGCTCGAGAAGTACGGCGAGACGCTGGGGGTGGACATGTCGTCGGAAGCGGTGGAGTTCTGCAAGGCGCGTGGGGCGAACAACGTCATTCAGGCGAACCTCAACTCGCTCGAAGGGCTGGCCGACGAATCGGCGGCGGTCGTGGTTCTGGCCGACGTGATCGAGCATCTGGACGACGAAGTGCCTTGTTTGCAGGCCGCGAAGCGCGCGCTGGCACCCAACGGGGTGCTGATCGTCACCGTGCCGGCCTACATGTTTCTGTGGAGCCCAGCTGACGACCTCAACCACCACAAGCGCCGCTACACCGCGGGCAGCTTGAAGAAGGTTATCTCTCCGCTGTTTGAGATCGAGCACGTCTCATATTTCAACACGCTGCTCTTCGGCGCCATCCTCGGCGGTCGCGTCGTCGAGAAGATGCTGAACCGCGGTGGCGATGATGGAGCGCAGGTGCCCGGCGAGCCGGTGAACGGGATCCTTCGCCGTGTGTTCGAGCTCGAAGCGACGGTCGTCGCGGGGCGCCGGCTGCCGTTCGGCGTGTCGATTCTGTGCGTTGCGCGCAAGCGCTGAACTTCGTGGCGTCCTTGACTGCGTGAAGGTCAATCTCGCGCCTTGCGACGACGACCCATTCAACCGGCGAATTCGGCAGAGCGGCGCCCACCGACCTTTGCGCTGCGTGCCAGTTGATGAGCGGCTGAAGTCGGTCTGAAATGCTTAGCGCCGTGAGCAATCAGCGACGCCGGGATGACGAGAGCGAGCGCATGTCGCAGCCTCGTTCGGTTCTGGAGGTCACGCACGCATGGCAGGTCGGAGAATCGTCAATGAGCAGGACGCGCGGCGGTGTCTCGCCGCAGTGAAGTCATCGCGAAGCGACTTAGCGACCTGGGCGCCCGCGCACGGCATCGATGGTCGTTCGCTCAATGCCTGGAAGGTGAATCTTGAGCGACGTGGGGTTCCGCGCATGCGCGCAGTGGGCCCGAAACTGATCGAGCTGGTGTCGGTGGCGCCGCTTTGCGCTGCGCGCGCGCCGTTCGTGCTGCACGTCGGTGCCGTCGAGCTCGTGGTCGGCGACAACTTCGACGAGCAGGCGCTGCGCCGGCTCGTTGGGCTGCTCAAGTCGTGCTGAGCTTCTCGCCGACCGTTCGGGTCTTCGTCGCTGTTGGCCCGGTCGACATGAGGGGCAGCTTCGATTCCCTCGCCGGAGCCGTGCGACGTCTCGGTCTTGACCCTGTCGATGGCCACCTCTACCTCTTCCTCAACAAACGCCGTCGCCTCGCCAAGGCACTCTGGTTCGACGGCTCCGGCTGGTGCGTCCTCGCCAAGCGGCTCGAGGCCGGCAGCTTCCAGCTTCCTCCCTTCTCCGAGTCGGACTCTCGCGTTGAAGTCAACGGCATCACCTTCGCCGCCATCATCGCCGGCATCGACTTCACCGCAGCTCGCAGCGGCTGGTATCGACGCTCAACACGCACGAGGGGGATCGACACGGGGCCCGCAGCATGATCTTGAGCGAGCGTGCTCGACGTCGCCACGCTGCACCAGGAGAACGCCGCACTCCGCGCTCAGGTGACGCAGCTCATTGAGAGCATCGCGCGGTTAAACGAGCGCGTGGCTGTCGCGCAACGCAAACAGCGCAAGCCCTCGCCGCCGAAAATGCCCGGGCCACCACCGACGCTGGATGGCGACGAGAGGCAGGCCTTCGAGTCGCGGCCCCAGGGGTGGGCTAGGGTGCGCGCCCCAATATGAAGATCGCGGTCATCGGAAGTGGTTACGTCGGGCTGGTCGCAGGCACGTGTTTCGCCGACAGCGGCAACGACGTCGTGTGCGTCGACATCGACAAGGTGAAGATCGCGAAACTGCAAGCGGGCGAAGTGCCCATCTACGAGCCGGGCCTCGAAGAGCTGATCGTCAAGAACGTGAAGGATCAACGCCTCACGTTCACCAGCGACCTCGCGGCTGCCGTGCCCGGCTCGAAGGCCGTCTTCATCGCGGTCGGCACCCCTGAGGGCGAAACCGGAGACGCCGACTTGCAATATGTGCTCGCTGCGGCCGGGCAGATCGGAAAGGCGATGACTGGCTACACGGTCATCGTCGACAAGAGCACTGTGCCAGTCGGAACCGCTGATCGAGTACGCGAGGCCGTGGCCGCTCAGACAAAGCACCCGTTTGACGTGGTCAGCAACCCCGAGTTCCTGAAGGAAGGCGCGGCCATCGACGACTTTCTTCGCCCGGATCGCGTCGTGATCGGAGCGAACAGCGACCAGGCGCGCAAGGTGATGAGCGAGCTGTACGCTCCGTTCGTTCGCACCGAGAACCCGATTCTGTTCATGGACACGAAGAGCGCCGAGCTCACCAAGTACGCGGCCAACGCGATGCTCGCGACCCGCATCTCGTTCATGAACGACATCGCGATGGTGTGCGACCGCGTCGGCGCCGACGTCGACAACGTGCGCAAAGGCATGGGGTCGGACAAGCGCATCGGATACCCCTTCTTGTTTCCCGGCGTCGGCTACGGCGGCAGCTGCTTCCCGAAAGACGTGAAGGCGCTGATCGCCACCGCGCGCGACATGGGCGTCGAGTTCGACCTGCTGCGTGCGGTCGAACGGACCAACGACAAACAGAAGAAGTCGTTGCTGGCGCGGGCGATGAAGCACTACGGCGACGTGGCCGGGAAGACCTTCGCGGTGTGGGGACTGTCGTTCAAACCCAAGACCGATGACATGCGCGAGGCGCCGTCGGTGGAGCTGATCGAAGGGCTGCTGGGCAAGGGCGCCAGCGTGAAAGCGTTCGACCCCGTCGCTCACGAGGTCGCTCACCGACGCTTCGGAACGCGGGTGACGTTCGCTCGGACCAGCTACGACGCGCTGGAAGGCGTTGATGGCCTCTTCCTGGTGACCGAATGGAATGACTTTCGCCACCCCGACTTCGACCGGATGAAGAAGTTGATGAAGAACCCGGTCATCTTCGATGGCCGCAACGTGTTCGACCCTGCGCAGGTACGCGAGCTCGGCTTCACCTACTTCGGCGTCGGCCGGCCCTGATGCCAGACGTCACGGCGGCATACGGCGGCATCACGCCCGACCCTGGGGGGGGGCGATAAGACGAACCGCACCCAGCCCACTTGCCGCATTGCGAGATGTAGACGGATGGTCCTTCGGGACCGTAATCTCACAACTGGGTGCGGCCGGTCGCCCCC
>Ga0105048_10001454_pt1 | contig 38452 bp, 27 predicted proteins | sample MAT05_FD_78382 | JGI IMG/M metagenome (GOLD analysis project Ga0105048, IMG submission 78382) | Freshwater microbial communities from Lake Fryxell liftoff mats and glacier meltwater in Antarctica - MAT-05 | ecosystem: Environmental > Aquatic > Freshwater > Ice > Liftoff microbial mat | place... | reverse complement strand
GGGCATGATGCGGGAGTCCGTAATTTATCAGGAAATTCTGGAGGAAGGTCGCCAAGAAGGTCGCCAAGAAGTAATGATGCGGGAGTCAGTGATTTATCAAGAAATTCTGCAAGAAGGTCGCCAAGAAGGTCGCCAAGAAGGTGAACGATCGATCATCCTGCGACTGCTGACCCACCGGGTCGGGGAACTGCCTGACCTAAGACGATCGCAAATTGCCTCCCTCCCCTTGGAAGAACTGGAGCAATTGGGTGAGGCGTTGTTTGACTTTGCAACGATCGCTGACCTCGAAACTTGGCTGAAAAATGATCAGGAAGGGTAAGGAGCGCTCGATTGCACGGCAACAGCCGCTCTTAGTTCGAGGTATCTATCTTGTAGCAAAGTGCTTTGTCGCAACATGTCATCAAGCTAAAAATTTTCAATTTCAATAAAAAGGGGCACATGATAGATGTGCCCCTTAATTAATCCAAGGTTGATTTAATTGAAGTTATAAAGTTGCCTGATAATCAGCAACATAAAGGTGCGATCGTGACTCAACTAATTAACTCAGCTAGAACGGCAGAGTTACTAGGGAGAAACATGAGGCACCAGGTTTAGGACATCTCTGAGGACGCTGAAACCGTTCAGATCCCATAGCAAGTAAGCGAGAAAACCGATCATGGCTAGACGGCCATTCCAGAGTTCGGCTTGGGGGGTGAAGCCAAACAAGAAAGCGTTGCGATCCTTACCGTTGTAAGCGTTGGCAATTGGAGGAGTGTTAGTGGAAGGTGTTTGCATGATTAAGATTCCTTAATAATCCGTCATATTTCTTATAGTAGCCTATCAAATGCCGATCGCTCTGTACCTATAGTTACAAAGCGTAAATATTTCTTAAGGACAGTTGCAAAAAAGTTATCCATACTCATTCTGCTGAGTTCCTAAGTCTGCCAAGAAAGCCAGAAGCTCCAGACACACTCCATTTGTCCAACCAAAGCCAATTTCGTTGGAACTGTAGCCAAAGTGGATCTCGGCTGAAACGTCTGCTGAGCAGCAATAGACATCGTACTTTTCCACCAATGTCCCTGTTTTGGTGAATTCCTGCACAATCAACGTAATAAATTTTCTAGCCAGACGCTCTGCTTCTCCGCTGTAGCCATAGCGATGCAATCCTTGCACGGCAAACAGGTGTAGCGGGGCCCAGCCAAAGGGAGCATCCCATTGATTTCCTGTGACGTGGGTACTGGTGAGCAAGCCACCTGGAGCCTCAAACTTGGAGAGGTTTTCCACCACTCGCGCTGCTTGAGTTTCAGAGGCGATCCCTGCCCACAGAGGATAAAATGTCGTCGCAAATTCATAGGGACGGCGTTGCTCCGTTTGGAAGTTGTAGTCAAAATACAATCCGGCGGATTCGTCCCAGAGAAACTGGTCGATCAATTGGTGGCGGGTGACTGCCCGATCGCGCCAGTGATGAGCCATGCCGTCCTGCCCTAAAATTTCGTGCATCTGACCCAAATCGCGCTCCATTTGATAAAGCAGCACATTTAGACAAACGGGTGCGTAGTGAATAATATCGGCGCTGAAGGGGCCAAAGCGATTCGAGGGGTCGAACCCAGATTCCCGCATGGAACGATCGCCTTTGTAAAACAACTCAGTTAAGCAGTCTTGCTCTTGGTCGTAAAATAAACTAACGTCATAGGCATCGACGGCATGGGTTTGGTAGTACTCTCGCACCCGATCGTAGTGGGTATTGCCCCATTCGTCTCGCTCAGAAATCAACACCTCTGGAGCCGGGCCCTCTCCCAAAGCACAGAAGCGCGATAGCCCCGTTGCTTGATTGAGATGGGGCGGCACAGTCCAGTAGTAGTAGTAGGCTTCAGCGATGGGAAGCACTGCTGCCAGCCAGTGCCGATCGTGGCTGTGGGCAAAGCTGGCTAAAATCATCAAGCTCAAGACAGGGGGCTGGGAGCGGCTGAGGAGATAACTGCGATTGGCATTCAGCACAGTACCATAGTGGGTCACCTCATAGAGGAGTTGATCTACTAAGCTCTGTGCGAGGGCAAATTCTTGATCCCGCAATAACCCTAGCTGAATAAAATAACTATCCCAGCCATACATTTCATTAAAGCGCCCACCCGGAACGACGTAGGGGTGGGGGAGATAAAGCAGTCCGTGGGTCTCAATTTGATCCGGGTCAGCGGGCAACACGCTGATTTTAAGTTGTTGCAGAGCTTCAGAGCCGATCGCTGTTTCCAGGGTGGCTAAAACTTGGCTTAAATCTTCTTTAGCTGAGATGTAAACTAGGCGCGGTGCCTCTGGATCAGGATCAAGCTTGGAATCGTAGGCAGCCAACAACAAATCCTTGGGAAAACGCGATAAGGTTTTCCACGTTTGCTTGATATAGGCTCTAACCGCCTCGATTGCGTCTAAAGACGGAAAGCTATTCAGTTCAAAACTATTTAGCTCAAAGGACGATCGATCGGTCACAAGGTTTTCCTCGACAGAAAATAAGTAGGTTTGAGACCGGCTGAGGGCGTTCTCTTAGCAAGTGCTTGGCATTTAGTAACCAGTGAATAACTTTGGTTAGGCTTCAAAGCTTCTTACCCAAGGGCTTCACCGCCTAGGGGAATTAGATGTATCTGAGGGATCTCTTGGGCACACTTAGCACAATTGCAGGTTTGAATGAGCATCAATCAGCAGAGCGACTAATCAATAGCCCCACGGGAAAATGCTGTAGTACAGTGCTAACCGCCAGTTTGCCCTCAATGGCTTGAATTAATCGGGAGTCTCCCCCTTCAGGTTCGGCACAAATTACCTCTTGCCAAGCTGGGGGCGCATTCTGGGGTAATTCAATTTGGGTGTCTCCCCAAATCTTTTCACTCAGAGGGTCTTCTTCAGGTTGCACGATGCTTGTGAGCAAGCGCGGCACAACGACGATCGCCATTTGAGTTCCCTCAATTCGAGCGAAGGACACAATATGATCTTGGAACTTTCCTGTTACTGCTAGCGGTACATACTTACCCTGCTCAAACAAGGTGGAATACTGATTTCTGAAATGCAACACTCGGTAGATCAAAAATAGTTTAATGCGACCGTCGGTGCGGGTATTAAGTAATTCTTGAACCAAGCTGAGAACATTAGTTTGACTAGCCGTTTTAAGCGATTGCAGGAGGTGCGATCGATGCTCAAAATCAACGGGGCGACGATTATCAGGATCTACCAAACTAAAGTCCCAAAGCTCAGTTCCCTGATAAAAGTCTGGCACCCCCGGAGCCGTTAGTTTTAGCAAAACCTGAGCCAAGGAATTGAAAGTGCCATAATGGGAAACCCACTGCTGAAACGGCTGAAATTCCCGTAAAAATTGGTTCTGATCTGAAATTTCTAGCACCTTATCTACAAATTCGGTAAAGGCTTCCTCGTAGGCAGAATTAGTGTGTAACCAAGCACTGTGAACTTTGGCTTCTCGTACGGCTTTGATCACATAGTCCTTGATGCGATCGATAAATTGTGGATACTCTTCAGCTACAAAGGGAAATGCTCCTAGAAGGGTTTGATAAAAGAAGTATTCATCATTTTTCGCAGGCATTTCCAAGCCATTCGTATTAGTCCGATAAGCATGATTAATGGCACTCCAAGTGCTGGCTTGTTTCTCCCAAGCCACAGGGATTTCCGATAATACATTGAGTCTAGCTCTCACATCCTCCCCCCGCTTTGTGTCGTGGGTTGCTGTGGCGTTCATGGTGTGATTCCAGTTAGTCTGGCGCTTTTGATTAAACTGATGAAATTCATCGATCGTCACGCCAAAGTGCCCCGGATTCCCTCCTACTTCATTCAAAGAAATGAGGCGACTATAGACATACAAAGCCGTATCCTCTGCACCTTTAGCCATCAAAGGGCCAGTGTATTGTTGTAACCGCATCACAAAATACAGCCACTGGTCTTTTTCTGTCTGACTTAGGGTGTCCTCATACTGAAGCAACAACACCTTTTCAATAAAGTTCAACTCATTTAGCAGCAGTGGTAGAATTACTTTTGCTTTTTCAATCACAGCTTTGACATACAAGTCTTGATGCTGCTTTTCTGAAGAAGGTTTCTTACGGCTATCCTGAAGCTGATTAATATAAGTCCGGTACACAGGAAATTGAATCAAAACTTCGACTAGGGCCCGCTTCAACCCATTTAGGGTAAAGTCATTGCTGTATCGATTTTTAGTAGAAATATATTTGAGCAACTGAGTTAAATTGTCTATATCTCCTGCCAAATTCCGCTCCAGAATCAGGTGTTTTTTGTCCGTCACCATCTCTGCATAGGGAACTCTGGTTTCAGCGATGTGGGCATAGATTTCATCAAACTGAGCCTCATTTGTAGTCTGACAGAAAATGCCATTGGCGTAGTTCAAAAATTCATAGCCTGTAGCACCCTGAATTGGCCAATTGGGCAGGAGATCTTCCGTCAGTTCCAAGATCTTTTCCACAGTAATGTAAAGGTTATCTCCTACCCTTTGGCGCAGGCGATCGAGATACTGAGTAGGGTTATAGAGACCATCAATATGGTCAATTCGTAAGCCCGTAAAGGTTCCTGATTCCACTAATTTAAAAATCAAACCATGGGTTGCATTGAAAACTTTGAGTTCTTCAACCTTCATGGAAATTAATTCATTCACTGTGAAAAAGCGTCGGTAGTTAATCTCTTCTGCACCTACCTTCCAAAAGGTTAGACGAAAGAATTGTTCAGATAATAGATTATTGAGCAAATTGAAACTTTCTGAACGTCCAGGTTCACCATTGAAATCAATAATATTTTGATCAACAAAGGCTTTAATTTCAGGATTGGCATCATATAAATCCCATAGAATGCCTTTCACAAAGGAGATTTGATCCTGTCGTTGTTTACCTGTGACTTCTGAAGGGACAGTTTTTAAGATGTAGAGAATTCCTAAAAGTTTAACAAAATCAGGATGGTTTCTGCCCAACGATCGGGTCAACTGTCCTAAATTGTGAGTTAGAAACTGGGCGTAAGATTCTAATTTCAGTGGTAGCTTTAAGCCATAGTAATTGACACTAAGTCCTGATGCTGCATACTGAAGCTGAATCTCACCCTTATCTAAACAATCTCCGTAGAAATCTCCTAGAAGGGGTGCCAAGATTGGCTGGGTGCGATCGGCGTTGGGAGCATTCCAAATAATATCAAAGTAATCGGTGTAATCTGAATCGGGACCATGCTCCAACACATCCATCAAAAGCTGATTCTCACTGTCATAAGCCATGTGATTGGGAACAATATCTTGTAGCCAACCCATGCCATGCTTCTTGACTTCGTTGATTAAATAGTCAAAGGTTTCCTCGGTGCCTAATTCAGGATTAATTTGATTGGCATCCACCACATCATAACCATGGGTACTCCCTGCTCTAGCTTTGAAAATAGGGGATGCATAAAAATCAGAAATCCCCAGATCTGATAGATAGGAAATAATTTGATGGGCATTCTCAAAGCCGAATGCACTGTTGAACTGAATTCTGTAGGTTGCAGTTGGAATTCTCATGGTGTAGCCTTTACTCCTAATTATTGATTACCTTCATATAGAGCCAGGCTTTGTGGCTTTATGGTTATTTTTTGATCCGGCTTCAACATTTGAGGTAAATCTGAACCCTCTCCCAACCAGTTCGCTTCAGCAGAATCCAGCACTTTTTGCCAAGAGTAGTCTGGAAGCTGGGTTGAAAATCTTGTTTCATGTTGATTGAAATTCAAGATACAAAATGTATGGCTCTGCTTGAACCAGCGATGCAGAAAAATAACCTTGTCTGACTCTATAAATGAGACTTCCAGATGATTTTTACTGAGGTGCTTCAGAGCAGGAATGGAACGGCGTAATTGGATCAGTCGTTGATAGAAACTCCACAGGACTCGATACTTACCTTTTGTGCGTTTTTCCCATTGGAGACGGCATTTAACGAAGGTCTCTAAGGCTTGGGGATCGGGGCATTCTTCCCAGTGATTTGTATACTTATGCTCTGCTTGTTTCCCTTGTCTAACTGCCTGAATTAATGCCGGATCAGAATGGCTGACAAAGTAGAGAAAGGGAGCATCTTCACCATACTCTTCCCCCATGAATAACAACGGCAAATAGGGAGAAAGCAGGACAGCCCCCGCTGCTAGTTTAGCCCCTGAGAATGAGACGATATGTGACAGTCGATCGCCCAACAAGCGATTACCAACCTGGTCATGGTTTTGGGAACAAACTAGAAATTGGGCCGCAGGTTCCGCTTGGGAGGAATTACCGTGGTGCTTCCGGCGATCGGTTGAGTATTGCCCTGAATAAATAAAGCCTTCTCGATAGGACTTTGCAAGTTGTTCACAGGTGCCAAAGTCTTGATAGTATCGATCGCTTTCACCCGTCAATAATGTGTGTAATCCATGGTGAAAATCATCGCACCACTGAACATCAATGCCATAGCCCCCCCGCTCCCAAGGGCGAATCAACCGCACATCATTTAAATCACTTTCAGCCATTAAGTAATACGGGCGATCGTGTTGTTGAGAAAACTCTACCACCCGCTCTGCCAATTCTTGTAAAAAATGCTTAGCACTCATGTCATAAATGCCTTGCACTGCATCCAATCTCAAGGCATCAATGTGGTAGGTTTCAAACCAATAAAGGGCATTTTCTAAACAAAAATTTCGCACGCCATCGCAGTAAGCCTGGTCAAAGTTGACGGCATCTCCCCACAAGCTGTGGTACATATCGGTGGAGTAGGAACCAAACTGATTAACATAGTTGCCTTCAGGGCCAAAGTGATTGTAGACCACATCTAAAATGACTGCGATCCCCTGCTGATGGCAAGCATTCACCAATTGTTTGAGTCCATCTGGCCCCCCGTAGGAATTTTGCACTGCGTACAGATATACGCCGTCATAGCCCCAATTCCGATCGCCTGGAAACTGAGCCACGGGCATAATTTCGATCGCGTTCACACCCAGTTGATAAAGGTCTGGTAAACGAGGAATAATCGCGGCAAAGGCGCCTTCGGGGGTGAAGGTGCCAACGTGGATCTCGTAAATAATGTATTCATCGAGAGAAATATTAGCCCAAGACCGATCGCTCCACTCAAATCGTCTGTGGTCGATGACTTGAGACGGGCTATGCACTCCTTGGGGTTGAAAATAAGACGCAGGATCGGGATGCTCCACTCCCCCTTCCAGTTTGTAGAGATAAGAGGTATCGGGCGAGATATCGATCGCTTTCACATGCCAATATCCCTGTGCTTGCAGTTGCATGGGGATCAAACGCGACTTGGGAGACACAATTTGTACCGCTACCCCAGATAATTTGGGTGCCCAAACGGTAAATTCACACTCGTTCTCCCCCAAATACTGTGCGCCGACTTTCATGAACCCCTTACTCCTCAAGACGAATCAGCATCAACTTACTTGCAGAAGGGTTAAATGGAACAGTATCTATAGGATGATTTACAGGCTGATTTCCTGGCATGGGGACTGCGAAAAAAGATCTGAAGCCTATTGTTCAGGTTGTTTCCGCAGAATTCCTACAAAACTGATGGTTTTCCTGGGTTTTTGTTGATAAGGAGATTTCCGAGAAAGATGTTACCCCTGTAGGGGCGTTCGCGTAGCGTGTGCTTTGCACTTAGCATCCAGCAGACAAGCCTTGAATTGACCAGAAGGTCATTGCCCGGATGTTTCGCCCTTCCGGTGCCTGGTATAAACTTTTCCAGAAATCTCCTTAAGTGTCGCTTATCAGCAAGCATCCTCGGCACTTCGGAATTTTGCGAGAGTAAAAAGAGGATCTCTTAAGACTCTTTTCACCGACAAGTTAAGAAAGCCAAATCGATGGACTATCTTAATTTCCGGTAGGACTGGCAGTGGGAGATGGGAGAGTTTTTTGCCAAATGGAGATTTGCTGCTGAGCAGCGCTGTAGATCTGGCTACTTTGAGGAATGCGTTGGGCAATGCCGATCGCCCGCCCTAAATCGTACTGAGCCTGTCCTTGAGCCAACTCCAAAAGCTGCTGACTCCACCGATTGATCGCCTCTTTTGCATCGATACGGGCAGCATTGGAGCCTGGAACGCGATCGGCGGCCCGAATCGCAGCAGATAGGGCTTCCGGTGTTCCTGAACCTGCCAAGCGGTAAGACTCTTGCAAGTCTTGTTGAGCCTGGATGCCAGCCTGCCACGTTTTGAGCTTTGCCTGTGCCTCACCATACAAGGTACGCCCTGGCAAAATCCGGTTAGCCATGCTGATGGCTGCGGGAACATCCCCCCCATCTGCCAAAGCCAGCGCCTGATCCAAATAAGGCTGGTCTTGAATTCGCTCACTTTGCTCCGTCCAAGCCTGAATCTTAGCCTGAGCCTCTTTATAAAGTGCCCGTTTGGGGCGAATCTGCTTTGCGGTTTCGATCCCCAATTGCAGTGAGGCAATATCCCCAGGACTGGCGGCTTGTATCGCTTGATCGAGATAAGGACGATCTTCAATGGTCTGAATTTGGGCAGTCCAGCGATCGATATCTTGTTTGACCTGTCCCCAACGCGGGTTATCTTGGGGCACCGCTTCGGCAATGGCGATCGCCGCCGTGAGGTCACTAATGGCTCCACGCTGAGCCGCCCGACGCGCTTGGTCTAGAATGCCCACACCCTCAGTTTCCAGTTGCCAGCGGGTAATGAATTGCTGAGCTTTTCCGTAGAGGGGGCGACCAGTGGAGAGCTTCTGGGCTTGGGCAATCGCCGCTTCTAGGTCAGCGATCGTTCCTTGCCATGCTCTGGATTGCGCCTGAGCCAAATTCGTAAAATCCTTAATTTCCTCTTGGAGGTTAGCCGTAGGAGGAATCTTTTGCACAACTGCCAGCGCTTTCGAGAGGTTGCGAGTGTCTAAATAGGTTTGGGCCAAGTCCAAAATCTGCTGTCCAAAGACAACAACCAGCTTCTTAGCTTCGTCGTAGACATAGCTTTCAGGCTTGATTTTTTGGACTAATTGCATGGCTAACAATAAGTTGTCTAAATTGCCCTGTTTTGCCAGACTGCGGGCCCGCGACAATCGATTGCCGTCTTCTCCCAGAGATTGAATTTGTTTGTAAAGTTCCTCGTAGCGCACCACCTTCCAGTAATCATTCTCCACATACCGCAATTTATCTGCTTTGTCAAACGCTCTGGAGAGTTTGCCCTGGCGCAATTCAGCTTCCGCTTGCTGATAAATCGCTTCTGCTTTCAGCCACGTCGTTCGCCAGCGCTCAACCCGCTCCGCCACAGAGTTGTGGGCTTTGGTGTATTCAGGGATCTGGTTGGCCGCCGCTGTCGCCTCCTCTAAACGCCCTTCCTGAAACGCCCGTTCCGCCAGGTTAAGCATGTCCTGAGACCACTGCTCAATCAAGCGGTTGATCTCAGGGCGCAACTCATGGTCAGCTGGTAGGTCGTTAACGAGTCCGATCGCAATTCGCAAATCCTTAATGGTTTGTTTGTTTGCCGATGCTTGGGCACAGGACAACCGCATGGAACCAGAAGCCAAGGGCAAAAATATGGCTGGGCAGTTGGGGAGTGCATCAGGACGAAACAGCATCAAAGCAGAGAGAAATCCTACTCCACCAAAGGCTCCTACTGCCAACACACACCAAAGTTGCCAACTCACAAGCCACCCCAGCCGCCGCCGCTTAGGTTTGACGGGAGCCAAAACAGGTTCCTCGATGACAATGGTTTCGTTAGCTTCGTTGACAGAAATAGATTCAGTGACTGGGGCAGGTGGGCGAACCCGACGGCGCGATCGTCGTGGCGAATCTTGGGGTTGGGGTACAGTTGGACGCATGTTTTGCTTCAAAGCAATCACGAAGGATTGAGATTTCGTTGTTATCCTACTCTTCTACTCAGGAAAAGCCAAACATTTCAAGGCTGATTCCCATATAGAAGCGGCGGCAATTTGCCTCTGGTTCAATCACTCTACGAATTCAGTTACCGTAAATCCGTTTAAAGTCTGCTCTGTTTCTATGCACCTAGTGCAGGCTAGTAGAAGTTAAGTGGGCAGCACTCAAAACTCAAAACTCAAAACAATCCCCCTAACGGGTCAGAAACTTCGCCAAGCTTCACTAGCCCCCGATCGCCCGCGTAACGACGTGTGAACCTCGGCAAAGTTGGTTCTCGCTCTTCCTTAGAATGGACTCAACGCATCGAATCGTACCTAAATCTCACTGAAACCAACGATTCAGATCCTCGAATTCTTGAAGAATCCGAGGGCTTTGGACAGTGAACCAACCACCAGCGGTTCTAACCCGCACCCCGTTCCCCCCACATCCCGTTCTCAAGGAAAACTATTCAACCATGGCTAAAACCGTCGCCGACATCATGAGTCGTGATCCCGTCACTGTACGTCCTGAAACCCCTCTAAAAGTAGCCATCCAAATTTTGGCAGAGCGCAAATTCAGCGGACTGCCAGTGGTGGATGACAACAATCGGGTTATCGGTGTGATCTCTGAAACTGACCTGATGTGGCAAGAAACAGGAGTCACACCACCCGCCTACGTCAAGCTGCTGGATATGGTGATTTATCTGGAAAATCCCACCCAGTACGATCGCGACCTCCACAAAGCTCTGGGCCAAACCGTTGGTGACGTGATGACCTACAACGCAGTCACCATCACCGCTGATAAAACCTCTCGCGAGGCAGCTAAACTGATGCACGATCGCAAAATTCATCGCTTGCCTGTATTGAACGACGCAGGCGACCTCATCGGCATTCTCACCCGTGGCGATATCGTACAAGCGATGGCAACCGAGTCAGATTAAAATCACTGGAGAAAATATGACATACACCCCTATTAAGATTCAATCAACCTATGCACAGGTTCTTTGTTTTGTTGCAATACTAATTTGTCGCAATACTAAAGCGGTGTAAAAAAAATCACAATTTATTGCCACAGCAGGGATGAAGCATTCAAGAAGTAAAATTTGTTTGCAATTGCCAACGTGATTGCCCGAATGCTTAGAAGATGTTTTAAAAGTGCTAGATACCTTGGCATTCACCCCCTTTTCTGGTATGCCTGAAAGGTTTTAAACCCCCCAATTCTGGGGGACTTTGACCTCAGAACCCCCAGGATTAGGGGCAAGGGGCGGTTCGGGCAAAAATTCGTACCTTTCAAACAACCTCTTAGTTCTCTGGTTACAAATTCCTGCTCTATCTACGTCTGCTAAAAAATTACGATCGCCCTTGTTTTTTCCACCCTCTTAAATTAATTCACGGCTTTTAACATTTACTCAACAACATTCATTTTTCTATGAGCATCACTCTTGAATCTGTGACCCAATTGTTGCAATCAGCCGACTTTGGCGATCGGCTGCGGGCTGTCAATCAAATGCGCCAACTGAACCCGGCCCAAGCATTTGACCTGATTCAAACCGCAGCTACTGATAGCAATGGACGAGTTCGCTATGCAGCCGTCAGCCAAATTGCAGGACTCGGAAAGCAAAATCTGGCTCAGGCAGCAACCATTTTGCGCGATCGGCTGATTCACGACTCAGAACCCGATGTCCAAGCAGCGGCCGCAGATTCCCTAGGGGCATTGAAAATTACAGAGGCCTTTGAAGATATTCAGCGGCTCTACCACCACACCTCGGAGTGGCTGCTGAAATTCAGTATCGTTGCCGCCTTGGGGGAACTGGGCGATCGGCGCTCCTTTCCCCTGCTGCAATCAGCCCTCGATTCTGGCAACGACTTAGTGCAAACTGCGGCGATCGGCTCCCTCGGTGAATTGGGTGATCCCCAAGCCATCCCCCTCCTTCTGTCCTACGTCTCCCATACTGATTGGCAAATTCGCTATCGCGTAGCCCAAGCCCTAAGCCACTTCCACACCCCCGAAAGTCAGGCAGCACTGCAAAACTTGGCTCAAGACGCGGTGCAGCAAGTAGCCCAGGAAGCTCAAACCAATCTTAAAACTGCTTCTTGATAAAGTTTTGGCAGAAACTCTTCAACTTTCGATAAAGTTTTGTCAACAGCTTTCCAATTAGATGATACTAGGGATTGAATAGCCTCTATATCACTTTGTGGAATACCATCTACCCGTCCACGCAGTGATTCTTATCATTGGCTGGGAAACAAAGTTGATCTAAGTAGCTTCTGCTAGGATTCCCCGCAATTTACGGAGACGTAAATGGTTTCCTTACAAAAGTTTTATATATCACCGAGGAAAGGCTGAGCTTTTTGAAGAAGCTATGAAGATTAAGTAAAGATACTTACGAAACGAGACCTGAATCTTCTAAATAGTTATTATCGGTGAGTCAAGCTAAACAGGTTTATCTCTTACCTCAGTGATATCCGCAGTTTTCCGAAAATTATGGACACCAGTTTGTAGGAGTCACTGTATAATAGCTTATTTCCTCAGTGCCATTTATAACTCTCGGAGTGTACCCCTGTGAATCTTAAGTCTTTATCAATTGGTTTAAGCTTAGTGGCTGCTAGCGCAGTCGCTTTGCCCACTATCCCCGTTCAAGCTGCTAGCTTCCTTGGAACACCACTCACCCCTGATGCCCAAATCAAGGGAGTCAGCACGAAGGCAGCCTTTCCTTTCTCCGCCTCCACCTTTGTCGGCGACGGTAGAACCTACAAGTTCGACCTCGTATTCACGAAAGGTAAGGATCTGTCTAGTTTCGGTTTCTCTTCTGGTGGCACATTCACTTCCTTGTTGACTGAAACAAAGGCCTATGATCCTGGTTCGACTGCTGCAACCAACGATTGGCTTGGTACTTGCGGGAAGACCGTTCTGACTTGCACGGCCAGTGTCAAGTTTGCAAAAGGAACTACCTACCAGTTGGGACTACAGGATCAAGGCACGAAACTAATCAGCAACTGGGGCGTTTCTCACTCTGGTGCATACACCTACTCCGTGAAGTCTGACGAAATCAAGAATCCTACATTCGCCACCGTGAGCGATCCCGGTGCCTACTTCTTGGGCTTTGAAGATGGCAACTTTGCCAAGGACAAGGGCAAAGGGCTGTACTGGTACGACTACCAAGATTTCGTGGTTAAGGCCAGAGTGCCCGAACCCACAACGATCGCTGGTCTTGGTTTGGTGGCTGGAGCGCTTGCGTTCTCCCGTCGTCGCAAATCCAGCAAAGTGGTCTAATCGTTCCAATCTGCCGATTGAACTTAGTTAGATTTGACCCGTTAAGTTTTGAAAGCTAGGAGTTTTTTACGGAACTCCTAGCTTTTTGTTTGGGAAGTTTTAGGGACTATCATCATGGAATCCTGACAGCATTATTTAGGTTTGTCTGAACGATTAACACTATGAGCAAAGGTCACCCTCATTTCTACCTGCTTTTCCCCAATATTTTTGGTTACATGGGCGGAATCCAGGTTTACTCTGCACTGCTGCTCCGAACCTTGCAAGAACTGCATCCTGATGCTGACTATGATGTATTCCTTAAATACGATCGCTCTACCACCAAAAATGTGCAAGAGATAGAATTTCTACCCCAGACTCGGTTCCATTTTTTTGGACAGCAACATGGCGATCGGAATCTCTGGCGCAGGTATGCCCAAGCTGGGTTTGCGGCCACTCAGATTGTTGGCTCTGCCCTGTGGCAACGCCCCAAGCTGATCTTGTCTACTCATATTGACTACTACAGTGTGGCGTTTGACTGGTGCAAGCGGGGAACAGGCATTCCCTATTGGGTGATTTTGCATGGGCTGGAGGCGTGGAATATCCAAAGTGCCAGCTTGAAAGCCTCACTGCGCCATGCCGATCGGGTGGTGTCGGTGAGTGCCTACACCCGCGATCGGCTGGTGGAGCAGCAGTTGCTTGATCCAGCGCTGACGGCGATTTTGCCCAATACCTTTGATGCCGATCGCTTTGCCATTGCTCCCAAGCCAGAGTATTTGTTGCAACGTTATGGCTTAACCCCCGATCAGCAGGTGATCCTGACGGTTTCGCGGCTCGATCGCAACACAGGCTACAAAGGCTACAACCAAATTCTGCGCGCGTTGTCCACAATTCGGGCTGCGATCCCCACGGTTCATTACGTGATCGCTGGCAAAGGCGATGGCACGCCACAAATTGAGGAGTTGATCGCGCGGCTGGGGTTGCAAGATTGTGTGACCTTGACAGGATTTATACCGCAAGCAGAGCTTTGTGATCACTACAACCTCTGTGATGTGTTTGCGATGCCTAGCAAGGGCGAAGGATTCGGCATTGTCTACCTGGAGGCACTGGCCTGCGGCAAGCCTGTGTTAGCCGGAAATCAGGATGGCTCTGTTGATCCCCTGGCTCAGGGCGAGTTGGGATGCTTGGTTGACCCCGACGATCGAGAATCGATTGCCCAGAGTTTGATCCAAATTCTGCAAGGCTCCTATCCCAATCCGCTGCTTTATCAACCACAGGTGCTGCGCCAACGGACGATCGATACCTTCGGGTTCCCCCAATTTCGCACGACTTTAAGCAAGTTGCTTCAGTCCGTTACGATCGCCTAGTGCTCTGTCAAAAAAATTTTGAGGGGTCGAAGACCCTCAAAATTTAACTCCAACTAACCTCCCGGCTTTCAGCTACCCGTCAATTAATGATTGACAGACTACTAGCCTGCGCGAGCAAGATGCTTGTCTTACGGAGACTTCCATTTATCTAATCACCTAAAACTCGGAAGAGCCAAACTTACCTCGCTAATTTTGGGCTGATATGCATCAAGTTGCGAAAAATTACCTATGATTTTGGCATGGTAATCGTTTCAGTTGCTCCATAACCTCCATGCAGATTGATAATCAGGATTTTTCTGCCCTGCTTTCGGGTCAGCCTCCCTCCAACCCGGAATTGCTCACCGGGATGACTGTGGGGCGCGATCGATGGCTGAACCGAATGCGCGATCATTATTTGTCTAACTATATTTTTGATGGGGGCAGCAAAGTCAAAGTTCTGGTGGGCGGGGCAGGTACGGGCAAAAGTCATCTCTTGCACAGCGTGCTTCAGGATGCTCAGGGTTTGGACTACGAGACAGTTTATCTGTCTGCTAGGGAATATCGGCTCAACGACTTGCCCAGTTTGTATCGCGCCATCGTCAAGCAAATTGACCAAGAGCGACTTGTGCAAGGATTATGTAGCCACGTCGCTAAAAAGTTGGGCTGTGGTCAATACGACAGTGATGATTACCTGCTGCCTATCCTACTGGAAGATCAGGGATTGACCCGCGATTTGGCGATTCCCGAAATCAAAAAAGCCACCTCCCAGGCGCTCAAAGATGTAGACTTCAGTACATCCTTCAAGACTTTTGCCTACAGCGTCATCACCAATCGCCTGATCAACGACAATCGGGATGCGGTGCGTCTGTGCCTCAAGTGGTTGGAAGGTGAAAAGTTGGAGCGCTATCAAAAACAATCCACGAATTTATTTGAACGGCTGCAAAAAATCAATGCCCGCTACTGGCTCAATTCCCTGATTCGATTGCTAAAGCTGGCTGGTTTGGCGGGGCTGGTGGTGGCGATCGACGACCTGGAAGTGATGACCGAGCGACACCCAGAATCCAAGCGCTTCCGCTACACCCCCAACGCCATCAAGGACACCTGCGAAGTGTTTCGTCAGATGATTGATGATGCAGAGTTGTTAGGGAATTTTATGCTTCTGCTAGGAGGTCAGTCAGAGATGATCGACGACGAAAAGCGCGGCTTCAAAAGTTATGAAGCCCTGTGGATGCGCCTGCAAACGGGGTTATTGCCGGTGGAAAAATTCAATCCCTTAGCTGATATTGTGAACACTGATGTGCATCTGATGGCCAATGGTCGCGATTTCTCAGACCAAGTGCAGGCAAGGCTCACCCAACTGCTGCGAGACTCAGGCTTAAACTTGCAAGAGAAGGAACCCCCAGATCTGAGTGAGTATACGCAACTTCGGGCAGCGGTGATTCACGTCGCGATTATGGCATTGGCAGCAGGATAAAGTCTATGGAACGATATGATGCTAGTCGTAGAAAATCGATCGCTGTGGTGGAATCGCTGCGGGCGGGCATTCCCACTCGCCTATCCACCAGGGAATTACCCGATCTGCGCGCTCCCCTCACTGACCTGATTCGACAAGATCTGGTGAAGTTTACCCAGGGCGATCGGCCCCCAGGACGGCTAGCTTGGGGGCCCTACGGGCAGGGGAAAACCCATGCCCTGACCACGATCGAACACGTTGCCTTGGACTTGGGCTTTGCCGTCAGCCGCGTTTCCCTCAGCCGCGAAGTCTCGTGTCATCATCTGTTTAATTTTTACGGTCGGGTAGCCTCCGTGTTACGAACGCCCGACTCCAAACTGTTTGGCTTGGCACGAGGACTGAACCAACGCAAGCAGGGCGATTTCGAGCGCAGCCCCCTAGCAGACCCCGATCGCTACAGCCATCCCTTACCTGCCCTGGTGCTAGAAGATTACTTTTTCACCACTGGCGAAGAGCAGGACATGCTCTATAGCGACTTGATGGGTACACGCATTGCTGTGTCAGACTTGAAGCGCATTCACCGGGCGGCGCGGGGTGCCACCTTGCCAAAATTTGAACCCAATTTTCGGGTGACGGAACACGGTAACGCCTATTTTGGGGTGATGGCGGATGCCGTCACGCTCTGCGGCTACAAGGGCTGGGTAATTTTGCTGGATGAAGTGGAATTGGTGGGGCGCTTGGGCAAGGTCGGGCGAATGCAAGCCTATCGCAATCTGAACTGGCTTTTGAATTGGGTGAACTGCCCGTATCCGATTTATACGGTGGGCGTTGTGGCCTCCAGCCTGCGGAACGATGTTTGGTTCAGCGGCACCCATGCCAGCAGCAGTCGCAACGATCGCACCCAGATTCCACAACTAGCGGCTGAAAAATTAGGAGAAGCAGCCAGGACTGAGATGGAAAAATTCTTTGAGACGGCGATCGGCTCTACCTGCCCCATCATTCGCCCCCTGGATGCCCGCGATCTGGAAACCCTGCTGCAAAAACTCACTGAATTACATGGCACGGCCTATGGCTGGAATGCCACGCTAAATGTGCAGGATTTGCTGCAAACGATCGGTAGCCAGCCAATCCGCACCCACATTCGCGCCGCCCTAGAAGCCCTGGACCTTGGCTATCTCTACAAAGAACCCGTCAAGCTCAAAACCTCGACGCTGCAAGAGTCTTCGGTGCAGGAGGAAGAGGATTTTTTCTCGCTGCCTGAATCAGAGCCATAGTGCAGTTTGGCAGAAGTTTCTGACTAGTTAGGGGAATAGTTTTGAGTTTTGAGTTTTGAGTGCTGCCCACTTACTTAGGAGATTTCCGAGAAAGATGTTACCCCTGTAGGGGCGAAGCATCCGGCAGACAAGCCCTTGAATCGACCAGAAGGTCATTGCCCGGATGCTTCGCCCTTCCGGTGCCGCTAGCCTGCTCTAGATAAATAAAAGTCTCCGTAGAGCGGGCAAGATGCCCACACAGACTAGAAGCCTGCACTACAGTTTCCACCATCTTTTGAAGCGGCGTTGTGCCGAAAATGCCAAAACGACACGCAGACTAGAAGCCTGCACTACAGTTTCCACCATAATTCTAGCAGAGCCAAGTGGGTTGAGCCAAGATGAACGGGGTACATCTCACTTTTGCAGATCTCCGATCCGCCCACCCTTCGGAAAGCAAGCTACATCCCCAACCCTTCTCCCTAGGGAGAAGGGAGCCGGAATTCAAAGTCCTTCTCCTTAAGGAGAGGGATTTAGGCTTCGACGTGAGCGCTCAGCCGAACAGTGAGGGTGGATCGGGCGGTCGCAAAACTGGGATGCACCCGATGAACGGTTCAACTTATCACGCCATAGCAAAATTTGCCTTTGTGACAAAGGGATGTGTTTTCTCCAAACATTTCTTCAAACATTTCTTCAAACAGTACCGATCGCTTCCTGACCTACAGTTTGTCCGCAGTCCGATCGCGCTTGTCCTTTTTCACCTAGACAGTGAGATGTTTCCAACAACTGAAGTTATTAAGGATACATTTATTACCTATTTACTGCCATACCATGACATTGTTGTTTCTAAGCTGGTGTTTAAGTCGTCTCATGCATGTTAAAACAGCTAGCAAAATTGTCAAAGAACGACGCGAGTACAACACATGGGTGGCAACCGAAACACTAGAAGATTACTCTCTGCGGTATGCTCCTAAATCTTTTAGAAAATGGTCGGAGTTTTTGGTTGCCAACACAGCGCTTGGGGGTATTTCTTTCCTGGCGTTAGAGGCGATCGGTGGCTCTTTGCTTATCAGCTACGGGTTTGCCAACTCCTTCTGGGCAATCTTAACGGTTAGTGCCATTATTTTTCTGGCGGGATTACCCATCACCTACTACGCTGCCAAATATAACATTGATATCGACTTACTTACTAGGGGAGCCGGATTTGGTTATATCGGCTCTACTATCACCTCCCTGATCTATGCATCATTCACCTTCATTTTCTTTGCCCTAGAAGCCGCAATCATGGCTCAGGCATTGGAACTTTACCTGCATTTGCCCCTGGCGATCGGCTATTTGGTATGTTCCCTCGCCATTATTCCGTTGGTATTTTACGGCATCACCTTGATTAATCAGTTGCAGCTATGGACTCAGCCCATCTGGCTAACCCTAATGATTGTGCCCTATATTTTTGTTTTGCACAAAGAGCCAGATGCCCTTGCTAACTGGGTACATTTTGCTGGCAATTCCAGTAGTGGAGCCGGATTTGATCCCCTCTTGTTTGGGGCGGCAGCAACGGTTTCTTTTTCCCTCATTGCCCAGTTGGGTGAGCAAGTAGACTATCTCCGATTTTTGCCAGACAAGCAGCAACATAACCGTTGGCAGTGGTGGTCGGCTGTAATTTTGGCGGGGCCAGGTTGGATTATTCTAGGTGGGGCGAAACAGTTGGGTGGGGCGTTTCTGGCTTCCCTAGCGATTAGCCATGGGACTGAAATCGCCCTCGCGAAGCAACCGATTCAAATGTATATGGCAGGATTTGCTGATGTATTTGCTAATCCTGCCCTGGTTTTGCCTATCGCCACACTGTTTGTAGTGGTTTCCCAAATCAAAATCAATGTCACCAATGCTTACGCAGGATCGCTCGCCTGGTCAAATTTCTTTTCCCGCCTCACTCACAGCCATCCAGGGCGTGTGGTGTGGCTGGTTTTTAATGTCACGATCGCCCTGTTATTAATGGAGTTGGGAGTATTTGAAACCCTAGAAACTGTTTTAGGATTATACTCCAACGTCGCGATCGCCTGGATTGGTGCCCTCGTTGCTGACTTGGTGATCAATAAACCTCTGGGACTCAGCCCTAGTTACATTGAGTTCAAACGGGCCCACCTGTACAACTTTAATCCGGTTGGATTTGGCTCAATGACGATCGCCTCTGTGCTATCGATCGTGGCGTTTGTGGGTGGCTTTGGTGTCTATGCCCAAGCCTACGCTCCCTTCTTGGCATTGGGAATCGCTTTTGTGCTCTCACCCGTGATTGCGATCGTCACCCAAGGCAAATACTACATTGCCCGTGAGGATATTTATTTGCCTCAAAGAGCCGACACTCAACTACTGATTACCTGTAGTATCTGTGAGCAAAAGTATGAACCCGCAGATAGCGCCTATTGCCCCGTTTATGAAGGTGCTATTTGCTCTCTATGTTGTAGCTTGGATGCCCGCTGCCAAGACGGTTGTAAGCCCAAGAATCAGACTGTGAGCAATATCACATCAACCTTAACGCAGGGGATTTTTTTAGACAAAATCTCACCCCAAACGGGTGCCAGATTGGTTAAATTTACAGGGATTTTTCTGGTAGTTTCAGGGATTGCAGCGTCGGTATTTGGCTTGATTTACTATCAGGAGGTTGTGCGATCGGAGACCCTCACAGATTTAGCAAAATTGGCCCTCCCCAAGGTTTTTCTGGAGCTATACGCTCCTCTAGCCGTATTAATTGGGGTTGGAACGTGGTGGTTTGTGTTGAGTGAAGAGAGCCGCGAACTCGCAGAAGCAGAGCTAGATAGACAAAATTCTCAGTTACAGCAGCAAATTGAAGAGCGCGAACGGGCTGAAGCAGCTTTGCAACACCTAACCTTAGAACTGGAAGGTCGGGTTGACGATCGCACCAAGGAGTTATCTGAAACGCTCAGTAATTTGCAGCAGACCCAGATGCAACTGGTGCAAACCGAGAAGATGTCTAGCTTAGGACAACTGGTTGCTGGGGTTGCCCATGAAATCAATAATCCAGTTAACTTCATCTATGGCAACTTGGTTCATGCTTGGAGTTATACCCAAGATCTCTTGAACTTAATCGCGCTCTACCGCCAGCACTATCCTACCCCTGCACCAGAAGTCCAAATAGAGATGGAGGCAATTGAGTTAGAGTTCCTGATTGAGGATTTACCCCGCTTACTTTCATCAATGAAGGTGGGAGCCGAACGGATTCAAAAAATCGTCCTCTCTCTCCGCAATTTCTCCCGTATGGATGAGGCGGACTTAAAACCCGTCAATGTTCATGATGGCATCGAAAGCACCTTGATGATTTTGCAAGCCCGCCTGAAGGCGAAACCCGATCATCCTGCCATCCATGTAGTGCGGAACTATGGCAATTTGCCAGAGGTGGAGTGTTATGCAGGGCAACTAAATCAGGTATTTATGAATGTTTTGGTGAATGCGATCGATGCCCTGGATGAGCGCTCCTTCAGCACTTTCCCTGCTGATCTGGCTCAAAATCCCAATACTATTACAATCTCCACGGAAGTTACCCCAGATCATTGGGTTAACATTACCATCGCTGACAACGCGAAAGGAATACCTGCTGATATTCAAGCCAAATTGTTTGATCCCTTCTTTACCACTAAACCGATCGGCAAGGGAACAGGTATTGGTTTATCCATCAGTTACCAGATTGTGACTGAACGCCACAGCGGATGCTTAAGTTGCCACTCTGAAGTGGGCAAAGGCACAAGGTTTATCATCACAATTCCTGTTAGGCAAGCCCAAGGTGAAAAGAAATCAATTCTGCCGTTGCATTCCATCAAGGGAATTGCGGTTTAGGGACTTGCACGCCTAGCGATGAGCCAAAAATACTAACTTCAGAGGCTTAACCGCAATTTTTGCCTAAATTCTTGAATGGTGGAATCGCTGTCTCAGCTAGTTAATTGGGTGGCAGCAATACATTTGCATTACAGGAATTTCCATAATGAGAATTGCTGACCTACAACAGTCAGGTCGAGTACGACGGCATTATCGAGTGCGGAAGACGAGGCTCTATCTGGTCGCGCACAGAAGGTGGTTGGGTCATGCGCTTTCATCAAGGCACGCCATATCAACCATGACCAGCCTTACTTTGTCCGCCCATAACGGTCAGCTCAGATCGAAGAATAAGCTGCTCTTAAAGCATAGAGTCTTCTAAAATAGCTTTTGATCCCATTTTGGGATCAGGTTATTATAAATTCATGCGCATTTTGTCCCGTAGCACCTTACGAGACTTTTGGGAATCTCATCCAGAGTCCGAAGAAGCATTGAAAACTTGGTATTACGAAGCATCTCATGCCAATTGGCAAAGTCCGATCGATATCAAGTCTGCTCATGCTAATGCCAGTAGCATTGCGAATAACCGTGTCGTTTTCAATGTCAAAGGCAATACCTATCGGTTGATTGTGGCAATTCGTTATGACATTGGCATTGTCTTTATTCGATTCATCGGCACTCATGCTGAGTATGACAAAGTAGATGCAGAAACAATCTGAACCGAGGTTGATGTATGGAAATACGCCCAATCAGAACCCAAACTGACTATCAAGAAGCTCTTCGAGAGATTGAGTTGTTGTTTGATGCTGCCGAGAATACACCTGAATACGATCGGCTGGACATTCTCAGTACCCTCATAGAAGCTTACGAGAAAACATATTTTCCGATTGAACTACCTGATCCGATCGAGGCAATTCAATACTATATGGACACCCGTGGTTGGTCTTGTCATGATTTGGAGCCATGTCTGGGCAGTCCAGCCAGAGTGTCTGAAGTCCTGTCTCGTAAACGCTCCTTGACTTTGAAGATGATTCGGAAGTTAAATCAAGAATTAGGTATTCCGGCTGAGATTCTCATTCAGCCTTATGAATCGGCACAAATTTCTGCCTAACAAGCCCGTTAATGAGAATTGCTGAACTAAAGGTTCTGGCTCATCACTCAAGTTGATTGAGACAGCTATTGCTTGCGATCGTCCACAGCAGGCATATTCCCTTGATTGCCCTGATCAAACTCCAAGGCGGAATTTGGTTTGGGCCACAGGAGACGGAGGGACAACACGGCGAAGCCCAGAGCCGCGATCGTTTTCACCAGCCTCGTCGGGAGCAGTTGAGCCGCGCCTTGCCCAGCCAGAACACCGAGGACACTAGCCAGTAGCAATGCGGTTGCTGTACCCAAAAATACGGCGCGGGGAGATCGGGAACTACCACCCAGGGCGATCGTGGCCAATTGGCTCTTGTCGCCCAATTCCGACAAAAACACCGTGATAAAACTTAAGCCTAGTAAGTGCCAATCCATTAGCTTTGAATGATATCCCATACTAGTAGGACAGATACCAGCAGCAAACTGAGTCCTGCTGCCACTTCCAGCGTTCTGGGTGCCAGTCGCGTGGAGAGCCACTGACCCAACAACACACCGAGAAGACTGGTTAGAACCAAGGCTGAACCTGCCCCAGCAAACACAACCCACGGAGACTGGGACTCTGCACTCATCAGGAGCGTGGTGACCTGGGTTTTGTCTCCCAATTCTGCGAGGAAAATTGTGACGAAGCTAGAGCAGAAGACCTGAAGGACTAGCGGATACCGATCGCCTTGGGGCGTAGCGATCTGGGATATAGCGACGGGTATCGCAACAGGCAATTCCAAATCCTGATTAGCTGTTGCCAGTTCTGCAAGGGGGGCGGACTCAACGGGTATCAAAGGGACGCTCACAGGCATTTCCAATGTAAAATGCGGTTTTTATATTCGTTTCATTATCAGCCAGCCTACTCCAAAGGTCAATTGGCAAGCGTCATGAGATAGATTTTAGATTTATCGGCAAGGTGTAAGCAGACCTTATTCTTCGATCGCCCGATTAAATCGCAGGAGTTCCAGGCTCCGATCGCCGTATACGCCCTCAATCTGCTGCTGACAACAATCGATCGCAAACTCATTCAGGGTTTCTGGCTCAATGCCATACATTTCCTGAAAGACATCGGCTTGTACCCGACAGAAGCGGGGGCGATCGGCGTAAATGCGGCACTCACGGGTGCCCTGATCAAAGTAGATGCACCAGCCGTCTGTCCCCACCATGCTGAGGTAAAGCTGCAATTCTTCAGGACTGAGGTAATGGTCTAGGTCGGGGCGATCGGCGGGATCAAGGTGACAACATGCCCCACAGTTTTTAACGCAAAGCCAAGTTGTCATAGTCAATCAGTCTTCCTTTGAGATCTTAGAGTTTTGTAAATTTCCTTAAAGCTAAGCCCAACCGAGCGGTTATATTCTGTTTAGGATCTGTTTAGAACTGCTTTTAGAGGCAGGAATGATCCTGAAACGGATGAAAAAGATCTTGCGATCCCGCATCCTTCTCAACCTTTAAACTCAACTCTGGCGACGGCCACACTATTCAAGCATTGCACCGAACGGAGAGGAACTATGGAATTTGCCAGTGATTTAATTAGTAATGTGAATTGGAAGGCCATTGCTCAGCTTACCTTTGTGGCGCTGATTATGCTTTCTGGGCCGATCGTGATCTTTGTCTTGGCGGCCCGGGGCGGCGATCTGTAATTGCAATACTCCGGACAGTTTTGGTGAAAGTGCTGGAAACCCGCTTTGTACCGTTCGCCTTTGCCCTCACCCTAAATCCCTCTCCCAAAAGGGGAAAGGGACTTCAATCCGGCTTCCCTTCTCCCTTTTTGGGAGAAGGGGCTGGAGGATGAGGGCAGACTATCTCTAAAAGTGTCCAAAGTATTGATAATTGAGATCGTGGATTAAGGAAGTTTCCAAAAAGGTTTATACCAGGAGCCAGAAGGGCGAAGCATCCGGGCAATGGGGAGCATCTCACTTTTGCAACCCTCACCCTAAATCCCTCTCCCAGGTGGGGAGAGGGACTTGGATCTTGCTCCCCTTCTCCCAAAAGGGGAGAAGGGGCTGGGGGATGAGGGTGGTTTTGGCGTATCCTCCACAAAGCTGAGATGCTCCCCGGGCAATGTCCTTCTAGTCGATTCAGGGGCTGCTCTGCCGGATGCTAAGTGCAAAGCACACGCTACGCGAACGCCCCTACAGCAGTAGCATTTTTCTCGGAAATCTCCTTAAACCTCTGGGGGGAACCACTAAAAATTTTAAGAGAGTATAAATACCTGGTGAAAGCCAGGTTTTTTTATGGAGTTTTGTGGTGCTTTTAGGAGATGGCATCGATCTGATGCACCACTGTCAGGGCTGAGTAACTAACCCCCGCCGTTCCTTCGCCGGGGTGGGTGGAGTCTCCCACGAGCCAGAGGCGATCGATGGGGGTGCGGTTGGCAAAGCCGAAGGGGCCAAAGGTGGAAACGCGTTGTCCCAGTCCTCCCACGGCTCCCCGCTCCCGCGCTGTGTAGTGGGCAAAGGTGCGGGGTGTGGCGGCTTCTTGGTAAATGAGGGTGTCTGGGGTGAGGTGGAAAAATTGTTGGAGGCGATCGATCGCTTGCTCGGTGTATTGCTGTTTCAGGGCGGGGTAATCCGCCGATCGCCACCACATCGCCAGATCGGTGAAGGACGAGGCAATGACCGTGGCGCGGCCAGCGGGAGCGCGACCATCCCCCGGACGGCTAACGGAAACAAAGAGAGAATTATTTTCGGCGATCGGCCCTGCGTCATCGTACAAAAACTGGAGATGGGGCGGGCAACCCACGGGAATCGCCGTCTCATCTACGCCCAAGTACAGCACGAAGGCTCCTGAAGCTGGCGGGAGTTTTTCGACCCGGCGCTTGTAGGACTGGGGGGCCCGATCGCCCAGTAGCCGTACCAAGTTTTGCACCGGAACATTGGCGACAACATGATCGGCGGGTTCTGTCCAAACAGCATCGGTTTTGAGGTCACGAATCACGACGGCTTTCACCCTGCCCGCTTCCACCTGAATCTGTTCAACCCGATGCCGCATCAGCAATTGCCCCCCATCCCGTTCCAAAGCTGTGACGAGTTGGGTGCTGAGAGCCTGCATACTTCCCTGGAGGTGAAATAGCCCGTGGGGAGCCTGGGACACTGCCAACGCAGTGGCGGCATAAAGGAGGGCGGTTTCCTCAGCGTCCACTTGGGAGTAGAGCTTGAGTTGCAGGTCGAGGAAGGTTCTGAGGCGACGATCGCCCGCCAATCCGTAGCGGCGCAGGGCATCACCCACTGTGGAAAAGGTGTAGGGCACAGTCACGAGGGTGCCGGGACGCACGGCTTGCACCAGTTGCCAGAAATCCCATAGGTTACGGGGTGGCAAAACGGGTTCCCGTGCTTGAAAAGCCCAACTGTGGAGAAATAGCGTTGCCAGTAGTTGCCAGAACGGTTCGCTGCCAGGGAACTGCTGCTGGCGTTCTGCCTGCCATTTTGCGGGGTCGCGCCAAACATTGATGGGGACGGTTTCTCCAGGCAGATAGACGGCACAGGCGGGATCGCAATGGGTGGCGGCGGGCGGCTCTATGCCTAGCTCAGTAAAGATTTGGTGATGAATGCCCCCCGGTTCTAGCCCTGCAACCTGGGTTGCTCCCACGTCAAAGGTAAATCCGCGTCGCTGGAAGGTGGATGCACAGCCCCCTGGGACGATCGCCTGATCGAGTACTAAGACCCGATCGCCGCGATGGGCCAGTAACGCAGCCGCAGTCAATCCGCCAATGCCTGCTCCAATGACAACAATGGATTGCTGCTTACGGGGGTGAACGATCACCATTGTGCTTTTACATTTCTTAATATTTCTCTCATTCTATCGCAACCTTGAGGGCGATCGGGCACCTGTAAAGCTTGGCAGAAGTTTTTGGTCAGTTAGAGGGATGGTTTTGGGTTTTGGGTTTTGGGTTTTGAGTTGAGTGCTGGATCGTTATTTCCACCAGCCTGCACTGGTGAACCCGATCGCCCCCACCCTTACCCCAAGAAACCGGGGTTCTGTCCAGAATTGCTGTCATCGCCCCCAATTTTCGCAGAACCCCGGTTTCTAGCCAGAGATCGATCGCCCCCACCCTTACCCCAAAAAACCGAGATGCCAGTGGTGGGATGCAGGGCATAAGAAACTGGGGTTCTGTCCAGAATTGCTGTCATCGCCCCCAATTTTCGCAGAACCCCGGTTTCTAGGCTGAGGGGATGTCTGGACAAGAGTGGCTCGAGAGCAAGCCAAAATTGGGGGGCGAGTGCAAAACTACACGCTAATTTAAAAATACTTTCTAACGTCAAAGGGTGACGCGATCGGACTGAGCAACCGTTATGGAAAACGGCTCTAATTGAGCCATAAGTTAATGATTGATTATTAAAAGATTAAACAAACTAAGTATTAGCAAAAACTTCCATAACCTGAATAAATCAAGTGGCGTAATCCTGATTCTGACAGTACTTTTAGGCACTCCAAATAACTTTAAAGTCTATCATTGTTGTATCAGCTATCGTTTGAGGGAATTCTGCAAATAGCTCCCAAACCAAAAATTTGTTGAATGAGTAATAACGCTATTCATCGAATTTAGGGGGCTAGCAGATTGTGTCTCACCTTGCCTTGACCCAGAATTTGTATTTACTGTAGACTATGACGACTCAACTGCCTACGGCTAGCAGAATGCTACAACGGATGCGCCGTCTGGGAATTAGTAGCAAAATCAGTCTTGGCTATGGACTGGCTCTGATGATTACTGTGTTGGGAACTCTGCTGGGACTGGCAGTAGGGGATCACTACGAGCGTCAGGCGGCGCGAGAACAGCACGAAGAACACGAAACGGGGGCACTGTTAAGAGAGTTTCAGGTGGCGTTGTTGCAATCTAGAGCGCATCAGCAAAGTTATGCTCATTTTCTGCAACATAGTGCTAGGGCTAAAGCGTTACTGCAAGAAGTCAAAGCGCTTCCTGTCTCAGAGGTGGAGGGGCTGGCGGAGTTTCTGCAAAATGAAGCGACGATCGCTGCTTATCTCCAGAACGCCGAACAGGTTTTACAGCGACAGGATGCAATCGGTGCAAATTCAGCACAAGCTGCTAACACACTCCCGAACGCTGAACTAGTTCGGCGTTACGATGCCTTGTCAGATCAGCTAACCCTGCTGGCTCGAACTGCTTTTGAACGGGAAATACAAGCCGATGCAGAGCAAGCTGATGTGCGAGCTTTGCGAATCAACGCACTAGTGGTGAGTATGTTGGTGTCGATCGCCCTAGCGGTTCTATTGGCGATTTACACTAGTCGATCGATTGCCCGCCCTCTGGAAGCGGTGACCCAAGCAGCGAAACGGGTGACTCAAGACTCTAATTTTGAACTGCAAATTCCGATCGTCAGTGAAGATGAAGTGGGCATTCTCGCAGCCACTCTCAACCATCTGATTCAAGAAGTCAATCACCTGCTGGTGCAGAACGACCAGACCCAGAGCGTTTTGCAAGCAGCTAAAGCAGAGGCAGAGAAAGCCAGCATCGCCAAAAGTGAGTTTTTGGCCAATATGAGTCATGAACTACGAACTCCCCTCAACGGGATTTTGGGTTATGTCCAAATTTTGCAACGGGATGCAAACTTGACCGCCAAGCAGCAAGAAGGCATTAGCATCATCCAGCAATGCAGCAATCATTTGCTTAACCTGATTACTGACATTTTGGATTTATCGAAAATTGAAGCCCAGCGGATGGAATTGCAATCCACTGACTTTCACTTGCTACATTTTTTGCAAAGTGTGGTGGAGATCTGCGCCATCAGAGCCGAGCAAAAGGGCATTACCTTTACCTATCAGCCGTCTGCCAGCCTACCTGTTGGGGTGCGTACCGATGAGCGCCGACTGCGGCAAGTATTGATCAACCTGCTGGGAAATGCCATCAAATTCACCGATAAAGGGGGCGTGGTTTTTAGTGTCACTTTAATTGAGCCAGAAGTGGAGCCAGGATCGGAAAGCCAGGTAGCTAGACCGGACTATCCCTCGAATCATGCTTCTAAGGCAGACTTCCGTAGCTGGAGAATTCGGTTTCAGGTTTCAGATACTGGGATCGGCTTGAGCCAAGAGCAAATCCAAAAGATATTTTTACCTTTTGAGCAGGTGGGACGTAACAAATGGAAGGTAGAAGGTACGGGGTTAGGGCTGTCAATTAGCCAAAGAATTCTAGAACTGATGGGCAGCACGATTCAGGTCGAGAGTCAGTTAGGGCAGGGCAGTGTGTTCAAGCTGGATCTGGAGTTGCCAGAGGCGGTGGATTGGATACAGGCTGGTCGGGTTGTGGCTCAGGATAAGGTGGTTGGCTTCAAAGGCCGATCGCAAAAGATCTTACTGGTGGATGATAAATGGCAGAATCGATCGGTTTTGGTGGACTTGCTGCAAGATATTGGCTTTAACGTAACTGAGGCTGCGAATGGGCAAGAGGCCTTGGAGCGAGCGCTAGAGATTAACCCCGATCTGATCATTACTGATTTGGTAATGCCTGTGATGGATGGGTTTGAATTGGTGCGGCAACTGCGCCGATCGCCCACCTTCAAAGATGTGATTATCATCATCACCTCTGCCAGTGCTTTTGATGCAGAGCGGCAGGAAAGTTTAGACGCAGGGGGAAATGCTTTTCTCGCAAAACCCCTCCAGTTTGAGGCGGTTTTGCAGAAATTGCAGGAGTATTTACACTTAGAGTGGATTTATGAAACCGCTCCTATCAGCAAATCACCCCGCTCCCAGGATAGACCACGAGAATCGATCGCCGACGGCCCTGTTCCAGCCATTACCTATGTTGCTCCCCCAACGACGGATTTGGAGTATTTATACGATCTGGCGATGAAAGGGAACATCAACGGCATTGTGGAGCGGGCAGAGCAGTTAATCCAGCGAGATGAGGTATTTTTGCCTTTTGCCACAGAGGTGCAGACCTTAGCCGAAACGTTTCAAATTAAGAAAATTCGAGAATTTATCAAACCTTACCGAGAACTGAAGCCATGAGCGGAATGAGTAGCGAAGTCAATCTAGAAATGGGCAGGATTTTAATTGTGGATGATAATCCCAATAATCTCAAAGTCCTCTCTGAAGCCTTAGGCAATACAGGGTGGGAGATTTTGGTGGCCACAGATGGCGAAGGGGCGATCGAACAAGCCGAGTATAGCCAGCCTGACATTATGCTCCTGGATGTCATGATGCCTGGTATGGATGGCTTTGAGACCTGTCTACACCTAAAGGCTAACCATACAACCCAGGATATACCGGTGATTTTCATGACCGCCTTGGCTGATACGGTGGATAAGGTGAAAGGGTTCAATGTGGGAGCCGTAGACTACATCACCAAGCCGTTTGAGCATGAAGAAGTGCTGGCCCGCGTCAAGAGTCAACTGAAGATTCGCAGCCTCGCTCGCCAAGTGCAGCAAAAAAATCAGGAATTGGAAAGGCTAGCCCAGGATTTAGAAGCCCGTGTTGTCCTGCGTACAGCGGAACTATCTCAAACTCTAGAGGAACTGAAAAAAACCCAGGTGAGCTTGGTGCAGCGGGAGAAAACCTCTGCTCTAGGGGAACTGGTGGCGGGGATTGCCCACGAAATCAACAATCCCATCAATGCGATTACAGTAAACATAGAACACGCTAGCGATTATATAAAAAATCTGGGTGACCTAGTGCAACTCTACCAAGACCAATACCCGGAACCGACTCCGAAAATCAAAGACATGATCGGGGCGATCGAACTCGATTATGTCATGGAGGACTTGCCTAAAATCCTCACCTGTATGGGCGATAGCACCGATCGCATCATCAAAATTGTGAAGTCTGTGCGACACTTTTCGCGGCGCGATGAATCGGTTACCCAGGCTGTTGATATCCATGAAGGTCTTGACAGCACCTTACTGATTCTGTCCCATCGCCTAAAAATTGGTCGCCATCGACCCGTAATTGAGGTGGTCAAAGACTATGGGACTCTGCCTCCCGTGGTTTGCTACCCCGGCCCGCTCAATCAGGTGTTCATGAATATTTTGGCAAATGCGATCGATGCCCTAGATGAAGCCGCAGAGAAAGATCCCAATTTCAGCCAACGCACTCCCACCATTCGGATTCACACAGAACTACGGGCTGGAGATCAGGTGTTGGTTTGCATTGCTGATAATGGGCTAGGGATGACAGAAGCAGTGAAGGAGCGACTTTCAGAACCGATGTTTACCACAAAACCTGTGGGCAAAGGCACCGGGCTAGGACTTTCCATCACACGGCAAATCATCGAAGAAAAACATGGTGGATCTCTGTGGTGGGTTTCTGAACCAAATCAAGGAGCGGAGTTTTGGCTGAAAATTCCCTTGCAACCGATCAGTCGATGTGCAACTTAAAGTCTGCCCTCATCCCCCAGCCCCTTCTCCCAGTGGGAGAAGGGGAGCCGATCCAAATCTTAGCCCCTCTCCCCTTTTGGGAGAGGGGTTGGGGTGAGGGCGGTTCAGGAAAGTTGCACATCACCTCCGATCGCTAAATAATCTAAGGCGCTGCCCTATGTTGACTGATGTGGATTCGCCCATGACTAGAGAAGACCATAGAACTTACCTAATCCTATATAGCAATACTTCGGACAGTTTTTGTGGAGGTACTGAAAACTCTGTTGCACAGCCAGTATAGACCCTCACCCTAAATCCCTCTCCCAAGAGGGGAGAGGGACTTCAATCCGCCTCCCGTTCTGGGAGAAGGGGAGAAGGGGTTGGGGGATGAGGGCTAGCTATCGCAAAAATATCCGAACTATTGATATAGGAAATGCACATGAGTCAGGTCAATCTGGAAATAGGCAGAATTTTGATTGTGGATGACAATCCCAATAACCTGAAAGTGCTATCGGGTGTCCTGAGAAGTACAGGGTGGGAAATCTTGGTGGCAACAGATGGGGAAGGGGCGATCGAACAAGCTGAGTACAGCCAGCCTGATATTATGCTCCTGGATGTCATGATGCCCGGTATGGACGGTTTTGAGACCTGTCAACGGTTGAAAACCCAACGTGGCATCGCTGATATTCCAGTCATTTTTATGACCTCCCTCTCAGACACAGTGGATAAGGTCAAGGGATTTAGTGTGGGTGCCGTAGACTACATCACCAAGCCCTTTGAACAAGAGGAAGTGGTGGCGCGGGTCAGGGCCCATCTTAAAATTCGCAACCTAACTAAACAGGTGCAGGTGCAAAATGAGCAATTGCAAACCCTGACCCAAACCCTAGAGCAGCGTGTAGTGACCCGTACTTCGGAGTTATCCAATGCGCTATCGGAACTGCAACAGGCGCAGGCGCAGTTGTTGCAACGGGAGGCCAAGCTAGAATACGATGCCTTTCACGATAGTTTAACTGGGCTACCCAATCGAGCCTGGTTGATGAATCAGTTGCAATATCTCACTCGGCTAACCTCCCATAATGAGGATTTCCACTATGCGGTGCTGTTTGCGGATTTAGATCACTTCAAAGTCGTCAATGACAGCCTGGGGCACTTGGCTGGCGACCAGTTGTTGAAGGGAGTCGCCCAGCGTCTCCAAGTCTTATTTACCCAAAAGGCAACGGTGGCTCGGTTTGGTGGCGATGAGTTTGTCATTTTGGTAGAAGACATTGAGGGTGTGAAGGAAGCGATCGGACTCGCTGTTTATATTCAGGAGCAATTAAAGCTGCCCTTCAAACTCGACACCCATGAAGTGTTTGTGGGAGTCAGTGTGGGGATCACCCTCAGTTCCCGTGACTATGCCCACCCAGAAGATGCTCTGCGGGATGCAGATGCGGCGCTCTATCAGGCGAAGAAACAGGGGCGGGGGTGCTATGCGCTGTTTAATCCCGCCATTCGCAACTTGGCTATCACTCGGATGCAATTGGAAGGCGATCTGCGGAAGGCGGTGGCTAATTTGGAGCGTCCGATCGCTCCCCCTGAGTTTTGCTTGCATTACCAGCCGATCGTCTCCTTGGCTACGGGCAGAATTGCGGGCTTTGAAGCCTTGTTGCGCTGGTCTCACGCTTCGGGACAAACCATTCCACCCAACCAGTTCATTTCGATCGCTGAAGAAACGGGGCTGATCAATCCGTTGGGATCATGGGTGCTGCGGGAAGCCTGTCAGCAAATGCACCAGTGGCATCAGCAGTTTGCCAGCAATCCGGGCTGGACGATCAATGTCAACGTTTCCCCCATTCAACTCCGCCAAGCGAATCTCGCTCAGCAAATTGCCGACACGTTAGAGGAAACGGGGCTGGCTACCCATCACTTAAAGTTGGAGCTAACCGAAAGCTGCTTGCTGGAAACAAATGGGTTTGAAGCAGCCACCCTAGAGCAGTTGGAGGTGCTGGGCATTAAGTTGTGCATTGATGATTTTGGCACGGGCTATTCGTCCCTCAGTCGCTTGCACGATTTACCGATCGCCACTCTCAAAATTGATTATTCCTTTGTGAGCCGCATTGATTCTGAGCGCGACAGCATTGAGGTGATTCAGGCGATCGTGGCCCTCGCCCAAAGCTTGGGGATGGACACCGTGGCTGAGGGGATTGAAATCCTCACCCAGCAAGCAAAATTAGGAGACATGGGCTGTGAATTTGGCCAGGGCTATCTGTTTTCCAGACCGCTCAGCAGTCTTGTCGCCACGCAACTCCTGTGCCAAGAGGTGCAAGCGTTGTGCTTAGGCACTGGCAGATAGGATGGCAAGATTTAGGTGCTGCCTCAGAGTTCCACTTGCCCGCCGCCCGCATGGGGCGATCGATCTTACTCCAGTTGCCCCAGGGTGATCAGCGCTTCCAGATCTTCGATCGTCGATGGGGCGTAGCGTTGAACTATTTGCTTGATGGATTCCAGGGTGACATCAGACTGATGCCCCAACATGCGGGAAACATCAGCAAAATCCTGAGTGCGTCCAGAGGTGATTTTCATCAGTGTTAAATAGGGTAAGGCAATGACCGGGATGTCTGGCTGATTTTCAGGATATTGGGGGAATTCGATCGCCAGAGATACCCACAGTTCAGCGCTGTGAATGATGTCCAATTCCACGTTTCGGTTTGGCTCCAGGGGCAGTCTCCAAGCGCTGCCTTGCAGATTGAGAGAGGTGTTGCCTACATTAAGTGGCTCAATGAAGGTTGCGCCAGCCTGAAGCAAGTGAGCCTCAAGGGACTCTACGTTCTGCGTGAGGATGAGGATGTCAATGTCTTTGGTTTGGCGCTGAGGCATATAAAGCTGAGTGGCAATGCCTCCCGTAATCACGTAGGGGACGTTGAGGAAATCTGGGATGTTCATCTCAATGGGTGTCCAATCTAGTCTCAAGAGCAGAGCCAAGCTGCTGCCCCGTCCTGATTTAGCTCGTTCGAGACAAAGTTTAACGAAGGGGTGCATAGTCAGGGCTGAACAGAGTTGGGTCAAGAGGGTGTCTGATCGGTTTTCTGGCGTTTGCCTTCGCTTTGCTGCTCAAACCAGGCGATCGTCTGTCGGGGAGTTAGGGCGGCGATCGGGATATCCAGGTTCTCAGACATTTGCTGGAGCGGCTTCAGGGATGACAGGACTAACTGGGTGAAAAACTGCTTAAACTCAGCATTCAAAGCCTGTTCGCGCTGCACTTGCTCGTCTTGCTCAATCCAACTGAGGACTTGTTGGGGTGTAATCTCATCGATCGCCACTCCTTGCGCTTGGGAAATTTGTTTGAGCGATCGTAGCGAATAAATGGCAACCCGCGTTGTAAATTTCTCCCGCGAGGTCAGGAGTGCAGCATCGACCAAACTAGATTCTTCTAAGGTGAGGAATTGCTCATTGCTCATTGATTTATCTCTAAAGCATTAAGGAGATTTCTGAGAAAAATGTTGCCCCTACAGTCACTGGTATCACCTTTTCTAGAAATCTCTTAGGGGCTATGCAATCCATGGTTCCGCCTCCATCCTGGGGTGTCTGACATGAGACACCCTAGGATGCAGGTTAGGGTTCCTCTCAGTACGCGCCATTGTTTTTGGGGAAGACAACAATGCCGATCGTTTTGATCACGATCCACAAATCTGGCCAGAATCCACGGAAGTTGACATAGTAGACATCCATTTGGACTCTACGAGGGTAGGGAATATCATTGCGTCCAGAGACTTGCCACAATCCGGTAATTCCTGGACGAATGGTTAAAACTTTATCAATGTATTTGTCGTACTTGGGGAGTTCTTCCTCGACCAGGGGGCGGGGGCCAACGACGCTCATATCTCCTTTTAAGACATTCCAGAATTGGGGGAACTCGTCTAAACTAGTCATTCTTAAAAATCTGCCAATTCCGGTGATCCGGGGGTCTTGCTTGAGTTTGAAATCATTCTCAAATTCCTGTCGTAAGCGTGGAGAGTGCGCCATCATTTCCAACAGCAACTCATCGGCGTTAACGACCATGGTTCTGAATTTGATGCAACTAAAGCGCTTGCGGTTTTTGCCGATTCGTTCCTGAATGTAAAAAATTGGTCCAGGCGATGTCAGGGCAATGAGCAATCCCAACAGAAGATAGATTGGGGAGAGCAAAATCAAAATCGCTAGCGAAAATACAACGTCAAATACACGTTTAGAAAACTCTCCGTCCAGACCTTTGAGCAGAAATGGCTGGAAGCCGCGCTTCACAAGTGCTCTAATTGTCTTGCCGGAGTTGAATAGACTTTGGGCAGCCATCGTACTCCTTCGTTTCACACCACACACGTCACGATCATAAGGCTAGAAATACCGTCTCTAGCAAATTCAATGGCAAAAATGATAGTTAATTCTCAACTAAATCACCTTGTTTTTGTCCATTGTTTAAAGAATTTAAGGCAAACACAATCAGATTATTACGTAGCTTGACTATTTCAGGTAGTTTTCTGAGGGTATCTTAGCCGTTCAGGATGATGTGTCTCAGAGGCTGCCTGAAAGGTTCCAGTTTTGAACCCGATCGCCCCCACGGTTGACCCAAAAATCGAGGTGCCATTGATGGGAGGCAGAGCATAGGAAACCGGGGTTCTCTCCAGAATTAAATTCGATCGCCCCCCATTTTCGCAGAACCCCAGTTTCTAGCCTGAGACCGATCGCCCCCACGGTTGACCCAAAAATCGAGGTGCCATTGATGGGAGGCAGAGCATAGGAAACCGGGGTTCTGTCCAAGATTGCTGTCATTGCCCCCCATTTTCGCAGAACCCCGGTTTCTAGCGTGAGAGGTTGTTTTAAAGGGTGAGAATCGTTGCCCGAACCGCCCCCCAGCCCCCCAATTCTGGGGGGTTCTGAAGCCAAAGTCCCCCAGAATTGGGGCCTTAAAGCCTTTTAGGCATACATGAAAAGGGGGCAAGTGCAAGGTTTCTAGCCTGTAGAGTGATACGACTCAACGATCGTCAAGTGTGACAATCTCTCTTTCGACATAGATTTAAGCCTAAAACTAGTTCACTCACCTATCCTTGGTCATTTAAAATGACCGTTAGAATTGTCTCTCAGATAGCAGCACCCCATCTACGAGATGTGTTGTGAGAGAGTTTCGCTCTAGAAGAATACTATCTTAACTAGCATCGCACTCATAATGTAGGGGTGGCCGTTTGCCAAATAAATTTTGATGGGTTGTGGAAACACACAAAACCCTCGATCGGGTTTTGCAGGCATGTCACCCGCTCAATCTCTTTGGCACACTAGTTGTAGCCGATCGCCAAAAATTAGTGATCCGAAATTAACAAGAATAACTGCTGGAATCAATTCTGGAACCAATTTATATGTGGAACGCTGTTAGCACCTTGCTATTGTCTAGCCAATATATTTCTAGCCAATACATCCCCCATGGTCATTGCTATCTTTGGCAAACGCCCTTGGTTGCTTTGCATGTGGTGAGTAATGTGGTAATCGGCATCGCCTATTTTTCCATTCCAGCGCTCCTCGTTTATTTCGTCAAAAAGCGGCAAGACGTTCCCTTCTCAGGCATATTCATGCTGTTTGGGGCGTTCATTATCCTCTGCGGCACTGGACATTTCCTCGATGTGTGGACGCTCTGGCACCCAGATTACTGGCTCTCTGGGCTGGAACACGCTGCTACTGCCTTGGTTTCTTCCATCGCTGCCGTCCAAATGGTGACGCTTTTGCCCCAGTTTTTAGCGCTCAAAACCCCCGAACAGCTAGAAGCGCTCAACAGAGAATTGCAACAGGAAATTCTGGAGCGGCAACGGATAGAAGCTGAACGCAATCGCGCCTATGAAGAAATGGAATTTCGAGTGCAGGAACGCACGGCTGATTTAGAACATGCGAATGCTGCTCTGCGAGAAAGCGAAGCCCGCTTTCAGCGATTAGCCGCCAATGTTCCCGGAATGCTCTACCAATATCGGCAGGGTTCAGACGGCTCAAGCTCCCTGCTCTATGTTTCAGAGGCCTGTCGCAAAATCTATGAGTTGGAACCGGAGGTAATGGGAGCGGGTTACTTTGAAGCCATCCATCCCGACGATCGCCAACAGCGCCAGGATTTCTTGAAGCAGTCTGCCGCAGATCTCCAAAGCTTTGAACACGAATGGCGCATCATCGTCCCGTCTGGAACCGTGAAGTGGATTCAAACAATTTCCAAGCCCCGCCAAGAGCCAGATGGTGCAACGATTTGGGATGGGATTCAGATGGATGTCAGCGATCGGAAACAAGCTGAAGCCGAACGACAACAAGCTGAGGCAAACTTGCAGAAGGAGCGAGAATGTCTTAAAGCGATTTTGGATAACCTGACGGATGGCATTGTCGCCTGCGACGAAAATGGGCAATTGATGCTGTTTAATCATGCCACCTGCGAGTTTCATGGTTTGCCCGAAGCTGCGCTGCCTCCAGAGCAGTGGGCCACTCATTTTGACCTATATCTGGGGGATGGGATTACGCCCATGTCAACGCCAGATATCCCCTTATTTCGGGCATTTCAGGGAGAGATTGTGCATGAAGCTGAAATGGTGATTGCGCCAAAGCAAGGGAAAACCCGCACTTTAGTGGCCAGTGGACGGGCATTTTTTGATGTCGATGGAAATAAGGCGGGTGCCGTGGTTGCCATGCATGATATTAGCGATTGGAAACAAGCCGCAGCCCAACGAGAACAGCTATTCCAGAGAGAACAAGCTGCACGAGAAGAGGCAGAGCGCACTAACCGGATCAAAGATGAGTTTTTGGCCGTCCTCTCCCACGAATTACGATCGCCCCTCAATCCCATCTTGGGGTGGTCAAGGCTGCTGCTGGGCGGCAAGCTCAATGCCGAAAAGCAGGCTATCGCCCTGGCAACGATCGAGCGCAATGCCAAGCTGCAAGCTGAATTGATTGAAGACCTGCTCGATGTTTCCCGCATCTTGCAAGGTAAGCTTTGCCTGACGGTTCAGCAAGTTGATTTGGCAGCAATCATTCGCGCTGCGATCGAGACGGTAGGGTTGGCAGCAGAAGCCAAATCCATCGGGATCAAGGCTAGCCTTGACTCAAACGCCATATTTGTTTTAGGTGATGCCACCCGCTTGCAGCAGATGATGTGGAATTTGCTTTCCAATGCCGTCAAATTTACGCCCGCCGGTGGAGAGGTTGATGTGGAATTGGTGCAAGTGAATGATCAGGCCATGATCACGGTTCATGATAATGGCACCGGGATTCCTCCAGAGGTCTTGCCTTATATCTTCGACTACTTCCGTCAAGCCGATAGTGCCACAACTCGCAAGTTTGGTGGCTTGGGATTAGGGTTGGCGATCGTGCGTCATCTTGTGGAACTCCACGGGGGCAGAGTCAAGGCAGATAGCTCTGGTAAAGGGCTAGGAGCCAGTTTTACTGTCGAATTGCCGCTCATGCAAGTTCAGCCATTGCTCTCGCAGGAGACCCCCTCCTCTGAGATACCCCCCACTTTAAAGGGTGTTCAAGTTTTAGTGGTGGATGATGACACGGATACACGAGAGCTTATGGTGTTTCTGTTGGAGCAAGCAGAAGCCAAGGTCACCTCAGCTACCTCAGTTAGCGAGGCATTGGCCGTGTTAACAGAATTTAAGCCGGATATTCTGCTCAGTGATATTGGAATGCCCGATATGGATGGTTATATGTTTATAGGGCACATCAGAGCGCTATCTCCAGAGCAGGGTGGACAAATTCCGGCGATCGCCCTCACAGCCTATGCTGGAGACTTCAATAGAAAGCAAGCTCTTGCCGCAGGGTTTCAATGTCATCTCGCAAAACCGATTGAACCAAATGAGTTAATCAAGGCGATCGTGATGCTCCTGGGCAAATAGAAGAGCTATTGCTATATAGAATCCATTCGGGATTTAGTTCCTATTTGGATGTGGAAGGGTGGATGGGTGAAGGGTGGAAGGGTGGAAGGGTGGAAGGGTGGAAGGGTGGAAGGGTGGAAGGGTGGAAGGGTGGAAGGGTGGAAGGGTGGAAGGGTATCTATATTTCCACTACAGACTGCCGTGGGATTTTTGAGAAAGATGTCACCTCTGTAGGGGCG
>Ga0105048_10001453_pt1 | contig 38461 bp, 29 predicted proteins | sample MAT05_FD_78382 | JGI IMG/M metagenome (GOLD analysis project Ga0105048, IMG submission 78382) | Freshwater microbial communities from Lake Fryxell liftoff mats and glacier meltwater in Antarctica - MAT-05 | ecosystem: Environmental > Aquatic > Freshwater > Ice > Liftoff microbial mat | place... | reverse complement strand
GGTCAGCAGTCCGAGGGTCCCAGGCTGGTCACGCAGGCGTCGAGGACGCAGCGGCGCAGCCAGCGATGCGCCGGATCGGCGTCCAGCCGCGGGTGCCAGAGCAGGGACACGGTCATCTCCGGTACGGAGACGGGCAGCGGAAAGCTGTGCATTCCTGCGCGCAGGTTTCCGGTGTGCCGCTCCGGAACGGTGGCGATGAGGTCGGAGAAGCGGGCCAGGGCTAACGCGCTCGAGAAGCCGCCGACGATGATGGCGGTCTCTCGGGCGAGGCCGAGTAGCTCCAGGGCCTCGTCAATGGGTCCTCTCTCGAGGCTCTTCCGAGCAACGGTGACATGCTCGCCAGCCGCGTAGTGAGAGGGGGTGATCTTCACCTTGCTCAGCGGGTGCCCCGCGCGAACGGCGCCCACCAGGCGGTCCCGGAACAAGGCGTGTGCGCGCAGGTCGGGCGCCGTCATTGGCTCCACGACGCCGGTTTCAATGTCCACGGCTCCGTCCCGAAGCGGCGCGCCGTCTTTGTCCGCCTTCTGCACGAAGCGGAGACGTACTCCCGGAGCTTCCGCTCGGACGCGCGCCAGGATGGCCGGCCCGACGTTCTCCACGAAACCATCGCTGGTCCGCAGCGTGAACGTGCGAACGAGCCGCTTGAGGTCGAGGTTCTCCTGAGGCCTCAGGGCCGCCTCCCCATCCTCCACGAGCCGGCTGACGCGCTCGCGAAGCTCGAGCGCCCGTGGGGTGGGAACGAGACCGCGTCCGGCCCGGACCAGGAGCGGATCGCCGGTCGTTTCTCGCAATCGCGAAAGCGTCCGGCTCATCGCCGAAGGGCTGAGGCGCAGGCGTCGTGCAGCGCGCGCGACGCTGCCTTCTGCGAGCAGCACGTCGAGCGCGACGAGCAGGTTGAGGTCGGCCACGCCTGCACCTTACCAGGCCTGGACACGGACATGGCGCCGGACGCACGTGTCGAGTGCAAATGCCGCGTGTACCGCCATCCCACGCGCGGATTACCTTCCTGCAACCTACCCCGCGGAAAGGGACCAACATGAAAAAGAATTCGCTCCAAAGGTTCACGGAAAGCGCGAGCGCGACGTGGGGGCCTCTGACCTCCGAGCTGGTGGCGAGCAGCCGCCGCCGGATGGAGGCGCTCCTCGAGACGCCGGCCCCGGAGGACTGGCTGTCAGCGCTGCACGAGGAGGCTGCCGAGCACCGGGAGCTGTACCGAGATCCGGCGCACGGGTTCCTGCTCCTGGCGCACGCGGAATCCCCTGGGCTCTACCGCGCCCCCCACGACCACGGGAGGGGCTGGGTGATCTACGCCGTCCAGCGAGGGGAAACCGAGATGGGAACGTATGTGCGGGTCCACGACGCGCGCGGAAAGGTGCAGCTCGTGAAGAGGGATTCCTGCGTGGTCCGAGCGGGGCAGGTCAAGGTGTACTTGCCTGGCGATATCCACGATACGCGGTGCGCTGAAGGCCCACTCCTCCTTTTCCGATTCACGAGCTGCGATCTGAAGAAGGAAAACGTGACGAGGTACGCGCAACGGGACGGCGTCTGGACCGACGGGGCCTCATGAGCAAGCTCAAGTTGACGATCGCCTGCGACGACTACGATTACCTTCGGCCTCTGCGCGAAGGCAAGGTGCAGGCGGAAGGGATCGACCTGAACCTGCTCACGGTGGAGAGCGGCGTTCGCCACCAGCGCATGAGCCGACATGGCGAGTACGACGCCTGCGAGTACTCCATGGGCTCGTACCTGGTCGCGCGCGCCCACGACAGCGACTGGCTGCAAGCGATTCCCTTCTTCCCGCGACGAATGTTCGCCCACGGGTTCTGCTTCATCCGGGCAGGGTCCGGCATCACCAGGCCCTCCGACTTGAAGGGCGGCAGGATCGGCTTGCTCGGGTATCAAAACTCCCTTGCGCTCATCGTCAAGGGAATGCTGATGCACAGCTATGGTCTTCCCGTCACCGAGGTCACCTGGGTGACCACCCGCGAGGAGCGCGTGATCGGCAAGCTTCCGCTGAACATCAAGATCGAGCGGGCCCCGGAGGGAAGGCGGCTGGAAGACCTCCTGCTTGTGGGAGAGATCGACGCTCTGGTGGAGCCGGACCTGCCCGAGGCGTGGCTCCAGGGCAAGGGCACGGTCGCGAGGCTCTTTCCCGACTGCGAGAAGGAAGAGCGAGCCTATTACGAGAGAACGCGGATATTTCCCATCATGCACCCCATCGTGGTCAAGAAGGAGATCCTCGACCGAGACCCGTGGGTGGCCACGAGCCTCTACGAGGCCTTCGTGCAGTCGAGGAGGCTCTACCGCGAGTTCATGCAGCAGCCCCCTCGCTTGAGCTTCGTGTGGAACAAGCTTGAAGAGGAGCGCCGGTTCTTTGGCAAGGATCCCTTTTATCAGGGGCTCGGGGAGAACCGCCACGACGTGGAGAGCATGATTCAGTTCGCCGAAGAGCAGGGGATGCTTCCCCGCCCGCTCGGGGTCGAGGAGCTCTTTGCGGAGAACACGAGAGGGACCTGATCCAGCTCCAGGGCGACGGACTGCGGCCACGAAGAGGCGGACGGTGGCGCAAATGTACCGGACTGCGGAGGGCGGAGGAGCGCCCTCTCGGCCGCGCCCTCGCTCAGGATGGCGCCGGCCATGAACCCCTCCGACGTCGCACTCTATGCACCAGCGCCCGCCCTTGAGGGGACACCGGTCACCCGCGTCGAGGAGCGCCCCGTCGACGTGCTCATCCTCACGGCGCTCCAGGACGAGCTGGAGGCGGTGCTCGCGCTCGGCGAGAAGGGGCGGGCAGGGTGGCAAGAGCGCGAGGACCAGAAGCGCTTCCGCTTGTACCGCCGGGCCTCCCCGAACGGGCGAGGTGCCATGCTCACGATCGCCGCGGCCTGGAGCGGCGAGATGGGCGACCGCACCGCGGCGATGCGGGCGCAGCAGCTCGTCGAGGAGCTCGGTCCCGCGTGCCTGGCGATGTGCGGGATCTGCGCGGGAGACCGCCAGAAGGTCGCCCTCGGCGACGTCATCGTCGCGGATCAGCTCTACCGCTACGACGAAGGCAAGGTCGTCGCGGGGAAGCGAAAGGCGCCCGAGGTCTGGCACAGCCTGCGCACCTTCGACCTTCAGGCGACGTGGAAAATGGACGCGGCCTTCCTCGCCCGCGAGCTGAACCTCACAAGAGGCGGTCGAGCTCCGCTACCGGAAGCAGGATCCGCGGCTCCGTTCCACGCTCATCCACAGCGGCGCGCCGGCCCCGGTCGAGCTCGCGCAGTCCGCTTTCCGGCGCGGTGTGATGCTCAAGAGCTTTGGCGCCTACCAGCGGCTCGTCGACTTCGAGCTCTACCTCGAGAAGCAGACGAGGAGGCTCGATGGCGACCTTGGTTACCCGCCCGCGCTCTACGTCGATCAGCCCGCGCGCTGGAGCCTCGCCGGCGGGCGCGAAGAGCAGGCGACGGAGCGCGCCCTCGCGACGCTGTGGGAGATGCTGGAGGCGCCGCACCCGCGCTTTGCGCTGGCGCTGGGGGACTTCGGCGCGGGCAAGACCTTCCTGCTCCACGAGCTGGCGCGGCGCATGGCGCGGGACAACCACCCTCTTACGCCCGTGCTGGTGGAGATGAGCAAGCTGGAGAAACAGCCCACGATCCGGGGGCTCCTGGCGTCGCACTTTGCCAATGCCGACGTCGGGCGGATCGATATCAACGCCTTCCAGTACCTGCTGGCCGAAGGGCGCATCGCGTTGCTGTTCGATGGCTTCGACGAGCTGGCGTTGCGGCTCACCTACGACCGCGCACTCGAGCACTTCGAGACGGTGGTGGAGGCGGCCAAGGGCAACGCCAAGGTGGTCGTGACGAGTCGGACGCCGCACTTCTTGACCGACCAGCAGCTCCGTTTGGCGCTGGCGGAGAAGGCCGAGCAGGTGTCGGGCTACCGGCTCTTTCAGCTTGAAAAGTTCGGGGAGAAGCAGATCCGACGGTTCCTGAGGAGCTCGATTGCGGCGCCGGACGAGGCGGAGGAGCGCTATCGGTTGCTCGACGAGGTGAAAGACCTCCTGGGGCTGTCGGAGAACCCGCGGATGCTGGGGTTCATCGCCAAGATCGCGCCGGAGAAGCTGCGCGAGGCGAAGGAGCAGAGCAGGGAGATCACCGCGGCCAAGCTGTACGAGATCCTGATCGAGCAGTGGCTGGACTTCGAGTTTGCGCGGGGCAATCCGCCGGGGGCGCCCAAGGGCATCTCCCGCGTGACGCTGCGGGAGCTGGTCACCAGGCTGGCGGGAGTATTCTGGGAGCGGAACGCCAAGACACTGCCACTGAGCGACTTCACCTACCTGCTGCTCGCGGAGGATATGGATCCGGCCGTGGTCGAGCATATGATGGCCTCGGGATCGCTCCTGGTGCGCAATGCCGAGGGGCGGTTCTCGTTCGTCCACCGCTCGGTGATGGAATGGCTGGTGGCCGAGGTCGGGGCGCGTGAGCTGAAGGAGAAAGGGGACACAGCGGTGCTCGGGGCGGGCGAGATGAGCGAGCTGATAGCCGACTTCCTCCTCCTCTCGCTCTCGCCGACGGGGAGGGACGAGGCGGGCGCATGGGCGATGCGCGTGGGCGGGCGGGTAGGGGAGGATGTCTTGTGCGGATATCTCTTGCGAGCGAGCGCTCACTCCGCCATTCACCGCCGCCGAGATCGTAGCGATCCTGCTCGACGGCGTTCGACGACGTGAAGACCCGGAGCTCTCCTGATGCTGTGGCGGCTATTGAAGACCCACCTGAGGCCGTACCAGGGCGCCATCGCCGCGCTCACGGTGTTGCAATTGTTCGGCAACATCGCGTCGCTGTACTTGCCGAGCATCAACGGCGACATCATCGATCGAGGCGTCGCGACCGGCGATACGGGCTACATCCTCGGGCACGGCGCGATCATGCTCCGCGTGGCGGCGTTCCAGGTCGTCTGCTCGATCGCCGCGGTGTACCTCGGCGCGCGCGTCGCGATGGCGTTCGGTCGTGATCTCCGCGCCGCGATCTTTCATCACGTGGGCCGGCTGTCGGCGCGCGAGGTCGGCAAGGTCGGCGCGCCGTCGCTGATCACGCGGACCACGAACGACGTACAGCAGGTGCAGATGCTCGTGCTCATGAGCGCGACCATGATGGTGATGGCGCCGATCATGTGCGTCGGCGGCATCGTGATGGCGCTGCGCGAGGACCTGGATCTGTCGCGCCTCCTGCTCGTGTGCATCCCGGCCCTCGCCGGCAGCATCGGGTTGATCATCAGCCGGATGATCCCGAAGTTCCGGGTCATGCAGCCGAAGATCGACACGGTCAACCGCGTGCTGCGCGAGCAGATCACGGGGATGCGCGTCGTCCGCGCGTTCGTGCGCGAGCCCGCGGAGGAAGGCCGCTTCGACGAAGCCAACGCGGATCTCACCGGCACAGCGCTCCAGATTGGCAAGCTCCAGGCGCTGATGTGGCCGACCGTCATGCTCGTGTTCAACCTGTCGAGCGTCGCGGTGCTGTGGTTCGGCGCCCACCGGGTAGCGTCGGGCCGCCTCGAGGTCGGCTCGCTGATCGCGTACCTCAGCTACCTGATGCAGATCCTCATGGCCGTGATGATGTCGACGTTCATGGCGATCATGATCCCGCGCGCTTCAGTGTGCGCCGAGCGCATCACCGAGGTCCTCGACATGGCGCCCGCGGTCGCGCCGCCGGCCACGCCGAAGCGGCCGACCAAGCTCACCGGTGTGCTCGAGCTCAAGGACGTCGAGTACCGGTATCCAGGCGCCAGCGCGCCGGTGCTCTCGCGCATCTCGTTCACGGCGAGACCGGGGCAGGTCACCGCGATCATCGGCTCGACCGGCGCGGGTAAAACGACCCTCCTCGAGCTCATCCCACGCCTCGGCGATCCGACGGCGGGTCAGGTGATCCTCGACGGCCTCGACGTCCGCGAGCGCGAGCCCGAGGAGCTGTGGGCGCGGATCGGCATGGTGCCGCAGCGCGCCTATCTGTTCAGCGGCACGGTCCGCAGCAACCTCGCGTTCGGCGACCCCGAGGCGACGGAGGATCAGATGTGGGCTGCGCTCGAGGTCGCGCAGGGCAAAGACTTCGTGCAGGCGATGCCCGAGAAGCTCGACGCCCCGATCGCGCAGGGCGGAACCAACGTCTCCGGCGGTCAGCGCCAGCGGCTCGCGATCGCGCGGGCGCTGCTGCGAGACCCGGCGGTGTTCCTCTTCGACGATTCGTTCTCCGCGCTCGATCTCGCGACCGAGGCGCGCCTGCGCGCCGCGCTCGCCCAGCGGACGAAGACCGCGGCGATGATCGTCGTCGCGCAGCGCGTGGCGAGCATTCGCGGTGCCGATCAGATCCTCGTGCTCGACAGCGGCAGGCTCGTCGGCAAGGGCACGCACGCCGAGCTCGTCGCGACCTGCCCGACGTACGCCGAGATCGTGACCTCGCAGGCCGAGCAACTGGACGTGGCCGCATGAGCGCCAACGAGACCAAGCCCGCCGACCCGCCGGCCCGCCCGATGATGCGCGGCCCGATGGGCATGAACATGGGCCCGCCGCAGAAGGCCAAGACGTTCGGCGCGTCGTTCCGCCGCCTGATCCGTCGCCTCGCCCCGGAGCGCGCGCTCGTGCTCGCGGTGATCACCTGCTCGGTGATCTCGGTCGTGCTCATGGTCAGCGGCCCGAAGATCCTCGCGAAGGGCACGGACATCATCTTCCGTGGGTTCTTCGGCATGAAGCTGCCCGCGAACCAGACCCACGCCGAGGCTGTCGCCGCGCTCGAGGCCTCGGGCAATCATCGCGTCGCCGCGATCGTCGAGGCGATGGATGTCCAGCCGGGCCAGGGCGTCGACTTCGCGGCGCTCGCGCAGGTGCTCGTCTTCGTGCTCGGGCTCTACCTCGGCGCCTCGCTGTTCATGTGGTTGCAGGGCTACATCCTCAATCACGTCACCCAGCGGACCGTGAAGCGGCTGCGCGCGGACGTCGAATCGAAGCTGATGCGCGTGCCGCTCGCGTACTTCGACGGCCAGCCGCACGGCGAGATCCTGAGCCGGGTCACCAACGACATCGACAACGTCGCGATGGCGCTGCAGCAGACGCTCAGCCAGATCCTCGGCGCCGGCCTCACCGCCGTCGGGGTGCTCGTGATGCTCGTCGTGCTCTCGCCGCTGCTCGCGGTGATCGCGCTGGTCACCGTGCCGCTCTCGCTGGTGATCACCGCGCGGATCGGCAAGCGCGCGCAGAAGGGCTTCGTCGCCCAGTGGAAGCACGTCGGCGCGCTCAACGGTCAGATCGAGGAGGCGTTCACCGGCCACGCCCTCGTGAAGGTGTTCGGCCGCCGCAAGCAGATCGAGGACCGGTTCGGCGCGAAGAACACCGAGCTGTTCGACGCGAGCTTCAAGGCGCAGTTCGTGTCGAGCGTCATCATGCCGGCGATCAACTTCATCGGGAACCTCAACTACGTCGCGATCGCGGTCGTCGGCGGCCTGCGCGTCGCCTCGGGCGCGATGACGCTCGGCGGGGTCCAGGCGTTCATCCAGTACTCGCGTCAGTTCACGCAGCAGCTCAGCCAGCTCGCCCAGGTCGCGAACGTGCTGCAGTCGGGCGTCGCCTCGGCCGAGCGCGTGTTCGAGCTGCTCGACAGCCCTGATCAATCGCTCGATCGCCACGACGATCAGCTCGCCGCCGCGATCAAGGGCGAGGTCCGGTTCGTGGACGTCGCGTTCCGCTACAAGCCCGAGGTCGCCCTGATCGAGGCCCTCTCGCTCGTCGCGAAGCCCGGCCAGACCGTCGCGATCGTCGGCCCGACGGGCGCGGGCAAGACCACGCTCGTCAACCTCCTGATGCGGTTCTACGACCTCGACGGCGGCAAAATTCTCCTCGACGGTACCGACATCGCGAACATCCCGCGCCGTGAGCTGCGCGCGACGATGGGCATGGTGTTGCAAGACACCTGGCTGTTCGGCGGCACGATCCGAGACAACATCCGGTACGGCAACCCCGCCGCGACCGAGGCCGACCTGCTCGCCGCGGCGAAGGCGACGTATGTCGAGAGGTTCGTGCGCGCTCTCCCCAAGGGCTACGACACCGTCATCGACGAGGAGAGCTCGAACCTCAGCGTCGGCGAGAAGCAGCTGATCACGATCGCCCGCGCGTTCCTCGCCAATCCGTCGATCCTGATCCTCGACGAGGCGACATCGTCGGTCGATACGCGCACCGAGGTCCTCGTGCAACGCGCGATGGCGACGTTACGCGAGCGTCGCACGAGCTTCGTGATCGCCCATCGCCTGTCGACGATCCGCGACGCCGACGTGATCCTCGTGATGGACGGCGGCAAGATCGTCGAACAAGGCACGCACGCTCAACTGCTCGCCGCCAGCGGCGCGTACCACGCCCTCTATCACGCGCAGTTCGCGGCGCCGGCGGCCGCCTGACCGACCCCGCCGCGAGGTCTCCACGCCCAGACAGGGCCGTTCGAATACCCGCCTGGATGACGTAAGGTAGCCGGCGTGAACGCTCCGGCTCCCTCGGCTCCGCTCGTCTCGATTCCGCGCATCACCACGGCTCGCCTTCTCTTGCGCGAGCTCCGGATGTCCGACTTCGAGGCGTACGCTACGAACCTCGCGGATCCGGTGGCGACGAAGTTCATGGGCGGGCCCTGCGACCGCCGCGCTGCGTGGCGCAGCTTCGCAGCCCAGACGGGCTCCTGGTTCCTGAACGGCGGCGGCTGGTGGGCCGTCGAGCAGCAGGAGGGCGGCGCGCTCGTGGGGACGGTGGGCGCCTTCTTCCGCGAGACCGCCCAGACCCTCGCGGAGCTCGGCTGGAGCCTCCATCCCCCGTACTGGGGTCAGGGGTTCGCGACCGAGGCCGCCGCGGCGGCCCTCCAGTTCGCGTTCGACATGCACGACGCGCGGCGAGTCGTCGCCCACATCGCGGCCGAGAACCTCGCCTCCATCGGCGTGAGCAACCATCTCGGAATGAAGTACGAGGCGGACGTGGACTTCTACGGTGAGTCCATCGGCAGGTACGTGATCACGCGTTGAGCGCGGCGCGGCCCTCGGAGAGCACGAGGCGACGCGCGGTACGGCGATCCCAGCGCGAGCGACGCTCACCGTTGCTTTCAGGCGTCTCGCAGGCTCGCGAGCACGGCCTTCGTGATCGCTTTGAGCGTGTCCATCGTGGTTCCGTCGTCGAGCAGCGCCGCGATCGTGGCCGGCGCCCCGAAGTGCCTCCGCAACGGCCGCCCGACCCAGTCGGAGCTACTCAAGCGCCTCCGCAATGGAGGACCGACCTACCCCGAGCTACCCAAGCGCCTCCGCAACAGTCGATGGCTCTCGCCTGAGGCACCCAAGCGTCTCCGCCACGGCCGCTGGCTCCAGCCGGAGCGATCCCAATGCCTCCGCAACGGCCGCTTGCCCCCCAGCACCTTACTCAAGCGCCTCCGTAACGGCCGCTGGATCGCCCCGTAGCTCCTGAACCCGCCCAGATTTTTCTTCCGGCGGATCTCGGTCCCTCCGGAGGCCCGCGTCGGCCGCTGACTGCCTGGTTGGGTCGTCCCGCTGACCGCCGCGACCGTCGCCGGGCGGTTTTGGTGTCCCGGAAAGGTTCGTCGACCGTCTCCGCGCTGGTTGGGTGCGCCAAGTCGGGCTCGTGGGCCGCCGACGCGGCGGTTTGGTGGGTCCGATCGTCTCCGTCGGCCGTCGCCGCGGCGGTTCGGTGACGCCGGAGGCGCCTGTCCGCCGTCGCGGAGCCACCTTGGTCGTCGGAAAACGCCCGGCAACAGCCGCCGAGTTGATCTGGAGTCGCCGAACCTGGCCGTCGGCCGTTTCGAGGGCATTCCGGTCACTTGGACGGTTGGCGCCGCTCGAAGAGGTCGCGCCGCCCGATCCGTCACCGCTCGACGTCGAGGTCGCGCCCGCGGTCGACGTCTTCTCCGCGTCACCGCGACCGGCGACCAGGCCGGTGACGCCCATCGTCGCCGCGAGCGCGATGGCCATCTCGCGCGCGTATCCCGATCTTCGTTCGCGTTCTTGAGGCATTCACGACCCATCCCTCGCCGTCGATCGCGGCGGAAGCTCGTCCCGTCATTCGGTGCGTCGCATCGACTCTGCGAGCCCACCCCTCTCGAGCGCTGCTTCAAGGTCGAGAGCCCTTGACCGGCTCAAGGTGCCTTTTTGTTACTCGATCTTGTGCTGTGAGGATCCAGGCTGATGACGGCCGCTACCAGGGATAGACCACCGGCGGCCGATCCGCCGCGCCGACGGGCAAGGCTTCGGCGAGGGCGTGGTCGTGCCCACGCCTGGAGCACCGAGCGCGGTCCTCGAGCGGCACACCGCGCGTTCACACCGCGCTTTTGCGGCACGCGTAGGCCCTTCCACCGACGTGAAGGGGCGTGATATCACTCTTCGATTCTTATGGATCTCAGTGAGCTCCAGCGCCGGGTCGATCAGCACGTCAAGCTCGACCTGCGCCCGCATTACGACGCGTACCGCGAACAGGGGGGAGGTGACATCGATGGCTTCCTCGCGTTCCTCGGCGCGACGCGGGCCGTCGATCCTTCGCTGCTGAAAGAGCTGAGCGCGATGACCGACGTGGAGACCCCGCAGATCCTGGATTCAGCCTACCGGGGGACCAAGCTCGCGACGTGGGCGAGCACCGCGATGCCGGGCGCGCGAGCCGGCGCGGCGACGAACGTGGAGGCGATCGCGGCCCCCGCGTCGGACGTGCGCTTCCAGTCGATCTCCCGCCTGGGCGAGGGCGCGATGGGCGCGATCGACATCGCTCGCGACGTGTACCTGCGGCGCAAGGTCGCGCTGAAGACCGTGCTGCCCGAGATGGCCCGGCACCCCGAGATGTTCGGCCGTTTCCTCTCCGAGATGCAGATCACCGCGCAGCTCGAGCACCCCAACATCGTGCCGGTGTACGCGCTCGACCTGAGCGCCTCCGGCGCGCTCGGCTACGCGATGAAGCTCGTGCACGGACGCGATCTCGAAGCGATCCTGAACGAGGCGCGGGAGAAGGTCGAGAAGGGGGAGCCCCTCGACGACGAGCACACGCTCGAGAAGCGCCTCGAGGTCTTCCTCAAGGTCTGCGACGCGCTGGATTACGCGCACTCGAAGGGCATCGTCCACCGCGACCTCAAGCCGGCGAACATCATGATCGGCCGCCACAACGAGGTCTACTTGATGGACTGGGGCATCGCGCGGCCGATGGGCGCCGGCAAAGAGGCCGTCGACGCGGGCTTCGAGGTGGCCGACCCGCACGGCGTCGCGACCAAGGGCGTCGGGCGAACTGTCGTCGGGTCGGTGATCGGGACGCCGCAGTACATGTCGCCGGAGCAGGCCAAGGGGAAGAATCCGGAGCTCGATGGAAGGAGCGATCTGTACACGATGGGGCTCATCCTCCAGGAGTGCGTGACGCTCCGGGGCGCGGTCGATGGGCCCTCGACCATGGCAATTCTCAGCAAGGCGATGCTGGGGAAGCGCAACCCCATCTCCATCGGCAACGGGCCGGGCACAGCGACGAGGGAGATCGACGCCATCGTCCGCAAGGCCACGCACCTCGAGCCCAAGGATCGCTACCCGGGGATCCGCGCGTTCGCCGAAGATGTCCGGCGTTACCTCCGCGGCGAGGCGGTCAGCGTGCTGCCGGAGGGCCGGCTGCGCCGCGCTGGCCGATGGCTCGCCAAGCGCCGCATGGCGACCCTCACGCTCGTCCTCGGGCTCGGCCTCGTGGGCGCCGCGGGCACGATCGGCGCGCTGGTCGCCGGCCAGGCTCGGATCGACGCGGAGCACGCCCGCGAGCTGCGCGTGAGCCAGATGGCCGCCGAGTCGGCGATCCAAGCGCAGCTCGTCGACCGCGAGCTGACGCGGTACGAAGCCGCGCTGCAGGAGCTCGTCGGCGCCGCGCAGATCGTGCTGAGCAAGCTGCCCCCGAGCGACGTGGCGCCCTACTTCGACGAGAGCTTCGGCGCGAAGGAGACCGCGCCGCCCGACTTCGGCCCTTCGAAGCGCTACCGCCACGACGTGAGCGTGGTCGCGGCGGTCACGTCGCTCGCCCCCGGCGTCACGCGTGAGCCGCTCGAAGGGCTCACGCGATCGCTCGCGCTGCTCGGGCCCGCGTTCCGCGCGGTCATGCTCGGATCCTCGGGCGTCGCGTGGCGCGCCTTGCCGCTGGCAGAGCAGCGCGCGCTGATCGCCGACGCCGGCGTGCCTGTGTACCGCGCCTCGATCGCGCTGCGCGAAGGCGTCACGCTGGCGTTCCCCGGCGCGGCGGGTCGGCCGCGCGCGGCGCCCGATTTCAAGCTCTCCGAAGGCAAGAGCGGCATCGTGTGGGGCACCCGGACCGTGGTGGATGCAGAGCCGATCCTCCCGGCGACAGCGCCCCTCTACGACGAGCGTGGGGCCTTTCGCGGCGTGGTGATTCTCGAGGTCTCTCTGACCAGGCTCCTGTCCCAGCCGCAGGAGCTCGGCTACGTGCAGAGCCGCTCGCTCGTCGCGCGCGACGGCACGCTCATGGCCGAGGACAACAAGGACGGCGGCGGGGTGCCGCTCGCGCCCGAGGTGCTCGCCGCCATCGCAGCCGGCAAGAGCGGGACGCTCGTCGCGAACGTGAACGGGCGCCGCTACCGGTACGGGTTTCACCCGCTCGCCACGCTGGATTGGTATTACGTCGCCGCCGGTGAGGAGGAGGGCCTGCTCGCGAGCAACGAGAAGACCGACACGAGCGATCCGCGCAAGGCCGTAGCGACGCCGCCGAAGGGTCCGTCTCCGAAGCCGATCGCTTCGTCGCTCCCCGCCGCAAGCGCCGCAGCGCCGGCCGAGGCGAGCGACGCCGGAGCGGGGGTGGACGCGGGGGAGGCGTCCGACGGAGGCACGCTGCCGCGAAAGCTCGGCCCGATGCCGAGGTCGTCGGCAGCGGCCGGCGGCGAGGCGCCCCTGCCTCCCAACCCATTCGACAAGTGGAAAGTCTACGACAGGAAGAAGAAGCCGTGAGCGCGCGTCAGCCCTCGAACAAGAAGCGTGGAGGGTCGCGGCTCACGCTCACGGTCGCGTGCGGTCTCGCGCTGATCAGCGCCGCCGTGGATGCCCGCGCCGACGACCAGCAGAAGGCCGAGGAGCTCTTCGAGCGCGGGCGCAAGCTGATGCAGAGCGCGAGCACGCTCGACGAGGCGTGCCGCACGCTCGAGGAGAGCCTGAAGCACATGGACCGCGGCGACACGGTGCTGAACCTCGCCGAGTGTCATCGCCGGCAAGGCAAGACGGCGACGGCCTGGGCCGAGTTCGACAGGGCGCTCGCCTACGGCAGCAAGGTCGGCTTCCCCGAGGCCATCCAGACGGCCACCCAGCTACGCAACACGCTCGCGACGAAGCTCTCGAGGCTCACCGTCACGATCCCGGCCCCGACCGGCGCGCTCGCGGGCCTCACCGTGGAGGTCGGCGGCAGCCCCTGGCCGCGCGAGCGCTGGAACACGGCCTCCGTGATCGACCCGGGCCCCGTCCAGATCAGGGCGAACGCCAAGGGGTACAAGCCGTTCGAGGTCGGCGTGGAGATCGGCGCCGAGAAGGACGCGAAGACGGTCGTCGTCGTGCTCGAGGTCGAGCCTCCGCCCCCGCCTCCGCCGCCGCCTCCGCGGCTGCCCGCTCCGATCGCCAAGCCGGCGCGTCCGCTGTGGCCGTGGATCGTGGGCGGGGCCGGGGTGGCGCTCGGCGCCGCGGCGATCGGCGCCGAGATCGTCGCGGTGGGCGCGCACGACGAGCTGGACACGAAGTGTGGGTTGGCCCGTCAATCTTGCCCGCGCCGGTACGACTTCGGTCCAGCGCGCACCCGCGAGCTGCTAGGCTTTGGGCTCTTCGTCGGGCTGGGGACGACCGGGGTCCTCGCGCTCGGGGCGGCGGGGCTGGGGCTCGGCCTCTCCTCGCCCGCCCAGACGCGGGGCCAAACCTTGGTTTTCTCGCCGACGACGATCGCTCTACGATCGACTTTTTGATGGCTTTCGCGCCGCCGGCGCGAGTGGAGGTTCGAGATGAACGAGATGTCGAACGGTTCTCATCCGCGTCGCGCTCTCCACGTCCGAAGAGGGCTCGCGGCAGCGCTCTTCGGCGGCTTCGCCGTCACCATGGCGGCTTGTCCAGGACCGACCCCGCAGATTGACACCGACGGATCGGGGGGCGAGGGCTCCTCAACGTCGGCGTCGAGCAGCTCGGGCGGGATGACGTGCACGACGCCGGGCGAGTGCCCTGCTCCCCCGAGCGACTGCGAGACGGCCATCTGCGAGGACAACATGTGCGGCTTCGCGCACGTCGCAGCCATGGAGCCATGCTCCACGGCCAGCGGCGGCACGCTCTGCGACGGCGCCGGGCACTGCGTGGCCTGCGTCACGGACGCCCAGTGCCCGACCGCCAGCCCCAACCCGTGCAAGGACGGCGTCCACACGGCACCAACCGCGTGCAACAGCGGCGTGTGCGAGATCGGCGAGGCCGTTGACTGTGGGAAGAAGGGGATGCTTTGCAAGCCGGACGGATGCGGGCCCTGCGTGAACAACACGGACTGCGGGCCCCCGGTGGAGGCCTGCCTGGACAGGCAGTGCAAAGACGGCCTGTGCGAGACGGTCAGTCTCTCTCAGGCGAGCGAGTGCCTCCTGTCCGCGACTGGCACCTGCGACGCGACCGGCATGTGCGCCTTGCGCAAGTACGTGTTCGTCACCTCAAAGACCTACTCGCCGAGCTTCGGCGGCACGAAGATGGCGGACGCCACGTGCAATCAAGTCGCCGAGGGGGCCAAGCTCGGCGGCGTGTGGAGTTCGTGGACGAGCGACAGTAAGGAGTCGACGCCCTTGGATCGCTTCAAGTTAAGCGCGGTACCCTACATGCTGCTCGACGACAAGACCGTCGTGGCGAGCAACTGGGCAGGTCTCATAAGTGGGATGCTCATGCACGGGATCCATCTGGACGAGAAACAGCAACCGGTGGTGTCGTCGCCCGAGGTCTGGACGGGGACCAACTTTGGCGGCACCTACGCCGGCAGCGCGTGCACCGACTGGCAGTTCGTCGAAGGGTTCAGCCTTCTGGGATTCGTCGGTATCGCGGGCGACACCACCGTCACGTGGACCAAGATGAAGACACTCGCGTGCTCCGCCCAGGCGCGCCTCTACTGCTTCCAGCAGTGAAGCGCTGAGCGTCGGGTCAGGCGGGATCGCCCCTCCTGCCCCGGCCTTCGAGCGCCTGACCAAAGCTCCCATCGCCCGCTTTTGTTGGCTGATCGGGCTGCAGAGCCTGATCGAGCTCGGAGCTGGCTCTACATCCTCAGCGACCAGGGGTCGAAAGGCACCTTGCTCCGCATGCGGCTCTGACGCGCCGCTGCTCGTGGGCCTGGTTGCCCATGATTTCCCGGATGGGCCCACGACCGGAAATCCCTCCTCAAGCAAGGCACGCTCCGCGATCGTGCCGGTTCCCTTCGGGCGACCGCCGCGGTAGACGCGGCCGTGCTCTCCACAAGGAACCGATGCCATGGCCTCCTCGCCGCAACCGTCCTGTGCGCCTCGTTCGCCGCCTGCGCCCCCGCCGCGGACGGTCCGATCATGAGCCCCGGAGATCCCGGATCGAAGCCCCCCGCGTCGGCGGTCGCGCCACAGCCTTCCCCGTCGGCCGCGCCCGCGCCCGGCGCGACCGACGCGACCGATGACCAAGCGCTCACGGCCTTCTCGACCCGCTTCCTCGCCGCCTACCTCGAGCGTGATCCGGTGCAAGCGACGGCGGCCGGCGAGCATCGCCACGACGGGCGCTACCCGGACGTCTCGGCGGAGGGCGAGGCCGAGCACCACCGCTTCCTCGAAGGCGCGCTGAAGGAGCTCGACGCCATCCCCGTGACTCGGCTCTCGGTTCAGAGCCGCGTCGATCACGCGATCCTCGCGAACCAGCTGCGCGGGTGGCTCTTCGACCTCGACGAGCTCCACGAGCACGTGTGGAACCCGATGACGTACACCACCCTGATCGGCGAGGGCATCGATCCGCTGATCACCCGGAGCTTCGCGCCCGCCGACGTGCGGATGCGCAGCCTGCGCGGACGCCTCGATGGCATCCCGGCCCTCGTCGCCGTCGCGAAGAAGCGCCTCACTGGCTCGCCCGAGATCCACACCAAGACGGCCATCCAGCAGAACACCGGCCTCATCGACCTCTGCGAGAAGGGGCTCGCCGAGCACATCGCCAAAGTCCCCGCGCAGAAGGCGGAGATCGAGGCCTCGGCCAAGCTCGCGGCGGCCGCGCTGACGGACTTCCAGGCCTTCCTCGAGAAAGACTTGCTCCCGCGCAGCAAGGGCGATTTTCGCCTCGGCCGCGCGCGCTTCGAGAAGAAGCTTCGCTTCACGCTCGACGATCCCGGCATCGCCGTCGATAGCCTCGTCACGGGCGCGCGCGCTCACCTCGCGAAGACCCAGGAAGACATGCTGGCCACCTCGAAAGAGCTCTGGCCGACGCTGATGAAGGGCGGGGCGATGCCGGCTTCCGGCACCCCGGAGCAGAAGAAGGCCCTCATTCGCAAGGTGCTTGACGCCCTCGCCGAGGAGCGGTCGACCAACGCGACGATCGTCAGCGACGCGAAGAAAATCCTCGCCGACGCGACGGTGTTCGTGAAGCAACACGATCTGGTGCGCGTGCCCGAGGAGCCGTGTGGCGTCATCGAGATGCCCGAGTACCGACGCGGCGTGGCCGTCGCGTACTGCGATGCTTCCGGGCCGCTCGAGCAGAAGCCGGAGACGGTCTTCGCCATCTCACCCACCCCCGCCGACTGGACGAAGAAGCGCGCGGACTCGTTCTATCGCGAATACAACAAGAGCATGCTGGCCGACCTCACCGTCCACGAGGCCATGCCGGGGCATTTCCTCCAGCTCATGCACAACAACCGCTTCCCCTCGCAGCTCCGCGCGGTGCTCTCGAGCGGACCGTTCGTCGAGGGGTGGGCCGTCTACTCCGAGTGGGTGATGGCGAAGGCGGGATTCGGCGGCCCCAAGGTGCGGTTGATGGAGCAGAAGATGCTCCTCCGCCTCTGCGTCAACGCGATCCTCGACAACGAGGTTCACGCCGGGACGCTCGATGAGAAGAGCGCGCTCGCCCTGATGATGAACGAGGCCTTCCAGGAAGAGGGCGAGGCCGTCGGCAAGTGGAAGCGCGCCCAGCTTACGAGCGCCCAGCTCACGACGTACTACTACGGGTTCACCGAGATGATGGCCCTGCGAACGCAGCTGGAGAAGGCTCCCGGCTTCACGGAGCGCGCCTATCACGACAAGCTCCTGAGCTTCGGATCGCCTTCGATGCGGCACATCCGCGCGATCATGACCGGCGCCGAGCGCTGACCTTTGCCCCGGGCGCTGGTCGGCCCTGGTCGGCCCGCTGGGGGCGGCCTTCGGAAGCAGGCGGCGCGGCGCGCGCTTCCAGCCGGCGACGGCCTCGTCACCGAGTGAGGTCGCAGCAGATCCAGCCGAGGGGATGCCCGCGCTCCTGGTGCCGATTATCGCGGCCGGGGAGGGGGATCCCGGCGCGGGTGAGCCGTCGCGCGCGATCCTCGGCCACGCGGAGCTTGACGCGAGTTGTCCGTCCATCAATGGTCCGCGACCAGCATGAGCCCCCCCACGCCCCGAGCCACGAGCCGCGACCTTCGGCGCGAGGACACCCGGCGTCGGATCTATCAGTCGGCAATGGACATCTTCCGTCGCGACGGGTTCGCGGTCGCGCGGATCGACGACATCGCCGCGGCCGCGGGCGTCAGCCACGGCGCCTTCTATTTCCACTTCGCCACGAAGGAAGAGGTCCTGTTTCAGTGCCTCCGCGCCTCCGAGGTCCGCGTCGCCGCGACGCTCTCCGAGCTCGGCCCGGAGACGCACCTCGAGGCCGCGCTCGAGGCCGCGTGGGCCGCCGTCGGCCGCGAGTGGCAAGACGACACCCGCCTCTTCCCCGACGTGGCCATGGTCGCCCTCCGCTACTTCGCCCTCGGCGGCGGCGGCAGCGCGGCGCGCCACCCGACGAGCGCCGTGTCGGTGGCGCTCACGCCCTTCCTCCGCAGCGCGTCGGCGCGAGGCGAGCTCAACCCCTTCCTTCCGGCCGAGATGCTCTCGGATCTCTTCCTGCTCAACGTCTTCGCCGCGATGCTCTCGTGGTCGTCGGACGCGAGCCTGCCCCTGCCGGTGATGCTCGGAGGCGTGACGCGGATCTTCCTCGACGGCGTGCGGGGCGGAGCCCCCGGGCGCGAGCCTCCGAAGCCCTGATCGCGATGCGGCCGCCCTGGTTGCGGTCGGCGCTCGGCGCTCTGCTCCTGGGCATCGCCTGCGGCCCGGGATCGACCGCACCGCCGCGCGGGGACGCCGGCCCGAGCGCCGCGGTGAGCGCGGCCTCGGCGTCAATCCCCTTGGCGTCAGCGCTCGCACCGCCTCCCGCGGCCCCGCCGCCGATCACCCTCCGCGTCAGCGCCGTCGGCGATTGCACCCTCGGCGGCGACGTCCGCGGCGCGAACGCGCGGAGCCCGTTCGACGCGGTGATCGACGCCCACGGAGGCGATCTCCGCTACCCCTTCTCCGGCGTCCTCGCCCTGCTCGAGGACGACGACCTCACGATTGCCAATCTCGAAGGGACCTTGACCGCCTCCTCCGAGCCGGATGGCGCGGTGCCCTTTCACTTCCGCGGGAAGCCGGCCTATGCCGCGATCCTGCTCCAGGGCAGCGTCGAGGTGGTCAATCTCGCCAACAACCACAGCCATGATTTCGGCGGCCGCGGCTACCAGGACACCTTGAAGGCCCTCCGCGCCGCCGGGGTCGGCGCCGCCGGCTACGGGCTCGTCGACACCCGCACCATCAAGGGAGTCGAGGTCCACAATCTCGGCTTCACCGGCGGAGATCCCGTCATGCTCTGGCGCGTCCGCGCCGCGGTCGCCGCCCGCAAGACGGCGGGCAACCTCGTCATCGTCTCTTTCCACTGGGGGCTCGAGGGCGTCCACGAGGTGATTGACGTCCAGCGCGCCCTCGGCCGCGCCGCGATTGACGCCGGCGCTGACCTCATCCTCGGCACCCACCCGCACGTGATCCAGGGCATCGAGACCTACCGCGGCCGGCGCATCGTCTATTCTCTCGGCAACTTCGTGTTTGGAGGCAACGTGAACCCGACCGACAAAGAGGCGATCGTCTACCGTGCCTCGTTCACGGCGGCGGACGGTCGGATGGCGCCTTCAGGCGAAGAGATCGTGCCTGTCCGGGTCACCACCGCGCCCGAGCGCAACGATTTTCGCCCGATAGCCCTCGAAGGGGAGGATCGCGCGCGTGTCCTCGCCCGGATCGCGACCTACAGCGAAGGGCTCGACGGCGCTATGATCCGGAACAAGGCGCTCCGGCCGCGATGATGCTACAAGGCGGCCAGTGCGAGGTGACCTTTCGTGAGTAATCCGTCGTGAGCCGGTCCAGCGGCCTTTTTCGCCGGCTCCGCAATCGCGTCCTGGGCTTCGTCCTCATCGCTGGCGGCTTTGCGGCCTGCCGGCCGGACCGCCTCCTGGAGAACCGCAGCAGCACGAGCTCCGCCAGCTCGTCGCCCACGCCTCAGCGTCGCCGCCCCAGCGCGAGTCACGCCCCGGCGCCGGACAGCACCGCGCCTGCGCCACCGCCCACGGCGAACGGACAGAACACCTCCGGCAGCGTCCACCTCGCCCTCGGGGCCCCTCGGAGCGTCGATCCGACCGAGGAGTACCTGATGATCAAACCCCAGTACGCGCTCTCGTACAATCCAAAGCGGAACGTGGCCAACTGGGTGAGCTGGAACCTCAACGCCTCGTATTTCGGCCCGGTTCCCAGGCACAAAGGGAGGTTCCTGGTCGACACCTCGCTCCCGGACAGCTTCTACCGGGTGGAAGATCGGGATTACACCGGATCCGGGTTCGACCGTGGCCACATGGTGCGCTCCGAAGAGCGGACGCGGAGGCCGGAGGACAACACCGCGACGTTCCTCCTGCCCAACGTCCTTCCCCAGCGCCACGATCTCAACGCCGGTCCGTGGTTGCGGCTCGAGGACTACTATCAGGACCTCGCGCAGAAGGAAGACAAGGAGCTTTACATCACCGCCGGAGGCATCTTCTCGGCTCGCCCGGAGACGATTGGCCACGGCATCGCGGTCCCCGAGTCCTACTTCAAGATCGGCGTCGTCCTCGACCGCGGCCAGGGCGTCGCCGACGTCAACGAAAGGACGCGGGTCATCGCCGTGATCATGCCCAACATCACTGGCATCCTCGACCAGCCCTGGGGGCAATACCGCGTCGCGGTGCGCGACGTCGAGAAGCGAACGGGCTACAGCTTTCTCACCGCCGTGCCGGAGCCGATCCGCCGCGCCCTCGGGTCCCGCGTCGACACCGGGCCCATCCACGACTGAGAGCCTGTGGACCAGGCGCCGCCCGACGCCTGATCCACAGCCTCTCTCGGATCAGGTCTCGACCACGTGGGTCTTGAGGCCGAGCCAGGCGCCCGACGCGTCCTGGCCGAGCACATACACGTCGATGTCCACCTTGCCTACCCGGTAGACGCGGAGGGAGGTGAGCTCGCGCGCGAGCAGCTCTACCAGGGCGCGGTAGCGATCGGCCTCGGCCCGATCCTGCTCCGAGGCGCCCTCGTCGGCGTGCTGGAAGGGATCGAAGAGATCGGCGACGGTGATCGTCTCGACTGGCGTGTCGCTCGGCAAGTGCTCGAGGCGGAGCAGCGCCTCGGGCGTCGGCTCCGTCCCCGCCGGCCCGGGGAAGTGGTAGGGGGTGAGCTCCGCGTCGGATTCGCTCGGAAAAAGCAGGCCCGAGGTGGCCCTCTTCAGGGTTTCGAAGAGCGGATGTGCCGGCAGGGACGTCATCGTCGGCTTCTCAACGTGCGAGCTGCTTTTGCAGCGTCGTGAAGGCCACCTGTACGTCGGGCTGGGCCGAGGCGCGGGCCTTCTCGATCAGCGCCGGCAGCAGCGGGTGCTCCACCAGGAGCATCGATTTGCCGATGCGAGCGCGGGCCGCGCCGCCGCGGCGCGGGAAGGCGTCCACCAGGGCGCGGGCCGCGATTTCGCGCACCGCGAGGCCCGTCGCCTCGGCAGAGGGGCCCATGGCCTGCCAGGCCCAGCTCGATCCGGCCACGCCCAGCGCCGCGGCGACGACCTCGGCCGTGGCGTCGTCCGGCGCGGCGGCGAGCAGGGCCGCGAGCTGCTTGGCGCCCTCCATGCGCTTGCACTGGCCGAGGCCGTGAATCGAGGCTTCGGCGAGCTCGTCGCCGGAGGCCGTGTGCTTGATCAGGAGAGCGAGCTCGGCGTCTCCGCAGAGCCGGCCCACGGCCTCGGCGGCGGCTCGCCGGACCACCGGATCTCGCGAGCCGCCTTCGAGCGCGATGTGGAGCACGGCCGCGCTCCGCGGATCGCGCAGCATGCCCACCGCTTCGAGCATCCCCGCCGTCAGCGCGTTGCGCTCTTTCTCGGTGAGCGCGGTGCGCGGGGCATCGAAGGCAAGGGCGCTCAGCATCGGTAAAAGTCCCGCGGGCCCGAGCGCCCGCAGCTCGGGGGCGGCGTTGGGGAGCGGGTTCTGGAAGCCCTTGTAGACCTCGGGGCGGACGCCTTTGACGTCGAGCACGGCCTGAAAGAGCTCGGGGTGGGCGGCGCGAAACACCTCGATATCGTGGCTCAGCGCCGCGCGGGCCGCGGCGGGGAGCTGCCCTGGCTGGGCGACGAGCCCCCCTTGAGCAAAGGCCGCGCTCGCGACGAGCGAGATCGTCATGGCCGCCGTCATCGAGCCCAGGAGTCGTTTGAGCTGGTTCATCGCGTAGTCTCCCACCACGTCACGCTCGAGAACGGAGCGCTGGCCTCCGGGTTCGAGCCACAATGGACCTCGCCGTCGAGGATGTGATAATCGTCCCAGTCATCGACGAAGTTGACGTCGAGCCCGCTCCCTTCGGCCCCGAGCCCGTTGAGCGGGGTGCCGAGCCGATCCATCAAGTCCTGCTTCCACATGTCGACGCCGTTGATTTGCGGCCCCCACGGATCAGGATGGGCGACGTGGCCATTGAACGCCAGCAGGTTCACCGTGCCGGGCGTCCAGGCCACTTTGTAACCGGTGATATCCTCGAACAGCGTCGGGATTTCGATGATTTCGTCGTCAGTGAGGCCGAGCTCGGCCTTCAGGATCACCATGTTGGCGTCAATCTCCGCTTGCGCCTCCTGCGAGGCCTGGAGGACATCGACGTCGGCGAGCGCCTCGTCGATCGAGACCTCGGCGGAGATCATCACGTTGGACTCGCCCACGTAGCGCTTCTTGCCGACGAACATATGCACCGACCCGTTCCCGTCGGCCTTGGCCTTCTCCAGCATCGTCTTGGCCAGGCGCGCGGAGGCGACGAGGAGCTTCCAGCCCCGCGCCGTCTTCGCCGGGACGTAGCTGAGGAACTCGTCCACGTGGCCGACATAGAGCCAATCGGTCACGAGCTTCAGGTGCGGGCCCTGGACCTCCTGAGCGTCGTAGAAGATCCCCATCTCGGGCAGGACGCCGGAGCCGATGACGATCCGCCCGAGGGGATACTTGGTGCCTTTGGCCGGGTTCTCGTAGGCGGGGATCAGATCGTGGTTGCCGTGGGAGTCGAAGCTCGTCCCCGTCCACTTCTTCTTGTAGACCTCGAGGATCCCGCGGTCCGGGCCGAGGTACGACTTCTTCAGCCAGGTGATCGGGAGGGAGCTGTCCTGGTTGTCGTTACGCCCCCAGGGGCGGGCGTTGGCGATGCGAAGGCCCTTGGGGACGCCGCCGGCCCCGGGGATCGCCGTCCAGGCGGTCTGGAAGAGATCCTGCGTCCACTGGTCGCTCCAGTTCTTGATCTTGTTGAAGGTGACCGCGCCCTTCTTGGTCGCCGCGTCGATCCCGGTCACGAAAGGAGGGGAGGTGTTGGAGGCCCACACCGTATCGAAGGGAGCGAGGTTTCCGAAGAGCACCCACGGGGCGACGCGCAGCTTGGCGTGGTCGATACCGTCGGGCGTCTCCGTGCTGGTGAAGGGTTTGCCGTCGGCCGCGTCCCTGTCGAGGATTTTGTACGAAACGTCGGCCACGCCCGTCCAGGTGTCGGCCTTGGAAATGCGGAATCGGCGCGCTTCGATCCCGAGCTCGACGCCGGCGCGGACCTCGGCGGTGGTGAGCGTCACCTCCGTCACCTGCTGGGCGCAGGGCTTGTTGGGTCCGTCGGCGCAGGCGCCGAGGCTGCCGGCGACGGCCGTCCACGCGCCGTCGGCGCCTTTCTTGAAGAGGCGGACCGCGCCGGCCGCGGACGCGTCGAGCCCGAGCTTGCCCGCGGCGCCCTCGGGCGCGTCCGGCCAGGGCGCGAGCACGACCCGCGCTAGATCGTCGAGATCGGTGTCCCCGTTGACGATGTCGTCGTCGGCGTCACGGACCCCGTTCTTGTCGTCGTCGTCGATGTTGGCGAGGAACGAGGCGCCGAACTTCTCGTCGAAGTCGTTGCGGTGGGCGCGGTCCGCGGTGCCGGCTGGATCGGCCTTGCCATCGCGATCGGCGTCGACGCCGATGGCGATCACGGCCTCCGCCGGGGCCACGCCGGTGCTGGCGCTGACGCTGGCGCTGACGCCCGTGGCGGTGCTGGTGCCAGCGCTTGCGGTCGTCCCGCCGCCGCCCGCGCCGACGGGTGTGTCGCTGCCGCCGCAGCCCGACGAGAGAGCGAACGCGGCGAGCGGGAGAGTGAGCCACCGTCGCATGGTGAAGAGCGAGCGCATGAACGCCTCGATTGCTCGGGGTGAAGGAGGAATTGACCGACGCGCTTCGAAGAAGTGAGCGCGGACAATGGACCCTACACGCTCGCGAGGAGGATGGGAATTGTGTTTCCATGCCGCAGCGCGGCGTTTTCGCGCTTGACGGTCAATTGATAGAAGTTTGCAGGATCGAATTCCGGATGCCGCAGCGCGCCGTTGTAGGAAGTCTCGCTCGAACGAAGTGCGCTCACGCGGCGGTGGATCCGTCCGTCGAGGATGACGCCGGACTGGATCTCCCGGTAGCGCATGACTGGCTTTCCTGACACTCGCTCCTGCGCTCGCGCGCTAGCCTCCGCGCATGTCTGCTCCCGATCCTGATCCGCGCCGTGTCCTCGAGGATCTCCGCGCTCGCCTCGTGGATTTACGGTTCCTGGCATCACAGTTTCCGCACGAGCGCGCCTATCCCGTGTCGTCCAGCTACGTTGTCGCAGCCGTCGCTGCGCTGGAGCCGCTGGTGGCGGCTTCGCGGGGGAAATACTAGCTTTGAATCACTGGACGCAGGGGACGCCGCGCGCGAGCTCTCCGTCGAGCGCAAGGAGCGTCTCGGCGTCGGCGATCCCTGTGGCCGTGATCTCTTGCTTTGCCTGGAACGCCTTCACCCCGTTGACGGTGCCGGCGCCCAGGGCCCCATCGGCGCCGCCCGGGATGTCATAGCCGAGCTGCAGCAACGCTGTTTGAAGGGCCATGACCGCCGGCCCGCGGGCGCCCCGAACGAGCGAGGGCGCCTCTCGGGAAATGATCTTCTGAACGGCAAGCTCGCCGGAGAAGAGCGAGCTCAGGAGCGCGCCGCCTCCGTCCGGCGCGGGCGCTTCTTCCGCTAAAGGGCTTGCCCCGAACGGCGCGACCGGCGACCAGTCCGCGACGTGAGGGCGGTTGTGGAGCCCCTGGCGCGGCGTCCAGCTCATCCTGGCGTTCCCGTTGGCGTCGCAGAAGACATCGAGGAGAGGCCGGTTGTCTGGCGTGGTGGTGGTCGGCCTGTCGCACACCGAGTTGATGCACCACATCGCCTCGAGCTGATCGTGAAAGGGCGCGCCGCGCATCGAGCGGAGCAGCCAGGAGATCGGGAGCCCCTCTTGCTCCATCGATCGCCACGCCGAGCGGTAAACGAGCTTGCTGTCGCTGCGGCGCCGCAGGAGCAGTCGGCAGCGCCCACGCGGCTTCAGCGCCGCACGGAGCGCGTCCAGGCCTCCTATCCTGGCGATCCCGCGGAACTGCCAGAGGCCGCCGGAGAGCGTCTTGGTGATCCAGCACCACCAGTGCGACTCCCAGAGCAGGCGCGCGCCCTTGGCGGCGGTCGGGTGGGTGACGGGATCATTGAACGAGGTCGTGGTGTCCCAGAGCTGCCATTTGCGCTCGCTCGGGTGCTTGCGGATCACCATCGCGACATGCCCGCTCCCGCGCCCGCAGCCGGGGACGTGAAAATTCCCGCTGCAGGTCTTCCCGTTCCTGGTCATCGGGCAGGGCGCTGACCAGAAGAGGCAGGAGCCGACAGTGACTTGCTCCCAGAGATCGTCAGGCCAGTCCGCGAGCACCAAGGGCACCTTGGTCCAGCCGGTACCGAGCCTCGCCGCGGTGGGCTGCGCGTCGATCCCGGCGCCGACATCGCCATGAGCCCCGCTGTCCCAGCCGCCGATGCAGAGCGCGGTCGTCACCGACTGCTGGCACTGTCCGGCGAGCGGATAGCGGCCGGCGTCGACGATCGCTCGGGCGATCTTTGTCTGTGGCCCGTCGAAGAAATAGGCAGGCATCGTGTAGGGAATGCCGGTCTGGTGCTCGGCTATCGTCCGCGCCCAGTCCTCGCCTTCGCCTGAGCAGGTGTCATAGTCCTGGTGGGCGAAGAGATCCCCCAGGCCTTCGCGCGCCCGCGCGAGGAGGAAATCGGCGATGCCGTCGACGTCCTCTGGGCCGCTGAGGTTGTGCTCGGGCACGTCGAGTAAGTTCACGGTGCGCACGAGCTGGGGCGGGGGAGCCTCCTCCGCGGCATCGTTCCCAGTGGAGAGCCACTCTTCCGGCGGCGCTGCCGGCGTCGGATCCACGTCGTCCCAGGCGGGGAGAGGGGACTCGGTCACGGTCGTCGATCCCGCGATGCCCTGGGAGCGCTCATCAATCATCGGTTCTTCTCCTCCAGCATGGCCTTTCTATCACCGATGCGTCGTCGGCGCGCGGGTCTACGTTCACGCGCCGCGTCAGCGCGCGCTCGCCGCCCTCCGGAGTCAATTTCAACGCCCCCTTTGCTGACCATTGCTTCCGGCGAAGCTCCCAGGCAATCTGGCCACCATGCGGCGTACTATTTCCTGGGTCTCAGCGGCGTTGCTCTTCGCTTTGGGGTGTGGCGCCGATCCGGCGACGAACACCTCGACCACTTCCACCGGGGCGGGTGGCGGCGGTGGGGCCGGCGGGGAAGGCGGCGGCACCGCCGCGGCGTTCAAGGTGCGCGGAAGCGTCGAGCAGATCGCGGTCTGGAAGGCCCCGCCGGGCACCAAGATCGAGGTCCGCGACGCCGCCGACAAGGTCCTCGACACCGGCACCGCCGACAAGCTCGGCAGCTTCATCTTTCGCAAGGTCCCGCCCGGCGACGCCTACACGGTGATCGCGCCGGACCTCGGCCCGACGGGCGTGCAGAAGCCGATTCGCGTAACCAGCGTCACAAGCAGCCTCCCCAAGGCCGACTTCTACGCCGGCCAGAAGCTCGTGGCCGGCTACCAGTACATCACCACGCGCGACGGCACCCAGCTCGCCGCGTTCATCACTCTCCCCGGCCCCGCGAACAAGGGGCCTTATCCCACCGTCGTCAATTACTCCGGCTACGACCCCGGGCGCCCGGGCAAGTCGATCGGCGTCGACGCTCTCTGCGGCGAGTACCCCGTCCTCTGCAACGCTCCGAGCGACTCGAGCTCGCTGATCGCGGCGATGATGGGCTACGCGACCGTCAGCGTGAACATGCGCGGCACCGGCTGTTCGGGCGGCGCGTACGACTACTTCGAGGAGCTTCAGCTCCTCGACGGCTACGACATCATCGAGACCGTCGCGGCGCAGAGCTGGACCCTCGGCCATCGCGTCGGCATGACCGGCATTTCTTACCCGGGGATCTCCCAGCTCTTCGTCGCGCGCACCCACCCGCCGAGCCTCGCGGCGATCACGCCGCTCTCGGTGATCGGGAGCTCGCACACCACGCTGCGGCCGGGCGGCATCTTCAACGATGGCTTCGCCCTCGAGTGGATATCGCAGGTGATCAGCAGGGCCGAACCGTACGGCCAGGGGTGGGAGCAGGGGCTCGTCGACGCCGGCGACAAGGTGTGTGAGGAGAACCAGCTCCTTCATGGTCAGAAGGTCGACGTCATCGAGGTGGCCAAGAACACCCCCTATTACACCGACGACGTCGCCGGTCGCCTCGATCCCACGGCGTTTGCCCACGAGATTGACATCCCGGTGTTCCTCGCGGGCGCCTGGGAAGACGAGCAGACTGGGCCCTTCTTCTTCACCCTGCTCGACCAGTTCAAGAAGGCGCCGCTGACGCGCTTCACGGTCTACAACGGCGTTCACCCCGACAGCTTCGCGCCCCAGATCCTCGTCGAGTGGAAGGCGTTCCTCGACATCTACATCGCCCACGCCGTCCCGGTGATCAGCAGCGATCTCCGCACCCTGGCGCCGCCCCTCTTTCAGGGCGCCTTCAAGACCTCGCTCACGTTCCCGCCGGACCGCTTCGCCAAGTACGGGACCTGGGAAGAGGCCAAGAAGGCCTTCGAGTCCGAGCAGCCGGTCCGCGCCATCTTCGAGGACGGCGCCTCGAAGAACCTCGGCGCGCCCGAAGGCGCCTTCGAGATGCACTTCGATTCGTGGCCGCCGCCGGCCACGACGCCGGTCCGGTTCTTCTTTCACGCCGACGGGTCGCTCGACGCCAAGGTGCCCACCGAGGCCACCGCCGCCTCGAGCTTCCAGCTCGATCCGGAGGCCGGCCACCGCGGTATCCTCGCTCCGGGCGGCGACGTGTGGGAACCGTTCCCGAAGTACGATTGGAGGCCGCCGGCCCCCGGCGCCGCGGTGGTCTTCGAGTCCGCGGCGCTCCCGCAAGATCAGGTGATGCTGGGCACGGGCAGCGTCGATCTCTGGATCCGATCCCCCGTTGACGACGCCGACCTCGAGGTGAACCTGATGGAGGTTCGGCCCGACGGGCAAGAGCGGTACATCCAGAGCGGGTGGCTGCGCGCCAGCCTGCGCAAGCTCTCCGCCGCCGCGACCCCGATGTGGCCGGAGCACACCTACCGTGAAGCCGACGTGGCCGCGCTCGTGCCGGGCGAGTGGACGCAAGCCCGCGTCGGTATCGCGGGCTTCAGCCACGTCTTCCGGGCTGGATCGCGCATTCGCGTCACCGTCGACACCCCGGGAGACAGCCGCGCAGCCTGGCAGTTCGCGCTCAAGCCGTTTCCGGGCAAGGTCCTTTACGACATCGGCGCAGGGGCGACGCACTCCTCGAGCGTCGTGCTGCCGGTGCTCACGAACGTGGCGTCGACGACGCCGATGCCCGCGTGCCCCTCGCTCCGGGCCCAGCAGTGCCGCCCCTACGCGGCCTACGTCAACACGCCTTCGTTGCCCTGATTTTCACGCGCGGCGGGGCCACGCTGACGCGTGAGCCCCGCGCTCCGGGCAGGGACGGTGTATCGTGCCCGCCCTCATGAGCGAAACCTCCTCGAAGCGCGCGCAGAAGAACGTCCTCGGCCAGCCCCTGGTCCCCTGTTCGATGCAGCCGCTCACCGGCTTTACCCGGAACGGCTGCTGCGAGACCGGCCCCGAGGATCGCGGCGCCCACGTGGTCTGCGCCGTGGTCTCTGACGCGTTCCTGGCCTTCAGCGCCAGGCGCGGCAACGATCTCTCGACGCCGCGGCCGGAGCACGGCTTCGCCGGCCTGCGCGCCGGGGATCGCTGGTGCCTCTGCGCCGCGCGCTGGAAAGAGGCCCTCGACGCTGGGGCCGCGCCCAAGATCGTGCTGGCGTCGACGCACGAAGCAGCGCTCCGCCACGTGCGCCGCGAGGATCTGCTGGAGTACGCGATCGACGGCGGCGCGCTCAACTGAGCGCGCTGAGCGACGCGGTCACGACGCGGGCGCGCCGTCTTCGATCCACTTGCGCGCGCTCTCGCTGGTGAGCTTGAAGTTCGCGGCGGTCCGCGACTGCGAGACGACCGTCCCCGCCTTGTCGCGCACGGTGAGGATCGCGTGGGGATCGTCCTCGTCGGGGACCACGTCGAGGTCGACCTGCATCCGCGCGCCGTCGGTGGTCACCGTCGTCACGCTCCGATGAAGCTGCGCCCGGCGCTGCTGCGCGTGCCGCGCCAGGATCTCGTTCGCCGTCTTCACCAGCGTCGCGAAGGCGCTGGTGTCAATGGGCTTGGGGTTCTTCTTGTCGCGCCCCATCGTCCACGGGCCGACCAGCGCGGGCTCGGTCTCGCCGTCGCAGGTCATCTCCACGGCCCACCCGTCGTCGTCTTCGTTCTTGATGACGCGCGCCGTCCACCCGTCGGCCTTCCAGAGCTTGGGATCCTGATCTTCGGGCCGGATCGGGCGCCGCCTCCCGGGCTCGTTCTGGGGCTCCTGGGTCTCGTCGGCCTCGTCCTTCGCTTCGTGCGTGTCCATGGGGGCCTGGGTGTGCCCCCTCTTGCCCCCCGCTGTCCAGTAGAACCCGGATATTTTATGTCCGAGTCAAGGCGAGCCGCCTCAGGGCTTGGGGGGCGCGTCCGGCACGAAGGTCTCATCGGTCGACGGCACGCTGCTCGCCGCCACGCCTCGCGGCGTCCAGGAGTCTTTGCCCCACCACGGCGGCTCTTGCCGGCGGTTGAGCGTGTTGCCGAGGCGATCCCAGAAGGTGAACACCGCGGCGAAGTTGGAGTTCTTGAGCCCGAACGCGTGGTGGAGGTTGTGGTCCTGTGGAGAGAGCATGATCGCGTTGCCGGACCAGCGGAACGACGAGTGGACCAGCGTCGCCCAGACCATGAGCAGGATGTTGAGCGCGTAGACCGTGGTCAGGTGAAACGGGAAGAGAAAGAGCGGGACCGTGTACGGCAAGATGCCCGAGAGGATGGTCTCGAAAGGATCGATGGCGATGCCCGACCAGGGGACCGGGGGACGACAGCTATGATGGCGAAAGTGGGATTTACGGTAGACGAACGGGATGTGCAGGACGAGGTGCGTCAGGTAGAAGACCGCGTCCCAGCAGAGGATATAGAGAGGGAGGCTCACGGCCCAGTAGAGCCAGCCTCGCTGGCTGATGTCGTTGTACATCCGCCCGATGCCGTACCTCTCGGACGTCATGGCGAAGCCCTGGATCACCGGCGATCCGAAGACGAGGGAGATGATCCCCAGCTTGAAGTCGTGCTTGAGGACCGAGCGCGCGACTCCGCGGTTCCAGAACCGGGCGACGACGCCGGCGCTGACCAGGTACAGCACGATGGCGAAGGCGCCGCTTATCGCCGATCGGAGGAGCCACATGGAGAGCATCGTCGTCCCTTCGAGCGCCCGCGGCGCGGCGCGGCGCGGCGCGAGCGCGCAGTGGACGCGAGAATCGGGCAGCTCGGGGCTCGATGTCAACGCTGTCGCCGCGCTTGGCCTCCTCGCCGCACCGTGCGAGCCTCGTCCGCGTGCTCTTCCCGAAGTCTCTGCTCATCGATCCCGACGTGATGGACCGCGTCTCCCGGATCGAGATCCCTTTCAACAAGTTCGGCGTCGATCCTTACGGGATCTCGAGGGAGCACCTCGCCCGCTCGTACACGATGCTGCGGTGGATGTACCGGCGGTACTTCTCGGTGAAGACCTTCGGGATCGAGCACGTCCCGGCGCGCGGGCGGGCGATGCTCGTCGGCAACCACTCGGGCGGCGTCGCGGTGGACGGGGCGATGGTGGTCGCGTCGATGTTCCTCGACCTCGAGCCGCCGCGGCTCGCCCAGGGGATGGCCGACAAGTTCATCAATACGGTGCCGCTGCTCTCGCTGTGGACCAACCGCACCGGGCACTTCACCGGGCTGCCCGAGCACGCGGAGCGCCTGCTCCAGGACGAGCGCCTGCTCATGGTCTTCCCCGAGGGCTCGCGGGGCACGGCCAAGCTCTACAGAGAGCGCAACACGCTCGTCGGCTTCGGCACCGGCTTCGTGCGCCTGGCGCTCAAGACGAAGACACCGATCCTCCCGTTTGCCTTCATCGGCGGCGGCGACGCCATCCCCACGATCATGAACTCGTACACGCTCGGGAAGCTCTTCGGCGCGCCCTACGTGCCGATCACGCCCTACCTCTTCGCGCTCCCGCTCCCGGTAAAGCTCGAGATCCACTACTCGGCGCCGATGGTCTTCGAGGGCACCGGCTCCGAGGACGACGAGGTCATCGCCGGCTACGTGGACCAGGTCCGCGAAAGGATCGCTGGCCTCCTCGATTACGGCAGGAAGCACCGCACCTCGGAGGTCGCCAAGGCGCTCGGCTCATGAAGGTCCTCATCCCCGGCATCTCCAGCAAGATTGGCAACCTCGTCGCCGAGCAGCTCCTCGCCAAGGGGCACGAGGTCATCGGCATTGATCGTCGCCCGTGGCCCGACGCGCCCAAGGGCGTCGAGATGCACGAGGTCGACATCCGCAAGCGCGCCGCGGAGGACATCTTTCGCAAGGCCCGGCCCGACGCCGTGATCCACATGGCGACGGTGACCCACCTCCTCACCACCAGCGAAGAGCGCTACAAAATCAACCTCGGCGGCACGCGCGCGGTCTTCGACAACTGCCGCGCCCACGGCGTCGAGCACGTGATCTTCGTCGGTCGTCACACCTACTACGGCGCCGCGTCCGACGCGCCGCTCTACCACGCCGAGGACGATCCCCCGATGGCGGTGACGACGTTCCCCGAGCTGGCCGATCTCGTCGCCGCCGACCTCTACGCGACCACCGCGCTCTGGCGCGATCCGCAGTTCACGACGACGGTGCTCCGCATCGTCTACACCCTCGGCCCCACCAAGCAGGGGACGCTGGCGGCGTTCCTCCGCGGCCCGCGCGTGCCGGTGATCATGGGGTTCGATCCGCTCTTCCAGTTCATGCACGAGATCGACGTGGCCCGCGCCATCGTCCTCGCGCTGGAGAAGCGGATCCGCGGCGTCTACAACGTGGCGGGCCCGCAGCCGGTGCCGCTGTCGGTCCTGGCCCGCCAGGCGGGGCGCACGGTGTTGCCGCTACCCGAAGCGCTCTTCACCGCGCTCCTCGGTCACTTCGGCTTCCCGAAGCTCCCGCCCGGCGCGATCACCCACATCAAGTACCCGGTGGTGATCGACGGCGCCTCGTTCCGCGCGGCGACAGGCTTCATCCACACGATCGACGAAGTCCGCGCCGTCCACGAGTTCCGCGACGCGTTCCCCCTCCGTCACCGCTGAGCCTTCCCCACGCCGCGATCAACGTTCGCTCTCTGCTGACGCCTTTGCGCGCCTCCGCGTCCCATACTACGCGGGGATTCATGGAGACCCTCCAGTGAAGCGCCTCGTGATCCGCTTGCTGGTCGCCGCGGCGATCGTGGGGCTGGGCATCGGCGGCTACTTTTTCTACAAGCGCGTGACCCGCGAGCCGGAGCTCACCTACCGCACCGCCAAGGTGGAAAAGAGCCGGATCACCGCGAAGATCAGCGCTACGGGGACGCTGTCGGCCCACGTCACGGTCCTGGTCGGGAGCCAGGTCAGCGGGCGCGTCCTCGAGATCGGGGTCGACTTCAACTCGCCCGTGAAGAAGGGCCAGCGGATCGCCCGCATCGATCCGCAGCTCTATCAGGCCGCCGTGGCCCAGGCGCGCGCCAACGCCTACGCCGCGCAGGGCAACCTGACCAAGGCGCGGGCGCAGGCGCTCGACGGCGATCGCCAGCTCGTGCGCGCCAAAGCGCTCCGCGCCGAGGGGATCAACACCCAGGTCACCGTCGACGCCGCCGAGACCACCGCGGCCGTGGCTGCGGCGCAGATCGACGCCGCCAAGGGCGCGGTCGAGCAGGCGCGCGCCCAGCTCCAGCAGGCCGAGGTCAACCTCGAGTACACCGACATCATCTCGCCGATCGACGGCGTGGTGATCTCCCGCGCCGTCGACGTCGGGCAGACCGTCGCCGCCTCGCTCTCGGCGCCGACGCTGTTCACGATCGCCCAGGATTTGCGGCAAATGCAGGTCGATACCAGCATCACCGAGGGCGACGTCGGCAAGCTCAAGGCCGGGATGGCGGCGACGTTCGTGGTCGACGCGTACCCGAACAAGAAGTTCAAGGGCACGATCCGGCAGATCCGCAACGCGCCGGTGTCGGTGCAGAACGTGGTCACCTACGACGCGGTGATCGACGTGGAGAACCCGGAGCTCGAGCTCAAGCCCGGGATGACGGCCAACGTGTCGGTGGTGTACTCCGAGCGGAACGACGTGATCGGGGTGCCCAACGCCGCGCTGCGCTTCCGCGCGCCGGCCGCCCTCGCCGGGAGCGCGGCGCCCGCGGGGAGCACGGGGAGCGCCTTTGCCGCGCCGTCGTCGAGCTCTCGCGGGGCCGGCGGGCGCGGTCGCCGCGGGGCAGCCTCGGCCTCGTCGGAGCCCCCGGCGAGCCCGAGCGGCAGCGCCGGCCCGAGCGGCAGCGCGATTCCGAGCAGCAGCGCCAGCCCGGTCGACAGCGCCGGCCCGGTCGACCGCGTGGTCGAGAGCCCCTCGGCGCGGCGGGGCGGCGGCCAGCGATCCGGCGACTCCGCCTCGGGCGCGCCCACCGATCGCCGCACGCTCTGGGTGATGCGCGGCCCCAAGCCCGAGCAGGTGCGCGTCCGCACCGGCCTCACCGACGGCACCGTCACCGAGATCCTCGAGGGCGATCTCCACGAGGGCGATCTCCTCGTGATCGAGGCCGTCAGCGGCGACGACGCCCCGGTCCCGGCGTCCTCCAAGGCCGGCGGCAGCAGCAACAGCTCCCCGCGCATGCGGTTCTGAGCGGCGGGGCCGTCGTGGCGATCGTCGCCAGGGATCCGTTGCAACAGCGTGGGCCGGAGTGCTCTCCTGTGCGCGAATGACGGCGCATCTCGTCCTCAAAGTAGGAGCCGCGGAGCAGATCGTCGCGCTGGGGCCGACCAACTCTCTCGGCCGCCACCCCGGCAACTCGGTCCAGATCCTCGACAAGCTCGCCTCCAAAGAGCACTGCGTGATCGAGCTGCGCGCGGATCACTACGTGATCCGCGATCTCGGCAGCCTCAACGGGACCTTCATCAACAGCGTCCGCGTCCGCGGCGAGTCCCTGCTCGTCGACGGCGATGAGATCGCGATCGGCTCCACGCGAGGGATCTTCCGCTGCGGATCGCCGCTCTCGGAGCGGTCGGTCGACAGCGACAGCGCGATCTCGAGCGTGCCCGGATCGATGCGGCCCGCGTTCCCCGACGAGCGCCTCCTCGCCTACCTCGCGACCGACAAACCGATCTACCGCCCGGGAGAGATCCTCTACGCCCGCGCCGCGCTGCTCGACGCCCTCACGCGCGCCCCCGCGCAGCGCGGCGGCAACCTCGGGTTCGAGGTGCGCGCGCCCCGCGGCGACGTGGTGGTGAGCCGGCCCGCGCCGGTCGCGCGGGGGATCGGCGCGTTCTCGTGGGCGATCCCCGACGACGTCGCCTTCGGCGAGTACGCGCTGTTCGCGCACTGCCCCGCCGAGAGCTTTCCCCCCGCGGAGATCGCCTTCGCGATCCGCCCCCTGCGCGCGCCGCTCCTCCACCTGGAGCTCGAGCTCGCGCGCAAGGCCTACGGGCCCGGCGACGAGGTCGTCGCGGCGCTCTCGGCGGCGCTTCCCGAGGGCGGGATCCCCGCGGCGGCGGCGGCCACGTTCGTCGCCTCGGTCGACGGGATCGAGATCCACCGGAGCGAGGTCTCTCTCGACGCAGCTGGCGTCGCCGCGGCGCGCTTCCGCCTGCCGACGGAGATCGCCTGCGGCCAGGCGACGCTCACGGCGACGGTGCAGGACGGCGGCGTGGTCGAGCCCATCGCCCGGCCGATCCGCGTCGTCCTCCAGCGCCTCATCGTCGCGCTCTACCCCGAGGGCGGCGATCCCATCGTCGGCCTCCCGGGCCGCGTCTACATCGAGGCGCGCACGCCGCGGGGCAAGCCCGCCGCTGTCGCCGGCCGCGTGCTCGACAGCACCGGCGAGGTCGTGGCGCGCTTTCGCACCGAGCACGAAGGGCGCGGGCGGATGACGCTGACGCCGGCCCGCTCCGGCCGCGCCTACATCGCCCTCCTCGACGAGCCCGCGGGCATGGCGGAGATCTTCCCGCTGCCCGAGGTGAAGCGCGAAGGCTTCACGCTCGCCGCGCTCGACGACGTCACCGGGATCGAAGAGCCGGTGCGCCTGCGCGTCGCCGCGTCCTCGGCGGGCAAGGCGCGCGTGACGCTCTCGGTGCGCGAGCGCGAGGTCGCGGCGGTGCGCCTCGATCTCGCCGCGGGCGAGTCCCGCGAGATCGCGCTGACGCCGCCGGGATCGGCCGACGGCGTCCTTCGCGCGACGGTGTTCGACGCTGCCGGTGTGCCGCGGGCCGAGCGCATCGTCTTTCGCCGCCCGTCTCTCCGCGTCCGCGTCGCGGTGGAGATGCGCTCCGCGGGCCCGGCCCCGGCCCCGTTGCGCGCGGGGGCGCCGCCGCGCGCCGGCCTGCGATCGCCGATCCTCCTGCGCGTGAAGACGACCGACGAGGGCGGCACCCCGTGCGCCGCCACGGTGACGATCGCCGTCACCGACGACGCCTTGCTCGCGGCGATCCCGCCTCGCGAGCGCGCGGCGTCGCTCCTCGAGCAGGTCCTGCTCGGCGGCGAGGTGCTCGAGCTCGCCGACCCCGCGGCCTACCTCGACGCGGGCGAGGACGGGGCGCGCAAGCTCGATTTACTCCTGGGAACGCAGGGGTTTCGTCGCTTCGCCTTCCACGACGTCGCCGGCTTCGCCGCCGAGCACGGGGACCGCGCCGAGCGCGTCCTCGGCCGGCGTCGCGCGCCCGCGCCGGCCATCGCCCAGGCCGCGCTGCTGATGCCCTCGCGCTCGTCCGGGTCGCGCCCGCCCCCGGCGCTGCAGGCCGTCGCGCGCCGCGGGCCGCCGCGCTACCTCGGCGCCTTCCTCCGCGCGCTCGGCCCGCCGAAGCGCCTCTCCGCGCCGATCCTGCCGCCGGGCTGGGTCCCCGAGCGCGGGCGGCGGATCGTGCCGCGCCCCTCGCCGCCGCTGGTGGTGGTCCGCGAGTACGCCCACCGCGCCGCCGCGCCCTTCGACGGCGCCTCGATCGATCTCATCGAGACGGTCTACTGGCACGCCGGCGTGACGACCTCGCCGTCCGGCGAGGCCCAGGTCGCCTTTGATCTCGGCGACGCCGTGACGACGTTCCGCGCCCGCGCCGAGGCCTTCTCCGACGCCGGCGCGCTCGGCCACGGCGACGCCTTGCTCGAGGCGAGCCGCCCCTTCTCCGTCGAGCCCCGGCTCCCGCTCGAGGCCACCTCGGGGGACGTCATCGAGGTCCCGATCGTCGTCACCAACGGGACCGCCACCCACGCCGACGTCAACGTCTCGCTCGGGATCACCGGCAGCGCCCTCCTCGCCGGCCGCGATCCGAGCCCGCTCTCGCTCGGCGAAGGCCGCCGCGAGCGCGTGCGCATCCCGCTCGCGGTGCTCAAGGGCCGCGGCGTCTTCCCCATCACGGTGCGCGCCTCGGCCGGCCTCCGCGGGGACGAGGTCACGCGCTCGATCACCATCGTCCCCGCCGGCTTTCCGGTGGACTTCACCGCCTCGGGGCGCCTCGATCCCGACGGCGCCGTCGTCCACGTGATCGATCTCCCTGCCGCGATCGAGGCCGGCTCGATCGTCCCCTCGCTCGTCCTCTACCCGACGCCGCTCGCGACGCTGACCGAGGCGCTCGAGGCGCTCCACGGCGAGCCCGCCGGCTGCTTCGAGCAGGCCGCCTCCACCGCGTCCGTGGAGGTGCTGGTGCTCCAGCACCTCCTCGCCCTCCCGCGGACCTCGCCGCGCGCGCTCCAGCGCGCCGCAGAGCGGGTCGAACGCGGCCACGCGCGCCTCGTCGCCTTCGAGCGCAAAGAGCATGGATTCGAGTGGTTCGGCGGCGATCCCGGGCACGAGGCGCTCACCGCCTGCGGCCTGAGGACGCTCACCGAAATGAGCAAGGTCTTCCCCGTCGATCCGGCGCTGCTGAGCCGCACCTGCGCCTGGCTCCTCGCGCGGCGCGATGGGCGCGGCGGCTTCCTCCAGGACCCGCGCAGCCTCGGCGCCCCGCCGCAGCCGCTCGCCGACGCGTACATCACCTGGGCGCTCGGGCGCGCCGGCGAGGTCGGCCTCGACGCCGAGATCACCGCCGCCGAATCGCAGGCGCTGGCGAGCGACGACGCCTACCACCTCGCCCTCGCCGCGGGCGCGATCCTCGAGCGGCGCCCCGCGACCGAGGCCGCTCCTCTCCTCGCTCGCCTCGCCGAAAAGCAGGCGCCCGACGGCGCCGTGCGCGGCGCCGCGACCTCGATCGTCCGCTCGCGCGGCGAGAGCCTCGTCGTCGAGACCACCGCGCTCTCGATCCTCGCGTGGCTCCGCGCGGGTGAGCCCGGCCGCGCCGCGCTCGGCGTGCGCTGGCTGCTCGATCACGGCCGCTGCGGCCGCTTCGGCGCGTCGCCGGCCACCGCGCTGGCCCTCCAGGCGCTCGTAGCCTGGGACGCGACGCGCTCGCGCCCAAAGCACGGCGGCACCGCCCAGGTGCTCGTCGACGGCGCGCTGAGCGCCACCGTCCTTTTCGGCGCCGACACCACGAGCCCGATCGTGATGCCTTCCTTCGCGCTCGCCCTCGCGCCGGGCAAGCGAGAAATCACCGTCCGGATGAGCGGCGGCGCCCCGATGCCGTACACGCTGCGCGTTCACCTCAACACGCCCGAGCCACCGGCCGCGCCCGCGGGCAAGGTCGCGCTGACCACGTCGCTCGATCGCGTCGAGCTCCCCGAAGGCGAGCCCGCCTCGCTCCGCGCCGTGCTCGCCAACCTGACCGGCGAAGCGCTGCCGCGCGTGACCGCGATCCTCGGCCTCCCCGGCGGCTTCGAGGCCCGCGTCGATCACCTGAGCGAGCTCGTGACGACAGGAAAAATCGACGCGTGGGAGCTCCGCGGCCGCGAGGTCGTGCTCGAGCTCCGCGCGATGGGCCCTGGAGAGCGTCGTGTGATCGAGGTAGCGCTGCTCGCGGCTATCCCTGGCAACTACACCGGCCCAGCCTCGCGCGCTTATCTCACCCACAGCGACGAAGAGAAGCACTGGGCCGCCCCGCTGCGAGCGCGGATCGTCGCGCTGCGCTGAGCGGGTAGGGTTTGGACCCGCACATGGGTTTAGACCCGCACCCGGGGTTGGACCCGCGCGCGTGAGCGAGCGGACCCGATGTGCGCGCGTCAGCAAGCGGACCGCACCCCCGCCCGGGGTTGAAACCTCATCCTTGCCCACATCTCAAATTTCCCGGTGATCTGCCTGGTTCCGACCCGCACCCTCGCCCGGTGGTACCGAGCAGAACCCCCGCCCGGGGTTGAAACCTCGGGCTCCACCTTACGAAGCACCCCCGCCCGGGGTTAAAACCCCGGGCTCCACCTTACGAAGTCCCCTTCGGGGACTCGCGTCAGCGCTGTATCGATCGACAGAAATGTCGACGCTAGTCCGCCCTCGGGGCGGACTTTG
>Ga0105048_10001449_pt1 | contig 38537 bp, 37 predicted proteins | sample MAT05_FD_78382 | JGI IMG/M metagenome (GOLD analysis project Ga0105048, IMG submission 78382) | Freshwater microbial communities from Lake Fryxell liftoff mats and glacier meltwater in Antarctica - MAT-05 | ecosystem: Environmental > Aquatic > Freshwater > Ice > Liftoff microbial mat | place... | reverse complement strand
GTGGCGGCAGTTCCGGTCCCCCGACTTCGAGCGCCTCCGCGAGCTGATGGCAGAGCCGGTGCTGCTCGACGGGCGCAACCAGTGGGATCGCGCGCAGGTCGAGGCCGCCGGCTTCCGCTACGCCGGCGTCGGTCGCTGACCTTCACATCCTGCCCGCGGCAGGCGGCACACCTGCGAGAGGGCGAGCACCACGGCGACCCCACCGACGACGGCCAGCGCGCCCACGCCGACAGGCAGCGCCGCCGCGACAGCCGTGCGAAACACGATGATCAGCACCAACAGCGCGAGCGGCAACGAGATGAGCTCCGCGCGGATCACGTCATGCTGCAGCACGCGGTCGAAATCGTCCATGAAGGGCACCTTGCCAGTGCAGACGATTTCGAGCTCGGACGAACGAAGGCGGGCGCGCACGGCCGGGTAGCGAGTGAGCGCCTCTTTGAAGTCGCCCTTCAGGCTGACCAACGCGACGGCGCTGTTGGCTGACGCGTTCACCATCTCGGGCACGAGCGGGGCTGGTGCTTCGTCGGACGTCACCACGGACAGCACATCGGGATCGCTCGCGAGCGGCTCGAGCGCAGCCTTCATCGCGCTACGGAATGGCTCGTCTCGTGGACTTAGCGTGTCGCTGCGGAAGACGACGACGAAGGTGGTGTCGGTCGAGTGGCCCAGCACTTCTTCGACGAGCCGCTGCGTCTGCTCTGCCTCCCGGTCGCCGAAGCTCCCGCCAGTCAGTCTGCCGCCGCGAATGACCATTGCGATGGACAGCGCGAGGAATAGCGTCGACAAGGCGAGCACCCCCCAACGATGTCGATAGATGAAGCCTGCGAGCGCCGCGAACATGCGAGCGAGCGTACTCTTTCGCGCGCGGCCACCGGAAGCCGTTGTACTGTCTCTCGCTCAACGGCTTCGAGATCGACGCGTGGTGCGGCAGCGCAGCGACCTCTTGCTCGGGCGCGTGCCTCACGATGTGCGCCTCGACATACGAAGCAATGTTCTTTGCTTGCGCGAACACTGCAGATGGGTCACGGCTGGTCGAGATCAGCCGAAGCCAGGTCGGTTCTGCGCCGCAGTGAAGCACGACCGCGCCTCCAACGTATTGGCAGGCGCTGACGGCTCGACGGGCGCGCCCGCGACCGAGCCAAACACCTGTCTCGTCGACCGACAACAGCCGACTATCGCGCAGGATACGCATGGGGCTTACCAACATCAGCCACGCCAATGGTGCGCTCAGCATCACCCAGCCCGCGGCCAGCACCGGCAAAAACAGCAACCCGAAGTAGCCGATCTGACTCGCAATCGCGGCGCTGCCGAGCATTGCGCCACAGAACCACGCCATGGTGCGCGCCCAGCCGATCGTCGGGTCGAGCTGCTCGGCTCTGGCGTTGGTGACCAGCAGTCGGAAGCGAATGGCAGCCCCGCCCTGCAGCGGCCTCGTGCGCAAGCCGGGTAACAGGGCGGCGACCAGCAAGCTGAGCAGCCACGCCGCCACCAGCGAGGATGTGATGATCAACGAGATGCCGGCGCTCTGCCACAGGCCGCCGAACAGGTATCGCCCGAAATAGAGGCCTCCAGGGACACCGACCGCGGCGCTGACAGACCCGACCCAGGGGCGCCGGCGAGGGCGAGCTCACCGTGGCTCTCGGCCGACGCTGACTCACGGTCTACGAGGGGGGGCTCGAGCGTTGGCGGCTCAGACAAGTTGTCCGCGCAAGCGGCAGCGACTGCATAGGCACCCGTCGAACCCGCAGCGCCTTTGCCAAGGCCAGCCAGAAACAGCATCTCACTTCGGCCCGCTGTGCTCACCACGAGTCGGCGATTGTCGAGGGCGTAGCATGAGCCGACGGCGAGCGCGCCCGTCCACGTGCGAAGCGTGACTGCACCGCGGGTGATCTCCAGGCGAACCATGTCGAGCAAGTAGATCAGCGCCAGCACGCCAGCGATGAGCGCGCTCGTGAGCAGCAAGGCCAGCACCCAGTAGTCGGACGCGGCGTCGACGATGGGGTGTTCGCCGCGGTCGTTGAAGGCGTACGCCACGCAGCCGACCAGCACGCAAGAGAGGGCGATCGCGAGCTTCAGCGGCGGCGCTGATTTGCGGAAGCAGGCACACGAGGATGCGGTCGCTCTTGATCGGGCTCCAGGTGCGCGTCACACGTGAGAGGGCGACGCCGACGCCGAACCACACCGCGAGGCCCAAGCACCAGCGCGTGCCGCTAGCAGCGAGCGGCCACCAACCGGCTTTTGAGTCAGTGCCGGGAAGCACGCCGGTGAATTCGACGAACCACCAGGAGTTGGTGACGTGAGCGAGTCCCCAATTGGCGAGCAGCGCCGCCGCCAGGGCGGCCCAACCAAGCCCAGCTGGCGCCGAGCAGACAGACCGGCCGATTGCGAAGGACAAGCGACGCTTCTCGATAGTGCAGGCTGTGGCTGTCGTCGGGCTCGGGGCTCATGGCTTTCCTGGAGGGCCGCCGCGATGGCGGGGACAGGGCTTGAGTCGCGGCGAGGTCGCAGCCGGGGACAGCTAGGCGGTTTCTTTTTTCGGCACCGACTTTACGGAGAGCGCCGCGAACATTCAGCGACCGAACTTTTATACGCGCGGTTCGGGCCGTCGATGGCCTCCCACGTCGGGCGCTGAAAACGGCACCGGCAGGACGTCGAGGCGGTGCGCTGCGTCGTGCGCCACCGCCCCGAGCAAGCGTGCGAGGTTCTGCGCCTTGGGCGCCAACGCGTTGACTGGCACCAGCGCGGAGAGCAACGCGCTCTCGTGATTGTCGACGTCGACCGCGTACATGCCTGTCACCCACAGGCCGGCGGCGCCTTGAAGCGCGGCGATGCGCCGTTGCAGAATGGCGTTCTCCGGGGTCATCAGCACGTGGTGGAAGCTCCGGCGCCCGTAGAGCGGCTCTGGGGCGGCGCGCCCCTTCGGCAGCCAGGTGCGGATGACCGAATGACCGCCGCGGAGCCCCTGCCAGTCGCTCATCCACGCAGTGTCGCCATCGAAGAACAGGTTGTTGTTCGCCCAATCTTTGCGGTCCCGAGGCATGAAGGAGTGATCGCCGTGCACCGCGATCTCGATCTCGAAATGGCGAAACGTAGCGATGGTCTCATACATCTCGGAGAGCCCCGATACGCCGCGGAGCAGATCGGCTGCGTCGCGCGAGGAGGTGGCGACGATCAAGCGATCGAAATGGTGATGCTCGCCCCGCTCGTCCTCGACGAGGAAGCCGCCTTGGCGCTCGAGGCGCCGCACACCGGCCCCCAGGCGAATGTCGACGCTGTCGAGCTCATCGCCGAGCGCGCGAACGTAGCGCGACATGCCGCCCTCGATCTCGTAAGAGCCAGGCTTCTTTCCCGATGGCATCCCTTTGAGCAGCGAATACACCGGAAAATCGGGCAACAGATCGAGCGGCGCACCCCAGCACGCGGCCAGAAAGGGGTAGGCGAACTCGGGGCCGAACGACGCGGGGTAGCCGCTCAGCTCGAGGTGGCGACGAAACGTGATCGAATAGTCGCGACGCGCCGAGATGGCTGCCTGCTCGTCGATCAGGCGGCGCAGCGAGAGCACATGCCGCACGAGCCGTGGCGAGCGCAAGAGCGATGCCACATGACGCAGTGAGCGCGGCGGCAGCACCACACTGTGTCCGAGCGCGACGTCGCTGAAGGAGACAAGCGCATCGCTCCATCGGATCGGGACCTTCAGCACGCGCAGAAGCGCCAGAAAATAGGGGTAAGCAGTGTCGAAGAAGAAGCGAGGGCCGAGCTCGGCGTGGACTGTCTTGCCTTCGATTTCGATCGGGATCGTCTCGACGTGACCACCGAGCCGGTCCGCCTTGTCGATCAAGGTGACCCGATGATCGTGCTGCAACAGCCAGGCGGCGGTCATGCCGGAGACGCCGGCACCGATGATCCCGATGCGCATGGGCTATCTGACCGGCGGCTCGTCGATGAGCACGCGACGGGTCAGGGCGTTGAAGAAACCGCGTTCGGGATCGATGCCTGACTGTTCGAGGGCAGCGAGGAAGCGAGCGCGGCGATCGCCGAGGTTCGCGCGCATCAGCGGTACCACGTCGACCACGTGCTCGAACTCTTTGGACCAGTGGGGCAGGGCGCCGGGGACCTTCAGCCATTCACGGCAAAGGTCAGACGAAAATTCGCTCCACCCCGCTGGGCGCCCCATCCACATGATCTCTACGTAGCAGGTGATGCCTTCGCCGTACGCAGGCGTCAGCAGCGCCTCGCTGGAGCCGATGAAGCGCACATTGAGCGTGAGGTTCAGCGGGTAGAGCCCGCGGCTCGCGTACTCTTCGACCAGACGCTCGGTCACCTCCCAGGCACGCCGTACGTTGGCGATATCGGGGTCGGCCTTGAAGCCAACCTCTAGACAGCCGGCGGGCATCATCTCGATCCAGTGATGGTAGTGGTGAGACTCCGACAGATCGAGGATGCGCGTGCGAAACGGGAGCATGCGGATGCCCAGGCGCAACAGTGCCGGGGTGAGCGCGGGGGCGAAGCGCATGATCAGCTTCGAGAACACGACCAGCCAGGCGTTCTGAAGGAAGTTCTGCGTCTTGAACCAGAAGCCGTGACCGTGAAAGGTGCGCGGCGCGTCGGTGCGGTCGACAGTGCGCATCCACATGTCGCGGTTGAACGGGAACCAGTAGAGCTCTACCGAGTCGTGCGCGCGGATCAGCTCGGGCAGCTGATCGAGCATGTCGCGCACGGGCAGCTTCAGATCCGTCTGGCGCACTCGATAGTTGGGCACCACCCGCAGCTTGACCCGCGCGATCACCCCGAACAGGCCAAGACCCAGACGCGCGGCGCTCATCACCTCGGCGCCCACTGTCTCTTCCGAGAGCACTCGAAATCGTCCCTCGGAGTCGAGCACCTCGAACGCCTCCACCAAATCCCCCACAGTGGCGGTGGTGCGCCCGGTGCCGTGTGTGCCAGTCGATGCGATGCCAGCCACGCGCACGTTCTCGAGCACGACGTTCCACGGCATGCACAGGCCGAAGCGCGCGAGCTCTCGGTTGAGCTGCCGATTGGTCACGCCCGCCTCCGCCCACACTGTCGGCCGCTCTGGATCGGACACGTCGACGGCGATGCGATCGAGTCGCTCACAGAAGATGAGGGTGTTGTCCGACGGCACCAGCGACGACCACGAGAAGCCCGACGCCACGACGCGGACTTGCTGTCCTCGCGCGTGCGCCTCCACGACCGCTTCGGTCAGCTCCTCGATGGTCTGCGGCATACACACGAACTGAGCGTTGCAGGAGGCGAGCCCAGCCCAGTTGCCCCATGGCACTTGCTTGCGACCGCGCAGCGCCTGTCGCTCCGCTTGGTCGAGCTCGGCTTTGAGCTTGGGGCGAAAGCCTGCGTGAAGCAGCGCCGAGAGCCAGGAATGAAACGGGCCCCAGATCATGGCGTGGGCCTCGTCGACGGCAGCACGCCACGGCGGGTCACCCTTCATGAATTTGCCGTGCTCATGGTGGTAGACGTGCGCATAGCGCCCCGTGAGCTCCATCGCGGCAAACACCGACAGCGGCACGACGAAGCCCAATACCGAGCTTTGGCCCGGGCCCCATGGGGAGAACGGCAACAGCGTCCATGCCACCGTGAACGCTGCGACGGCCAGAGTGACGAGCACGTCTGCCGGCAGCCAATACACGAGCGAGAGCACCACGAATGCGGCTCCCAGATTGGCGCCGAGGATCGGCACGCCAAAAGGAAGCGGCACCTGCGACAGCGCGGTGGTGAGCCCCAGCCAGCCGATGCCATGCGTCCACACATGAAGCCGCCGGTTCGACGGGTTCTTGTGCTCGATGTATTGGCGCAGGACGAAGCGGAGGTGGTGGCGGTTCATGACGAGACTGGCTCACGTCGAAAGTGGCTCACGAGGAGACGGTGCCCGTCGACTATCCCGTGAACACCGAGAGCTCGAAGCCGTCTGCGATGTCGAGCGTCGAGGAGACGAAGCCGTTGTCTCCGCTTTGCACGTACTCGACATAGGCTCGCAGCGTTTTCTTGAACGTGTAGATGTTGTCGGCCAGTACGACGGCCCTCGGCCGCAGTTTCGGTTTGAGCAAGTTCAGGACGGGCACGTAGCCGTCCTTCCATCCGTCGAGCAGCACCAAGTCGATGGGCGCTTCGACGTCTGCGAGTGTCTTCAGCGCGTCGCCGAGCCGAACGTCGGCGAACTTGTCGAGGCCCGCTTCTGCCAGGTGCTCGTTGGCCTTTGCGTGTTTCGACGGCTCGAGCTCGCTCCCGATCACGAGGCCTCCGCCGTTGTCTTTCACGGCAGCCGCCAAATAGAGGGTCGAGACCCCAAAAGAGGTACCGAACTCCACGATTCGACGCGCGTCGATGCTGCGCGAGATCAAGTAGAGCAGTTGCCCCTGCGAGCGCGACACGGGGAGGTAGGTGTCGCGCATGCGACGGCTCAGGCGGTCGTCGTCGACCTTTCGCAGGCCGAAGAAGTCTGGCACCACAAAAGGCGCGACGAGCGCGATGCGCAGCATGTCGGTGCGCGCGCTCTTGTGGAGTCTGTCGAGCGTTCGCACGACCTTCGGGTCGAGCAGCGAGCTCGGAGACGGAGCGGTCTTTTCACTGGGGGGCATGTTGATCCGATATCTGCGGCGATGGTAGGCCAGCGCCCGTCGGGCTGGGCGAAGATCCACCGCGAATGGCATACAGCGCGGGGCAAAGCGCCACAGCGGCGACGAGCCCAGCCGCCACGAAGGTCACCTCGGAACCGAAGCGAGCGTACACAGCTGGCCACGCCAACATACCGATCACGCTGCCGACTCCGACGCTGGTGGTGAGCGCGCCTTGCGCGGTGGCAATTCGCCCGAACGCGGAGAGTCGGCGGAGGTGGGCATTGCACACCATCCAGGTGAGCGCGAACGTGATCGCGTGAAGCAGCTGCAACGCGAAGAGGGAAGCAAAGCTCGAGGCGAAAGCAATCAGACCCCACCTGATCGCGGACGTGCCCACACCCAACACCAACAGCGTCGTGGGCGTCGCACGGCGAAGCAGCAGCGGCGCCACCGCCATCAGCAGAACCTCCGCTAGAACGCCGACCCCCCAGAACCAACCGGCGTCGCGATCCGTGAGCCCAGCGTCGCGGACCTTGAACGAATAGCTCGAGTCGTACGCCGAGTTCGCCAGCTGCCACAGCGCGACCATCGTGAAGAACGCGCCGTGGCGCTTCATCTCGCCGAGCGCCGCCCAAGACGTGCTGGGCAGGGCGGTTGTGCGAGCCGGCAACCAGCTGGCGGCGACGAACGTCGCAAGGTAGAGGCCACCGATGGCGGCGGGGAAAGCGACAGCGCCATCCACATCGATCAAGAAGCCGATGCTGATGGCAGTGGCCACGAAGCCGAGTGATCCGAACAGCCGCAGGCGCCCGAAAGCCGCGCTGTCGTCGCCGAGTGACTCGAGCGCGACCACGTCTGCGATGCCGAACAGCGGCGTGCGCGCGAGCGCGAACAGGCCTACGAGTAACACATAACCCACCATCTCGAGCGCGCTCGCAGTGCTCGATTGCTGGGCTGCCAGCAACGCGAGCAGCCCGAGCATCACGGCCGCGCCGATCGCAGCGACGCGCAGCAACTGTGCGCGCAGGCCCAACGAGTCAGCCAGCGCGCCGACGGCGATCGGCGCGAGCACGCCTACTGCAGGCACCACCGCGAGCACTGCGCCCATGGCCAAGCCGTGCAGGCCACGACCCTCGAGCCAGCGCGGAAAAAACGGCAAAAAGATGCCGAACGACGCGTAGTGAACGAAGTAGAACAGGCGCAGCGCGTTCTTGCCGCGCGTGGATGGCATGTGCGCCGCACAGTAGTCGAATGCGGCAGAAGCAAAATGGCTTCGTCTTCTTCGCGCTACGAAGACGGAGGCAGGTCACTCACATTGGGCGCGCTACGACTCGGAGCCACCCTCTGCCAGCCATTTGCGTGCGCTCTCGGAGGTGAGCTTGAAGCTCGCCGCGACGCGTGTGCGTGAAACGACTGCATCGCTTCGGTCGAACACAGTGAGGATGGCGTGCGGATCCTCCTCGTCCGCCACGATATCGAGATCGAGTCGCCGCCGACCTTCACTGCTTTCAGCCGTTACGCTGCGATGCAGCTGCGCGCGCCGCTGCTGCTCGTGCCGCGCGAGGATCTCGTTCGCCCCTCTGAGCAAGACCGCGAAAGAGCTCACATCGAGCGGCTTCGGGTTCTTCTTGTCACGGCCCATCGTCCACGGCCCGACCAGCGAAGGCTCGGAAGCACCGTCGGCTGTCATTGAAACCGCCCAGCCGTCGTCGTCCTCGTTCTTGATGACGCGCGCGGTCCAACCGTCCGCGCTCCACACCTTGAGATCTCGTTCTTCTGCGTCACCCGTCTCGGCGTCGTCGCTCGGCTCTTTGCTCATGCAACCGGCACCGTACTACTCTGGCCTCGGCCTGCGGGGGTGAGCTCTCGCAAATTGCCACTTCTGAAGCATTGGCTCGACCCGTCCGCCGGGCACTCGTCGTATCGTCGCCCGATCCGAATCGCTGGGGCGCTTCTTCACCGCGCCTCAGCGTAGACGAGGTTAAACCGCTACCATGAGGCATCCATGAGGCGCCCGACGTGATCCCGAACGGCACAGTGATCGAAGGCCGCTACCGCGTCGACCGGGTCGTCGGCTCGGGTGGCTTTGGTACTGTGCACGCGGGCTGCCAGTTGGCGATCGATCTCCCGATCGCGATCAAAGTGTTGCGCATCGGAGACGAGGTGTCCGCGTCGAAGCGCGCGTACATGCTCAGCCATTTCGTCGAAGAAGCGCGCATCCTCGGTCGCTTGCGGCACGAGTGTGTCGTGCGCACGATCGATCAGGGCATCCTGATGGATGGGCCTTCCGGGGCGACTCCTTATTTGATCATGGAGTGGGGCGGCGATGAGACGCTGCGCGATTTGCTGTCCTCCTTGCAGCGGGCGCTGCCGCTCCCTGTCGCGTGGCCGCTCATTCACGGCATGGTTGAGGGTGTGGCGCACGCCCACGCGCTCGGCATCGCACATCGCGATCTGAAGCCTTCCAATGTGATGCTGGCGAACGCCGCAGATGGCCGTGTCACACCGCGCGTCATCGACTTCGGCATCGCCAAGCTGTTCGAGGAGACGGATCTCGCCGGCTCCGGTTCCACGCGCACGCGTTCGGCGCCGAGCCCTTTTACGCCCGCGTATGCCGCACCGGAGCAGATCGCGTCCGCTCGTACCGGGCCGTGGACGGACGTGCACGCGCTGGCGCTCGTGTTCGTCGAGATGGTCACCGGGCGCCCACCGTACGGAGACGACGGCTCGCAGGGCCTCGTCGCCATCGACCCAACGCGACCGACACCGAAACGCTTTGGTGTCGACGTCGGCGCGTTCGAGCCTGTGCTTGCGGCAGCGCTGGCGCTGCGGCCAGCCGAACGCTATCGCGATGCGGGACAATTTCTGGCAGCGCTCGATGCCGCGGCGGCAGCGATGGGCTTCACCGAGGTCGTGTCTGCGATGGTCTTCGTGCCACGCGGTCAGCTCGAGCGCTCTGGCGAGGCCTACGGCAATGCCACGGGCGCGCCGGTCAGCAATACGATCAGAGTCGAACGAACACCTCCGCTGGTCGATCGCGCGGCGCCGTTTGCGCTCACCGAGCAGCCGAAGCCGGCTTCGCGACGTGCGCTCTTGATTGCGGCTGGGGCACTCGGCTCCAGCGCCGTTCTGGGCGCCGGGGTTTGGGCGGCGGTGGCGCTTACTTTTGGCGAGCAGCGCCGCAAATCCGAGGCCCCCCGGGACGACGCCGAGAGCGCAGCGAATTCGGCGCGCGTCGCGACCAGCAACACGACGCTCGCGTCCTTGACGATCGAAGAGCTGGACGCGCGCGCGACGAAGCTGGGTCTGACGATTGCGAATCGCACCGCGCTCGGAAATCCCAAACAGTTTCTGCTGAGCTTTCAGGTCGATAACGTTTGGGGAACGATTCACCTAATCGAGTTTGGGTCGCCCAGCGACAAGCTGGTGGGTGCCGCGCTGGACGCCGAGCTCTTGCCCTATCTCGGCAGCATCGTGCGCAACTACCGTGACTCGGTACAACCCGGAATCGCGTACGGCTACTCGGATCGCACCGTGCTGTTGGTCGCGTGGCAGGCAGACCCACGCGTTATCACGTGGTTTGACGGCCTCGTCACTGGCTTCGAGCTGACCTTGCGCGGCAACACCATCACCGGTCCGGACCCGGCGACGCATGCAGCACCCGCTCGTTTCGAGGCGCCCCTGGCCAAAGGGATCGCCGAGCTCACGCCAGACGAGCTTCGAAATCGCCTCATCAAAGCGGGCGCCTTGGAGTTGGCGGCGATGAGCTCGGGGAGCCCCGTTTGGTTCAACTTCAGCTTCGCTGATGTCAGGGGTCAAAAGCAGAAGGTCGACATCAAGCTCTTCCCAGCGCCGCCAGTGTCGGCGCCGGGCAGCGCCGACGCCTATCTTGCTTCGCTCACGCGCGCGAAGAAGCCACATGCTGTCGCGAGAGACGGCGCCGCCCTGGTGGTGTGTGAGGGCCCGCCTGGTTTCGATAGCGCCGCCCTCTTGAAGCTGGTGCTGGTCTCGCTCAATGCCTCGGTGAAGTCGCTCTAGTCAGTCGGCGACGACGCTGCGCGTCCGTGGCGCGCATGCTTCCCCTGTCTTCCAGCTTTCTTTCAGCCGCGCTCGAGCTGCGTCACGAGGTGCTCCCCTATGAGCTCGGTCGCAAGCTCGCCGCGCTGCGTCCCGGCCGCGCCGTGCTCGAGACCGACTCGACCAGCTTCGATATCGCAGAGGCGCTCTCGGATGGCGTGCTCTCGGGCGCCCGCGTCGCGCGAATTCACGCGCAGGTCGCGACGCGCTGGCTCGAAGCGACCTCGAAGGTCGAGCACAACGTGGAGAACGCCGTATTCGAGGTGCTCCACGATGGAGACGAGCACGAGATCGTGGTCGTCACCTATCAGGCAGGCGAAAGCTTCGAGCGGCGCGCGTTCGTCGTCTCGCCCAATCGCGCCTCCGCAGAGGCATTGATCGCGCGCGTGTGCCGCCACTGCTCCGAAGTCTCGGGTCAGGTGCTGGTCTTCGACGGCGGAGGCTGGGAGAAGGACGAGCAGCTGTTCGCCGCGATCCGCAACGTGTCGATGGCTGGCCTCGTGCTACGCGGCTCTTTGCGCGATGATATCGTGCGCGACATCAAGACCTTCTTCGACTCGCGCCGCACCTACGATCGCTATCGGGTCCCCTACAAGCGAGGGGTTTTGCTGTACGGCCCGCCGGGCAACGGCAAGACCCACTTCTTGAAGGGTCTGATCGCCTCGTTCGAGGTGCCTTGCCTGTATGTCAAGAGCCTGAAGGCCCGCTACGACGGCCAACATGACAGCATTCGGCGCATCTTCTCCCGCGCGCGGGCTGTCGCGCCCTGCTTGCTGGTATTCGAGGATCTCGAGAGCATCGTCACCGACGACAACCGATCGTTCTTCTTGAACGAGCTGGATGGCTTCGCCGAGAATACGGGCGTCGTGGTGCTCGCGACGAGCAACTACCCAGAGCAGATCGACCCGGCAATCATCGATCGCCCGAGCCGCTTCGATCGCAAGTACCTCTTCGATTTGCCTTCGTCGGACGAACGCCGCATCTATCTCGAACGTTGGGTCCGCAGCGTCGAGCCGGAGATGCGCCCAACCGACAGCGGCCTCGAGCTGGCGGTCAGCTCGACTGCGAGCTTCTCGTTTGCGTACTTGAAGGAGCTCACGCTGAGCGCCACCATGGCGTGGATCGCCGAGCCCACCGCCGGACGCATGGATGCTGTGCTTCGCGCTGTGCTGGGCACGCTCAAAGAACAATCGCAGCGCGGCAAGTCGCCTGGTCAGAGCCGCACGGGGCGGCGTGTCGGGGTCGCGCCAGAAGCGTGAGGGCTTCGCGCTCAGGGTGACAATCGGCTGCGCGCACGGCCAAACCTCGGCCATCACACAGGTCGGGGGCCTTTGGCAAAGGGCCCCCGCTTATGGCGCGCCAATGGCGGTCATCCTTGCCTGATCTCGCGGGCTCGCTCGCCCTTGCCGCTCCGGCAAATTGCCGTACGATACTCGACATGGCCCACTCGACCGCGACCGCTCGACTCGAGGCCCGCGTACCCGCCAACGTTCATGCGGTGCTCAAACGCGCGGCCGAGATACAGGGACGCACCCTGACCGACTTCGTCGTCGCTGCCGCGCACGACGCGGCGTGCCGGGCGATCGCCGAGGCGGAAGTCGTACACCTTTCCATGGCCGATCAGGAGCGTCTGGCGCGTGCTGTCCTCGCCCCGAAGCCGCCGTCTCCCGCGCTCCGCCGAGCCGCCACACGCCGTCGCAAGCTGCTCGGCATCGGGAAGTGACGGCTCGCTATCGCGTCGAGCCTTTGGGCGACCACGCGCGAGCCGCGTTCGAATGTGGAGAGCCGGCCCTGGACGCCTACTTTCGCGAGCGAGTGACGCAGGACGTTCGACGCAGGCTGGCCAACTGCTTCGTGCTGGTCGAGGTTTCTACGGGCGTGATCGCGGGCTTCTACACAATCGCCGCCGCGGGGATTCCGACCCCCGACCTGCCATCGCTCCTCACGAGGCGACTCCCCCGTTACCCCACCTTGCCGGCGGTCCGGATAGGGCGGTTGGCGGTGGATCGGGGGCATCGCGGACGAGGGCTCGGCGGGGCCATGATTGCGGACGCAGCGACGAAAGCGATGGCCGAGCCGGCGGCTGCATTCGCGTTGCTCGTGGACGCAAAGAGCGACGCAGCCGTCGCGTTTTACGAGCACCACGGCTTCGAGCGCTTCGAGAGCCGGCCGCAGACGTTGTTCCTGCCTTTGGCGACCGCCGCGAAGGCGCTGGCACCCCGGCACCGCTGACCTAGACCCTGAAGAAGCGATGGGTCTAGGTCAGCGGCATTGCTTGTGCGGCAGCGAAACGGCAGCGCGGTGTGGGTGGACCAGTCCGCGGGGTGGGCCCCTCTGTTCGAATTTGGCTGGTCGTGGCTCCTTCGATCTCCCGGAAGTCAGAGCGCGTCGAGCAGGCGGAAGAAGATCGGCAGCTCGGGACGCCAAGCAGCAGGCTCGTGGCGGTAGAGCGCCTCGAGGGGCCCACGGCGGTGGCGGCGGTGGTGTCCAGCGTGTCTCCCAGCTCGAGAAAGATCCTCGAGGCCGGTGCTCGTGTCGACCTTCTACCCGGTGGCGTTGTCGGCTGAGCTTCACCTCGGCATCCGTCAGCAGCTGGGCAAGGGAAGTTGGGAAATGAATCGCAGCATCTACCGCGCATTTCTCAGGCTCCTCGACTACGAAGCCACGCTCGATCGACTCGGCGGGGCGTGGCGCCAATACAACTCCAGGGCGAGGTGCGCTGGCCACGACGCGAGCCTCGGATCGCTGCTTGTGAGGTGGTCGATGTGAAAGGCTTCAAGGAGGGCAATGGAGTTCGATCGCCGGTCGTATCGAAGCTGTGCTCGTGATGTGCGGCGCCAAGAGCGCAGCCTGCGAAGTGTCGCGACCGAGCCCCACCGTCTGCCAGCTCATCATGCGTTGGGACACTGGAGGCTCGCGGTGACCGGCAAGTAAGGCCGAGTAAGGCGCGATCGACGCGGGGGCGCGGTATTGACTTGAAATGAGCTTTATCGGGGCCAAACGGCGAGTGTGGCAGGCGTCGGTCATCGCGGCTGCGGCGGGCTGCGCCCACGGCGCTACGCCTTCGGCCGGCGACGGTGAGCTGACCTTCGGGGGAGGAGGCTCGGGCGGCGGCGCCAGCGCAGCGGGCTGTTCGGCGAGCGTGCCGTGTGCGCCTGGAAGCGCTTGCCACAATGGGGCATGCGCAGAGGGGTGCAACAGCGACGCGGACTGCGACGCCTCGGAGTACTGCGCGAAAGGCTCGAGCCAGTTCTGCCAGCCGCGCGAGCTCTCGATCTGCCCCGACGTCCCCTGCGCCGCCACGCAGGCGTGTGTGCAGGGCTTGTGTGCGACGCAAACAGGGACTGCCTGTGGGCCATCGGCCTTCAACCCGGGAGCAGACGGCTGCCCGGAAGACGAGCTCTGCATGGGCCAGCTCGAGGTCAACGGCGTGCTCGTCGAAACCAAACAGTGCTACACGCTCCCCGCCTGCGGCCCTGACAACTCGTGCCCGGTTGGAACGGACGGCGCGGTCTGCAGCTTCGGGTTGATCGGCAACAAGGACACGTTCTGTATTCCCAACACCTGCGTTGGCGCGGAGAACTGTCCATCGTCGATGAGCTGCGTCCGCTTGAGCACCTCCGATCTGGTTGGGCGTTGCAGCGACGGATTGCCCGGAAGCTTGTGCTCCAGCGGAGCCGATTGTGGCTCGCAGAGCTGCGTTCTCCAAGTCACCGAACAACTGGGAGCTTGCCAATGACATCGGCGATGGAACGGGCTCGGACAAGCGCCAGCGCGCTTGCGATGCTTTGCCTAGCGGCGTGTTCAGCGGGAGCCGACCCCACGGAGACGGGAGAGGCCGGCGGCGGGAAGCACGAGGGCGAATTCGTCGAACCCGACGGCAAGAGCCCGGCATGCGAAGAAGCCGCCAAGCTCAAGACGAGCGTTGCGTGCGACTACTACGCTGTCGCCCTCGATGCGAAGTGGGCAGCCGACAACGGCTGTTTTGTCGCGTTCGTTGCGAACACCTCGAATGAGCCTGCGCGCATCAACGTGACCTTCGGCGGCGCGTCGATCGATCTGGGGCAATACGCAAAGATTCCTGAAGGCAGTGGCAAGGCCATTTCCTACACCGACTACGAGCCGAACAGTGGCCTTGCACCAGGGGAGGTCGCCATCTTGTTCCTCGCTGGGGGCTACGAGCCGCTGGACGAAGGGGCAAACTCGACCAACGAGCCGGTGCCTTGCCCCGTGCCAGCGGCCATTCCTGTCGGAGCACAGTTCCACGGTACCGGCTTCGGAGAAGCCTTCCACATCACGACCAGCACGCCAGTCGTGGCCTACCAGATGTTGCCCTACGGTGGTGGGGCCGCTGCGGTCACTGGCGCGACGCTGCTCATCCCGACCACAGCGTGGGACACCGACTACGTGGGCATGAACGCGTATGGTGGCGACGCAGTGTCGGAGTTCGGAGCTGGTCCCTCGATGACCCTCGTTGCCAGCGAAGACGACACCAAGATCTCCATCGTTCCGAAGAGCATCCTCGGAGCCGGGCCGGGGGTAACGCCAGTCCCTGCAGGCGAGAAAGCCGTCTTCAATCTTCGCAAAGGGCAGGTGCTGCAGCTCACGCAGACAGCCGAGCTGACTGGCAGCCCGATCCAGGCAAATAAGCCGATTGGTCTTTTCGCTGGGCATCAATGTACGGACACGCCCACAGGTGCCCAATATTGCGACCACGCCGAGCAGCAAATCCCGCCCATCAGCGCGCTGGGCCACGAGTACGTGGCGGCGCCCTTTCGTCAGCGCACGGCAAAGAAGGAAGTCATGCTGTATCGGATCGTCGCCGCCGCGGCGGGAACGAACCTTTCTTTCGAGCCGAACGTGAACGGTCAAGCCACGCTCGGTTTCGGTGACATCCTCGAATTCGAAACGGATCAAGCTTTCTCCGTCAAAAGCCAAGACCAAGACCATCCGTTCGTGCTCCTGTCGTACATGGCAGGCGCGACGACGCTGGAGGACGGCACGGGCCTCGGTGGCTACGGGGACCCAGATGTCTCGCGGGTGGTGCCCCCTGCCCAATACCTCAAGCGCTATGTCTTCTTCACCGATCCGACCTATCCCGAGACGAATCTGGTGGTGATCAGAAAGCGTGGTGACGCTGGCTTTGCCGAAGTCTCGCTCGACTGCGCCGGGTCACTGACCGGCTGGCAATCGATCGGCTCCAGCGGTGATTACGAGTTCACGCGGACGGACCTGGTCCGACACGACTTCGAGCCTCAGGGCGACTGCGACAACGGCCGACGCGAAATGGTCTCCGATGCGCCCTTCGGGCTCTGGGTATGGGGCTGGGGCTCACCCGAGTCGCAACCCCAGACGCCGGGAGGCTGCGAGCCCGGTCAGCCCGGCTACAGCTGCTACGTGAGCTACGCGTACCCGGCCGGCGAGGGCTTGCAGGTTCTCAACCAAGCGATCTCGCCGGTTCCCCGCTGAGGCGCTGCCAAAAACCGATTGCGGCGCCCGCGCAGCGGAACGATGCGACCGTTTTGGAGGAGCTCCGGTGGGGCTGCGGGCTGCAGTCCTGGTTTCTGCCAACTTGAGGCAGAACAGCACACGCGTGCGTGATGTTGCTGCGTTTTGGTCCAGTTCGGGTTTATTGGGAACCGTCCACGTAACCGCGACTCCGTTGGCTTCAAAGCGATAACCAAGCTCGCGACCAACACGGAGTGCAGCCACGATCTCGAACAGGACCGGTTTTCTATTGCTTGCGAGCACATTGATGCTCGCGTGTGGCGACGACACGCAAGGCCTCGGTGGCCAAGCCGCGGAAGGCGGGGCAGAACCCTCCGCTGGGCAGCCGCCCCTCGGGGGCAGTCAACCGATGGGAGGTGCCAGTGGTGACGGCGGAACGGGTGGCGCGCCAGTCGGCATTTGCGCTGCTGGCGACGGCCAATGTGTGTTTCGCCACGATACCTTTGGTGACGAGCAATTTTGGACCGACGCCCTTCGGCTGAACGAGCTGGCGCAGACGTTGTCTCCCACGCAAGCGCTCGGGGTGGGCTTGAAGGTCGACGCGACCGCGGTGCCGCCCGAAGTATTGGCTGCCGCGGATCTGACTGATCCGGCGACCACCGTGGCGCTCTTGGATCTGGACGCGGTGGTGGGGCTGCGCGCCACCGTCGAGGACGGTGAGGTCACGCGCATCGGAATCACTTGCGCGCTCTGCCATTCGACGGTCGATGATTCAGTGATGCCCGGCGTTGGAGAGCGTCTCGACGGCTGGCCCAATCGCGATCTGGATCCGGGGCTCATCATTTCTCTGACGCCAGGCTTACCTGCGTACGCGGAGAGCAAAGGGTTGGACCCGGCGGCTGCCATTGCGACTTATGCCAGCTGGGGGCCGGGCTACTATGATGCGCGCTTCAATATCGACGGGCAGAGCGCTCCGGTTCGCATTCCTCCAGCGTATGGTTTCGTCGAGGTCGCGCTCGCGACCTACACGGGTGAGGGACCGATTTCGTATTGGAACGCGTACGTTGCCGTCACGCAAATGGGCGCACAAGGCAACTTCGTCGACGCCGCGCTCGGTATCGATATCACCCATACCCCCGATATGGTGACGAGCAAACTGCCGGAGCTGGCAGCCTACCAACATTCGCTGGCTGCCCCAGCCCCGCCGCCCGGCAGCTTCGATCAGGATGCAGCTGACCGTGGCGCGCTCACTTTCGCCTCCAGTTGCGTTAGCTGCCACTCGGGAGCGTCCTTCACGGACGCTCCGACCCTCCACACGCCGAGCGAAGTCGGGCAAGACCCGGTCGAAGCGAATCGCAGTAAGACGGGGGCCTACAGGACGACGCCTCTGCGCGGCGTGTGGCAACGCGCGCCCTACTTCCATGACGGGAGCGCCGCGACGCTCGAAGCCGTCGTGACGCACTACGACGATGAGCTGACGCTGGCGCTATCCGAAGCCGAAAAGGCGGACTTGGTCCAATTTCTGCTCTCGCTCTGAGACGCCAGCGTCAGGCTGTTCGGGGCCGTGGGAGGCATGTTCTTCATCACGAAAGCACCAACATCGAGATCTGTGACGAACTTGTCCTTCCGATCGCGCCCGCGCGCGGCTCGAGCGGCAACGCACTGCTCTTGATGCCCACGACGGCGGGAGCGGAAGCGCCTTCACCGCCGGACCCGTCGCACTTGGCGCAGTGCCGACCGTACAGCGCCTGCCCGCTCTCCACCTGCGCTGCAAAGGTCGGCGCGCCCGCTCCCGTGACGCTCTTGGTCTCCGAGGTGACCTCTGGATTGGCGGCGGTAGCGCCTCCGCCTCCGCAGCCCGCCGAAAGCGAGGCTGTCAGCACAGCAAAATGGCGGTCGTCTGTCGAGTCATGTCAGCTGTCTCCGTTCGATCGAGGCGTGCACCTGAGCGCTCGCGGGTCGAACGGTTCCCGACAACCGGCCGAGCCCGTCGTTTCTCGGGAACGCTCGGTGGCCTTGCGTCTCTGATGGCGACGGTCGCGCTCGAGGAGGGCCCCGCATGAACGTTTCTCGGGACTTTAGGCAAAGAGCCACGCGAGAAGCGCGCGAGCTGCCATCATGGTGCCGACCACGATGCTGAATCCAACGGCACGATCCGAGGCCGACGCGCTCTCGGACGAACAGATCATCGGACGCGTGGTGGCTGGAGAGATCGATCTGTTCGAGATCGTCATGCGCCGCAACAACCAGCGACTCTTTCGCGCAGCCCGCGCCATCTTGCGGGACGATTCAGAGGCCGAAGAGGTGCTGCAAGAGAGCTACGTGCGCGCCTACGTGCACCTGCCCAGCTTCGAGGGGCGCGCGCGGCTGTCCACGTGGCTCACCAAGATCGTAATCCACGAGGCGAGCGCGAGACTGCGTCGCAGTCGAAAGCACAGCTCTCTCGAAGACATGGAGCACGAGGAAATGAGCGGCGATGGCGGCTTCGATCGACCCGACGAGGTGGCGTCGAGCAAAGAGCTCGCGGGTCTCGCGGCCGCTGCGATCGACCGCTTACCGCTGGCCTTTCGCGCCGTGTTCATGCTGCGAGCTGTCGAGGGGCTGAGCGGCGTCGAGACAGCAGAGTGTCTCGGCGTTCCCGAAGAAACGGTCAAGACACGGCTCTTTCGGGCACGCGCACAAATCCAGAAAGAGCTCGAGCGGCAGTTGACGGGCAGTCTGGGTGACGTGCACCGCTTCCTCGCGGAGCGCTGCGACAGCGTCGTGGTCGGCGGTCTGGCTCGCATCCGTGTGTTGCAGCAGACGTGACCGACGCGATCTAGGTGCTTCGAGGAGCCCTTTCTGTTGAACATCACCACGAGCCCTCGCTCGCGCGCCCTCGCTGCGCTAACTTTTCCGCGTGACCGTGTCTCGGGACGGGGAGCAGCCTCATTTGTCTGCTCAGCAAGGGATTGCTGAGCCTGAGAGCGCCCGCAGCTGGCAACGAGCAGCAATTGCCTTCGCGCTGCTTGCGGTTGTCGTCGCGAGCGTGTCGGCGCTCGCGCTACGCAACCCGAGCGCCGACACTGGAGACTTCGTCAGGTTCCTCGGGCGTTTCCACACGCTGCTGGTGCACCTGCCGATCGGCGTCCTCTTGCTGGTCGCCACCGCCGAAGCTGCCACGCTCCATCCGAAGCTCAGGGCGCGTCTCGATCCGGCGATCGATTTCATCTTGCCGCTGCTGGTCGTGTCCAGCGTGGGCGCGTTTTTACTCGGGCTGCTGCTCGCGAGAAGCGGCGGTTACCCACCCAATCTCGTCGCTTTGCACCGCAATTTTACGCTCGGTGGTATTGCTGCCAGCGCAGTCTCGCTGGTGGTTTGGGTGTTCGCGCAACGTCGACCGGTGCTGCGCAATGTCTACCGCGGCGTGCTCGGCACGGCGGTGGGGCTCATCACGTTCGGCGCTCACCATGGCGGCACCATGACGCGCGGCGACGGCTACCTGACCCGCTATGCGCCGGCCTTCGTGCGCGAGCTCATCGGCGAAGAAAAGAAGAAGGCAGCTGACGACGAGCCGGCGGTGCCCAGCGAGGAGCCGCTCGTGTTCGCAGACGTGGTGATGCCCATCTTGAAGAGCCGCTGTGTGGAGTGTCACGGTCCCGAAACAGTCAAAGGCAGCCTTCGGCTGGATGATTTTGCCGCCATCATGAAAGGAGGCGAAAACGGCGCCGTTGTCGTGCCGGGGGCGTCCGAGAAGAGCCCGTTCGTGAGCCGCTTGCTGTTGCCGATGGATCACGACGACCACATGCCGCCCACCGACAAGCCACAGCTCACGAGCGAGGAGATCGAGCTCTTCAGATTCTGGGTCGATCGCGGCGCAAGCGAGGCGCTGCGCGTGCGCGACACGTTGCCGCCTGATGGCGCCAAGACAATCTTGCTGAAGGCGATCGCGCTGCCCGACGGCGTCGGCGCGGGGAAACCCGATGCCAGCGCCCCCCCATCTGCGTCTGGCTCGGCTTCGGGCGCGGCTTCGGGCTCGGCAGAGCCCTCCGCCGAGCCCGAAGCTTCGGCCTCCCAGCCTGTGGCCAGCGGCAGTGGCGACGGGACTGTGTATGGCGACCAGGTTGCGCCGATTCTCGAGGCGCGCTGCGTTCGCTGTCACGGGTCGGTAAAGAGCAAGGGCAGGCTGCGGTTGGACTCGATCGACGCCATGTTTCTGGGCGGCAAGGCCGGCCCCGCCATCGTCGCCAGCGATGCGCGCTCGAGCCGCATGATCATCGCGATGCGATCCGCCATCGACGACAAGGAGCACATGCCGCCGAAAAAGGAGCCGCAGACAACCGCTGCCGAGACGGAGCTCGTTGCCTGGTGGGTCGATCACGGCGCAAAGCGCGACACCGCACTGACAGCGCTCGACCCCAAGCTGCTCGCTGCCTTCGTGAAGCCATCCGCGCCCGAGCCGCCCCGCGAACCAACCGCCACGCCCACCGAGACGGCCCCGCACCCGACAGCCGAGGTCGATCGCACGTCGCTGCCGCCCGAGATCGCGCTCTACACCGACGTGGTAGTGCCAGTGCTCGCCAACAAATGCGGGAGTTGCCACGAAGGCAACGGGGCTTCTGCAGGCTTCCGCACCGACGACTATGCCGCGCTGACCGACGCGTCTTCGCCGGAACCGGGTGTCGTGCCGGGCAAGCCGGAGAAGAGCCTGCTGGTGAAGCGCATCAAGCTGCCGCTGAAACACGACGACCACATGCCGCCGAGCGACATGCCGCAGCTCTCCCCGGGCGACATCGAAATCTTGTCGCTATGGGTGAAGGGCGGTGCCGCAAAGGACTTCGTGATGGCGTCGGCAGATCTGTCGAAGGCGGGCCGCATCGCAGCCAAAGCCGCATTCGAGCTGGCGGAGTCGACTGCCCCCGCGGACCCGCTGCCAAGCGCCAGCGTGTCTTCCTCATCGGCGCCGTCCGTACCCTCTTCTGGCGCTGGCTCCGCCCGCGCGAGCGCACCCGTCAGCGCCACGGCGACCGCCACTGCCGACCCTCGGAGCGCCGCGCCCCACGCTGGTGCTGGCTGCGCGTCGTGTTCGCTCGCGTCGCCGACACACACGCGATTGGGCCCATTGGGGCTGGCAATATTGGGCTTTTCGCTCGTGCTTCGGCGGCGCGCTCGCGTCGTGCAGCGGCGCTGGCTTACTCGTTGTGCAAACGCGTTCGAGCCAGTACCGTAGGCGTTTTCAGGGAGCGCGATTTATGGGAATGGCCGTCATGATCGTCTCGGCGATCGCATCGCTGTATGGTCTCGCTTGGCTGGTCTTCGCGTTCGTCGACCCGCCGTCCTCCATTGGCTATCTGTTCCGCTCGCCGTCTCCGTTCTACTTTCTCTCGGACCGAGGCGGCAGAGTCCTGATGGCGCTCATCTGCTTCGCAGTCGCCTTCTTCGCGTCGATGATCGTGCCGAGGTTTTGGGCCTAGCAACGCCGAAAGATTGGCTGCTGGCTGTAAAATTCCTCACGCTTTCGGGTGGGTAGCGTTCCGCGCTAAGCTCGCCGCATGTTCCGCGGAAGTTTGGCCGCCGTGCTGCTGGCGACGTGTGGGGTCGGCTGCATCGGCGAGATCGGTGACAAAGGCACGGACGGTGGTGGGGCGGGCAGCTCCACGCCCGAGTTTGCTGCGTCCCCTGCGACGTTGCACCGCCTGACCCAGCCTCAGCTCACCAACGCCTGGCTCGATCTGCTCGGTGAGCCGCTCGATCTCACGACGACATTGCCAGTCGACGATGTGGCGTATGGCTTCTCGTCAATCGCCGCTGCGCAGAAGACGATCTCGCCGCTCGAGGCAGAGCAGTACGAGACTGCAACCTACGCCGTGCTCGCGTCTGTTTGGTCGGATATTGCGCGACGCGATGCGCTGGTCGGTTGCACGTTCAGCGCTGTGGCAGAGCCGTGCGTGGCGACCTTTTTGGAAGATTTCACCATGCGCGCTTGGCGTCGCCCGCTGGTGGCGGGTGAGCTCGAGAGCCTGGTCGAGCTCGGCAGCAGCGTCGGCAGCAATCTGGCAGACCCCGTCGAGGGTTTGAAGTTCGCGCTGGCGGCGGTGCTGCAGTCGCCACACTTCTTGTTCCGCGTCGAGCTCGGCGAGCCTGCTCCCGAGCACCCGGGTGTACTGCGTTACACGAGCTACGAGATGGCGAGCCGACTCTCGTTCTTGTTGCTCGAGGCGCCGCCCGACGAGGCGCTGCGCGATGCGGCAGCGGCGGGTGAGCTGACCGACATCGACTCGATTCGCAGCCACGCCGAGCGATTGATGGCCGAGCCGGGTGCGCGCACGTCGATGACGCGCTTCTTCCGCGACTTCATGAACATCCGAAACCTCGATCAGCTGGACAAGAACCCGGACCTCTTTCCGCAGCTGACTGCCACGCTCGGCCCCGCCATGCGCAGCGAGATGGAGAAGATGTTCGAGTCCGTCGTGTTCGACGGCCCGGGTGACTTTCGCTCCTTGTTCACCACCGACAAGACGTTCGTGAACGAAGAGTTGGCTGGGCTCTACGGGATCGAAGGCATCACCGGTGAAGAGCTGGTGCCGGTCACGCTACCTGCGTCGGCGAAGCGCGCAGGCATCCTGACTGCAGCTGGGTTTCTCGCATTGAATGCGCACCAGACGCAAACATCACCGACCCATCGCGGTCGCTTCGTGCGCATCAACTTGCTCTGCCAAGACGTGCCGCCTCCCCCACCAGGGGTGAGCACCACACTGCCGGCGGTGGACCCGGATGCGCCGCCGAAGACACTACGCCAGCGGCTCGACGCGCATGTTGCTGCCGCAGAGTGCAAGTCGTGCCACCTGGCGATGGATCCGATCGGCTTCGCGTTCGAGCATTACGACGCGCTCGGGCAGTACCGCGAGATCGACGAGAACGGCCTCACCCTCGATGCCAGCACCGACATCGATGGGGTCGCGGTCGATGGCGGTCTTCAGATGGGGCAGCTCATCGCTGATCTGCCGGAGGTTGGCGCCTGTGTCGCGCGTCGCTTCTACGAGCACGCCGGGGCTCATCTGGCGACGTCGGGTGAACAACCCAGCGTAGAAGGCCTGATCGAAGACTTCGTAGCGAGCGACTACGACTTTCAATCTCTCGTCGTCGCATTGGTCACCAACGATGGCTACCGTTACGCATTGCCAGCCGTCAGCGATGATCCGGCTTTCAGCGATGAGGAGGCCGGTCAATGAGCGCTCGTAAACGCATCTTCTCGAGCGCCGGTCTCCAAGGCGCAAACAGCGGCCGTCGCCTTTTCATGCGGGGGCTCGCGGGCGGCATCGCCACGATGGTCGGCCTGCCGCTGTTCGACTTCATGTTGGATGACAAAGGCGAGGCTTTCGCCGACGGCGAGGCCGTGCCGAATCGTTTCGGGATTTGGTTCTTCGGCAACGGCGTGCATCTTCCGACGTGGACGCCGGCGACGGTCGGCCCGAGCTGGACAGTCCCCGACGATTTCGCGTTGGCCGCGCTACTGCCACACAAAGAGTACGTCAGCGTCGTCAGCGGTCTCTCGGTCAAGACCCCGCGCCACGCGCATCACTCCGGCATGGTCACGGTCAACTCCGGCGGCCCGCACTACAAGGTCGACGACGTGCGCGACACCATCGTGTCGACATTCAAGTATCCGAGCATCGATCAGGTCGCAGCAGCGCACCTGATGACAGTCGACCCGACGCCGTACAAGTCGCTCGAGGTGGCTGTTACGCGCTTTCGCGGCACCGATGAAGGCACCACGTTTCAATATTTGTCGCACAACGGTAGCGTCGCCGGTGAGTCCAACGTCAACCCGTCAGAAGAGTCGCCTCACGCGTTCTTCGATCGTCTGTTCAACCAAGGTACGGCAGAGCCGTTGGTCCGCAGCGCTCGCGCGCATGTGCTCGACGCCGTGAAAGACCAGGTCTCGACGCTCAAGCCGCGTCTCGGCGCCAAAGATCAGCAGCGCCTCGAGCAACACCTCACCAGCATCAGCGAGCTCGAAGCCCGCCTCAAAGCACCGCTGGCAGATTGCTCCAAGCCAGGCGACCCCGGCGAGTTTCCCGATGTCGAATCGAACGAACAAATCGTCGAGAAAAATGCAGTGATGAGCGACTTGATGGTGCTCGCGCTCGCGTGTGGTCTCACCCGCTCTTTCTCGATCATGTACTCGACGTGCGGCTCCGGCGCTGTGTTCTGGATGGTCGGCGCCACCGATGGCCAGCACTACATGAACCACACCGAGCCCGCGCCGCACGACAAGCAGCGCGACGCCGTGAAGTTCAACATGAGCCAGCTGGCTGTCTTCCTCGACAAGATGAAGAACACCGCCGAGGGCGCCAACAACCTGCTCCACAATTCGTCGGTGTACGTCTCCACCGAGCACACAGAAGGCTGGACGCACTCACAAGACGACTTGCCCATGCTCATTTGCGGCAAAGGCGGCGGCCGTCTGCGCGGTAACGTTCATCACCGCGACGACGGCGGTAACTCCAGCAAGGCCCTGCTCACCGCTCTCCGCGGCGCAGGTCTTCCGCTGAGCGAGTTCGGCCACGAAGAAGGCCTCGTCGGCGAGGGGCTCAGCGATCTCGAAGCGTAGGAACGCGCACTGCCAGTAGGCAGGTCGAGATCAGATATTTATCGCCAAGGAGTCCGTAGACGGTGGATGCTCTCATCACTGTGTGAACGAGATTTTTTGTGTCTGTGCTGCGAGAGCCTCGCGGCGGGCGCGCTCACACAGTGATGAGCGCACCCGTCACACCCGGACTCCTTGGCGGCAAATATCTGCTCTGCTCTTCGCTCAAAGAGAGCGAAGGCGCGATCAGAACTCACGAGAGAAGCGATCGCGACTCTCTTCGTGATGATGCCCGTTGTGAGCTTCGGGATGCAGGCGCTCGTACTCGCGCTCGATCTCCGGCATCTGCTTGGCCAAACGTGAGCGCACGATCTGTTCGACGATGCCCCAAAGCGATTCGCGGTCTTCACACTCGGCCAACACGCCGAGCGGGATCTGAAAGCCGCCCTTGTCTGCGCGGCCGCCGCCGTACGGCTTGCCGTTTCGATCTTTTCCGAACACGGCCGTGAGAAACGTCGCCGGCTCGACGCTGGCGCTGTCGGTGCGGAGGGAGCCGTCGATGCGGTCTTCCACGATTCCGAAGACCAGCACGGTGTCGAGATCTTCGCGTTGCAGGATGTAGTCGGAGGTGGTGGCGATCGCGTCGCGATCACCTGCCGACACGTAGCCGACGCCGGCGACCGCGAAGTCGCGCACCACGACCATGTTGGCGAGGGCGCGGCCCAGCAGGCTCATGCCCGAGGCTGAATGCACGCGGCGACCGACACGCTTGAGCACGTCGCTGTCGCAGAAACGCTTCACGTACGCAGCTGCCGCGAAGTCGGCGGCAGTCGCGAGCTGGAAGTCGTTGGTGTCGGTCTGGATACCGAACAGCAGCGCGGTCGCGATGCGCGACGCACCCATCACGGTCTCGAGCGGTGCCAAGCCTTGCGCCATGTATTCGGCGTAGATCGACGACGAGGCACCCATATGGGGGCGGATGTCGACGAAGGGCGCATCGACTTCGGCCATCTTGTGGTGGTCGACCACCGTCAAGAGCTTCAGGTCGGCGGGTAGCTCGATCGTGGGCTCGGGGGTGGAGGTGTCGACGAGGGAGAGGTACTTGAACGACGCCAGGTCTTCAGGCCCGGTGACCTGGAGCATGTCGATGTTCAACAGCTTCACCATCGCCCGGTTTTGCCGGTGCGAAACTTGAAGCACATTTGCGATCGTGCAGGGAACGCCCATCTCTTGGCAGATACGCTGGTGAGCAAGCGCACTACCGAGCGCATCCGGGTCTGGGTGACCCGTGATGAGCACGACGTTTGGCGCACCGGCGATCGACTTGAGAACGTTCTCGAGGCCCTGCCGGGGAGCCGGGGAAGTACCCATGGAGGAATGCTGACCATACCACCGAAGCTGGCTGTCGTGCATGTCATCGCTCCATCGACCGCGATGCTGATGTTCAGTTAACGGCGAGATCGGTTGCTCGAGCGCTCAGATCGGCTCCGCAAGGAGTTGCTCCGCCCCCCCGCTGACGGCAGTGTTGGCCCCCTCCATGGACCCGCGCGACTTGATCTTCACAGTTGTTTCGCGGCCTGGTCCGGCAGAATTGCGAGTGCTTTCGCAGCTCGGCGAGGGCTCCGTGGTGCGACGCCGGCTCGGGGCGGCCGTCGCGCTTCGCACCATCGAGACGAAGCCACCGGCGCAAACGAGCGCTCCCACCATCGTTTTCCTGGCTGGCCGAGGTCATTCGGCGGCGATGTGGACACCTTACATTCGCAAGCTGCGCGATCGTGCCCCGGTGATCGCCTTCGATTTGCCGGGCTTCGGTCACTCCGGCGCGAACCCAGAGCCGCCCCGCTCGCAGGAAGAAGCGCTGCAATTTTTCGTGCGACCGATCGAGGGTGCTCTCGAGAATTCGGGGCCAGTCGTGCTGGTCGGTCACTCGCTCGGCGGGCTGGTGGCGCTCGAGATTGCGTTGCGCGGCAAGCTCCGCGTCGAGCGCTTGGTGCTGATCGGCTCGATGGGTCTCAGTCCGTATGTGACGCCACGCGCGCGCGCTTACCTGCGCGCCGGACCCGAGCGGCTGGCGCGTCTCGCGAGTCGCTTGAACACGAAGGGGCTGGGCGTCTCCAACTCCGCGAAAGACGAGGACATGGTCGAGCTCCGCCGTGAGCTTCATCTGGCGCCCGGCGGCCGCCCGCTCGCAAAGCGCGCCTTCGACATGCTGGTGCCGCTGTTTGCCGATGCGTTTTCGCGACGCGAACGCCTCGCAGAGCTCCCGATGCCGGTGCTGTTGATCTGGGGCGATCACGACGAAGCCTTCCCGCTACCGATCGCGATGGCAGCCAGGGCGCTGACACCGAACGCCGAGCTCGAGGTGTTCGCGGCGGGCCACTCTCCGCATCTCGAGACACCCGATCGAGTCGCCGCGCGCCTCGATCGCTTCATCGAACCGCTGCTCGAGCCTGCGAGATCGTCTTTCGACCGCACGCGTCCGCCGTGATCGGCTAGAGGGTGCAGCGTGGGCCGCATCCAGCTTCTTTCCATCCCCGAGCGCTGCGACACCTATGCCGACGTAACTGGCGAGGGTGTGGTGATGGCGTTCGTCGACGTCGGCTTCTATCCGCACCCGGACTTGATGCGGCCCAATCGGCGCATTCGTGCCTACGCAGATGCCACGCGCGACGTCCCGGACGGCGTCGAGTTTTTCACGCCGCAGCCCTACGGCTGGCACGGCACCATGACTGCATGCGCCGCTGCGGGTAACGGCTATCGCTCGGGCGGCAGCTATCGCGGCATCGCCAGCGACGCCGACGTGGTGCTGATCAAAGCGGGGGTCAATGGTGGGCGCGTCGTCGGCAAACACGTCGCCCACGCGATCCGCTTGCCGTTGCGCTTCCCGCAGCTCGGTATCCGCGTGATGAACGTTTCGCTCGGGGTAGACCCGGACGATCCCGACATGGCCGACGTCGAACGCGCCACAGAAGAGGTCGTCAAGTCGGGGGTCGCGATCTTCGCGGCCGCGGGCAACGTGCCGGGTCGCAAGGTCGAGGCGCCCGGGTCGTCGCCGTTCGCGATCACCGTCGGCGGCCAACATGATCGTTTCTCCCCCGACAGTGAAGGCGATCGCGATCGCACGTGGCCGTCGAGCTACGGCACTCACCACGCGGGCGTACAAAAACCCGACCTGCTGGCTCCAGCGATCTGGGTGCCCGCACCGATGTTGCCGGGCACGCTCACGCAACGGGAGGCAGCGCCGCTCTTCCAGCTGCTGTCGGTGCTCGAAGAGCTCACTGCAGAGCACGGCTTCAGCGAGCGCAACAGCCTCTCGACTCCGGAGCAGCGCGAGCAGATCGGCGGCCTGATGCGCGCCGTCGAAGCGCGCATCCGCCGACAGAAGTACATCTCACCCGACTACCAGCACGTCGACGGCACCTCTTTCGCAGCCCCCATCGCGGCCAGCGTCGCTGCGCAGATGCTGCAGATCGCGCCCAACCTCACGCCAGATGATCTGCGCCGCGGCCTCTCCCAGACAGCCGAAAAGCTCGCGGACGTTCCTGTCGAGGTGCAAGGTGCCGGCGTCCTTCGCCCGCGCCTCGCGGTCGACTGGGCGCGCACACGGGTTTGAAGCAGACCGGAGAGTTTGACTTTCTCTCTCTGACCGTCACGCAGGCTGCCGCATGGATACAGGTGAGGGCTCGTCGGAGAGACCTTCGAAGCGTTCGAAGAACGCCTGCATGCCTGCGCGCTGCGCTTCTGGCATGAACTCGAAGTTGCGGCCGCGGTCGATGATTTCCCAGAAATCCTTGGACTCGACCCGAGCCAGCTCGTCTTTGATGGCCCGCAGGCGATCGCGCGACTCAGTAGCCATGTCGGCGTAGATCAGGTCGACCTTCTCGGTCGCGCCGCAGGCTTGGTAGTAGCTGGCGAGCTTCACCTGGGCTTTGCGCACACCTTTGAGCGCGGTCTCGTGGGCGTGCTCCAGGCCTGGCCGATCGATCTCGAGGAACAGCGCGAGCATCGCGTCTTCAGCCGGTGACGCCGCGTCGTGTGCCAGCTGGCACAGCGCGCCGACATCGTACGCCACAGTCTCGGTCACGAACGACAGCTTCATGTCGTAGCTGACCAGCGCGTAATATTTCATGTAGCCAGCCGCCGTGAGGGCGTCGTCGTGATTGCCCTTCTGGATCAGCGCTTCGGCGAACAAACGGTACTGGTTCAGCACGTTGTAAGCGGTACGCACGTCCTTCGCGTTGAGCGTCGAGCGCATGTAGCTGTTCATGAAACGAAACACGAGCGAGACGAGCTCGCGGTCCCCTTTGTCGGCGGCCTTTTCGCCGATGTAACGCGTGTCGATCGCGATCAGGTAGTTGATGTCGCGCATCGTCGCCAAAGCCTCGTTGTAGATGCCGAGGTACTGCCGCATGATCTTCCACTCGAACCAAGTCTTGCGTGCGACCAGGTCTTTCAAGCTCTCCGGGTCCATCGCGACGAAGTCCGGGTTCTTGCGGATCGACTCGCCGATCTCGAACCACTCGCTCTTCGATTTGGTCTTCGAGTCGAGGTAGCGAATGGCGAGGTCTTTCAGCGAGTCGACGGCGCGGCTGGCGATGATCTTGTCTTTGCCGGAGATCGAGTTGGAGGTGATGTCCGACAGCTCTTCCATCGCGCCGAGGGCACTAGCTTGCGCCTCGGCACACTCGCTGCCCTCGCTCTGCGCGCCGGTTTCGGCAGTCTTGGTGGCCTCACGCTGAATCCGCTGGATGATGTTGCCTGGCTCGAGGAAGCGAAACACGTAGCCGAAATAGGGCGCCATCATCACCAGGCCGAGCACGGTGAGCAGCAGCATGAAGACGACGGTTACGCGCGGGACGAAGTCTGCCTTGAGCGAGAGGCTGACCCACACGCCACACACACAGGCGACGACGTAGAACGCCATCACCAACAAATTGGTGCGGTCACGCAAGAACATCGCTGTCACGCCGGTGTACCGCTCGGCGGAAAGCTGCACGACAATGCTCACCACCGTGACCACGATCGCGAGCACGGCGGCGACCATCGCGCCCAAGCCCGAGACTGCGTCGGTGATGTGGTCTTGGTCGAAGATGAAGTAGGCGCCGAGCCCTGTCGAGCTGCCGTTGCCGGCGCCCCCCGTCACATATGCGTCGACTCCATACAGCACGGTGACGACGATCACTGCCACCGCCACGAGGCTCAGCATCGGCAACAGCCACAGGCGGCGGAAAGAGGCCCGACTCTCCATCTCTCGAAGGGCGGACTTTATCAGGCTGTCAGTTCAGCACGGGGCCCAATCGGTAGAAGCGATCCCAGCGGGCGTGACAGCTCCTGCAAACGAGCCGTGCAACGCGAAGCCGTTGGCCGTCGTGCTCGACCACGTCGTGACCTTGTGCCCACAGGTTGCCGGTGCAGTAGGGGCATGCGCGCGACTCGGCGTCTGGCTCGACTTGGGCGGCGCTTGTGAGCTCGATCGGCCGGCCGACCGAGCCTCCAGCTTCGCCGGCGTAGGCGCGCACGATGGCGGTGCGCAGCTTTACCACGTCGCGGTCGCCCTCCCGACGCGCGGAGCGAGCGCGTTTCGGCCTCTTGGTCACGGCCCCTTCTTCGGCGGCCTCGGCTCCGATTGCGGGGCCTTCTCCCACATCTCGCTGGCAGATTGACCGGGCGGCGGACGCGCTGTGGTGCGTTGCGAGAGCGGCGAGCCGAGGTCCAGGTTGCCGGGCCTGTTCAGGTTGGCCGGCAGATCGAGGCTAGCGGATGGATCACGAGTCGACGGCAGATCGAGATCGTCTTCCTCCAACCTGAGCAGCGAGCCGACGGCTGGCATCTGTCTCGTAACCGATGTTGCAGTCGCGGGCAGAGGTCCGACGCACATCCAGGCGCGCGCGCTCTTCAAGGTCGACTCGAGCTCTTCTTCGAGGTCGGTGACACCTTCCGGGTCCGCGATCAGCCCGAGGCGGATGCTCTTGACGAGTGCCCGCATCATGTCGCAAATCGCGCGCGGGTCGTTCCATTGGCTGGCACCTGGGTCGCTCTGCGCCTCGATGTACGCCGCGATCTCGTCAGCGACGGCTTCTGCGTCGAGCAAACGTTCTTCAGTACCGCTCATGTCGCCTCACTGGCCTCGAGCTCGGAGAGCAACACACCGAGCTCCTCGTCGTCCACTTCCGCGACCTGGGATCGACAAGAACGCCAGCGCCCAGGGCACCAGCGAGAGGCCCAGCAACCAGCGATTCCGCTGCACGCGACGGACGTTCCGAAAATTCAGCGGCCACAAGACGTCACGCGATGACTGGTAAGCCGGTCTTTCGGTGAATCGACTCCACCGCGTAACCCGGCACTGAAACATCGCCGCTGCGCCTGACCTTGAAAATGACGATACGCGAGGTACCCGAGGCCGCCCGCCGCGGCGATGCCAGCTGCGCCCGGGGCCACGGTGCCGAGACCCGGCCCCCGCCCTCTACCGAAATTCGATCCGGTCATCGACCCGAGCAGGCTTGTGGCGTCCATCGCTTCCTCTTCGCGAAGACAGTAGCAGACAGGGCGATGCTACGAAGCCTTCGTAGCGTTCGACGACGAAGCAAAAGATCACAGAGTTCGGGCGAGAGTGCGCTAAGAGGCCCCTCATGACGGTGGTCGTCACGGGTGCATCAGGTCACGTCGGCGCCGCGTTGGTGCGAGCGCTGCTCGCAGAGGGCGAGGCAGTGCGGGCGCTGGTGCGCTCCGATACGCGCGCGCTGGCTGGGCTCGATGTCGACGTGCGCAAGATCGACGTCGCCGACGCGACGGGCATTCGAGCTGCGTTTCGCGGAGCGAGCGTCGTCTATCACGCGGCCGCGCGCATCACGCTGGAGGCAATCGCAGACGCCGAGGCAGATCGCGTGAACGTCGAAGGCACACGAAATGTGATCGACGCGTGCAGGCGCGAGAGCGTCGGCCGCTTGGTGCACTTCAGCACCATTCGCGCGGTCGGCCCGGACGGTCGCGAGCTGTTGAGCGAAGGCGGCGGTTTACCCTACGAGCGATCGAAGGCGACAGCCGAACGCGAAGTGGTGCTGGCGGCCAATGGCGATCTCTACGCTGTGATCGTCAGCCCGTGTGCTGTGGTCGGGCCCTACGACCACAAGCCCTCTTACATCGGGCGCGTGCTTTTGATGATCGCGAAGGGCTGGGTGCCGGCCACGGTGGTGGGCGGGCAATCTTGGGTCGACGTGCGAGATGTGGCGAAGGGCGCCATTGCAGCGTCGAAGAAGGGCGCGCGCGGCAGTCGTTATGTGCTGTTCGGCAAATGGTTGCCGATGCACGATTTTGCCACTGTCGCGAGTCGCATCGTCGGTGTGTCGCCGCCGCGGGTGCGCATTCCTACCGTCTGGGCGCAACGTTTTGCGCCGCTCGCAGAGCGCGCCTTTCGTCTGGTCGGGCAAGAGCCGTTGTTCACCAAAGCGTCGTTCGATGCGCTCGAGGTCGGGCCGCGGCAGATCGACCCGCGCGCCAAAGACGAGCTCGGCCACGACACTCGCCCACTCGAAGAGACGCTTCGCGACACGTTCGATTGGTTCGGCGAACGCGGTCTCTTGCCGCGAAGGAGACGTTGATGGGTCACGCTGTCGTTACCGGGAGCAGGGGCTTCTTGGGTGTTCACCTGGTCGATGCGCTCGCCGCGCGCGGTGACACCGTCACGGCGCTCGACATCGAGGCCAAAGGCGCCGCGCACCCGAACGTGACTCACGTTGCGGTCGACTTGCGCGACGCGGCCGCGGTGCAAAAAGCCATCGCCGGCGCCGACACGGTGTTTCACGCCGCGTCTCGCGTGCAGACGCAGCGTCATGGCAGAGAAGAGGTATTCGCCGTGAATGTTGGGGGAACTCGCAACGTGCTCGCTGCGTGCCGTCAAGAGAAGGTCCAGCGGCTGGTGTACGTGTCGAGCGCGAGCGTCGTGTACGACGGCAAAGATCTGGAGAACGGCGATGAACGGTTGCCGTATCCCACTTCGTTTCATGCGCCCTACGCGGAGACGAAAGCCACCGCCGAGCGCGAAGTATTGGCAGCCAATGGTGAAGGTGGCGTGTTCACCTGCTCGGTGCGCCCGCATGTCGTGTTCGGTCCTGGCGACGGCCGCTTCTTGCCGGCGGTGCTCGAGCGCGCCAAATCCGGCAAGCTGAAGGCGTATGTCGGTGATGCGACCAAGCTGAGCGACTTCACCTTCATCGACAACCTCGTGCATGGTCTGCTTCTGGCGCAGAAGCATCTCGCGGACGGGGGGGCCGCTGGCGGTCAGGCCTACTTCATCACCAATGGCCGGCCGCTCGCATTCTGGGAGTTCGTCGGGCGCTTTCTGGATGGCCTCGGTTACAAGCGGCCCACCTTTCGCGTGCCATTCTCGATCGCTTACGGCGCCGCCGGCGTGCGCGAAACGATCGATTCGTGGCGCGGTCGGCAAACGCCGGAAGCGGGCTTCACGCGCTTCTCGATTCGTTACCTGACCACGCACCACTACTTCAGCATCGCCAAAGCCAAGAAAGATCTGGGCTACGAGCCCATCGTCGATCTGGAAGAAGGCATCCTTCGGACGATCAAAGCGCTCAAAGCCCAAGCTTGAGCTAGCCTTCGTCGATGCGGTACACGCTGCATGGCGTCGCTTTTTGGCTGCTCGGTTGCAGCGGCGCTGCCACCGCGCCCGCGGAGCCAGGCCGAGCGACCAGCACCGCAGCGGTCAGCGCCACCTGGTTCAAAGCCGAGGTGTATTGCCCGCCAGGCACGGTTTACGAGGGCACCGTTTGCAAGCCGCTGGTGGTGATCAATTGCCCCGCGGGCACCAAATTCGAGCAGGAGGTCGGCTGCGTCGCCGTGGTGGTCGACAGGCCGGCGCCGTCGGCCACGTTCGGTTTGCCGGTCCCCTCTGGCGCTCTGCCCCCAGGTTGCGCCTGTCTACCGAACGACCTCGCCTGCATCATGCGTTGTCAGCAGCGCATGCCGGGCTTCCAGCCGCCGCCGCCGGCGGTTCCACAGAGCGCGAAGGCGCCGTTCACCCGCTGATCTCCCAGCCGGTCGTCACGCAAGCGTTGCGAAATCGGTCGATCAGGCCTTGGGTGCCAGCTGTTCGAGGTGCCACTTTTGAATGAGCAGCTTCTCTTCGGCTTTGAACAAGGCGTCGCGCAGGCGCGTGGCGACTACCGACGGAGCAACCACGCCGACCAGGCTGACCAAGAGCAACGTGATCAGCGCGAACGTCTCCGGCAGCGTAGTCACTCGAGGGAGCAGCAGCATGCCCGCTTCGCTGAAGCTCATCGAAGGCGGCACGACCCCCGCGAGCTCGAGCAGCAGAGGAACGGTAAAGGTCGCGCAGCCTACGAGCATGATGGTGATGCGATGGCGTGGTGAGCCTTGCGCGGCGAACAGCACGGTGTTGGCGGCAGCAAAGCCGGGCACGAACACCAGCGGGCCGAACACCGACGCCAAGATGCCGCCGTACGCGGAAACCAGGCACGCAAGCAGTAGGCGGGCGTACGAGGCGGTGACCCGACGAAAATACAGGAATGCCGCGCTCGAAGCGCATGCGACGCCGGTGGCGAGGATGACGCCCACGAGCCACGTGATGCGCGTGCCGAGCAGCAAGATCAGTGGGAAGAGCAGCACCCAAACCACCGCGCGAATCGTGTTGTCGCGCATGGCCGTCCGGATCTGTGCGGCGATTTGGTCGTCCAGCTCGCGCTTGGCGGCGGTGGGCAATGTCGTCGGCGGTGTGCCGAACATGCGCAATACGACGCTGCGTGCAGCCTCGTGCTCGGGCAGGTACGCGAGCGCCCGACCCGCTTCACGCATGGCACCGGCACGGGCTTGTTCACGCCCCGCGATGGGGCCGTCGAGCGCGAGGTTGGCCAGCTCTTTTGCCTTGTTGGTGCACTCGGTTGCGAGCTTTCGTCGCTGTTCGAGATCGCGATCTCCGTCGAGAAAACGTTCGACCGCCTCGGCCAGCTCCCGCGCCGACCCAGGACGCTGATCGCGATGAAAATGCGTGGCGCGCAAGGCGAGCGCATACAGCTCGGGAGGCATCGTGCGTGGCTCCGGTGGTAACCGGTTCGGGTTCAGCGTCGCCTCGAGCAGCGCGACTGTCGGCCCGTCCGCGATCAGCGGCTCGAGCGTCAGCATCTCGTACAAAATTGCGCCCAAGGCAAAGACGTCGCTGCTCGCGCCAACCAGATCGAGCTGCCCCAGCACCTGTTCGGGTGACATGTATCCCGGCGTGCCGACCATATCGCCATCGCGGGTATCGTCTTCGTCTCGAATCACTGCGCTGTCGGAGCCAGTCGGCAACACGCGCGCGACACCCCAGTCGAGTACGTACACCTCACCATGGCTGCCCAACATGATGTTGTCGGGCTTCAGATCTCGATGCACCACGCCGCTCTTGTGCGCGTAGTCGACGGCCAGACACACGGTGACGAAAGCGCTGAGTAGTCGGTGACGCGAATGGCGGATGCCCAACGTGCTCTTGATCGAGCGGCTGCTCTCGATGATGTCGAGCAAGGTCTCGCCGCGCACGCGCTTCATCGTGAAGTACGGGCCATCTGGGCCGACCGCGATGTCGTACACCGGCACGATCGACGGGTGCTCGAGCAGCGCTTGCACGCGGGCCTCGCGAAGAAAGCGCGAGGTTGCTTGCGGCCGCTCGCGTGGGTCGATCGGCAACATCGTCTTCAGCGCGATCTCGCGACCGATCTTCACGTCGAGAGACTTCGTCACTTCGCCCATCCCACCGCGCCCCAAGAGCTCGAGCTGACGGTAGCGATCGACAGTCGTGTCATTCAGCGCGTCGTGCGCCAGTACCTCTCCGATCAGCGCGCGAGGCTCCGTGTTCTTGGCGAAGCGGGCGATTTGTAGCGTCTTCACTTCGGGCTCTCGCTTCGGCGGTACGCGATGGGTCGGGGGCTCTTCAGTATCTCGACGGCTCATGCGCTTGCGAGCGTAGCCGCGTATTGCGCTAAAATGAGCGAGCATGATTCCCGACGGCAGTCTGTCGACTGTGCGACGGAAGGCCGCAGGCGGTCCAGCGATCGTGCAGGTCGAGCTCGGCTATGTCGCTAGTGAATCAGGGGGCTTCGCATGCTGCTGGCACGATGTCAGAGCGACGCGGCGCTGACTGGAGAGGTTGAACCCGTCAGGACGCCGAGGAGGCCAGGAAAGAAGTCTGGGGATTGTGCACGGTCTGCTAGCCTCTTCGATGTGCAGCTCTCGTACTCGATCGACGAGTTGCTGCCCCACCTGTAAGAGCACAGGTGCGGGTGCTGCCTGCTCTTACGGCTGAGCAGCAGCCTGCGCGGCGACGACGTCGTCGGCGCTCGCGTCCGGGGGCGCGACCCAGCGCACCTTGCCCGCGCTATCGAGCACGATCGTCCCGGGCAGGGCGTCGATGCTGAGCTCGCGCGTGAGCGAAACAAGCGGGGGGTCGACGTCGTGCCCGACGATTACCCCTGGTACGGTCCCGCCATCGATCAGATCTACGTCGGTGCGTGGAGCTTCCACGACATGGTCTCGCCGCTCGACGTGTGGATCGACGATCTCGTGGTCGACACGAAGCCGGTGCCTTGCCCGCCGATGTGACCTTCAAGAGAGGTCGAAGAATCGATTGAGCGTCTCGTCACCGAGGATCTCGTCAACGACTCGGCTGTCGCTCGCCTGCAGGGGGTGCGCTCGGAACACGCGCTCGTGCAGGTCATCGAATGTCTGCATCGCCTCGTCGGCGTCGCGGCGGATGAGCTCGTCGACGCGTTCACGATGCTCGCGCGTGAAGACCAGACGAGCGGGGTCGACCAAGCCGCGCTCGACAAAGCCGCGCGTCTTCTTGTGGCAGCGGCAAGGGTGCGCGGCATTGACCAGCCCGCAGCGCCCGCTCATCCATCCGCGGAGCTCGTTGCGCGCGCGATGAAGCCGAATGCGGAAGTTTTCCGGCGTAATGCCCAATGCATCGGCCCCGACCAGATGAGACAAGCCGAACATCGCGCCGAGGATGAAGGCGATGCGCTGCTCTCGATCGAGACAGATCAGCATCCCGGTGGTGCACCTCACCCGGAGTAGACCCTCGAAGCATGCCGTCACGGCAGCGCGTGAAACAAAGGCAGCCCTGCCGGCGCCGGATAGAACGCGAAGTTCGTCGCAGATCCAATATCGCAAGCGCCCCTCCGACCGACAACGCCGACACGAAAAGGTAACCGCCTCAGCTCGTCGACCCCCCCGCTTGTTTCGCTTAGGCGCTATGGTCCGGCCTATGCGGCGCTACTCGACGCCGGCGCGCGGCGCACGACCGAAGGCGCGGGTCATGGCGGAAGCACAGGACCCGACGAGCGCATCGCCCAGACGGCGGACTCGTACGCGTTTTTGCTCGATCGACTGTGCGTAGAAGCGAAGGCACTCAGCCCGAGCGCCGTCGAGTAAGGATCTTGACCCCGCTCTCCTGCAGGCGCTTCAGGTTCAGCCGCGAGCCCGCGTCCCACCCCATACAGATCCGGCTCGGTCGGCGGCCGGATCGCGCTGCACCCCCTGACCAGGAGGGACGGAGCCGCGCGCAGTCGCCCGTGCTACGATCCGAGGCGATGGCGACGGCTAGAAACGCGCTTTCCACCTCCGACCCGACGGAGTATCCGGTCGACGACGGCGTGGGCGAAGACCTGCTGCAGCGGCTGATCGCCGAGGTGCTTCGGCCGCTCATCGCGGCGCTCCTCGCCTCGCGCGGCGACAAGGCCCTCGTCGGGGCCGACCAGTTCATCTACTGGAAGCAGTTCGCTCCGACGAAATCCGTCGCCCCCGACGTGTATGTGCTGCCCGGCGTCGCGCCGAACCAGCGCGTGCGCTCGTGGAAGGTATGGGAGACGGGCATCGTCCCGAGCTTCGCGTTGGAAATCGTCAGCGACGATCACCGCAAGGACGCCGACGACTCGCCCCGCCGTTACGATGAGCTTGGCGTCGCCGAGCTCGTGATCTTCGATCCGGACTACGAAGCCCGCCGCGACGGCATCCGTTTCCGGACCTACCGCCGCCTGCCGAAGCGCGGCTTGGTGCTGTTCGAGGCGACGAACCAAGATCGCGTGAAGTCCAAGGTGCTCGGCTGCTGGCTATGCGCCGTCGGCGACGGGGACGAGACCCGTCTTCGGCTCGGACTCGGTCCTCGGGGCGACGACCTGCTCGCCACCGATACCGAACGCGCCACCGCAGAGGCCGAGCGCGCCACCGCGGAGGCCGAGCGCGCCGACGCAGAGCGCGCCGCACGCCAGAGGGCCGAGGCGGAGCTGGCCAAGCTGCGGGCCGAGCTCGCTCGAGCCAAACCACGCAGGCGTTCCTCGTGACCGGACGCGCCCAGCTTTACCGTGGTTGACGCTGCGCTCTCCATCTCCCCCGCCCTCTCTCCCGCGTCGAGCTCGGAGGGCAACCCTGACGGCCGGGCCCACCAGCGCCTTCACCCGCGGGTCCTCCGAGACCTGGGCGTGCTCCAGAGCGAGCCGCATCGCGACGCGGGGCCTTCCGGCCCCGCGACCCCCGACGAAAACGAAGACGAAGACCAACACCTGCAAAGGGAAAAAAGAATAAAGGGACCTTGGCCAGAACGTCGAGCTGCTACGACGCCGCGGGCTGGCTCAGGCGAGCATGCAGCCGTTCGAGGTGAAGATCGCCCGCGACCCGCTCGGCCAGGAGCTGGCCCGTCGCCTACCAGGCGGAGTCGTGTCTGTCTGGGATCGGGATCGCTGGGGCCGGGCGAGCGAGCAACGCGTCGTCACCGGCGCCTCTGCCCAATCGAGCGGGCGTAACGTCTCCCGACGCGCCTATGCTTGGTCCGCAGCAGACGAGATTGCTTCGAT